>Ga0207647_10000025_pt1 | contig 112150 bp, 96 predicted proteins | sample KBSCornC2_FD_184295 | JGI IMG/M metagenome (GOLD analysis project Ga0207647, IMG submission 184295) | Corn rhizosphere microbial communities from Kellogg Biological Station, Michigan, USA - C2 (SPAdes) (version 2) | ecosystem: Host-associated > Plants > Roots > Rhizosphere ...
CGTTGGTGGTAAGCTGTATCTTACCAATCAAAGGGTTGTTTTCAAATCTCACAAACTAAATTTTCAAAGACATGCGCTATCGATAGATTTGAATGATATTGCTTATGTTCAGCGATACAAAACGTTAGGCTTAATTAACAATGCAATTGCCGTAATCAGCAATGAAAACAAAAAGGAAAAATTTGTTGTAGAACAGCTTGAGATTGATGGATGGGTGTTCAATTTTGAAAATAGAAATATCCGATTGAAAACAATTTGATTCTGGGAAAAGTATTTTGAAACTAGGCTGAATGGGTGCAAGCGTACGACGCATTTGAAGCACCTTGTAGTAATGCAGCTAATGATATTAGCGTTTAGTTTTAAAACTTTATAAATAACTGAGCCACCATTTATCCCTGTTGAATTTATATTTTACGTTCCACTTGCATACTGATAAAGCAGTGCATTAGTCAATAGCCACACAACGTAAACCATAGCCAAATTAATTTCCGGGCCAGATTGGGGCGTTTCAAATTGAAACGCTGCAAAGGATAAGTCTTTCCACTGAAAGCCCAGGGCAAATACCATGAATAAAGCAGTTCATATAATGCACAAATGAGGTATGTAATAAAATACCTGGACCTTGCCGTAAACACTTGCAATTTGAGTGAATCGGTTTTTGACATTGTCAAAAAAGCACAGCTAAAAATCGGGACAGTAAGCTTGTGTGAAGAAGATCTCTTACATGATCAAGTGCCATGATGATCATGACGAATCCTCTTACAAAATCGATGGATTGAATCCGTTTGGTTGAATTCATAAGCAGTAAAAGATGAAAGTTAGTGTGGATATAGTGCTAATACGGGGTTCGGCCCCGGTTTTCGAAACATTTTATTAACCAAGATTAACGATTGACCCAATTGTTTTTTACTGAACTTTAGACAGCAAATTTGCTTAACAATAAATACTACCTGTATGAATACACCTTTTAAAAGATCCTTTTTTATTCTTTCCCTGATAAGCGTTGGCTTTGTGGTTTCGGCAAACGCCCAACGGCAACACAATGGCGGACAGAGAGGCGGTGGAAATTATTCCGGCCGCAATAATGGAAGTTTTTCTACCCGCGGTGGTGGAAATTATTCGAGTAGAACGGGCGCAGATTATTCGAATCGAAATAGCGGTGGCGACTTTAATCGTCAGCGCAACTTTGACCGGCCGGTTGATGTAAACCGTCAAAGCAATGTTTCTTATGACCGTAGAATAACTAACAACACAACCAACGACCGAATTGCCGACCACAATTGGGGCAACCAAAATTCTTCCTTGGGAAGAGATACAAGAGCGAGCAATGTTAATCGAGATGTGGTTCGCAACTCTTCCGGATACACCGGTTTTAATCCACAAAGAAATGACCGCAGGATTGATATAAACAACACTGTCAGGTATAATAACTATAGTCGTTATCCTGCAGTTTATAACTACGATCGCCGTGGTGGCTACTCAATGGTCCGCTACAATTATTACGCTCCACGCAGATATGTGTATGTTGGCGCACCCCGTTATTCTATTATGCCACGAACTTTTATCAGCATCAATTTTGGTGGTTATCCCTATTGGTATGATCGTGGTTGTTTTTATGGATACTATGACGGTTTTTATGAGCCGGTGTTTGCACCAATCGGAATTCATGTGACCATTCTGCCTCCGGGTTATTTCTCGATCTATGTTGGTCCAAGAATGTATTATTACTATGAAGGCATTTATTATAGAAGATTCAACGACCGTGTTGGTGAATATGAAGTAATAGAGGCGCCGATGGGAGCAGTCGTTACTGCATTGCCTAAGGGAGCAACTGTTGCTGTTGTGAATGGAGAGAAGTTTTACGAATTCAATGGCACTTATTACAAGGAGGGAACAAACAGCAAAAACGAAGTTGTGTACACTGTTGTTGGCAAAAACGGGAGTATTAATAACACCGAGGAGCAACCCCCGGTTACAACCACAAAACAAGCACCTCAAATTGGAGATGAGATTACAACACTTCCTGAAAACAGCAGGCAGGTTACCATTAACGGAGAAGTGTTGTATGTAACACCCGACAATCTTTACTTAAAAGCACAAACAAATAATAACACAACTACTTATAAAGTAGTGGGTAAGACAGAAAATAATTAATCATTGTTCGAAATGAGCGGAGGCCGGGTTTTGCCCGGCTTTTTGTTTTATAAGGAATCACTGGTCATGCTTTATCCAAATGAGCTTTGAAATGTCAAAGCCGTAATCTTTTGCTTTCTGTAAATACGCTTGCTTGATATTTTCCGGGACCGTTTTCTCCCGGGAAAGAATCCACAAGTAATCAAAGTTTTTGCCGCAAACCAAGGCATATTTATAACCTGCGTCCAAGGCAATAACATTATAGCCAGAATAAAACGGCCCGAAGAAGGAAACTTTTAGTCTTGCTTCATCGGTTGAAGAAACAAACTTCGCTTTACCTGTACTTTGCTTCCACTGATTTTTGTTGTAGTCAAATCCGCGATTAACTACCTTGATTGTCCCATTGTTATTTAATGAATAGTTGGCCGTGGTGTTGTTCAGCCCTTTTTCAAATTTGAAATCAAAGCGTGCAATCTCATACCACTTTCCTAAATATTTTTCAATATTAAAGGGCTTGACAGCAGTAACATTTTTGGGAATTGTTCTGCAGGCTTTAAGCAACGCAAATGACGTAATTGCCAAAACAGTTACTCCAAGGACTTGATTTGGTTTCATAGACTTTATTTTGATAACAACTTCTACTTACACAAAGTTGGTTCCATCCTGCAAAATGAAAGAAGATGCCAACGTTGGTTACTAATGGCTGTTAGCGAATCGGATGACTGCTGTCATTGTAATTGATTGTTACAAGCTTCTACCTTGCGTTAACTCAAATCAATTTTTTATGCAAGAAAAAATAAATGTTCCTCTGCCAACAAAAGAAACTTTGGGCAAAAAAACCAGTGCCATTGTTGAAAAAGTAAAAGAAAAAGTTGGTGAAAAAACAGAAGAATTGATGACCAAAGCAAAAGAAAGTAAGCTTGCAAAAAAAGCCAAAGAAAAATTAGGCGGCTTATAAACCAGGAGCAACAAACTTGTGCTGGCAAAACAAAGTAACGGCCTGTAAAACAAGCCGTTTAGTTTTTTGTGTGGTAAAATCATTTAATGAGCTCCAGCCGAAACCGGTGGTTTAGGCTCGGGCACCACGTTTTTGATTGGCTTTGTAGTTTTTAAATAAGCAAACATAGCTTTGAGTTCATCATCGGAAAAATTGCGAAAGCTTTGCCATGGCATTGGAGGTAATAAAGGTCTTGAGTTTGGAAGCCCTTTGAATTTTCCTTCACGAATGGCATAAATAAATTGTCCTTCATTCCATCCGCCGATACCTGTGGAATCAGATGTGAGGTTGGCGCTGTAAGAAATTCCCCAAGGTCCCACCCATGCAGTAAGATCCTGGGTAGCGGCAACGCCTTTACTCTCTAATTGTTTGCGGTCTACATCCGGGTCGGGCATTTGGGCGGGATGTCCTGAAAGCAACAAGGAGCTGTCAACTACAGGACCCTGTGCCGTCATTTTTTTGGGGGAATGGCAATCGTTGCAACCCGAAGCGCTTACGAGATGTTCGCCCCACTGTTCCTGGCTTTCGAAACCTCCATAATTGGTTTTGGGCGTGCCTGCATCGGAGGTTTTGGTTTGATCATTGTTTTGGCATTGCACAAGCACCAGGGCACTGAACATAGTCAGCAAGACAAAGTACATAGGTTTTCGTCTCATGGTAGTTAGGTTTTAGTGATGATTAAGAAATAGCATTCTAAATTTAAAATTTTTATTATTTCACCGGAATTAGAATATTCTAATAACAAAATATTAATGATATTCGATCTTCGTTTACTTGCACCTGATCAGAGTGTTTGTTACTTCAAAATATCCTTTCTTCATCAATTGCAACATTTCAGAACGAGACCACTGGCTATCAAAAAAATATTCATCTGCTCTTGACGGCCTTGAATAAAACATAGAAGGTAGTTGACCCGATTTTACGCTGCATTGCCAAATATTAACCGATCCGTTGTTTAATTTTTCAAGGATCAATAAAAGCCACCAGTTATTGTCATCGCCAATCGCCCGGTATCGTATGTTGAGTGCATAACGGTTCTCATCAAGCATTTTTAGAAAGGCATTTCGTCCCAGATCCACTCCGATTGTATCATTTTTAAATACTGTAATTTCATTTGAAGTCGAATCAAAACGATATCCTTTTGCTAAAAGATAGTTGTCTTCAATTTTGTAAACCAGGTTTCCCCGAAAAATAAAATTGCAGACTGTGTCGATGGGATTCAATATGGAATCGTAGTAAATGCTATTTAAAACACTGTAAGTTTCATCCGGGTATTGCAGTTTGCCATCATGAAGTTTTGGCCATGATCCTTTTACAATTTTTTCTTTTTGATGCACGATGAGAAGCGCACAGTTTTTGCCAACCTCGTACAATGTACTGTCTCTGCTTAATGGTGTTGCTGACAGTGGATCAGCGTCTTCTATTTTCCAAACAATGGGCTGATAGGAACTATCATTATCAAAAATGGAAACAGGTTGCAAATTCGCCGTTGTGTTCAGGGTGTCATTGGCATCAATCCAATGGCCGATAAATATTTGGGGGAACTCATAAATATTTTTTCCATCTACAGGCTGCGGTTGCGAAAAATAATAAGTACTACAAGAAGTCAATAAAATTATAAGAATTGAAAAGATCGCAGCGGTTTGCACCTTCTTAAAACAATGATCATCTGTTTTCATAAAAACCGTATTAAAATTTATTACCGAAAGAGATCTTTTAAACTTAAAGCTGAGCAATGTATGGAACGCTGATATTAATCAGCGGAAATGCTAATTGCAGTAAGCTGTAAAGTTTAGAAGGAAGAATGCTTGGCAGCTGAATTGGAGCAGCATTGTAAACGACCACCCGGGCTAACAAAAATTATACAGCAAGCATCCCAGCGACGTTTAAAGAAAAATCACAAGGAATGAAGGTATTGGCAGGAATCGGATACGGGCGAGGACCATCTATTAGCCTTAGTAATTTTATTGAACCAAAAACTGTTTTTGCAATTTAACGGCACCGTCTATTGTAATTACATAACGGCCTTTTGGATAATTGTTTAAAGAAAGCGTCTGTGTCGTTGAAGCTTCTGCAATGCTGATTGTTTGTTGCTGCATCAGCTGGGATGTTGAATTGAAAACCGAGATCCGATAGTTGCCGGGCCTCATATTGTTCAGTTGCAACATCAAATCCGATCCTTGTCTTACTGGATTTGGATAAACAGAAAATGCATTTGACGAAGTTGAAGCCTGGATTCTTACAATTGTGCTATACAAGACATGTCCTGTTGTTTCGACCGCCTTGACACGGTAAAAATTTATGGTGCTGCTAGCGGTATGAACATAAGCATAATCGGCTTGCGATCCATCGTTTTTAGAAGGTAAAATGTAAGCGATATCCGAAAAGTTTCTTCCGTTTACTGAATGCTGCAACTCATAATATTGAACATCCGATTCTTCTGCGTTAGAAAAGCTGATAGTTATGCGCTGATCTTTTTGAACAGCTTTGAGATTGGTAAATTTAACCGGCAAAATGGTTAACGAGCCGGAAACAACAATATCATTTCCATCAACACTTTCACCCGGCCCCCACGTTCCATTTGCTGTTTCTGCGTTGTAAGCATATATGCGAATCGTGACAGGTGTAGTGCTTACAATTGCAGAAGAAAAAGTAAATGTGCTGGTTTGATTTGTGTTTACATCAGGAATGGTTACAACATTGGTCGCATCGGAAGCATAGTTATCAAGACTAGTCCTGATCACAAAAGACTTTGGGCCTGTGCTTGACCTTTGATGTTGCAGTGTGATGTCTGTAAGGGTAACCGAATAACCGGAGTTTGGAGTAATAGTGAATTCAAGATAATCATTCGAAACAACTGAATTTCCTGTAGTCCAGTTTTTAGAATTAAATCGATCTGCATTGGCAGCTGCGGTCACTCCTGAGCCCCTGGTAATGGTTGATTGTTGAACGCCTGTTGCTTCATAAGAGGAAGGCCAGCTTGCTTCATCACCATTGCTGCCTACAAACGAAAACACTATCACCTGTGAGAAAGATTGTTGGACGCAAAATGAAAACAGCAGTGTAAGAAGAAAAGAGTAGAATTTCTTCATGGCAGAAATTTGGTTGAAAAAAAATGTGAAGCTTTCAGGAGGGTAAGACGCGACAAGATAAAAATACTCAGTGGGATTACAAAAATTTTTAATCGAGCGGTTTCAAGACAACTATTGCAAATCGATAAAAATCCAGCATTATAAAATTTAAAGACCAGCATTAAGCTCGTTGTTTAGTCAATAAAACCAGCGACCATTAATGCATTCTGGATGGATACAATCTTAGATATACCTCTACAGCCGCTGGATTTTTTCCATACAAACTATTTAACCTATTATCGGCATGATAAAATGTAATGTGGCTGCCACCAGCAAGTTTCGTTTGACCAATGTTCAAAAGATCATAATTAAAACCTGCAGTAAAAGCATTAACCGGAAACACTGCATCCTGTCCATAAACTGTTTGATCTAATGCCAATTCTTCGACCGATTTTTGAACCCATTCGTAACGGCTGTAAACAGCAAGTTTGTTTCTTCTCCATTCACCTTCTGCCAAGGCTGCATTTTCACCGTTATTTCCTGCAACTTTATTCACTCCCCAAACTCCGGTTGCATTAATCGAACTTCGATTTAATCGCTTACTAAAAATTGCAGAAGCTGTTGTTCTGTTCACGTTCTCATCAGGATGCAATAATTCTGGACTTTTTATAAACCCGTGCGAAACCTGCAATGCCCAGTTTTTTGAGGGATTGTAGCAGAGTCTTCCGCTCCAGCTGTCAAATCTCGGCTTGTCAAAACCATAACGATTTTCATCTGGTTCTCGCCCGGTAAACGAAGAGGCTTCCAATTTAAAATCGCCATATCTAACACCAAGTGTTGCTACGCCAAAAGTGATATGCGTTGCATCAATCCAATGATGTGATATGGGTGCATCGGGATTGGATAACGCAGACGGACGATGCATGAAGGCTACAGGACCTAAAGCAGGTTCGCCTGGATAACCAAGATATAAAAACAGGTCAGCCCTTTGAGATAAAGCCTGCGAATAACTAACGGATAATTCTGAAAAAAGATCGTGGGGATGTTGACGGTCGACAATTGATTTTCCTTTGTACGATTCTCCACTTTGAAACAGAAGAGGATAACCGTTGCCGCCTGTAAGCGCATCTAAAGATGACATGACGCTAAAGTGAAACAATCCACTCCGTGCAACCTGGTGTTGCCCCATAAACATGACCCAATCAGGTGCGTCAATTTTCCTGCCGCCTCTTGATCCCTTATTTGTAAAATCCTGGTTATTGTATCTCAGAAAAATATTTCCATGCAACATGTACATCCATTGTGGTGTATGAAACATGTAACCGTACATTGGCGATGCATCAGGCAACCATCCTGTTCCGGAACCATTTCTGCTCATTGGAAGATTTAATGAGTAGACGTGACTCATGCTCATATGTCGACTTATTGATTTTTTATTCATGTCCATGCTACGTGTGTTATCCATTGGCGCCATTTGCATGGTATCACGTTTTTGTTTTGGTATAGTATCCGTCATCATTTGATGGTTGTGTTGTGCATAAGAGGAGTAAAAACCAGCAAGACCAACCAGTAAAAAAATCTTTCTCATCTTTCGTTTTTAAATCAATTGAGTAATTAACATTCCGCTCATTAAAATCATCAACGCATCTTCAATAATTGTAACAGTGCTCATTGGAAGATTGAATACAACGCCCAGACAAGCACATTTGATTTTACGTTTGTTGAATACGCTTTGCAATACGCCAATAATGCTGACGCTCATTATCACAAAGCTTACACCATTTACAAGCAAAGGTTTAATATGTAAAAGATAGGCAATACCCAACCCCAGTTCAATAAAGGCATAAACAAAGCCCCAGCTGCTCCATCGTATGGCAATGATGTCGTAAGTTGAATAACTCTGCGCAAAACCTTTGAGGTCCAAAAGTTTAAAAAATGAAAACGTGAGAAAAAACCCCGCCATAAAGTTGGGCATCCAGCTTTCCATTGTAAAATCTTTTTTTACATAAGGCAACAGTGTCGCTGCAAGTAAATAGACACCTATCAACAAAACAGGTTTATAAGTTGCAAGCCATGAGGCGGGTTTCCCTTCATTTAAAGAATGACGCGTTTCATTTTGGTTTTCTGCGATTGTATAACCTCCTGCCTTACTTATTGCTTTTTGCAGTTGATCCAATGAAATATGGTGTTGCATTGAGAGGGTAGCTTGCGGAGACTGTAGCTGAACATTGGCTTCTGAAATATCACCAAGTTTCAATAACTCATTTCTCACTTTTGCAATACAACTGCTACAGGTCATGCCGGTGATGTTGTATGTATGTGTCATAATTTTCGTTTATAGTGCAAAGCTACTTTCACTAAAAGGCTGGTGTGTTATACAATTGAGGGGAAGGTTTACAGAATTTTTGTTTTTTTATCCCTCTCTGGGAAAAATACAAGCGAGTGATATAATTATTTGGGCGGCTAAGTTTTTTACAGTGAAATTTGAAGACGAACCAATAAAACATGCAATCGAGGATTGAAACGTTGAAAGAAAAAAAATTGGTGGGAATAAAAACGAGAATGTCGTTTACCAACAACAAAACCTTTGAGCTATGGCGAAGTTTTATGCCGCGGCTTAAAGAAATTCCTAAAAGGATTGGTTCGGAACTATATTCATTGGAGATTTATTACGATGAGTTTTTTAAATCCTTTCATCCTGCAAATGAATTTGAAAAGTGGGCGGCAGTTGAAGTAAAAAACTTTGAATCAGTGCCGGCTGAAATGCAATCACTGGTCGTGCCAAACGGCGTGTATGCAGTATTTATTTACAAAGGACCGGCAAGCGAAGGAGTAAAAGCTTATAACTTTATTTTTCAAAACTGGTTACCCAATTCCAACTATTTGCTCGACAATCGTCCGCATTTTGCAGTTATGGAAGAAAAATATAGACCAAATGATCCATCATCTGAAGAAGAGATCTGGATACCCGTTCAATCAAAATAAAAAGGCCTTACACATGAAAAAGCAAGTATTGTGCATCATTGCAATGTTTTTGTTGATCTCAGCTCAATTCTCATTTACCAAAAAACCAGGCAGAGATATTTACAGACTCCAGGTTTACCATTTCAGCACAGCATCACAGGAAAAGGATTTAGATAATTATTTTGAAAATGCTTTGCTTCCTGCATTACACAGGGCAGGAATAAAAAATGTTGGTGTGCTTAAATCGTGGGCAAACGACACTTCTGCCGATAAACTGATGTATGTTGTCACGCCGCTGAAATCTTTAGATATGCTTGTGAAGCTTCCAAATCAATTGAAACAAGATCAGAAATATGTTTCAGATGCTGAGCCGTTTGTTAATGCAGATTTCAAAAACCCTGCTTATTCAAGAATGGAAACAATTGTGTTGAATGCATTTCCATTAGCACCTCAATTAACACCTCCTTCGTTGACAGCTTCAAAAAAAGAGCGGGTGTATGAATTGCGCAGTTATGAAGGCGCCACAGAACAAAAATTTGAAAATAAACTAAAGATGTTTAATGACGGTGGTGAGATTGATTTGTTCAAAAGACTAAACTTCAATGCAATTTTTTATGGCGAAGTAGTTGCCGGCAGCAAAATGCCTAACCTGATGTATATGACAAGTTTTGAAAACAAAGCCGATCGGGAAGATCATTGGAAGACATTTGGCAATGATGCTTTTTGGAAAAAGCTTTCATCAATGCCGGAATACCAGAATAACGTTTCGCATATCGATATCAAATTTTTGTATCCTGCGGATTATTCCGATTTCTGAGATTCAAAAATAAAAAAAAACAACCCTCGCAGAAGGTTGTTTATAGCTTAGGTTACGGACCCAATATTATGAGCTCCATAGTTGGGGATTAGAAACAAGGGTTGACTGATTTGTTGTCATAGTTTACGTTTTAGGTTACGAATAGAATGGAAGGGATTTTCCCGGCTTTCAGGGATAGTGGCCGGCTTCTTGGTTAAGAGTGAAGCCTGTTGATAAAGCGCTTATCGGTCGATTTGTTTTTAAAGGAAATTGAGTACGGCTTCGGAGGGTTATTGAATTTTCAAACGTACGGATCGTACTGTAAAGAAAACAGCCCTTTTTTGCTAATGCAAGCAAAAGAGATTAGAATAAGATTAGAAAACCTTAAGAATCTTGACCGGTAACTCCCGATCGTGTTTAAATTGATGAAAATCATAGGTGAATAACTGCTGCCGAAGTAGCTTTCATGATTATATGAAAGCAATTCGGAAAAGATTATTTGCTTCGGTTTCCCAAAAAAAATTTAATCACCGGGGAAAAGAAATTTTTCGAATTGAAGGGTTGAGTGATGCCGTGTTTGCATTTTCAATTTCATTGCTCGTTGCATCGTTGGAAGTCCCTCAAACTTTTTCCGAATTAAGATCGATTGCGGCAGGAGCAATACCTTTTTTTGCCACAGTTGCCATTATATTTTTGTTTTGGTATCAGCAATATGTTTTTTTCCGCCGCTATGGGCTGAACGATTTTAAAACCATTTTAGTTAATCTTCTTTATCTCGCTGTCATTCTATTTTATGTTTATCCGCTAAAATTTTTATTCTCGCTTTTAATTTCAAGCTGGAGCGGGCTTGATTTGTTTTCTAAAGCAAGTGAAAAAGGTTTGACAATTGTTTCCAGCCAGGAATTCCCCGAGCTCATTATTCTTTTCAGCATCGGTTATCTTGTTATTTGGCTATTGATATATCTGATGCACAAACATGTATTACATCTTCAAAACTTTTTTCATTTCAGTACTTATGAATTGCTCCTCACAAAAATGGAAGCAAGGGGTGCTTTATGGAATGCGTTTATCGGCGCTTCGTCTTTGCTATTGGCATGGATGCATTTTGAATTATTTGCAGGCATCTGCTATTTGATGATTCCGGTAGCCATGGCAATGAACTACTATCTTTTTAAAATAGAATACAAAAAACGAATAAAATTGATCATTCGTAAACATCAGCTTGTTGCAAGTTGATATTTTTTTAAAGCTTCTTTTCTAAAGACGTTCAATATCTCAACTTACCTTCAAGAATGTTTTTTCTTGTAATCCTTGCTATAGTTATTATTGCTATTTATACGTTTTTTCAGCAGCCGCAATTTGGAAAAACCGTATCCGGCCATGATCTAAAAAAAATTGAGCAATCACCCAATTATAAAAACGGGCAATTTCAAAACAATAATCCAACTCCACAGCTGACCGATGGTGCTTCAATGGTCGAGGTAATAAGAGACTTCTTTTTTAGAAAAAGTAAAAGAAGTAAACCATCAGTTTCTTTGCCTTCAAAAAAAGTTGATCTGTTTAAACTCAATGAAAATGATGATGTTTTAGTTTGGTTTGGCCACTCCTCTTATTTTATTCAGGTTGATGGAAAAAAAATTTTGGTTGATCCTGTTTTTAGTGGTCATGCGTCGCCCGTAAGTTTCACAACAAAAAGTTTTCAGGGAAGCGATGTGTATTCAACGCAAGACATCCCGGAAATTGATTACCTCGTTTTATCTCACGATCATTACGACCATCTTGATTACGAAACCATCAAGCAATTAAGACCAAAAACTAAAACCGTGATTACAGCTCTTGGCGTTAGCAGTCACCTTCAATATTGGGGGTACGATCGGAACAAAATAATTGAGCTGGATTGGAACGGACAGATTGTTTTGGAAAATAATTTTATTGTCAACACAACCCCTGCAAGGCATTTTTCCGGGAGAGGTTTTAAAAGAAATAACTCCCTGTGGCTATCATTCGTGCTCTCTACACCTACAATGAGAATTTTTCTCGGTGGTGATTCGGGTTACGATGATCATTTCGGAAAAATTGGAGAACAGTTTGGCCCGTTTGATCTGGTGATTTTAGAAAATGGTCAATATAACAAGCATTGGAAATTCATTCACATGATGCCTGAAGAAGCGGTGCAGGCAGCAATTGATTTAAAAGCCAAAAAACTTTTGCCTGTGCATTGGGGAAAGTTTTCGTTGTCACTTCATTCCTGGGACGAACCGATTATCCGGTTAACAGCAGAAGCAAAGAAAAAAGGGGTTCAGGTTGTCCACCCGATGATTGGCGAACCTTTTTATTTGAAAGAAAATAGTGCTTCCATTGAATGGTGGCGCCGTATTGATTAGGTTTTGTGAATAGGAGAACAGCTACAAATCTCATTGTTGATTTCAAACAACATTTTTTAATTCACCAGTTGGTCGTCTAAGAGTTATCAACATTTTTTGACTCTGGCATTTTTCGTGCTAATGGTTTTGCGTTAATCCATCCATTCAGTAAAAATGCAGATCATGGCCACCCAATCCCTTGCATTACATCATCGCCTTCATGAAAAGGCAAATGAATTAGGCATTTCATCAGAAATTTTTTCCTGCGCAGTAAATATTATTTGCCAGAACAGAAACCTTGTAAACGCCTTAGACAACAGCGTTGAAATGGACGATTATATTTACCGGGCAGTTCTGCGACAAGCTTTTCAAAAAAGAATGGAAGCTGCGGAGAAAAATTTTTATGCTCCCGACATCAATTTACAAACAGAGGCTGCACAGGATCTTCGTATTTTAAAAAGAGAAGAACTGACTTCAGATGCATTTTACAGAGCTGTGCTTCCTTTAATGGTAAAGACGCTGATCAATGAACCCATTCGGCGTTTGCATGCGGAAGAAGCATCAACGATAGTGTTAAGCCTGGCTGATTTTAAACGTCGTTTCAGGGCAACCTCTCTCACCGAAATAATTGTGAAAAGATGCAGCGAGGAAATTGAAGCCTACCAGGCCGCTTAAAAACTCCCGTTACAAATTCCGGTAATTGATGGGCTTGATACCAGTGAGTTGAAATTTGTATATGTCGAAAGCTGACCAGGCCGTTGCAGTTCCACTGCATAGCATTAACATTGACACCCATTTAATTTTTTTCTGCTGGCATTGTTTTAGATTGTTTCGAGCTAAAACGATTTGTATGAAAAAGATTTTTGGATTAGCAATGATTGCATTTCTTGGCCTATCGGCGCCATCGTTTGCTCAAAGTACAGCTGACAAGGTTGGACACGATGTAAAAACGGGTGCAAAGAAAGCATGGCATGGAACAAAAAAAGCTGGAAAAACGGTTGGAAACAAAACGGCAGAAGTTGCTTCAAAAGGCGCTGCAAGAGTTAAGGACAAAAAATCGGATAGCTGGGTAGGACCACAAGGACAAACTATTTACATTGATGATGCCGGAAAATATTATTGGATTAATGGAAAAGGCAAACACATTTATGTAAGTGAATCCGCACTAAAAGCCAGAAACAAGCAATAGAAATATCAATAAAGCCCTCTTCAACAGGGGGCTTTTGATTTTTATTTGGATAGTTGGGCCTTGCTGAATCGAATTAATTGTGCGACGCAGCCGAAGTCCGACAGTAGCATTAGGAGGGACAACACAGGATCCTCTTTTACATAACCTTAAGACGAATTGCAAAAAACACACAAGCTGATGCGTTAATTTTGCCCAATGAACACCGAACCAAAAAAGGAAATCCAGGAACAATTAAGCCATTCTTATAAACAAGCTTTGGAAAACACGTCAATGGCTTTGGAATACATGGCGCAGTTTGGAATTAAGCCTGAAGGAAAACTTGAGTTGTTCTTACCACCTTCCACCAGGCAAAAAGAAGTTCATCGTTTGCCTTATAATCACAAGGCAAAGCAGGTCGTTGTTTATGAAACGGAAACAGGCGAGTTTTCTGCCCTCTGTCCTTTTTCCGGCTTGCCGGATTTTGGTGTTTTGCGCATTGAGTACATTCCGGGTTCTTACATCCTTGAATTAAAAAGTTTGAAATATTACATTCTTTCCTGGAGAAACATTGGTGCTGCGCAGGAAGATATTACCGCTTTTATTTACGATGATCTCTATTCTTTTCTACAAGATCCTCAATACTTATTAGTGACTACAATTTACAATGTAAGAGGTGGAATTAATACGACCTGCAGTGTTGATAGTCGTATTCAATAATTACTTGCGAATTATTTGAGTGACCGCGAGTAAGTTTTCTACTCTGCTTACGTAGTACTCTGCATTTTCAAATGATTTTTTTCGTTTTGCTTTTTGGTTTTGTTGGGCAACAGTAATTTGTAGCAGAATCTTTTCCCTAAACTAAAACCTATGAAAATGATCCTGCAACTTTACAAGCACAATCCTATCGTGGCCCTTATTGTAAACTGTATTGCCTTTGTTGTCTGGGCCGCTACCTTAATCGTTATTGTTACGATCCTGGCCGTTGCTTTTACAGGTTGAAGACTTTCGCGTCACAGCCGGATATTTGCAAGTAGTTAAAAACATCCGGCTGTGCTTTACAAAAAAATTATCATTGATCAGATTCGTGAAGAGGTAAATGGATTTAAAACTTTTTCCTTCAAACAAGGTCACAACATCCAATACAAGGCCGGACAATACCTCACATTAGTTCATCAAACAAATCATGAAGAAATAAGGCGGTCGTATTCGATTGTCTCTTCTCCACTTTTAAATGAACCACTGACCATTGGTGTGAAGAGAATTGAAAACGGAGTTTTATCAAGGCATTTGGTTGATCGTTCGGAAATTGGTGACGAACTATTAACCACGGGTGCTGCCGGCTTTTTTACGCTGCCTGAAGATATTGAGACGTACAAACAGGTTTTTTTCTTTGCAGCCGGCAGTGGCATTACACCAATCTTTTCTTTGCTGAAAACGGTTCTGCACTTTCACAAGAACATTCATGCTGTTTTGATTTACAGCAATTCTTCAAAAGAGAGAACAATTTTTTTTAAGCAACTGCAAAAATTAGCTATTGAACTTCCCGGCCAGTTTCGCTTGCATTTTATTTTTAGCGATGTTCCTGATTTGCATGCTGCACATTTGAACAGGGATTATTTGCTAAAGCTGCTTTCGAAATATTCCATTGCAGATTTTAGCCGGAGTTGGTTTTATCTGTGCGGGCCGGAGACTTACATGAGAATGTGCACTTATACTTTGCAGGAAGAAAAAGTGCCGAAACAAAATATTCGCAGGGAAACATTTCTTGTTCATACACGTCCGCATCAAAGTTTACCGCCGGATCAGGCGACCCATTCAGTGAAAATATATTTTGAGAACAACGCTTATGAATTTGATGTACACTATCCTGATTCTATTCTGCAGGCAGCAAGAAAGAATGCAATCAATCTTCCTTACAGTTGCGAAACCGGCCGGTGCGGCAACTGTGCTGCAAAATGCATACAGGGCAACATATGGTTATCCTACAACGAAGTGCTCACAGAAAAAGATTTGCAAAACGGCTCGACACTGACCTGTGTAGGCCATCCTGTTAACGCAGATGTGATTTTAAAAATCTGATTAGTTCCAGTTAATGGTATTCCTATCAAGCGTATATGGTTCGCTGGGGCCGGTAGCAATTTCTTCACGAACGGTTGATGCCTTTTCCGATTCTAAATTCATTTCCCAAACGGTAAGTAAAGTATCCATGATGGTGGGGTTTTTAATTAAGACAATGGTATTTGGATTTCGTTTAGTATAAAACTAAAAAGCTTTTAACTGAAACAGCGTTTTTGTCAATCCATTTTGGTTAATGCCTTATATCGAAAGTTGAATGCAAGGATTTGCCAGATGAATTTTGAAACCAAACTTCGCTGTGTTCGGCTGCTCATTAAGGCACAGTGCGGTGAATGACTTTGTTTACAAGCCGTACAAAAGTTTTTCCTTCATTTTTTGCTGAAGGGTTTACTTTTTGAAACAGATGTTACATGGGGAAACTTATCTCGAGCCATTTAGGTAAAGAAGCAAAAGCAATTCTTAAAAAAGGAAAGCCTTCTTCAATACCAAAAAATATCGAACCGATGCTGGCAACATTGGTAAATGAAGTTGTACAAGCACAAGGCTGGATTTATGAAATGAAATGGGATGGTTATCGGGCAGTTGCTTATTTGAACAAGGACAGGGTTAATATCTGTTCGCGAAACAATAAATCATTCAACGAGAAATTTTATCCTTTGCATGAAACGCTGCAACAATGGAATATCGATGCTGTAGTCGATGGTGAAATTGTGGTTGTAAATGAACACGGCTTTCCTGATTTTGGTGGATTGCAATTGTGGAGAAGCGAAGACGACGGAGAGCTGCTTTATTATTTATTTGACATTTTGTGGCTCGACGGTTTTTCTGTGATGCATTTGCCATTGGAAGAACGAAAACAATTATTGAAAGCAATTGTTCCCAAAACCAATCCGCACATTCGTTTCAGCGAAACCCTGAAAGACAGCGGAGAAGAAGCATTCCGCTTGGCGAAGCAATTACATTTAGAAGGTGTGATGGCAAAAAAATCGGGAAGCATTTACACTATTGGCAAACGAACAAAAGACTGGCTGAAAATAAAAACCGAAAAAAGACAGGAGTTAGTAATTGGTGGTTATACACACAATGAAGGAAGCAATAAATTGTTCAGTGCATTGTTGCTTGGCATAATTGAAGATGGTTCCTTCAATTTTATTACTCCTGTTGGTACCGGTTTCAATAAAAAATTGCAGGAAGAAATTGTAAAAAAACTTCGTCCCTTTGAAACGAGAACATGCCCATTTTCAACTGTTCCCGATTACAATAAACCTTCCCGTTTTCGTCCTAATCCGCCAAAAGCAACTGTAAAATGGGTAAAGCCGAAAGTAGTTGCCGAAATCAGTTATCGTGAACAAACCAGGGGTGGCGCTATTCGTCAACCTTCATTCAAAGGATTAAGAGAAGATAAAAAACCCAGCGAAGTCGTTAGAGAAATTCCTGCCAGCACAAATGAACTAGTAAAAGAAAACAAACTGGTGAAACAAAAGATCATCAAGCCCCCCATGAAGAAGGAAAGAAAAACCGTGCTCAATCCAAAAGAAGAAACACAGACAAGGATTATCGGCGGAAATGAAATTCGTTTCACCAATCTGAGCAAAGTTTTTTGGCCCAAGGAAGGCTACACAAAAAGAGACATGATCAATTATTATTACCAGGTGGCTCCCTACATTTTGCCTTATATGAAAGACCGTCCTCAAACTTTGAATCGTCATCCTCATGGAATCACTGGTGAAAGTTTTTATCAGAAAGATGTAAAAGGCAAGGCACCATCATGGATTGAAACTTTCCCTTACTTCAGTCACCGGGAGCAAAAAGAAAAGGAATTTCTGTTATGCACTAACGAAGCAAGTTTATTGTACATCGCGTCGCTTGGTTGTATCGAAATGAATCCGTGGAGCAGCACGGCAAAGAATCCGGACAATCCCGATTGGTGCATCATCGATCTTGATCCGGATAAAAACAGTTTTGACCAGGTGATACTGGCGGCAAGAGTAACAAAAGAAATCCTGGATGCAATTGATGTTGATGCTTATTGCAAAACATCCGGTTCAACGGGTTTGCATATTTATATTCCGCTTGGTGCAAAATACAGTTATGAAGATTCAAAAGAATTCGGAAGAAGAATCGCTAAAATTGTTCATGCCGAGTTACCACATTTTACCTCCATCGAAAGAAAAACGGCACACCGCGGTGGAAACATGTACATTGATTTTTTGCAAAATCGTCCGCAAGCAACCGTTGCCGCGCCCTATTCATTGCGACCAAAGCCAGGCGCAACAGTTTCCGCTCCATTGCATTGGGAGGAAGTGAAGAAAGGATTGAAGCTTACTGATTTCAATCTCCGCAATATTCCCGCAAGACTAAAATCGGAAGGCGATTTGTTTAAAGGGGTTTTAGGCAAAGGAATCAATATGGAAAAGTCAATTAAAAAAATTGAGACAGTATTTGGCGACCTATTGAAAACAAGGGTTGCACGGGGAAAAACGAAGAACTGAAAATGATTTAAGCTTGACCGAATTAAAAACTTTATGGAAATTATTTTCCCCGGCGTCTCAGTGTAAAACCAAATTATGAAGAGGAAAATTTTCGTCGCAGCAATCATGCTTACAGGAGTCGTTGCAGGTGCTCAGCAAACTCATAAAAAGACTCCGCCCCCTCCACCTGCGCCGCCCAAAGTAGTTCAAATAAATAATCTTCCAACACCGCCTCCACCACCGGAACCTCCCCAGGCGATTCAAATAAATGATCTTCCAACGCCACCTTCGCCTCCAGTACCGCCGGTAGCTCCCCCGCCCCCTCCGCCAAAAAATCGGGTTATTCATGCATGATGATAAAAAAACCCTCCGGGCATTCGGAGGGTTTTTTAAAATTTAATTATTTAAATTATTGAATTGGCGGGTAGTCCTTAAACAAATTCACTTTTGTTGATTCAACCAATTTGCGATAGCTGCTCCACTGTGTTGCATAAAATTCGTTGATGCGTTTTACGGCTGCATCTATCATGGCTTCTGCATTCTTTACTAATTCTTCTTCTTGTGTTCCGGGTGCTACACTTTTTGCCATAATATATAGTTGTGCTTCTTGCATTGTATTCAGCACAGTTATTTGTGGGGGATTTGATAAGCCCTGGCGGTCAGAAGTTCTGCCGCTAATGAATTCACGGATTTTTTTGATGCTGTCCTGCATAGCTGTTGTTGCTTTTCGAAGTGAATCATTTTCTTTTCCTTCCAATCCAGCTAATTCCGTTTTCATTTTTGACAAGGTTTCTTCTGATTCAGTTAAACGATCCATTCCGGTTACTAATTTGTCGGAAGATTTACGCAAGCGATCGAGCATTTTTCTCTGAGCAATTTTTGCATCTTCGGTTTTGTTCAAACGGGGATCATCTTTAATTACAACATAAGCTGAATCTGATTCTTTTCCATAGGTCAACACTACTTTATAAGTACCAGGAAATACTTGTAATCCTCCAGGCTCTGCACTGCCGCCGGCGCCGCCAAAGCGTCCGCCACCTCCGGTTCTTGCCTGTCCCGGCTGACGGAATCCTTTTTCTTCCATTCCCCACCATTGACGATTCAATCCACTATCTGCTTTCCAGCGAAGATTGCGGATCACTTCATTTTTATCGTTATATATTCTCACTTGCAATGAATCGGTACCCATTCTTTTAGCATTCAGTTTTGCAGTGTCTTTTGTTGCAATAACGAAATAAGAGATTTCCGCACCCCTTCTTCTGTTTTCTGCATCCCACAATCCATAGGTGCTCCATTCATATCCTGGGGCTGCACTGTAGCTTGCCTGGTAAGCCGTCGGCGTTTCAAAAACAGTCAAATTTTTACTGAAAACCTTTCCTTTGTTCGCTGCCATTTTTCTCAGTGGCCGAATATCATCCAGGACCCACACAGCCCTTCCAAATGTTGCAATCACCAAATCTCCTTCTCTTTCCTGCTCTGCCAAATCGAATGTTGATACTGCAGGGAAATTTTCATTCTTCCAGTGCTGAAAACTATTTGCATTATCAAGGCTCACCCAAAGGCCATGTTCCGATCCAACAAAAATCAAATTTGGTTCAACTGGATCTTGCAGCATGCACAATGCATAGCCATCGATGTTTTTACCTGCAAGCATATTGTTCCAGGTTTTTCCAAAATCGGTAGTATGAAAAATGTAAGGTTTGAAATCGCCGCGCCGGTAATCATTCGTTACAATCCAAGCCTCACCCGCATTATATCGTGATGCCCTAATTTGAGGAACCCATGCGCCAACAGGCATTCCCGGAATTTTTCCCCGGAAGTTGGTCCATGTTTTTCCGCCATCTCTTGTCAACTGAACATTGCCGTCATCTGTACCTGCCCAAATAATATTTCTGTCTTTTGTTGATGGCTCAATTGTAAGTATTGTACAATAATTTTCTGCACCCGTGATATCGATTGTTAATCCGCCATTATTTGATTGATCAATTTTTGCAGGATCGTTTGTTGTAAGATCGGGAGAAATGATTTGCCAGCTTGCTCCTTTGTCTGTGCTTTTGTGCACAAACTGGCTTCCGAAATAAATGGTGCTGTGATCAAATGGATCTTGTGCGATGGCACTGTTCCAATTAAAGCGAAGTTTCTTTGTTGTATCTATCGTTGGCGGCTTGATGTACCAGCGTTCGCCTGTTTTGTAATTGTATCGTTGCAAGGTACCTTCCTGGCTTTGCGAATAAACCCAATCGGGATTGTCCTGATCGGGCATAGCATCAAAGCCATCACCACCGCCAATGTTGTTCCAATAATAATTTCTGATTCCTCCACTTGTCCACGTGTATGCGGGACCAACCCAGCTTCCGTTGTCCTGCATTCCACCCATTACGTTGTAAGGAATTGAATTATCGACATTGATGTGATAGAATTGGCCAACAGGTAAATTTTCATTGAAGTTCCATGACTTGCCACGATCTCTTGTAATGCCCATTCCACCATCGTTTCCATCTAAAATAAAATTCGGATCGCTTGGAGAAATCCACCATGCGTGGTGGTCAGGATGAATGCCACCATAAGGGATTAAAGTGCGAAATGTTTTTCCACCATCTTCACTCACTTCAACAAAATCATGAACACTATAAAGACGGTTTTCATTTTTTGTATCTACACGAATATCCTGGAAATAAAACGGGCGATGTGTTACAATTGCAGGATCAGTTGTAACCAATTCCCATTTAAACCCGCCATCATCGCTCTTATACAGACCATTTTTTGTTGCTTCGACCAATGCATAAACTCTGGATGGCATGCTTTGCGCGAAGGCCAATCCAATTCTGCCGTAATCACCCGCGGGCAGTCCATCCTCTTTGCCTAATTTTTTCCAGTTCTTTCCTCCATCAACAGTGATGTACAAACCGCTACCCGCACCACCACTCTTAAAACTCCATGGTGTTCTTCTATGTTGCCACATGTTGGCAATTAATTTATTTGGGTTGGAAGGATCCATCACCAATTCGGCACAACCGCTTGTGTCATTTGTATGAAGAATTAAACTCCATGTTTCCCCGCCATCGTTTGTTTTGTAAAGGCCACGTTCAGGATGTTCGGCATAAGGATTTCCGATTGCTGCAGCATAAACAACATTTGGATTTGTTGGATCAACTATGATTCTGTGAATGTTATGGGTTTTTTCCAAACCCATTTTCTTCCATGTTTTTCCACCATCCATGCTTTTAAAAATTCCTTCGCCAAGGTTCAGAGAGTTACGTGGATTTCCTTCACCGGTTCCAACCCAAACAACTGATGGATTGCTTTGCTGAATGGCAATAGAACCAATGTTCAATGTTTGTTGTTCATCAAACACAGGTGTCCAGCTTGCACCGGCATTGGTTGTTTTCCAAACGCCGCCGGATGCTGCGCCAACATACCAGGTGTCCTGGTCGCTGTTTACAACATCAATGGTAGTAATGCGTCCGCTCATTCCGGAAGGGCCAATGTTGCGAAGCTTTAAGTTTTTAAGTTGATCAACAGAAATGTTTTGTGCATTGACCAACACAGAAAAAGAAAATGGAAAAAGCAAGATAAACAATGATCTCATGTTGCAGGTTTTGAAGTGATAAACTTAATGATAAGATTAATCAAACCAATGACTAATAAACGAAAAGAATCAATTTGGCTAAAAACCATTATTCTTCCTGCTGCGCCGGATTGCAATTGTGATAAGGAGCGCTATGCTTAAAATTGAGTAAAGAGCAGGAAAAATACTTCCCGACATGTGTAATATAATTCATCTTTTAATAAATAAAAACCTCCCGTCAGCAGGAGGTTTTTATTTGGGTGACAAATTCAGTTAAAACACTTTCTTTACTCCTTCCTGCACATTAAAACTTTCAGGATACAAGACAGCTTTTACATAATTCTTCATGTCAAAAAACTTTTGTGCTGCTTTTTGAAGATCCTCCAAGGTCAATGCATCGACTCTTTGTTCAAAGCTCAAAATATCTTCCGGATTACTTTGATCGATAAAAGCCTGGGATAAATTATCAAGCCAAGCATTGTTTTCCTGCAAGCTGACGTGATATTGTTTCTTCCATGTTTCTTTCACCTTGTCCAAATCTTTTTGTTCAATCTTTCCCGATTGAGCATTTTTAATGATCTGGAACAAAGCATCAGTCAATTTTTCTGCATTCTCGGGTCCGCAAGGAATTTGTGCAGAAACCGAATAATGAACATAAGGGCGTTTTTGAATTGAACCACCCAAGCCGCCACTGTACATGCCGCTCATTGCCTCACGAAGTTGCTCAATCACTTTTATATTCAACACATCAATTAAAGCTTTGAATGCCATTTTCTCCTCCCTGCTGTATTGCGTTTCTCCTGTCCATAAAACGGTAACGATACTCTGCGCTTCCTTTCCTTTTTTTATATTCGCTTCAACTACTCCTTTCACAGGACGAACGCCATTGTCTTTAAATTGGTGCGGTGTTGGTTTCGCAGGTAACGAGCCCAAATATTTTTCGAACAAAGGTTTTGCTTTTTCAACATCAACATTGCCAACAAAAGTGAAATGCATGCCATCAGCATTACCAAAAACTTGTTTATAAAGGTCGAGAGCCTTGTCGGCGTTCATGTGCTCATAATCTTCAGGCTGCGGAACAGACTCTACCCATGGACTGTTGTTGTAAACAATCTTAGTAAGCGTATCTATATAAAAATATTGAGGATTGCTTTTTACAAATTGCAATTGAGCTTTTGTTTTAGTCACAAAGGAATTGAACAAAGCCTGGTCTTTTCTTGGTTGTGTGAAATATAAATTCACCAACTGCAAAAAGGTTTCAAAATCCTTTACACTGCTGTTGCCCTGAATTCCTTCTTCGTTATCGTTGATGTAAGGCCTTACTTCAACTGTTTTCCCGGAAAGAAATTTTTGCAGATCGGTTGGTGACATATCTTTCACTCCCATCACCCCGACAATCTCAGCTGCATTTTTTGCATTGTCTTTATCTTCTAAAGGAAAACGTTGCCATCCGCCCCAGCGCGACGCATTCATCAAAATTTCATCGTTCTTAAATGTCGTTGGTTTGATAGTGATGGTAACTCCATTGCTCAATGCGAGCTCGGTTGTTCCCAACTTTGCATTTTTTGTCTCGCCGCTAATTTTACCTGAAGAAACATTTCCGTCCATCAAGCTATTGGCAACCGCTTTTTCTTCATAAGGCTTTACTTTTTGTTTGCTTGCTGCAACCACATCACCAAGCAAAGCTGCATTGGTTGGTAATTTATCTTTCGTCGCGGTTGGCGCGGTTAACAAAGCAAAAGAATTGGTTGTGGCTGGCATTTTTTTCGCAACAGAATTAATCTCACTGACAGTAATTCCGGGCAAGATTTGTTTGGTGAATTTGTAATAATTCTCAGCACCGGCAATCGGTTCTTTTTCTAAAAAGTTCTGAACATAACCTTCAACCAGTTGACTTGATTCCATTTTGTTTTTTTCGTTGTAAGCTTGCTCCGCTGCGTTTAACATCGCTGCTTTTGCCCTTTCAATTTCGCTTGGAAGAAATCCATACAGTCTTGCTCTTTCGGTTTCACCAAACAAGGCATCGGTGGCTTCCTTTGCAGTATTGTTTCCCAGGACTGCTGCGGTGAAAAATGTTTCGTAGCCGCGAATAAAATTTTGTGTTCCTGCAAAACCGTAAACAAAGGGAGGGTTTTCTTGTTGTGTCAGTTCCTGCAAACGTTGATTGATCAAGTTGTTGATCAATTCATCGATGATTGATTGACGATAATCGCCCCAGGTTCTTATTTTTTTTGCGGGACGGATAAAATTGAAAACCTGTAAAATGGTATTCGTCGCTTCGTCATCGGTGATCACCATCGCTTCAGGTTTTGTCCTCGCCTGAATAGGAATGATTGAAGGTCTTGGTTTTTCATGAACAGGATTTTTAAATCCGCTAAAATGGCTTTTAATTTTTTGTTCCGCCACGGCTGGATCAATATCACCAACAACAATCACTGCCATCAAATCGGGACGATACCATTGTTTATAAAAACGCTGAAGAACTTCCGGTTTAAAATTTTGAATGATAGAATCTTTTCCAATGGGCAAACGTTCGGCATATTTCGAACCATTAAACAATTTTGGAAAATATTGTTTGAGCATTCTTTGTTGTGCCCCTTTATTCAATCTTGATTCTTCCAGCACAACACCTCTTTCTTTGTTGATCTCCGTTGGATCGAGCAAATTATTCCCTGCCCAATCTTCTAAAACTGTAAAACCTTTTTCAACGACTTGGGGATCCTCAGTTGAAATAGGAAGAACATAAACTGTTTCGTCAAAGCTGGTGTAGGCATTCAAATCGGCGCCGAATTTTACGCCTACTTTTTGAAGGTAATCTACCAGTTCATTTTTTGGAAAATGTTTCGAACCGTTGAAGTTCATGTGTTCCATAAAATGTGCAAGACCTCTCTGGTCATTATCTTCCAAAACTGCACCTGCATTTACTACCAAACGCAACTCTACTTTTTTTGAAGGTTGTGTGTTTTTGCGGATATAATAAGTAAGACCGTTTGCCAGTTTGCCGATTCTCACATTTGGATCAACCGGTATGGGTTGACTTAGATTGAACTGTGCAAATGTTTGAAGACTAAAAACAAAAAAGAAAAGAACACTCAATCGCAATTTCATAGTCTGAAGTTTAGAGGGATAAATTTAAATGTATTGTCGAATTAAAATCGAAACTCATGAATAAGTTGTATGGATGGTTGGCCAACCCTTGTTTGATATGCTGCTTTGTAAATGATATTACCTTTGCTATCACTACATTTGCAGCCACTTGAAACTGTAGTGCAATGCAAACCCAACATTTATCGGAACAGGAAATCGTTCGCCGCGAAAAATTAGAAGAGCTGGAAAAACTTGGGATCGATCCATATCCCGCTGCTTTGTATCCTGTAAACAATTATTCAACCGAAATAAAAAATGCATTTACGGACGAAATAAAGGATGAACTGAGTGATGTTTGTCTTGCGGGACGAATCATGAGTGTTCGGGACATGGGCAAGGCAAGTTTTGCAGTGTTGCAGGATTCTCGCGGGCGTATTCAAATTTATGTTCGAAAAGATGATCTGACGAAAGATGGCGATTCAAACTTGTATGATGTTCTTTGGAAGAAATTAATTGACATTGGTGATTTTGTTGGAGTAAGAGGCTTTGTTTTCAGAACGAAGACAGGAGAAATTTCTGTTCACGTAAAAGAACTAACCTTTCTTGGAAAGTCACTTCGTCCATTGCCGATTGTAAAAGAAGCAGAAGGACAAACATTTGATGCAGTAACTGATCCTGAATTTAAATACCGTCAGCGTTATGCTGATTTAGTTATTAATCCTGCAGTAAAAGAGACCTTTGTTAAGCGTACAAAGCTCATTAACTCGATTCGTGAATTTTTGAATGAACATGGAGCATTAGAAGTTGACACCCCGGTTTTGCAAAGTATTCCAGGTGGCGCGGCGGCAAGGCCTTTTATTACACATCACAATGCATTGGATGTGCCTTTTTATTTGCGCATTGCAAACGAACTTTATTTAAAGCGTTTGATTGTTGGTGGATTTGACTGGGTGTATGAATTCAGTCGAAATTTCCGCAATGAAGGAATGGACAGAACACACAACCCCGAATTTACAATCCTCGAATTTTATACAGCCTACAAAGATTATCTGTGGATGATGAACGTGACGGAACGTTTGCTGGAGAAAGCAGCTATTGATGTTTGCGGAACAACGGACGTCCAGGTTGGAGAAAAAACAATTTCATTCAGAGCACCATTCAAAAGAATTTCCATTTACGATGCCATAAACGAACACTCCGGTTTTGATGTAAGTGAACTGAATGAAGAGGGTTTGCGTGATGTGTGCAGGCAATTGCTTTTGTCGGTTGATGAAACTATGGGCAAAGGAAAATTGATTGATGAAATTTTTGGTGCGAAATGCGAACATCATTATGTGCAGCCAACATTCATTATTGATTATCCTGTTGAAATGAGTCCGCTTACAAAGAAACACAGAAGTAAAAAAGGATTGGTTGAGCGATTTGAATTAATGATCAATGGAAAAGAAATTGCCAATGCTTACAGTGAATTGAATGACCCGATAGATCAAAGGGAACGTTTTGAAGAACAAGTTCGATTGATGGAGAGAGGCGATCTGGAAGCAATGTACATCGACCACGATTTTTTAAGAGCATTGGAATATGGCATGCCGCCAACATCAGGAATTGGAATTGGTATTGATCGTTTGTGCATGTTGCTGACCGATCAACCTTCCATACAAGACGTGTTGTTGTTCCCTCAAATGCGTCCTGAGAAATTTGGTGATGATTTAAATAATCCGAGCGGGGATACTGTAATGATTAAAGAATGAGTGATGATTACATTTTAATATATTAGCAAGAAAAACACAGTGCGAAGTGTCTTTCTAATTATCACAGTTTGTTTTATTTCATTTGCAGGTGCGCAATCTAAAACAAAATCCAAAGCTGGTAGCTTTGTTTTAGACGGTCGATTAATAGGGCGAGATACTGGGATAGTTGTTCTATTATATCCCGGGCCTTCGGGACAATACAAAAAAGATACAACCCGGTTAAAAGATGGAACGTTTGAATTCAAAGGAATAATTGCAGAGCCCTCCTTCGCTCATTTAATTGGGTCCAACCGCGATGGCAACTATTCGGATATGTATCTAGAACCAGGTAATCTGTCTATAACTCTGGCTGAAGATCATTTTTCGGACTTGAAAATGGAAGGATCCTACACTCAAAAACAGAGTGATTCCTTATATCGAATGATTAATGCAGAGGAAAAGGATCTTCACCTTTTATATGACCAGTATGTGAAAGCCAATTTTGAAACAGAGAATGAAGACGATAGCAACCTGAAAATTTTTTTTAAACTTAAATCCTCCAATTTGAAAGAAGAGCTTGACAACTCTTCAAATGAATTGAGTCACCTGATGAAAATTTCTTTTATTATTCATCATCCTGATTCCTATGTTAGCTCAACAGAACTCTATGGGCTTATGCTTAATTATTTATCCTTGGATGTTTCTGAATCCTTGTATAAAAATTTAACTGATAGATTGAAAAATAGTAGAGCAGGAAAATTATGTGTTGAGGAACTAAATAAAAAAAGGAAAATTAGAACGGGAATTGCTGCCATTGATTTTACGGCAAATGACATTCGTGGTCAGGCTATTTCTTTATCTCATTTTAAAGGCAAGTATGTGCTGCTTGATTTCTGGGCAAGTTGGTGTGTACCGTGTAGACAGGCTTTACCCGAGCTAAAAGAGGTTTACAATAAATATCATTCAAAAGGTCTTGAAATTATTACCATTTCCATAGATAAAAACACGAAGAAATGGGAGCAAGCGGTACAGAAGGAAAAAATTGATGACTGGTATAACTTAATAACTAATGACGAAATCAAAAGAATGTTTGAGGCCATACACTTGATTCCAGCTCAAATTCTGATAGACCCTAATGGTATAATTGTTTGGTCATCGATTAACGAAAACACAACCAGCTGGAAGGATATTGTAAAAGAAAAATTATAATTATTCATCCAAAAAAATATCCTTTATCAATTTTTGTTGCGGGTTCACTGCATATTTTTCAAAATCAAAAATTCCTTCTTCGGTTAGCACATCTTCATCAATAAAGAAGTTCCCGGTGCAATTGGTTGATGGTCTTCTCAAAATATGATAGGCGGCATCGGCTACTATTTCAGGAGTGCGGCTCATTTGCATTAAAAAATCTCCGCCCAATAAATTTTGAACAGCTGCAGTTGCAATGGTTGTTTTCGGCCATAAGGCGTTCGCTGCAATATTGTGTGATTTTAGTTCTTCTGCCAATCCCAACACAATCATGCTCATTCCATATTTTGCAATCGTATAAGCCAAATGTTGTGCGAGCCATTTTGGATTTAGGTTGATTGGGGGTGAAAGATTGAGAATATGTGCGTTCGCCGATTTTTTTAAATGAGGGATACAAGCCCTGCACATAAAAAATGTTCCTCTCACTTCAATGTCCATCATCAAATCAAAACGCTTTGGCTCTGTTTGCTCCGTAGATGTTAAGCTGATTGCACTTGCATTGTTGATTAAAACATCAATGCCTCCAAAGGTTTCAACTGCTTTGCTTACTGCTGCTTCAATCTGGTCTTCATAACGGATGTCGCACTGCAAAGGCAAACATTTCACTCCTAGTTTTTCTATTTCTTCTGCCGCACTGTAAATCGTTCCTTCAAGCTTTGGATGTGGCTCTACCGTTTTTGCAGCAATAGCAATGTTCGCTCCTTCTTTTGCCAGTCGCAATGCAATTGTTTTTCCAATTCCGCGACTTCCGCCTGTAATTAAAACGGTCTTATTTTGAAAACTCATAAGCAGTTATTTATGTTTTAATATTCTGCCTGTCTTGGTCTTGTTTGCATGATATCATCTACGCGTTGCAGCACCTCTGCATTCAATTTAGGCAACACCTCAATGGCTTTTAAATTTTCAAGGAGCTGTTGTTTTTTAGTTGCACCGAGAATGGCCGTTGTTACATTGGGGTTACTGATACACCATGCAATGGATAAGGTTGCTAATGATGTTCCTAATTCATTTGCTACATCTGCAAGTTTCCGGACCTTTGATAATTTATCTTCTACCATCCATTGATCTTTCAACCAATCAAAACCTTCCAGCGCAAAACGGCTGTCGGCAGGAATTCCGTTGTTGTATTTTCCTGTCAACAATCCGGATGCAAGCGGACTCCAGATGGTTGTTCCCATTCCAACGGTCCTGAAAATATTCAGAAACTCATATTCCATTTTATTTCTTTCCAGCAAATTGTATTGCGGCTGTTCAACTGACGGAGCAATCAATCCATATTGCGCAGCAGCACGGTGTGCTTCCATAATTTCTGCAGCACTCCATTCACTTGTTCCCCAATACAAAATTTTACCCTGCTGAATCAAAATATTCATCGTCCAGACCACTTCTTCAATCGGAACATTTTTATCAGGACGGTGACAGAAATAAAGATCAAGATAATCGACCTGCAAACGTTGCAGGGCTTCATGACAGGCTTCGGTCAAATGTTTCCTGCTTAAGCCTGTTTGATTCGGTTTGTTCTCTTTTGCTCGCCATCCAAAAAATGCTTTGCTGCTAACTGTGTACGATGTGCGGTCCCAGTTTTTTTTCTTCAATACTCGGCCCATTAATTTTTCACTTTCACCCCGTGCATACACTTCGGCGTTGTCAAAAAAGTTCACACCATTGTCGTAAGCAATGCCCATCAATTCGTCGGCAATGCTATCATCAACCTGTTTGTGAAATGTAACCCAACTGCCATAAGATAAAACGCTGAGCTGAAGTCCTGTTTTCCCCATTCTTCTGTATTCCATATTCTTCGATTTAATTTTTGAAATTGATGAATGAAGTTATTGAGAATTAGAGAAAGATAAATTGTTGAGATGAAAGCGAAAGACTTATAAATGAACAATAAAACCACCAGGACCAAGGAAATAAGCCTTCAATCATTTTTAACCTGCTATTGGTTGGAAACAAAATTTGTTGAACATGGGTTTATTGAGCATTCAAGCTATCGGGCACATCAACCAAACCGGTTACCTGTTTAATGTGAATATCGCTGAGATCCTGGTGTGCGTCCATTCCTTTTCCGCGCAAAACGGTTCCTTGTTTTTTTATCCAAACGTTTTTATCAGTATAGAACAATTGTTTATTCTGATCCCACCACAAGTCGGGGCTTTTCAATGAATCACCTTGCATGTTGTAAACAAGAACACTGTCGCGCAAATAAACTTTGCTAAGGTTCTCGTAATACTTTCCATACTTGGCATCCAGGTGGCTGTCAACGTTTCCAAGGCTATCAAAAAAATTTACGTGAAGCGATTTTGTGAACTCAACATAAATGGTATCACTCGTGTAGCGCAACATATACGGCGCCCAAAGCTTTGCACGGATTGCATTTCCCTGGCTTAAATAGCTTTCGATATTCTTTGCTTCTTCAACCATTGCTTTTGGTTTTGTCCACTCATCAATTGTTTTTTGATCGTTCTCGCAGGCAAAAAAGAAAAAGCAGCTAAGGGTAGCTGCAGATTTCCAAAAAAATTTATGTTGAAAAAACTTAGTCATTCTGAAATGTGCGTTTACCGAACCAAAGGTCGGTAAAGTTGACGCCGATTGAAAGACGGAAAAGATTTTCTTTAAGTAAATTGTTATCGTTACCTCTTTTGCCATACTCCAGCGCAATGTTAACCAAAGTGTATTGACTTTGACTTAAACGATTGTAATTAGGAAGAGGCAAACCCAGTCCGAATGACATGCCAACCTGAGGCAATTTATTTTGAACAACCACATAATCCGGCCCAGTAAAAAATCCGAAGCGGTAAGCAACCCGGCTAAAATAATTTTCCTTTGGACGAGGGCTGACTTGTCCGCCAACATTCAACATCCAGTTGTCTTTAACATCATCCGTCTGACCGTAAAAACGATATTGGCTCCATTTGTTTTTTGTTAGATCAGCACCAATCAACCAGCCGCTTCCATTGGTTTTTACGTTTTGCAAAACAAAACCTGCCGTGTAAGATGCAGGATAAACAATCGTTCCCTTATCGCCCGTGTTTTGAAATACACTATCAATTCTTAATTCCTCACCTGCGGATCCACGTGTGAAGGTTTGATTCAAGACATCACGGGACGCATTTAAGTTTTGCTGAAGATTGCCATCAAGACCCAAACGCAAAATTGTATTGTTGCCTTTTTTATCATCTTTTAAAGTGATGGCATACTGGATTCCTGCATTGAAAAATAAATGCCCGTACGATGTAGTTATGCTGTGTTCAGAAGAATAATAAAGCAGTGAATCGTTAATCAAGCTTCTCAACGTTGTGTTTTCCCTGTTGCCAAATAAATAACCCGCATTAAAACCAATGCTGAAATTTTTGACAGAAACACCTGTTCCGATTGTTGGGAGATAGGCACCACCGCTTCCGCGAAATTGTGTGACAGCATTTTCGATTGGCTGGTTTGTATTGGCATCTCTTACTTGTGCTGTATCGTTGATTAAATAACCCACTCTTGAAATCGGACGAATTCCAAAAGCCATTCCCCAATGTCTTGTGATTGGTAATCCAACCTGCAGGTGAGAAAACAATAAATCAGAGGAAGTGAATTTATTAGCGTTATTTGGTTGAATCAAGGTCCTGTTTTCCATATTGATCCCAACATCAAAAACAACACGGCCCTGAGCAACTTTTTTTGAACGCTGTTCAATAAAAGTTTGAAACTGGGAGTAAGAAGCAGGGTTATTTGAATTGACTGAAAGAATATCTGCATAGCCTGCAGAAATACTTCCCATGCCACGGGTGTTGATATTACTTCTTGGAGAAAGATCGCCTAAACCATAGCGGGAATAAGGTGAATTGCTTTGTGCAAAAAGCGTAAGCGAAAAACAAAGTAAAAAAACAGAGAACAGAATTTTTATAAAACCAATTTTCTTAAGCATTATTGATTTGGCTAATTGCATAAAGACCTTTAAAGATTAAATCAGGGTCTGCAAATATCTTATTTTTCAAATGGGGCTCAAATATTCCAATATCACCCCCGGTTAAAACCACGTTAAAGTTGCCGTACTTTTCATTGTATGCATCAATGATTCCATCGATCTCTTTTGCCATTCCTAAAACAACTCCTGATTGCAAATTTGTTTTTGTGTCGTAACCAATTAGCGGCACGTTCCAATCGGCTTCTATCAACGGCAGTTTTGCTGTAAACTGATGCATGGCTTTAAAACGCATTTCCATTCCCGGCGAAATAGAACCCCCAACCAGCTCATGTGATTGATTGATGAAATTGTAAGTAATGCATGAACCGAGTACGATGGCTAAATTATTTTTCTTTGGAAACAAAAACACTACAGCAGAAGCAATTGCTAATCGGTCTGCACCAACCGTTTGGGGTTTCCCAACAGGAATGGTAAAAGGAAGTTTGGAATAATTGCTTAGTTTATGAAATTGTGTTTGTGATTGAAGTAAGCTTTCAATTTCAATCGGGTGGTCAATAACAGAAGATAAAATTGATTTTGACGGTTTATGTTCCTGAATAATTCGTTCAAGATGTTCGACAGCATTTTCATCAAGCACCTGAATTTCAATCAAATCATCGTCGTGGAATAAAGCAGTTTTCAATCTTGTATTACCAAAGTCCAGGCAGATTGTTTTAGTCATAAACAGTAATTATTGTACGTCATCACTAGGGTTCAAAATTGAATGAAGATAAATTTTTGAAGTGTCCGTTTTGTTTTACTTTCTTTTTCAAATTTTCCATCTGGGCAACCATTGGAATTACTTTGGTTAAATGCCGTTTCAAATATTCCTGCCGCTGCCGTTCGTGCATCAGGGCAAGAAATTCATATTCTTCTTCCAGTGAAAGCCCGATGTGATGTGCAAGATCATAAGTGTTCAGCTCCTCATCTTTTTTCTTAAAATCTTTTTTCACTTTTAAGAGTTTGTGCAATTCCTTGATGCTGTTTACTACACGACGCATCATTTCTGCACTTCCATGTTCATGATTAGCAGGGTAATTTACAATAGCGCCGCTGTATAATTTATCAGGAATTTCTTTGATCACTTCGAGAATTCGGAAAACCTGGTCGCCCTCTGTTTTAATATCCATTTCACCATTTTCATGCACTGTGGTGATTTCTTTTACGTGAACCACAGTCCCATAATCCTGCAAACGGTTTTCAATCACAGTTGGAATGCCGAATGATTTTTTGTCTGTATAGCATTCATTGATGAGTTGTTTGTAGCGAGGCTCAAATATGTGCAGATTGAGTTGCTCGCCGGGATAAACAACAATGCCTAAAGGAAATATGGGAATAAAATTTGTCATTGCTTCTGCATTGCAAATTTGATGCAATTAGGGAAATAAAACATTAATTCGACGCTGACTTTGGTTGTTGAAACCATTTCCACCACCACAAAACAAAAAAGCCATAAATGAAAACCCCAAACTGGTTTTCCAGGCCAATGTCAAACAGCAAGCTAAAAAAAGTTATGACGTTTAAACAAAGCCAGAAAAAAGACCTGGTTTTTACTTTTTCAAAAAATGGTAAGACCATAACTGCAAAAAATAAGATCAAACCGGGCCATCCTAAAAAACCTCCGTACATCAAAGGTTCGCTTGCAGGGAACAATCTTTCTCTTTTCGAAAGCCGGGGAAGGTTATTATCATACCATTGATAGGTTTTATCAATTACATCAGTGCCTACTCCTAATGGATTTTGTTTTAGAATGTTCCATCCTGCCTTTAGCGAAACAATTCGATTGCCATCATTTGAGCCTTGTAAATATTTGTTTTGACGAACATTGGTTAAATCATAAATATTGTATTTGATACGATTTTGAAAGGTTGGAAATACAAACCAGGCAACAAGCGGCATCAATGTCAAAACTGCAATTGATAAAATTGTCCATTGTATGTTTTTCGTGGAATAGATCAGAAAAAAAATCACAAGCATTAAAAAAATATAAAAAGCAACCAGGCCGGTCCGTGCAGATAGAACATGCAGGTAAACAATGAAAAATGCAATTGCAATTGAAAGAAAAATTTTTGTGTTTTTTTGGATCACCTCTTTCATCAGAATGGTGCAACAAATAATTGCAATGCAAACGGCAAGGCTGTAGCGCACGTGATCATTTTCTAAGGGAGTATCAAAAACTTTTGCTTGTAAATATTGGGTGTGAATTTGTTTTGCATTTTGAATGTATTGCCAAAGACTCCAGCAACAACCTATAAAAACCAAAAGGATAAACCATAATCCGATCCATTTCCATTGTTTCGATGAGAATTTCCACTCGCCTGCAAACGCAATTGGCAAAAGCAGTAGAGGCAATTTTATTCTTGCAAACCACATCCACATTTGTTTATCGTGCGACCAAAACCAGGTAATGAAAGGGATGAGAAATAAAAAACTGATTCCAACCAGAATAGGCTTTTTGAAAAAAGATTTGAACTGCTGACCAAAATTTTTATGGACGCAGGTAAAAATGATAAACAAAGTAAAACTGATCGATAACAATGCCCTGGAAATAAACAAGGATAAGAGCATCAGCAAAACTGTATAGAAAATCAATTGTTGTTTCAATCCTTTGTCTATACGAATACCCATATTTTTGTAAACGTACAACATCTACTTCATGTGGCAGCAACTGCTCGGACAAATTCAAAACGGTGACAGAAAAGCATTGGCAAGGTGTATTTCTTTTATTGAAAATGAGCAGCAAGGTTACCAGGATTTATTGGTAGAGCTACCATCAAACGTCCAGTCAAAAATTATTGGAATCACCGGACCCCCGGGCGCTGGAAAAAGTACATTGGTTGATGGATTAATAAGTGAATTAATTAAAGATCAAAAAAAAGTTGCGGTGCTGTGCGTTGATCCATCTTCGCCTTTTAATTTGGGCGCGGTGCTGGGAGATCGTATTCGAATGAGTCAATGGTACACACATCCGGATGTGTTTATTCGTTCTTTAGCCACAAGAGGATCAATGGGAGGTTTGCATCCGAAAATTATTGAGATCACCGATTTGTTGAAGGCTGCCGGTTTTGATTATATCATAGTTGAAACGGTTGGCGTTGGACAAAGTGAAATTGAAATTGCGGGTTTGGCTGATACCACTGCCGTCGTTGTTGTTCCGGAAGCAGGCGATGAAGTGCAAACGATGAAAGCAGGCCTAATGGAGATTGCAGATGTCTTTGTTGTAAATAAGAGTGATCGGCCTGATGCCGATCGCTTTGTAAAAAATTTGAGGTTGATGTTGGCGCCAGCTTTTTCCTCAAATAAAAACGAAATCCAGGTTATTAAAACTGTTGCCAATCAAAACAAAGGAATTGATCTGCTGTATGAAGCCATAAAAAAACATCAACTGGAAACAGGGTTTAATGATCGGAAGTTGTGGCTTTTAACCGACAAGGTTTATCATCTCATTCAAAAAGAGAAGATGAGGGCTGTTGACAAAACAGAGCTGAAAAATAAAGTAAGAAACGGTATTAACAGTGGCAGCTTCAATCTATATAAATTAGCCAAGGGATACTTTGCCTGAAGGCACAGATAACTTGGGAAAACTATATTTGCACACACAAATAAAAACTATGCATTTGGACAGGAGAGATGTAATTCAAACTTTGATTGATACCCGTGGCTACAAGAAATACCTGGAAATCGGAGTGTTTCTTGGAAAACTTTTTTATTCCATTAGGGCCAAATATAAAATTGCCGTTGATCCGAATGTAAAATTTACCCGCTTCAAATTATTGAAGAGAAGTTTTAAATATAAAAACAATACGAATCTTACAGCAAGTTCCTACAAACTTACCAGTGATGATTTTTTTGCAAAAAAGGCTGCTTCCCTCTTTAAAAATCGTCCCATTGATATTTGCTTGGTAGATGGAATGCACGAATATGGATTTGCCTTGAGAGATGTTGAAAACAGTTTAAAATATCTTCAGCCCGATGGCGTAATTGTGATGCACGACTGTAATCCTGCAAATAGCGAAGCCGCTGTTGATTTTGCAACGTGGAAGAAGAACGATTTTAAAGGCAATTGGAATGGTGATGTTTGGAAAGCGGTCGTTCATTTGCGCAGTCAAAGAAATGATATCAATGTCTTCGTGCTTGATGCGGATTTTGGCTTAGGCGTAATTACATGGGGTAAACCGGAAAGCAAATTGAATTTTACCGCAGATGAAATTCAAAAATTTACATACCAGGATCTGGAGCGCAATCGAAAAGAGTTCTTGAACTTAAAAGAGCCTTCTTATTTTTTCCAATATTTCAATATAGCTAAATCAACACTCAGTAATTAATTCCTGTGTCTGCTTCCCTTATAATATCAACCTACAACTGGCCCGAGGCGTTGCGTCTTTGTTTAATGAGCGTAAAAGCTCAAAAAATACCACCTACAGAAGTGATCATTGCCGACGATGGGTCGGGGGAAGCAACAAGGGAATTGATCCTTTCGTTCCAGCAAAATTTCCCGGTCCCTTTGAAGCACATTTGGCATGGCGATGAAGGATTTCGCCTTGCTGCCATTCGTAATAAAGCAATTGCTGCTGCTGAAACAGATTATATCATTCAAATTGATGGCGATCTGATTTTGCATCGCCGGTTTGTTGAAGACCATTTGCAATTAAGTAAGCCTGGTTTTTTTACAACAGGCAGCCGCGTTTTGCTTTCCGCGAAAACTACTATCAACCTTATCAATCATCATTCTATTGACCTGCGAAAATATGGAAGCGGACAAACTAATTTCATGAATGGCATTCATAACAGGTTTATAAGAAATTTTTTAGCGGAGCGATATAAAATCCACGGCAAGCATAAATACTATGTGAAAGGATGCAACATGTCGTTTTGGAAAAAAGATCTTATAGCAGTTAACGGGTATAACGAAGCCTTCACCGGTTGGGGAAGAGAGGACAGTGAAATTGCAATAAGAATGATCAATGCAGGAATTAAAAAGCAATTCATAAAAATGGCTGCGATTTGCTATCACCTGCATCACAAAGAAGCGTCGAGAGATTTTGAAGAGAAAAATATTTTGATGATGCAGGAGGTGATTGAAAAAGGAACAGTTGTAGCTGCAGACGGACTTTCGAAACATTTTAATTCCTGAAATTATCTTTTTGGCCAAGCATCCTTCCATATCAGTCGTTTTATGCACTTACAATGGCCAACAATTTTTGGAAGAACAATTGAACAGCATTCTTTCACAAACCTGTTTACCGGACGAGTTGATCGTTGTTGATGATAACTCAACGGACCACACTGTTGAAATACTGCGATCATTCTGCGAAAAATATCCAATAGTTCATTTGCACCAAAATGCAAAGCAGTTAGGAGCCGTAAAGAATTTTGAGAAGGCTATGCTGCTGGCGAAGAACGAATTAATTGCAATATCAGACCAGGATGATATTTGGCATCCTCAAAAGCTTGAAAAATTATTGTTCAATTTTTCTGAAAACAGTTTATTGATTTACTGCAATTCGGTTCGCTTTACCAACAAAGCTGATTTTAATGTAAAGCCCAACCCGAAGTACGTTCGGTTTCATGGACGCGACGGAAGGAAGATTTTTTTATTTAATACCATCAGCGGCCACGCCATGTTGTTGCGACGAAAGTTGTTTGAACTGGCAAGGCCCTTTACCAGTGAAGTGATGTATGATTGGTGGATGGGAATAATTGCTGCGTATAACGGAGGCGTAGATTATGTTGCTGAGACGCTGGTTTTACAAAGAGTGCACGGTAGCAATCTTAGCATCAACGAGAAATATGATTACGGAAATTCAGTAAACCGGAACAAATTTAAACAGATGGTATTAGAGCATTTATATCAGTTCACCAAAACGCCTTCAATGCCTGATGACCATAAAAAGTTTATTGAGAAATTGTTTTTTCTTTGGAAAGATGCTCGGAATAAAAAATATTCTCTTCGGCTTTTTTTCTTTTTAATGAAGCACCGCAAAGTTTTGTTTGCTTTCAAAAAGAAGAAACTGGTTTTCTTTTCTAATCTAAAATATAGTTGGTGGTTCAGTACAAATTAGTCAGAAAGCCTTTCTTTTTTCCACCATCTAAAAGCAATCACACCAATTAGTGCCAGTGGTGTAAAAGCAAGATAGAGAATACCAGCGTTCAAACCCTTCGCAGGTTTCTCACCAAGCTGCTGTGCTGTTCTGGTACAAATTGAGCATTGTGCTTCCGAACTAAAAGAGAAAAACAAAAACACGATTCCGAAAAACAGAAACACCAATAGGATTTTTCGCAATAGCATAATGCAAATTTAATGCATTGCGGTGCAGAATATTGTTGGGTATGTTAAGAGCTTTTAAAAACTATTTGCTGCAATCTTTATGAAAATTGGTTAGCAAATGATTGCGCAAGCATTTTGCACGCAAGGAAGAGAATGGATGGGTGCGGAACAAATCTTCCAGCTTATTGTACTGATCTTCAGACTTTGACATTTCATCCCAGAACTTCACGGTGGCACAAACATCTTTATTTAAAGAATAGGCGAGATCGATTCCATAGTAATCGGCCTCCAATTCATTTTTTTGATTGAAAGAACCGGTCAGGGCTTTCATGATTTGATAAGCAGATGCTCCCCGGTCTTCACCAAAAATATTGTCGGTGATCATCATTTCCTGGATGGTTTTTTTGATGTGCCCTTTTTCTGAATGCCCGACTTCATGACCAATGATGGAATACAAAAGATCCGTGTTGCCTTTGCATTTATCATACATTGCTTTGGTAAGATAAATGTGCCCGCCAAAAGTAAATGCATTGATGGCACTATCCTTCAGCAGATAAATGGAGTATTTGATTTTGGATGGGTTTTCTCTTGCTGCCAGCAGATCATTCAAAACTGTTTGCAGTTGTGCATGAATTGCCGGATCGTTAATCAACACAAATGCTTTCGTGTCAATGGCGTCCTGATGAAAAGCATCGCCCCAGGCATTTTGAACCGAATCGCTGATATCTTTTTTATGAATCGCTAAATCACGAATGATGCTTGTTGTCTGGCTTATAGCTTTACTGGTTTCATTGCCTGCCACTGCACTGTCGAGGCAATCGTATGAATAAGTCATTTCTTTTGGAAGCTTTCGCGGTTTATCACTATTGTCAACGGAAACATTACACATACTGACAAGACTGATAAAACCCAGGTAAAACAAGTAGGCAATTCGCATGAAGGTTTTCTTGCAAAGTATCAGCCAAACAATGCTTCAGCTTGAAAATAAAATGTTATTGAAAGGGGAAACAATGTGAAAATAAAAAAGCCTTCATGATGAAGGCTTTATATCGTTTTGGAAAGGTTTATACAGCTTCTGCGCTTAATCTTTTTGCTTGTTTCTTTCTTTCTTCTTCGTCCAAAATTACTTTACGCATACGAATGTTGTTTGGAGTTACTTCTATGCACTCATCCTGCTGAATATACTCCATGCATTCTTCCAGTGTCATTTCTCTTTTTGGTTGAATGTTGGTAGCAGCATCGCTTCCACTTGCCCTATGGTTGGTCAATTTTTTTCCTTCGTTTGAATTCACAACAATATCACCAGGCTTGTTATTCTCGCCAATGATCATTCCCTTGTAAACCTCTTCTCCCGGATCAACAAAGAAATATCCACGATCCTGCAGTTTATCCAGCGAATAGGCGGTTGTTGTTCCATTGTCTTTGGCAATCAACACACCATTATTGCGGCCCGGAATAACACCCTTCCACGGCTTGTAATCATTAAAGCGATGATTCATTACCGCTTCGCCTGCTGTATTTGTAAGCATCTGGGTGCGCAAACCAAGTAATCCCCTGGAAGGCATATCAAATTCCAAATGCTGCATATCACCCTTGGTTTCCATCACATGCATTTCGCCCTTGCGACGGGTAACCATATCAATCACTTTGGAAGCATATTCCTGCGGCACATCCACAACCAGTGTTTCGTATGGCTCAGATTTAACACCATTAATATTTTTCACAATTACTTGTGGTTGACCGATAGTTAATTCATATCCTTCGCGACGCATGGTTTCGATCAATATGCCTAAGTGCAAAATGCCACGGCCATAAACCATAAAACTATCTGCACTGTCTGTGTCTTCAACTCTTAATGCGAGGTTCTTTTCTGTCTCTTTCATCAAGCGGTCACGCAAATGTCTTGACGTAACAAACTTTCCATCCTTACCAAAAAATGGTGAGTTGTTGATACCGAACATCATATTCATCGTCGGTTCATCAACACTAATTGTTGGTAAAGCTTCAGGATTTTCTGAATCGGCAATAGTATCACCAATATTGAAATCTTCCAACCCAACTACAGCACAAAGATCACCAGCTACTACTTCAGTTACTTTTTTCTTACCCATTCCTTCAAATACATACAGCTCTCTAACTTTTTGTTTTTTTATTGACCCGTCAGTTTGCATCAAAGCGATCTGCTGGTTTTCTTTTATCACACCACGGGCAACTTTTCCAATGGCAATTCTTCCAAGGAAAGACGAATAATCAAGCGAAGTGATCTGCATTTGCAAAGTTCCATCGCTCACTTTAGGCTCAGGAACATATTTTAAAATGCCGTCGAGCAATGGAGTAATGTCTTCGCTTGGTGTTAATGAATCGTTGAACCATCCATTTTTACCCGAACCATAATAGGTCGGAAAATCCAATTGCTCTTCTGTTGCATCCAGGTTAAAGAACAACTCGAACACTGCATCATGCACTTCATCAGGACGACAATTTGGTTTGTCAACTTTATTGATGACTACAATTGGCTTCAAGTTTAGGTGCAAAGCTTTTTGCAACACAAAACGTGTTTGGGGCATCGGACCTTCAAATGCATCTACTAAAAGAATAACCCCATCGGCCATTTTTAAAACACGTTCCACTTCACCTCCAAAATCGGCGTGGCCCGGAGTGTCAATCACATTTATTTTCACGCCTTTGTATTGAACTGCGGCATTTTTACTGAAAATGGTAATACCTCGTTCTCTTTCAAGGTCATTGCTGTCCATGATGAGCTCGCCGGTTTCCTGGTTATCGCGGAAAACTTTTGTTGCGTGGAGAATTTTATCAACCAAAGTTGTTTTACCATGGTCAACGTGGGCAATAATTGCTATGTTTCTAATTTGCATAATGGGCGGCAAAGGTACTGTAAAACAGCCGGGCCGCCAGAACAAACCGAAGACTTTACAAAAACTTTTTGAAGAGTTAGTACTTAAAAAATCTTACGAATGATGTTAATGATTAAAGTAAGGATCAAACTAAAAAGAATCATCGTAGTTACGGGCAAATAAAAGCGGAAATTTTCTTTTTCAATGCGAATATCGCCGGGTAATCTTCCGATCCATGTTAGCTTATCGTAAAAAAAATAGATAAGCAGGCCAACAACTACGATGACTGCACCAAAGCCAATGACGTATTTCCCTGTGTTTTGATCCACTTTTGCAATTTACAAACAGTTACCCGCAGAAGAATTGGTTAGATTTGATTATGAATTTTCTTTTTGTTTTTCTTTTAAGTCTGGCTGGTTCAATTGTTAGTGCTCAGGACAGTTGGAAGGTTTGTCTGGATAAAAAAGTCCTGCTCACCACCTCTACAGAAGATGTCGAAAAAAATATAATCAATATTTCATCTGAAGATCTAAAAAAGAATAAAAGTCTTGTTGTCAGTTATAAACAAGTTGCTCCTCAAAAGGGGTGGGAACGTAGTATCAGCATTTACACCGAAAAGGATGAAGAACTTCAAAAACAAAAAGGGAAAAACTTTGTTTTAAAAACTTCTGAACTGAAAAAGCTTCTTGAAAAAAACAAAAGACTAAAAATTTTCACCACTTATTTACCAACGGATCCAAAGATGAAAGCGCAGATTCGGGTTCGAAGAGTACATTTGTGCACATTGGTTTTACAATCGTGAACAGAAAGCTGCTATACATCGTTAATCCAATTTCGGGCACAAAAAACAAACGTTCGCTGCAGGACTTAATCAAAGAAAAAACCATTGCTGCGGGATTTGAATTTTCGATTTATCCTTCCGTTGCCGACGGGAATTATTCTTTCCTTGTTCCAATTATTAAAGAAGAAAAATTTACCGATGTTATCATTGCCGGCGGTGATGGAACAATTAACCAGGTATTGAACAGTTTGAGAAAACTAAAGCTGCAATTTGGAATTATCCCTTGCGGATCGGGAAATGGTTTGGCGTTCAGTGTGGGCCTCTCAAAAAATTCCGATAAAGCATTGGAAACTATTTTCAAAGGCAATAGCAAACTGTGCGATGCCTTTTTGATCAACGAAAATTTTTCGTGCATGCTTTGTGGGCTGGGTTTGGATGCACAGGTGGCCCACGATTTTGCTAATGATCCGAAACGCGGGCTGGCAACTTACATTAAGAAGACAATTTCAAATTTCTTCTCTGCTAAAACCTATCGTTTCATTTTATCGACTAATGAAAAGCGAATTAAAACCGATGCTTTATTTATCAGCATTGCCAACAGCAACCAGTTTGGAAATCATTTCACGATTGCACCAAAAGCAAGGTTGAATGACGGCCTGCTTGATATTGTTGTCCTCACCAAACAAAATAAACTGAGTGCATTATTACAGGCGTTCAAACAAGTTGGAGGATACAATAAATTACAAACGCTTGAGGTAATTAATGAAAAAGCAAGTGTACTTTATTTTCAAACCAGTGAAATCAAAATTGAGAATCTTCAATCGGCTCCAATGCATATTGATGGCGATCCTGTAGAAACCATGAAAGTAATTAATGTGCAGATATTGAAAGATTCTTTTCGATTGATTTATTCTTAACATTCAGCAATTCTTTCAGTTTTCTGAAACTTTCGTCATTGTGTTTTGAATCAAGCGACGCAGCAATGTCTCTTTTTTCGATCTCGGATAAATGAAAACTCAGCGCAGCCTTATTTTCTTCTGTTTTCGGAATGTATTGAAAGGTGAGCTTATGAATTGGGTAATTGCTACTGCTCATAAAATAATTTTCCATATCACCCTGAAAATAATCCATCATCTTATACCAATTATGCTGAAGCAAAAAGAAAGGCTTTGTTGCATTTCCGGTGAGATCATCATACTCATACGGATTTTCCCAACCGCCATCCATGCGGTCGCGAATTTGAATAACCAAAACTCCGCTTGTATTTTCTTCTATCCATTTTTGCATGCTCGATAGAAAACGCAATGAATTTTCAACACCGTAATTATCTCTTAATCCTCCATCCATCACATCAATTACAGGTTGAGATGGCATCCATACGTTTGGAAGAACAATTGGAAATGTTGCATTCATCCGTAAAATACTTAGCAATCTCAGATTGTAAGGATCTTGCTTTGCAAAGAAAGTCGAATAATCAACGGCATCGACTGCCTGCATTTTCTCTATTGAATCACTTGGCGGCTGCATCATAAAACGCAGATGCTGGGTACTAAGCAACATCATCTTTCCGTCCCGTGTAATTACGGTGTGATAAAACATCAAAGGAATGTTTGCCGCTGATTCGTCGGCAACATAATCCTGCAACCGTTTATTTAAAATGCCATCAGTATTTTCATTTAAGGCTGATTCGAACGCATAGCCACGATCTCTTAAATAGCGATAAGGTCCAACAGAAAATTTTTGTTCCGGCGCAAATAAGTCCCTTGCAATGAATGAAGTAAAGGTTGGGTTTAATAAATCCTGCGCAATATCATCAACATACCGGTTTGACTGAAGGTTAATATTTTCCCCTCTTAATTTTTCACGATATAATTCTCTGAAATAAGTAGCGCCAATCATTCCTCCCGATGCCCCGGTAATCAAAAACGTTTTTTTGAAAATCTGCCCTCCCGTAATGCTGTCTAATCTCTGTAAAACATTCATCGTAAAAGTGGCACTTCTTGTTCCCCCACCGCTTGTTGTCATAACAACAAGCAAAGGTTTGTCTTCCCCCTGTTTTTGTTTCCATCGGTTTAAGATCATCTCCATGTTTTGCTTGTCCTTACTGGCGGAATCTGCATTTGCTAATTTATCAAGAGCAGCTTGCGAATATTCCGGCTGCTCATTTTTATTGTTGTAATTAAGTCCGTAAGCTTTATTGCGCGGGTCAATCCAATCGATGCGATACAAAAAATTAAGAATTCCGATAAAAACTAAAAACGCCGGAACACTCCAGCTTTGAAAAAAATAAACGACAGAACCAACGACACCAATTAAGATAGCAAACAACAAAGTGATGCTTGCGCCTGCGGGCAACTGAAAAAAACGATAGTCAAGAAAAAAGCCAATGAGAATTAAAAAAACATAAGCAATCAACAAACTTACTACCGCTGCAAAGTGGTGCTGCTTAAAAATTTTTTCCATTAACTCTTTTGAATAATGCGAAACATCCCTGCATTTGCGAACCCGGGTGAAAGATTCCAGGAACCATTCAGAATAAATTAAAGAGCGGATTGTTGCAGGATGCGGTTCTGGCTGAAAATGATAAATGACATTTTTAGCACTCGTGAAAGCAGGCTGTAATCGTTTTAAAATCGTTTTGTCTGCACGAAAAAAATAAAAAAAGGAAATGGAAAGAATCAATAACAAACCTGCAATGAATCCCACTGTCAGAAAAATAATTTCAACATTACTGATCAGCTCTTTATAGTGTGCAAACTCATAAGCTTTGATCAAATAGAAAATTAAAAATGCAATAGGTATCGGGCTGTTGTTGATGCAATATTTCAGAAACGGATATTGTGTTGCTGCCAGAAAAGTAAAATGCTTGCTGAGCAAAATAAATGTTGTGATGTTCCAACACATAATGAAAACGCCAATTGACATTCCTACGATTGCACAACTGATTGAGTTAACATTGCTCAAATATTCGGGCGCCAGAAACAGCGCATCGGCTCCAAAACTTTTCATGAACGTGCTGTTAACAACACTAAACATGATGAACCAAAACACAAGTAAAACCTGGTATTTCCTAAAATGCAGGAAGATCAACTGAACGGGTAGCGAATAATAGACTCCTCTTAAATAAGTTCCGAAAGGTGCTTTCATCTATGTCTAAAATACTACGAAATCACCGATGGTTCAACTGCCTTTAAGGATTTAGCTTTTTGTTTGCCCTGAAGGAAATATAAATTGGCAATTAATGAAAGCAAAAGAAAAATGGCTACCAGCTGATGAAGTTGTGCCATCCACTCAAACAAATTCCATTTTGCCGGCCGAATCCGTATGCTTGTCAACACGGTCAAAATTCCAAGCGTTAGTTGCAATAACACTAAGATGATTGGAATAATTCTCGATTTTGCAAAACCAGCGGAAGCTGGTGTTTTAAATGATCGGAATGTCCAGATAAGGATCAAGATCACTAATAGGTAAGCAATCGATCGATGAACGAAATGAATTACAATTCTATTTTCAATAATGCTAATCCAACCTTCGGGCCGATTGAAAACATAAGCTGGCACAAATGAACCATTGATATCGGGCCATGTAGGGGCAGCAGGTGCAGCCTTATGTCCTGCCATCAATGCTCCAAAAACTAATTGCACAAAAAGCAGGATAATAATAGACCACGTAAACTTTTTCAAACCCTTATCTGTTACTAAACTTTCTTTCTTAACCAGCAACTGCAATCCAAACCAAAATGCATAGCTGATTAAAATGCAGGCAAGAACAAAATGCATCGCCAATCTTGTTGGCTTCACATAAATTGCATCCCCGGTTAATCCGCTTGCGACCATAATCCATCCAACAGCCCCTTGCAATGCTCCAAGCAAAAACAAAATGATTAAAGGCCGGATCATTTCTTTTTTAAATCGTTTCTGAATTAAAAAGATAATGAATGGAATTAAAAACACAACACCGATCAATCTGCCCCAAAACCGATGAAACCATTCCCAGAAAAAAATGGATTTAAAATCGCCGAGTGTAAAATCAAAATTCAATAAACGGTATTGAGGTGTTTGTTGATACTTATGAAACTCTTCAAGCCATTGATGTTGATTGAGCGGCGGAATTGCTCCTGTTATGACATCCCATTCTGTAATCGATAATCCAGAGCCTGTTAAACGTGTGATGCCTCCTAAAAGAATTTGAATGATCAACATTCCAACTCCCACCATTATCCAGATAGCAATGGCCTTATCCGGTCGTCTTTGCGATAGTTCATTCATTGCGCCGCAAAGTTAGGCCATGCAGAGCTTGCGTTTGACTAAACAGATAATAAAAAATATTTGGATGATGGTGAAACTATTTCGTAGCTTTTATAGACAAATCCCTCACTAAAACCTTTGTTATGGAAAGTAACGACCTCACAACCAACCGTCGTGCCTTTATTGGTACGCTGGCAACCGGTGCTGCTGCAATGAGTCTTGCAGGCCTCGCCGCTCCACTTCAAACGATGGCAAAAGAGAAACATCAGTTTTTGGGAAACGATGACGATCCTGATGCATGGTTTAAAAAATTAGACAGCAAAAAGCACAGGATTGTTTTTGATGCCACCAATGCTCATGAAGCAATGCCGTTTATTTGGCCCGCCGTCTTTATGATGACCAACCAGGCAACAGGCACCCAGCCGAAGGATTTAGGCATCGTAGTTATTCTACGCCATGAAGCAATTCCTTTTGCTTTTGAAGACAAGCTCTGGTCCAAGTACAATTTTGGACAGGTATTTAAGGCCGGTGAATTAGGCGCCGCATTTAAGGCAGCCGATTACAAAACCGCTGCCAACACACGTAATCCTTTGTGGCATCCTAAAGAAGGAGATTTCCAGGTTCCCGGTTTTGGAAATGTCAACATTGGAATTGATCAACTGCAAGAGCAAGGTGTGATGTTTGCCGTATGCAATGCTGCTATGACGGTTTATAGCAATGCTTTGGCACAGGGTATGAACATGAACGCCGCCGATGTTTACAATGAATGGAAATCGGGTTTGATTCCGGGAGTTCAAATTGTTCCTTCAGGCGTTTGGGCTGTTGGGCGTGCACAGGAGCATGGCTGTTCGTATTGCTTTGCGGGATGATTTAGAAAACTATTTTGAGCCGGCAGTATTATTGTTCAAAACTAATTCACTGTCGGCTTTTTTTATGGGTTCAAATGGACCGTATTTATGTTGCTGTTCAGAAAAATTATCAGCATAAGGACCAAAAGGATAATCAAAAGGTTTTTTAGAAAAATCTTTCCAATCGTTGGCAAAAAATTTTACAGGTCTTGGCTGCGAAGCAATATAAGCTGCAACATCCCATGCTTGTTCATCAGTTAGTTTTGGATTTTTCCAGGTTGCTTCCTGGTAGGGCATGTTGTTTTTTATAAAGCCTGCCAGTTTTGACAAAGTGAATAAACCTGCACTTACATTATAACTGTTCTCTCCCCACAATGGAGGATAAGTGTAAGACGTTCCGTCCTGCGATAAAACACCCTGGCCATTTTCACCATGGCAACGCTGACAGTTTCCAACGAATACCATTTGTCCTTTTTGTGGATCGCCCGCACGATTTAGTAAAGCAGGCATTTTAGTTGACATTCCCAATGGTAGAATGCCTTTAGGAACATCTTTCCCAATCCATTTCACGTAGGCAACAATTGCTTTCATTTCAAGGCTTGAGCTGTCAAGTGGTTTTCCGTTGAGGCTTCTTTGCATGCAATCATTTACACGAAACTCATAAGTCTCTATTGTGCCGCTGCGGTTGCGGAACTTTGGATAATTATTTTTTACCGCTGAAAATGGATTGGCAAAATTTTGTCTGCCCGCGTTGATGTGGCAGTTTTGGCAATTCATGCCATTGGATAGATTGGCAATAATACCTTTTGGTCCTAAATACCTTGAAGTATTTACAATCAACTCTTTTCCGTAGCGAATTAAATCGCCTTCACTACCCAAAGGAATTTCATTTTCGTTTGGTGCAATCCATTCATCACCTTCCTTGTATTGATCGTGAAGGGAGTTGATCAATGTTTGTTTTGAATGAGAAAAAAAACTGCTCAGAATTAAAACTGTTGTTATAATTCCCAAACAGATCGGACACCAGATAGATTGAAGAAAACGCATAGCTGAAGCAGCTTTACTAAGTTACATTTTTGGCTCCATGTTTATCGATAGAATCTTGAGCGTAAACAAAATTCGTGTTGCCACATATTTTCTGAAAATTAAATTCGTTTCAACTGTAAATTCGCAACCAATGCTGCAACCTTATTTTGATGATAAATTTCTTGAAGCCGGCTGTGATGAGGCAGGCCGGGGCTGTCTTGCCGGACCGGTTTATGCAGCAGCGGTCATTCTTCCAAAAGATTTTTTTCACCCCCTGCTTAATGATTCCAAACAATTAACAGAAGAGGAACGATATGGACTTCGTCCCTTTATTGAACAAAACGCTATCAGTTTTGCGGTTGCAAGCCTCGACAATAAGCAAATTGACAAGTACAATATTTTAAGAGCTTCTTTTAAAAGCATGCATCTTGCCATCAAGCAATTAAATGTTCAGCCCGAACTTTTACTAATAGATGGAAACCGGTTTGCGCGCTACAAAAGGATTCCTCATAAATGCATAGTACAAGGCGACGGAATTTATGCCTCCATTGCTGCTGCAAGTGTTTTGGCAAAAACGTACCGTGACGACTACATGAAAGAAATTCATCGGAAATTTCCTAAGTACAATTGGGCGCAAAACAAGGGATATGCTACGAAAGAACACCAGGAAGCTTTGGATCAGTTTGGCCCATGCAGGTTTCATCGCAAGTCGTTCAGACTCAGCTACAACGAACCGGAACTTTTTGAAGAATAAATATTGATTAAACCTATGCAGCGTTTCACTGTCCTATAACTGTCTTTTTCATGTGCTGCATTTTTAATGATCTGCCGTAAAAGAATGGTTGAAGGTTAACAAGTCCCGCAATAACATGCGGGACTTCGTTTTAATTATTCCCATTCGCCTGCACCTTCTCTTATTAATTCTGGTTCATCTTTTGTAAAATCTATAATGGTTGATGGAACTATTCCACCAATGCCTCCGTCAATTACCATATCAACCAAATTGCCGAATTTTTCGTTGATGATTTCCGGGTCGGTATATTCTTCAACGTACTCACCAGGCAAACTTGCACTTAAAATTGGATTTCCTAATTCTTTTACAATGCATCGCGCAATAGTATTGTCGGGCACACGAATACCGACCGTGTCTTTTTTTGTTTTCAAAAGCTTGGGTACCTGTTTACTTGCTTCCAAAATAAAAGTGTATGGTCCGGGCAGGTATTGTTTTAGTGTCCTGTACACCGGAGTTTGTAATTGTTTTGCATAATTGCTCAAATCACTTAAGTCGTAACATACAAAAGAGAGATTGGCTTTTTGTGGTTGTACATTTTTAATGCGGCAAATGCGTTCAATAGCTTTGTGCTGGAAGATATCGCAACCCAAACCATACAAAGTGTCGGTTGGATAAATAATAATTCCCCCATGCTTTAGCGTTTGAGCAACTTGCTGTATCAATCTTTGCTGCGGATTAACCGGATGAATGTGGATGAGCATAATTCAATTTAATCTTGTAGCAAATCGTTTCCAACGAAAAAACTTGCTTTGACACGGTCAAAATTTACTTTTGCAAAAATCGTTCACAATGCAATTGCAAGCTATACCTGTGTTCGAGTTTATCGATCCGCAGCAATTCAAGGATGAGTTTTACTTTCCGCAAAAACCTGTTGTTATCAAAAATCTTTCGAAAAGTTGGCCGGCATACACAAAATGGAACTGGGATTATTTTAAAAAATTAGTTGGTGATAAAAGAGTAGGACTTTACAATAACACAAAGAGTAATGCGTATACACCTATCAACACGGCAGATGATTACAAAACTTTTGGTGAATACATAGACATGATCAGTAAAGGACCTGCAGGCTGGCGGATTTTTTTGTTCAACATTTTTGAACATGCGCCTCAATTGGTTCAAGATTTTACCTGGCCTGATCATTTGATGAAAGGCTTTGTGAAAAAATACCCGATGCTTTTTGTGGGTGGTGGAACTTCCATCACTCACATGCATTTTGATATTGACCTTTCAAATATTTTGCACACACAATTTGTTGGCAAAAAAAGAGTATTGCTTTTTCCCTTCAATGAGCAACATAAATTGTATCGAAAGCCATGGGAAGTGTTGAGCCTTGCCGATTTTTCAAATTATTATTCTGAAGAAAAAAGCAAAATTAATTATGAACTTTTTCCTGCATTGAAATATGCAAAAGGTTACGAAATAATCTTGGATCATGGCGACACATTGTTTATGCCTGCAGGTTACTGGCATCACATGGAATATTTGGACAGCGGATTTGCTATGAGCCTTCGTGCATTACAACCATCAATCACCGGCAAACTAAAGGGTGTTTGGAACTTGTTCGGAATGAGAACCATCGACACCATGATGAAAAGGACGGCACCGGAATGGTGGTATGAAAAGAAGAAGAAAAAGATTTTCGAAAATGCAGAAAGAAGTCTGGAAAATGATTTGGGTTAATTGAACAGATTAGCATAAAAATAGCGTCAATAAAAAGCGTCTTCAAAACCTCTTTTATTGTATAAATCTGTTAACCTAACATGATCTAGGCAATTGTCCAAACTTCATTTCCTCTTAGCAGCCTATCCAAATCGGCTGTTTTCTTTTCTTTTGCTGATTGAATTTGCTGCTTCATCAAATCTTCATACGTTGGACGTGATGTTTCGTAGAAAACACCAAAAGGCCTTGGTAAATGATTTGGCATTCTTGGATCATCAAACATTCTTGATAATATCTGCGCTTTGTAGATATCACCTTCATCATGAACCCACAATTCATCTGCACTATGACCCTCATTCAAATTCACAACAACAGGATTAAAACCATCAAGCCTAACTCCCTTGTCTTTGTTTGCTCCAAAAATCAATGGCTTTCCGTTTTCGAGGAATAAAGCTTCGTCTGCTTTTGTTGATTTTTCCGTGAAAATTTCAAAGGCACCATCATTGAATATGTTGCAGTTCTGATAGATTTCAAGGAAAGAAGCTCCATGATGAGCATGTGCTCTCAACAGCATGCTTTGCAAATGTTTCGGATCTCTGTCCATGCTTCTTGCAACAAAACTTGCATCTGCACCCAAGGCTAATGCCGATGGGTTGAATGGATGATCAATACTTCCGAACGGACTTGATTTGGTGACCTTGCTTTCTTCAGATGTTGGAGAATATTGTCCTTTGGTCAAACCATAAATTTGATTATTGAACAACAAAACATTCACATCAAAATTTCTGCGCAGCAAATGGATGGTGTGATTGCCCCCGATGCTCAAGCTATCGCCATCACCGGTAACAATCCACACACTCAGTTCGGGACGAGACGCTTTCAATCCGCTGGCAATTGCTGTTGCTCTACCGTGAATTGAATGCATTCCATACACATTCATATAATAAGGAAAACGTGAAGAACATCCAATACCTGAAATGATGGCAATGTTCTCTCTTGGAATGCCAAGTGTAGGCATTACTTTTTGTACCTGTGCCAAAATTGAATAATCACCACAACCGGGGCACCAGCGCACCTCCTGGTCCGTGGCAAAATCTTTTGCAGTTAGTACAGGGCTATTTGCCGCTACTGTTTCCATTTTAATGATTTCGTTTTGAATTTACTAATTCTTCCCAATATTCTGCAGCACGGCGTGTATGGGGAATAACAATCGTGCCTCCAACAATGTTGGCTACGGCAAAAATCTCATACACCTGTTCTGTATCTACGCCAAGTTCATAGCATTTGCCAAGATGATATTTGATACAATCGTCACAACGCAGTACCATGCTTGCAACCAATCCCAACATTTCTTTTGTTTTTTTGTCCAATGCTCCGTCTTCGTAAGTATTTGTGTCCAGATTCCAGAGCCGCTTCATTACAAGATTGTTCTTACTCAAAATTAGCTCGTTCATCTTTTCCCTGTAATCATTGAATTCTTTAACCAGGCTTGACATGTGGAAGATTTAGTCTGCAAATTTAATAATACCGCGGCTGCTAATTGTCGCATAATCGTCAAGGCGGGATTTTTGTATAATTTCAGTAAAAATTTTAACGCTTTATGAAAGCATTCATGAGGCAAAATGAAAAAGTAAAAAGATGAAACGAACCTCTCTTGTAACTCTTGGATTAATTTTAATGATCAGCGTGTCATTGGCTTTCACCAAAGACGACCCGTATTATAAAAACTTAAAGGTTCTTCCCAAAAACATCACCAAACAGCAGATGGACAGTGTGATGCACCATTTTTCGAATTCACTTGGAGTGAGATGTAATTTTTGTCATGTAAGGAACGACTCTACCAAAACATGGGACTTTGCGTCTGACGAAAACAAGCACAAATTGACTGCAAGGGAAATGATGAAGATGATGGATAAAATCAACGATAAGTTTTTTGATGTAACCGGAGGAAAGAGAGTTATTACAACACAACTGATGGTTACTTGTTACACTTGTCACCACGGATCCACTGAGCCGGCCACCAAACCGGTGATGCAGGAAAGACCACAACAACGTCCACCGGCAGATTCTACAAAAAAGACAGAATAAATATGACAGCAAGTTTTGATTTTGGAATGATCGGCATAGGGGTAATGGGAAGCAATCTTCTTCTCAACATGGCCGATCACGGCTTTGCAGTAATTGGCTTTGACTTGAAACAGGAAAGAGCAGACAAATTAGAAGCTGCGGCAAAACAAGGACAGACCGTGAAAGGCACAACAAAGATTGAAGAAATGGTTGCTGCTTTAAAAAAGCCAAGAAAGATAATGATGCTCGTTCCGGCCGGCAAACCTGTTGACGATGTGATTGAAAACTTACTTCCTCATTTGGAAAACGGTGATATTGTAATTGATGGAGGAAACTCTTATTACAAAGACACTTTAAAAAGAATCGCTTATTTACAAAACAAAGGCATTCATTTTTTTGGAATGGGAGTTTCGGGTGGTGAGCTGGGCGCAAGATTGGGCCCCAGCATGATGCCCGGTGGCGATCCAAATGCATGGCAATATCTAAAACCAATTTTGGAAGCCATTGCTGCAAAAGCGGACGGGGAGCCTTGTGTCGCTTACATGGGAAACAATGCGGCGGGTCATTATGTAAAAATGGTTCACAACGGAATTGAATATGCCATTATGCAAATGATTAGTGAAGTGTATGACCTTTTGCACAGAAGTGGTAGCCTTTCCAACAAGGAATTGCATGCAGTTTTTGCCAAATGGAACGAGGAACAATTGCATTCCTATCTTATTGAAATCACTGCTGAAATCTTTAAAACGCTCGATACCGACACAACTGATCCAAATGATTTTTTAGTTGATAAAATTTTAGATCAGGCGGGGTCTAAAGGAACTGGTAAATGGACATCGCAAGAAGCAATGGACCTCCCGGTTTCTATTCCAACAATTGATATGGCAGTTGCCCTGAGAGATCTCTCAGTTTACAAATCCCAGAGGATCAAAGCTGCGGAATTGTATCAAACGAGAATAGAAAATATTGAGATCACTCAAGACGTTTTAAATCACCTGGAAAATGCCCTGGCATTTTGTTTCACCATCGCTTATGCACAAGGTTTAAGCATGCTGGCAAAAGCATCTGGTGAATTGAAGATGAACATTCCTTTGCCTGATGTGATCAAGGTTTGGAAAGCAGGATGCATTATTCGTTCGGCTTTGCTTGGAAATTTTACAGATGCATTTAAAAAGGATCCATCCCTTCCCAACCTGTTGCTTGATCCTGATATTTCGGAATTATTAAAGAACAGAGAAGAAAGTTTGCGTCATGTCTTGCAAACAGGCATTTCGGCAAAAATTCCGATGACGGGAATGATGAGTGCTCTTGGTTATTATGATGCTTTTTTAAGTGACCGCATGCCAACGAATTTAATTCAGGCGCAAAGAGATTTTTTTGGAGCACACACTTATCAGCGCATCGACAAAGAAGGAATTTTTCATACCGAATGGCATTCAGAAAGTTAATCTGTTTACAGTTTAGGGGTTATTAGGAACGCTTCTTTTTTGAATTGTAAACTTCTTGAACCAAAAATTATGGCAATACAAGTCAAAAACCAACCAACCATCATCTTCATTTTCGGAGGCAGCGGCGATCTTACGTATCGCAAATTGATGCCTGCTTTATACAATCTTTTTATCGATGACTATTTGCCCGAAAAATTTTTAATTGTGGGGTTGGGACGAACCGACTTTACCAATCAAGGTTTTCAGGATCATTCCAAAAAAGGCATTGAAGAACATTCCAGAAGAAAAAATGAAATAGAAACAAAATGGCAAAGTTTTGCCGGTTGTGTTGAATACATTCAGGCCGATCTCAGCAATGATGCCACTTACCAGCAGATATCTTCAAGCGTTCAGGCAAAAGAACAGCAATGGAATTCAAAAGCCGTTGTGATATTTTATATGTCCGTTGCCCCGCAACTGGCGCCAACAATTGCCGAAAAATTACACAACGCGAAACTTACTTCTGATCCTGCAAGATCAAGAATGGTTTTTGAAAAACCTTTTGGGCATGATTTGAAAAGTGCAACTGAATTAAATATCCAGCTGGGGCAAATGTTCAAAGAAGAGCAGATATATCGCATTGATCATTACCTGGGAAAAGAAACGGTTCAAAACATTTTGGCTTTGCGTTTTGCTAATGCTTTGTTCGAACCTATTTGGAACAGCCATTATATCGATCATGTTCAGATTACTGCAGCAGAAAATATCGGTGTTGAAGATCGTGGCAGTTATTATGAACAGGCGGGGGCGTTGCGTGACATGGTTCAAAACCACATTTTGCAATTGCTTTGCATGATTGCAATGGAAGCTCCGGTTTCATTTGATGCCGATGAAATCAGGAATAAAAAAGTAGATGTTTTGATGGCCATTCGCAAATGGAGAAAAGATGAAGTGCATTTGAATGCCGTTCGCGGACAATATGGGAAAGGATGGATGGAAGGGCAACAAATGCAGGCTTATCGTGAAGAAAAAAATGTTTCTCCAAATTCTTCTGTTGAAACTTTTGCTGCTGTAAAGTTCTTTGTTGACAACTGGAGATGGACCAATGTCCCGTTTTATGTGCGAACAGGCAAAGCATTGCATTCAAAAACAACCCTTATCAGTATTCAATTCAAGCCTGCGCCACAATATGCATTTCCAAGCGAGGCGGGTGAAACATGGCGCCCAAATCGATTAACAATAAGTATTCAACCACAGGAAGACATTCGTTTGCGTTTCCAGGCAAAACAACCCGGCCCACAAATGATTTTGCAACCTGTTGACATGGTGTTTAGTTATTCAAAAGAATATGGTGAAAACCAACAACCCGAAGCTTACGAAACTTTATTAGAGGATGTGATTGAAGGCAATCCAACTTTGTTTATGCGTGCCGACCAGGTGGAGGCTGCCTGGAGAATTATTGAGCCGATTTTGGATGCATGGCAAACAAGACCCCCGGTTGACTTTCCAAATTACGCGCCGGGGTCCTGGGGTCCCGAAGATGCAGAAGCCTTAATTGCAAAGGACGGGCATCATTGGATCGCCTTAGCAGAAGACAATAAGTAGTATAAAGAATCATCAAATAAATTCGTTTTTCTGTAGCAACAACGTTAGGCAGGCGTCTTTTACTGTTGCTCATCCGCTACATTTGCAAAAAGCGAAAACATGAACTTGAGTTTTGATCTTTCCAAGCCAATAGCCATTGGTGCAGACCACGCCGGCTATGAATTTAAATCAGCCATTGTAGAAATTCTTCAAAATAAAGGATTGGAAGTAAAAGACCACGGAACTTATAATGCGGATTCGGTTGATTATCCCGATTTCGCCCACCCTGTTGCCAGTGCCGTTCAAAATAATGAGGCTGGATTTGGGATCTTAATTTGCGGAAGCGGAAATGGTGTTGCCATAACAGCAAATAAACATCAAAATGTTCGTGCAGCTCTTTGCTGGCAAGTTGACCTGGCAAAGCTGGCCCGCGAACACAATAATGCAAATGTTTTATGTCTTCCTGCACGATTTGTTTCCCTTGCTGTTGCCGAAGAAATGGTAAATACTTTCATTGATACAAATTTTGAAGGTGGTCGTCACGAAAAACGTGTTGGAAAGATTTCCTGTATGTAAATTCAAGCCCAAATTTTAAAATTTGCACATGAAAAAAATTTTTGTTCTTGTACTTGCTTTGAGTACACTCAACAGCTTTGCACAAAAAAAGGGTAAGCCTGGGTCGTACGCAAAGATTATTACTGCAGAAGATTTAAAGAAGCGTTTGTACGTTGTTGCCGGCCCGGAAATGGAAGGGCGGCAAACTGCGACCGAGGGCCAGCGCAAAGCAGCTGCTTATATTGAGTCTCAATTTAAGTCCTTCGGGCTTCAGCCTGGCAACAATGGCAGTTACCAATTATTTTATCCTGTTTACCAGGATTCGTTAGCAGGTGCTGAACTACAAGTGAATGATCAGGTTTTCACTCTTGATAAAGATTTCAATCCTTCCTTAAATGATATTCCTGCGACAATGCGTTTTAGTGAAGTTGTATTTGTAGGAGCGAATGCAACGGATTCGCTAAAGAATGCAAACTTAACCGGCAAGGCAGTTATTATGATGGGCGGGGCACCCCAGGGGTTTGGCCGCGGCGGTCCGGGTGGCATTTATGGCCTATTGATCAACAAGGGGGTTGCAGCAATTATTTCCGTTGCAAACAACTATCCAAGATCAGCATCCGGAAGCCTGGGTTCTCAATCAGTTTCTTTGTACAAGAGAAACATAACACCGCAAATTGTGACTGTTTCTGAAAATGTTGCGAAGGCAATTTTGGGAAGCGAGTTTGAGACTGCAAAATCAAACACCTCTTTAATTAAAAGTTTTCCTGCCAATGTTTTGCTGGATATAAAAAAAGTAGTTATCACCACTCAAAGCAGCGACGTTGTGGGCGTTCTGCCGGGAACTGATTTGAAAGATGAATATTTGGTTGTGAGTGCACACTACGATCATCTTGGAATGAGAAACGGTGCAATCTATTACGGCGCCGATGATGATGGGTCCGGAACTGTCAGCATTCTTCAGATGGCGCAAGCCTTTGCAAAAGCAAAAGCCGATGGGAAAGGGCCGAGACGTTCAATTCTTTTCTTAGCAAATAGTGGTGAAGAAGAAGGATTGTGGGGCTCTGATTATTTCACAAGCCATCCTACCATTCCATTAGATAAAGTGACTGCTGATTTAAATATTGACATGATTGGAAGAACAGATTCAAGCAGAAAAGTGGGCGATTCGCTGAATTATGTTTATGTAGTTGGTGATGATAAACTAAGTACCGATTTAAGAAAGATCAGCGAAGACGCAAATAAAAAGAATTTAAAGATGGAATTGGACTATAAATTCAATGATCCCAATGACCGAAACAGAATTTATTTCAGAAGCGACCATTACAATTTTGCAAAGCACGGCGTTCCGATTATTTTCTATTACGATGGAATGTTAGGGGCAGATTATCACAAGCCAACAGATACACCAGATAAAATCAATTACAAATTGATGGCAAAAAGAGCCCAGTTGGTATTTTATACGGCCTGGGAAATGGCAAACCGAAACGAAATGTTGAAAAGAGATTTGACGCTTCAAGTTCCAACAAGAGGATTTTAAGTTCTGCTTTTCAGAAAAAAAATAACCTGCCGAAAAGCAGGTTATTTTTTTATTATGCAAACGCAGCATTAAACTTGTTTGTTGTGTCTTTGTCTTAGATGCATACCTTGAAAACAAGGTAATCCGCACTCTCTGTAAACCCCGTCAGTGGCAAGCATGAGCGGGGTTTTTTTATTTCATACAATTACCATCCAAGCACCCATGCAAAAATTAATGGCGCTACAATGGTTGCGTCACTTTCGACAATGTATTTTGGTGTATGAATATCTAATTTGCCCCAGGTGATTTTTTCGTTTGGATGTGCTCCGGAATAAGAACCATAGGATGTTGTTGAATCGCTTACCTGGCAGAAATAACTCCAAAAAGGAATTTCATGCATTTCCAGGTCCTGGTACATCATTGGCACCACACAAATCGGGAAATCACCGGCAATGCCGCCACCGATTTGAAAGAAGCCAATTCCTTTTCCGCTGCAATTGTCTTTATAATAATTTGCCAGCCAAACCATGTATTCAATGCCGCTCTTCATGGTAGATGCTTTAATCTCACCTTTATAAACATAGGAGGCGAAGATGTTTCCCATGGTGCTGTCTTCCCAGCCACCAACAATGATGGGTAAGTTTTTTTCTGCTGCGGCAATCATCCAGCTGTCTTTCGGATCAATTTGATAATCGGGTTTCATTACCTCGCTCAACAATAATTTGTACATGAATTCGTGGGGAAAATAACGTTCGCCTTTTTCATCTGCATCCTTCCATATCTTATGAATATGTTTTTGAATTCTTCTGAACGCTTCCTCTTCGGGGATGCAAGTATCAGTTACACGGTTCAACCCTCTTTCCAACAGACTCCATTCCATTTCGGGAGTTAGATCTCTCCAATTGGGAAGACGTTCATAATGATTGTGTGCCACAAGATTCATAATATCTTCTTCAAGATTTGCTCCGGTACATGAGATAATATGAATTTTATCCTGCCTGATCATTTCTGCCAATGAAACTCCTAGTTCTGCTGTACTCATTGCGCCTGCCAGTGTTACCATCATTTTACCGCCTTCCAGCAAATGTGTTTCATAACCTTTTGCTGCATCTACCAGCGCTGCTGCATTGAAATGACGATAATGGTGCTCAATGAATTTCGAAACTGCTCCTTTACTCATAGTTGAAAATTTGAGCCGCAAAAATAAATCAATAAAAAACAAATCCCGCTCCGCAATGCGGAAACGGGATTGTATTACACACACTAAAACTAACTATGATTTACGCTGCTTTTGATAAGTTGTCCAACTTGAGTTGGCTGATGCTTTCAAAATAAGTTTGGTGTCGGCGTTTTCAACCGTGATGTAGTAAGAAGTTCCTTCATCAGTAGCCATTTCAAACAAATCGCTGATCCAATAATCATCATAATCTTTTTTTAAATCGGCTTGCAAAGTAAGTGGCAACTGCAAAGAGCTGATGTTTCTTGTTACCGCCTTCATGTTGCCATCAGTATCATAATAGGCAGTTATATACTGTCCGTTCATCGAAAAGTTGGCTTTGTAATAATTTTCGGTAATACTCCAGTTAACTTCTGTTGCGTTTTTAAAAGAAGTCTGAAAAGCTTTCAATGCTCTTGGAGAAACATCATCATTTGAATTTGCGAAGCTGCTAAAGCTTATAAAGCTTAAAGCAATTGTCAGGGTTAATACTAAACGTTTCATAACAAATTTTTTTATAAGGTTTTTAATGTTTGTTTGTTTCATGAATGTGACGTAGCAAAAGTAGAAATGGTTACAGGGTGGTTCAACTAAATTGTGACGATTGGACATCACTGTTAAACTTCTTAACACAGAAGTGGAAATTGTTAACGGCGGATGAACTGTAGTTTTGTAAGGATGAATTACCTCGCTCATGCATATCTATCGTATAATTCGCCGCAAATACTTGTGGGAAATATGATTTCGGATTTTGTAAAAGGCGCCGCAAAATTTTCGTTTAACGGCAATGTTCAAAAAGGAATTACGCTCCACAGGTGGATTGATGAGTTTACCGACAATCATGAAGCAACACAAAAAGCAAAACAGTTTTTCCGACCATACTACAGGTTATACAGCGGAGCAATTGTTGATGTTTTGTACGATCATTTTCTTGCAAACGATAAATCCGAATTTGATGATGTTTCATTGAAAGAATTTTCAAAAAAGACTTACTTGCTTTTAGAAGAAAATACCGCAGAGCTGCCAAACAGGTTTTTGCAGATGTTTACTTACATGAAAACAGAGGATTGGTTGTATAATTATAAATACAATGAGGGTGTACGAAAAACTTTACATGGTTTGATAAGAAGGGCAGCTTATTTAAAAGAAAGCAGCACCGCCTATAACTTGTTTCTCCAACACTATACCGATTTGAACAATTGCTACCAGGAATTTTTTAAAGATGTTAAACAATTTGCAAAAGAAAAATTTGAACAATTGAATCAGTAAGCGGTATCGTTTTTGAAATTGGTGGTTATTATTTTTGCATTCTAACTCTCGATCATGAAAAGAATATCCTTTGTTATAACTGTTTTATCATTTTCCATGTTTGTTTCTGCTCAAACGCAGACTCCTATTAGTACAACTGCTGCAGTAAGTTCTCAAATACAAGCTTCTAAAGTTCCACCATTGGATAAATCACCAATGGATATGTCTTATTATCCTGTTGATTATCCGATTTTAAAAACGCAGGATAAGGTGAGTGGCGCTCCGCTCATGCGGGTCGTTTATAGTCGCCCGCAAAAAGATAATCGTGAAATTTTTGGCGGCCTGGTTGAATACAATAAAGTATGGCGACTCGGTGCAAATGAAGCGACCGAAATAGAATTTTTTAAAGATGCAATCATTGCAGGAAAAAAAGTTCCGAAAGGGCGTTATACTTTGTATGCCATTCCAACAGAAACAAAATGGACGGTCATCCTTAATAAAGACACTGATACATGGGGGGCTTTTGTTTATGATGAGAAAAAGGATTTTTTAAGAACAGATGTTAATGTACAACCATTAGCATCTCCGGTTGAAGCATTCAGTATAAGTTTTAATAAAACAGAAAAGGGTGCTGAATTATTTATCGCCTGGGATACGGCAAGTGTGCATGTGCCCATCGAAATAAAATAAAAGCAGCTTCTGGAAAGAAGCCGCTTTGACAGAACTATAACCAACATGCAAATTATTGCAACACGAGCTTTCGGATTTCTACGGCTCCTGAAGATTGATTAATAATTCTCAATAAATACATTCCAGGTTTCCATTCTTCTTTTCTTGAGAAATTAAAGGTGCTGTTGGCAGCAGCTTTTGTTTCAAATGAAAAAACCAGTTTTCCGGAAATATCAATCAATTCCATTTTATAATTCATCGGTTTGTTATTGGATATAACAACATTCCATTGATGTAAAACCGGGTTTGGGTAGACTGTTATTGCGTTAGTTTGACTGGCAATGCTTACAGTATTGGAGTATTCTATTTTGTTGTTGTAAACAACCTTAAGGCGATATAGATTCATTCCATCGAGAGGGCGGTTATCATAAAACTTTGTTTCATTTGCTTTGACAATTCCGATGGGATTAAATCTGTTTTCATTGCTTAATTTTCTTTCAACAATATATTCAGTAATGTTTTTTTCGTTTGAACTGTTCCATGTCAATTCATTTGCATCGTCAGCTTTTCTACCTTTCAATTGAATGCCTGTTTGAAGTACGCCGAAATAACAATTGCCTGTTAGAGAAAAATTAGCAAATCTTGTAACGCAGCCATCGTTAACCGTCATTTTGCATTCATAATCGCCTGCTTGCTCCGGTATAAAGAATGGAAGATTATAAGTAAGTCCGGAGTCAAGCAATGTACTGTCGGCCGCCCCACGTTTTTTGTACCAATAATAAGTTGCATTCGCAACGGTGTCAACCGACAGGGTAATGCTTTTATAAAAACAGGAGTCCGATGCTCTGACAGAAATATTTTGTAGTGGGAGGATGCTTACATCACTTAATGTGGCATTACCGCAGGCATCAATTGTTCGCAGCCGGATTAAAGAATAGGTCGTTCCATTGTTGATCGAAAATATCGGACTGGTTTGTAGTGAGGTGGTAATGTTTGGTGTATCAGGAATGCTTCCGATGATTTGAAAATTGTATGGACTAACACCACCTTTCACATCGGCACCTAAGCTAAATCCATTGTTATCGCACTGGTAAATTGCAGATTGACCCTGTGATGGATATGTATATGGCGAAACCGTTACGGTATCATACAATTTGCCATTGCAATTGTCTTGGGTGTATTGAACAATATATACTGCGGGTTCAAGATCTGAGAAAGTGTAGGCATTACCACTAAAAGAAGAATAACTCCGGGTAAAAGACGTGCCGTCTTTCTTTATGATTTTAGGAAGAAGAGAATAATAATTGGTTGTAAAAGATGCAATAATATCTCCTGACCCATTGGACCAGGTGGCACTTGGACATTTAGCTCTAACGGTTGTGCTTTTTGTAACAAGGTTGGCATCGGGTGTAATGTTTGAAGAATCGATATTTCCACAATTGTCTGTTCCGACTATCTTGTATTGGGTTGCTGTTGGCAATGAACCCAGTTCAATTCTAAAAGGATTTGAAGATGTGGTTGTCGAATAAATCAGCCGTCCGTCGGGATGATAAATTTTAATTGAATATGGCGAGTTGCTGTTAGCAAAATGCACGTCAACATAAGACGAACCAATCGTGCAGGATTTTGATGTAGTCAACGTAATACCTCTTGAAGGAGCAAATGTTTGACAAACCTGCATTGTTGTGTCAGTGCAGCCATCGTGAATGGTAACACAATATTGACCATAAGGATAGTTGCTGAATGTACCTGTGGTGTTACAAGTCAATAGATTATTTGAGGCATCATACAAACAGTACTGGGGATCGGTCAAATTATTTCCATTCACTTTAAATGAAACAGTTGAGCAATTGGAAGCTATTACCTCCATTGTTCCATCAATAGATGGAATTAAATGACTTTCACTGAAACATCTTGTAATGGTTGTATCGTAACAGCTGTTATGAATTTTAATACAATAACTGCCATACGGAATATCATAAAATACTCCTGTTGAATCACAGCTCAGCAGTGAATCATTACTGTCGTACAAACAATATTCGGGTGTTGTCAGATTTGCTTGCCCGGTGATTGATACACTGAACGTGCTGCATTTTCGCTCAATAATCTGAACGCCATTATCAACAGAGGGAACTGGTTTTTGAGTAGTAAAACAAAGCGAAGAAGTTGTATCACCACAGGAAATAGCTTTTACGCAATAACTTCCATGTGCCAATTCATCAAATACTCCCGTGGAATCGCAGGCAACAACATTTCCTAAACTATCATACAAACAAAACTGGGGATTAATCAAACTATCTCCCGAAATATGAACGCTAACTGAACTACAAGTAACATTGGAAAATGAATAACCCGTGAGCTGCGCAACAGGCTTGCTAACGGTAAAACATTTTGTGATAGTTGTGTCAATACAACCATCATGAACTTTTATGCAATAAGAACCATAAGGAAGGTCATCAAATACTCCGGTTGAATCGCATTGTAATTGAACATTATTGCTGTCAAACAAACAATATTGAGGCAAAGTCAAATTTTGCTGGCCAGTAATGGTTGCGCTAAATGTTGAACATTGCATATTGTTGATAGAAACTTCTGTTGCAACGGATGGCAATGGGTGAGTTGCAACAATACATTTTGTGATTGTGGTATCGTAGCAGGCGTCAGTCATTTGAATGCAATAGCTGGCATAAGGCAGACTATCAAAAACCCCGGCAGTATTACAAGAAATCAAAGTATTCGTGCTATCATAAAGACAAAAATTAGGATTGGTCAGGTTTTGGCCGCTAATCGAGGCAGTAAACGTTTCGCAAGCAATATTTGTCATTGAAATATTTCCCAAAGAAGGCTTTTGATTTTCTGGTAAAACCCATGTGTCAGAATGGATGGTCCCACAGCTATCTTTTGCCAGTAACGTTAAACTTCTGTTGGTACCGATTGTGACACTAAACTGGTTGTTCGGATACCAGGTTGTATCGCCGTTTAAAACAAAGCCGTAATTAAAGCCAGCGAATGTTCCCGGTGTAGTATTTACGTTTCCCAAATTGTCCTCGAGTTGTATAAAAACATCAGCCATGTCGCAACCCACCCGGTCAACGGTTACAAAGTCAAACCACCAATTATAGTTTTCGATCGTAATTCTTCTGACCTGTATTCCTCCACATGAATCCTGAAGTTGTATAGCATATTCACCAGGAATGAGCCCGGTAAAATTTCCCGTGGTATTGGTTTGGCCAATGTTTGATGGTGAAGGAGAAACAATGGTGTATGAAAATGGGGAACGGCCGAATTGTTCGTTAATAACCGAAATTGATCCATCATTACCTAAACAAGTTACATTGGTTTTTTCCAATTGAAATCTTGGATCGTTGTAGGTCCCTGTGACCTGAATGCTGTCCTGTTGTTTTTCGCAACCGGTCGTCAAATCTTTTACAATTATGGTATAATAACCGGGCATTAATCCGGTGATAGAATTTGAAGATGTGACAGGAGGGCTAACAGGTCCTATTGCCTGATAATTATAATTTCCTGAGCCACCTGTTGCAGTAACCATGATTGAACCCGTAGCCACACATCTTGATTCGGAAACAGAACATAAAAAGGAGAAACTGCTGCAATCCTGTGCAAATAACCTATTGCATAGAAAAAATAATAAGACTATTGCGAAAATTTTTTTCATAGGTGAGATATTGGATTGGCGGCTGTTCTCTTAAAAAATCGACATATCAAAGAAAAAAAATTTTGAATCCGGAACCAAACGTATTAGTACTCGAAAAAATTAGTAGTTATAGCGATTTTATTTTGCAAAAATGAAGCAGTGTTCGTTGCGATAACGACCTTTACCATTAAACTTTTTGAAATTGACTTTAAAGCAAAAACTTTTGAAGCAGGTTTATCCACTTTTGGTGTTTTATAAAAATATAAGGGGAGATAATAAGATGCTGCAAGAAAAGAACGTAAAACCATCTGTTTCTTTTTACAGTTTATCAGTGCATTTAAATAATGGAAATGATTTTTCGTTTGAAAAATTACGTGGTAAAAAAGTAATGATAGTGAACACGGCAAGCAATTGCGGATATACGGGGCAGTATTCAGAGTTGCAAAAATTATATGAACATTCGAAGCAGGATTTATTCATCCTTGCGTTTCCTGCCAATGATTTTAAAGAACAGGAGAAAGGTTCTGATGAAGAGATCGCTCAATTTTGCCGGGTTAATTATGGTGTTTCATTTCCAGTAGCAAAAAAATCAAGAGTAATAAAAGGAGATGGTCAGAACAAAGTTTTTGAATGGCTGACGTACAAGGGACTGAACGGCTGGAACGACAAAGAACCTTCATGGAATTTTTCAAAATATTTGATCGATGAACAAGGAAACCTCACCAATTATTTTGACCCTGCAGTTTCTCCATTGAGCGAACAAGTTCTTAAAGCTTTGCAATCCTGAAGGATCAAATCATTTTCTGACCACTTGAAAACTTTGTGATTCACGGGACAAAATATTCATGATCGACATTTGTAGCTTTGCACACTTAATCTTCGACATGAGTACAAGCGATTGGATTGGAACGGTTGGTGTAACCTTGATTTTGATTGCCTATTTCTGCAGCACATTTAAGTGGATGTCTCCACATGGCCGTATATTTTTTCTGTTGAATTCGGTTGGCGCTGCAATGACCTGTTATGCCTCTTATCTCATTTCTTATTGGCCCTTTGTTGTATTGGAAGGAACCTGGACGATTGTTTCACTTGTGGGATTAGTCAGGGCAAAAGATTAATCACAACTGTAAGCCATTGAATCCATATCAATTTTGCGTGGAGTGAATTGGTAACCATCGTAGCACCGTTCAATTTCGTTCAATACTTCATCAATTTGTTGCGCTTCAGAAATCGTAACCAATCGCAAACGAAATTCTTTTATGTTGGGCAGCCCTCTTAAATAATTGGTATAATGCCTTCTCATTTCATTGATGCCCGCCTTCATTCCTTTCCATTCCACAGACCGATGCAAATGTTGGCGGATAACTTCAACTCTTTGTTGGATTGTTGGTGGACTCAGATGCTTTCCTGTTTTAAGAAAATGTTTGATTTCATTAAAGATCCACGGGTAGCCAATTGCAGCACGACCGATCATAATTCCATCAACTCCATATTTGTTCTTGAACTCCAGCGTTTTTTCCGGAGAATCAATATCACCATTTCCAAAAATGGGAATCTTAATGCGCGGATTGTTTTTGACCTTAGCAATGTGGGTCCAGTCCGCTACGCCCTTGTATAACTGGCATCTTGTTCTTCCATGAATTGCTAAAGCTTTAATGCCTACATCCTGTAAGCGTTCTGCAACTTCTTCTATATTAATCGAATTATCATCCCAGCCCAATCTTGTTTTTACGGTAACCGGCAATGAAGTTGAATTTACAACTGCTTTTGTCAATCGCACCATAAGGTCAATATCTTTCAACACGGCTGCACCTGCACCCTTGGTAACAACTTTTTTTACAGGACAACCGAAATTGATGTCAAGTAAATCAGGATTTACTGTTTCAACGATTTTTGCACTCAACGACATTGCTTCTTCGTCGCCACCAAAAATCTGAATGCCAACAGGACGTTCATTATCAAAAATGTCAAGCTTTTGCCTGCTTTTGATCGCATCGCGGATCAAACCTTCGCTGCTGATGAACTCAGTGTACATAAGGTCGGCGCCATTTGCTTTGCAAACCGCGCGAAACGGCGGATCACTTACATCTTCCATCGGCGCTAAGAGCAGCGGAAAATCTGGTAATAATATGTTGTTGATTCTGATCAAAATACTTTGTATTCTTTATCAAGCTTATCTTGCAAACGAATTTGCAAATTTACAATTCAGAAGCAAAGCAGTATGCAAGCAAATCTTAAAAGACAACCTGTGTGGATTCAATTGTTGATTTTTATAGGTATGTCATTTACGCTGTTTATTATATTAACATTTGTCGGAACAATAATTCTTTCCAGAGCAACCGGGGTGAGTTTGTTTGATGTAAAAGATATTGATAAATGGAATCCGAATGACCCAAGAATGATTTATTTCATTCGAGGATTGCTGCTCATTCAATTTCTTGGATTGTTTTTAATTCCTTCTTTGTTATTCGCCTATTTCTCCGATTCAAAACCTTTAAAATATTTGGGACTAAAAGCACCATCAAAAAATATTTACTGGTTGTTGGCTATTGTTGCCATGTTTGTTGCTATCCCGGCTGTTGAATACATTGGCCTGCTTAATCAAAAAATGAATTTTGGTGCTGAAACACAAAAGTGGATGAAGGGAATGGAACAAGAAGCAGCCAAGCAAATTCAGTTCATGCTTTCAAAGCATACTCCATCGGAACTCATTCTAAATTTGATTTTTGTGTCTCTCTTTGCTGGCATTGGCGAAGAAATTTTTTTCAGGGGAATTTTGCAGCGGATGTTCATCCGCATTTTCAAAAATCCATGGATGGGAATTGTTTTTACAGCAGCAATATTTTCGGCTTTTCACTTTCAATTTTTTGGATTTTTTCCGCGATTGCTGCTGGGAATCGTGTTGGGATTGATTTATTGGTACAGCGGGAGTTTGTGGGCTGCTATCATCGCACATTTTTGTTATGACGGTTTTATTATCGTACTTGCTTATGCAAATCCTTCGATGGTAAACAATCCCGATCAATCGATTATGAATCCATCCAGTTTAGCAATCACTGCTGTTATCAGCACTGTTTTTACCATTATTATCTTACGACAAATGCATAAAATGTCAACAACATCCTATTCCGAAATTTATGATGGCGATAAACCTTCAGAACTGGATAAATTTTCATTCTAATTGTCATGGCATTTAACCTGCAAACTTTTAAAACCCGTGCATTAACCGCAATTGTTTTTGTTGTCGTAATGCTTGCAGGCTTACTCTGGAACCGCTGGTCATTTTTTATTTTATTTTCTATCGTTCATTTCGGTGCGTGGGCAGAGTATCAAAAGCTTGTTAGCAAGTTCAATCCGCAATACAATAAAATAGGTCAGTTGCATCGCTACGGAATTATTGTTGCTGGTTGGTGCCTGGTTTTATTTTTTACCAATTATAATTTAAAGATCGGGGCACTTGCGTTAACCGATGTTGGTTTTTGGACAGGAGTTGCGTTTATGATTCTTCTTCCATTAATAATGTTCATTGATTCCAGAATTCTTTTTCTGGGAAACATCGTGTATTCAATTGCCGGCATAATTTATATTTCACTACCGCTTGCCTTGTTGATGGATTTGAGAAATCACTGGAGTGAAGGCATTTCTTCGTTATCCTACACCATTCCTTTGCTCATTATTTTTTCATTGTGGATCAATGATACGATGGCTTACATTGTTGGTTCTTTTATTGGCAAAACACCGCTTTCAAAAGTTTCGCCGAAGAAAACATGGGAAGGAACTGTCGGCGGTGTCATTCTAACCATCGCCGTCATTTGTTTGATTGCATTTTTCACAAAACGAATTTCTATTGTCGATGCTGCGACTATGTCGGGCATAGCTGCAATAACTGGAACCGTCGGTGATTTATTTGAAAGCAAATTAAAACGAATGGCCGGTGTAAAGGACAGCGGAAGCATTATGCCCGGACACGGTGGCTTTCTCGACCGCTTTGACTCATTGCTTTTTGCAGCGGTGTTTGTTTGGCTGTATGCCTGTTTGGTTTTTTATTGATCTATTTCAAACTCTTTAACCAATCTTTCATTCCTTTATAAACCTTTTTTGCTACAGCTTTATGAAATTTTGGATTGAGAATTTTTTCTTCGTCTTCTTTATTACTTAGAAAAGCTGTTTCTACCAAACAATTTGGATATTCTGTGGGGCCACTCAATGAAAAATTAAAAGAACCCACGTTACCATAGTTATTCAAACCAAGTTGTAACATTCGATTCAAAATTTTTTGAGAAAGCGAACGAAAACCAATGTAGCGATAATAAGTGCTGACACCACTCACATTTTCATTTCCTGAAGAGTTTAAATGAATGCTGATCAAAATATTTGGATCTTCTTGCCGAAGCATCAATGTGCGTTCAGGCATACTCAGGTCTTTGTCTTCTTCTCTTGTCATGAAAACCTTCACATGTTTATGTTTGAAATATTTTTCAACCTGTTGTGCGATTTTTAAGGTGTATTCTTTTTCATTTACATTGGATGTTACTCCTGTTGCACCGGAATTACTTCCTCCATGCCCGGCATCGATGGCAACTAATAAGCTTTTTGGTTTTAGACAGGATGGTTGTCTTTTCACTCTTATTTGCAGAGCATTTTTATTATAGTAAATGAAGTATCCCCAATGCTGCTGATGTTTTAGTTCGATAAAAACACGGAATACGTCATCTTCAATCTGTTCATACCATGCATTCTTAATTTCCTTTACTGTTTTTAGTTGCGTTATCCAATTGGTATTGCTGGTTGCCCCGAAAACATCTACAACTATTCTTGCCGGGTTGATTTGTTGAATGCTTCGGTAGGGGAGCTTTTCTGTTAGTCCAATTGAAACATAATCGTAATTATCATCGCCCCAAACCTTCCAGCTTGAAGTGAGATAATATGGTTGAACTTTAGAAGTATCAACTTTAAAACTTTGCTTTGCCAGGTAGGCAAAATGATTGTTTGATAATTGTACTTTATAATCTGTATTAAAGCTATCTACTACTTTCATTAAAACATTCGAATCCAAATAAGTCATTTTCGCCCCACCGAGCCTGTCATCGCCTAATCCATATTCCAAAAAAGGTAATTGACCGGTTGTTCTTCCAACAATTGGTTGCGCATGTAAATTTTGAATAACTAAAAGCAAAAAAATGAAAGGAAAGTGTTTCATGCACCCAAGATAAACATAAAACTACTCTGCTATTTTCCGTAATTCTACTGAGCGAGGGGAAAAGCAGTATTACCCGATTTTTTACATGCTATTGAAATGAAAGGCGTGCTCCATTATTTTTACCTTAAATCACAGCCGAAAGGTTGGATCCAATATCCTATCAAAACCGAACCTTATGAATTGGAATGCCTTTTTTGGTATTGCTTGTCTAATCTGTTTTACACTTCCCATTGCGGTTATTTTATTCAACCGTTATTATAAACATCGCAGTCTTGCAGCTTTACTGATTTGTTACATGATGCTTTGCATCTACCTTGTTTTATCACATGGATTCTTTGGTCTGTCCAAATTTGTAATTGATAGCATAGGAATTTTTAAAAGTTTTTTTGAGGTTCCATTGATGCTTACTGCTTTATTGTTTTTTTGTCCAAACAGGCAAAAGCAAAACATTATTCATGTAATTACGCTCAGCTTTATTGCTTATGAAGTTGTGATGACCTGTATTCATGGATTTAAACCGATTGCTATTGTTTATATAATGGGACCGGGATATATTCTTGTGTTAGGCTATGCTTTTTATTTGTTTGTAAAACAAGTCAAATTCAGCATAATGCATGGAAAAAATCATGGACGAATGTTTATGCTGGCTTCTATATTTTTCGCCTATGCCTGCTACACTCTGATCTATTACTTTGACTCAATAGTTAAAACTCCATTTAAAGGCGATACCGAGTTGTTGTATTTTATTTCCTCGATTGTGTCGTCAATTGTAATGACCGTTGGTTTGCATTTGATGCGCAGGCGAATGAAGGAATTACAATCACTGAAACTTACAAGAAAAGAATTAGCACTATTCTTTGGGCAATCATAGAAAACGAAAAGGACCCAGTTGGGTCCTTTATTGATTTTACAAATTATATCGCCGGTCAGCAATCAATTTATCCGCAATTCGCCTTCTGCCTTCTTTGCTGTTGAATGGTTGTGCTTTTGTAAATCGTTTCAAACCCATCAAAATCATTCTTTGTTCATCGCCTTCAGTAAAACTGTTGACGGCATCTTTGCCATTTTTATGAATGCGGTCGGCAGCATCGTACAAAAAGCAATTCAAAATGTCTTTGTATAAGTCAATATTTTCTTTGCCTTCTTCCGCCAATTTCATTACCCGCAACAGCAAGCTTTCAGCAACAAATGTATCTATAGACATGTCGGCGATATTCATCAAAATTTCTTGCTCGCTCTCCAATTTCATCATTAGCTTTTGAGCGGCAGCACCGGCTGTAAGTAAAATCGTTTTTTTGAAGTTATTCACCAGTTTTCTTTCTTGTGCAAATGGCGTTTCATCTGCTTCGCCAAAATCAGGAATGCTCATTAATTCCTGCGAAACTTTCATTGCAGGACCCATTATATTTAAACGTCCCTGCATGGCACGTTTCAAAGTCATATCAACCGTAAGTAATCGGTTAATTTCATTTGTGCCTTCGTAAATGCGGTTGATGCGACTATCGCGATAGGCCCGCGAAATATTATACTCGGCACTATATCCGTTTCCTCCATGAATTTGCACACCTTCATCAACACAAAAATCTGCAAGTTCGCTTCCATCAACTTTGAGAATGGCACATTCAATAGCATATTCTTCTGCAGCACCCAGCAAAGCTTCGTTAAACGGCTTGCCACTCTCAAACAACTCTTTTTCTTTATCATCAATCAGTTTTGCGGTGCGGTACAATGAACTTTCACTTGCAAATGTTCTGATCACCATTTCAGCAAGCTTATGTTTAATTGCTCCGAAATTGGCAATTGGCTGTTTGAATTGTTCACGTGTTATCGCATATTCAACGGAAGCAGACGTTGTTTTTTTAGCACCGCCCAAAGTTGCAGCACACAATTTTAAACGGCCAATGTTCAAAATATTGAAAGCTATTTTATGTCCCTTGCCAATTTCGCCCAACACATTTTCAACGGGCACTTTGCAATCCTGAAAATATAATTGAACTGTTGATGATCCTTTGATTCCCATTTTATGTTCTTCCGGTCCCTGTGTAAATCCTTCAAAGCCTCTTTCAACAATAAAAGCAGTGAATTTATCGCCGTCGATTTTTGCAAACACTGTATACACATCTGCAAAACCACCGTTGGTAATCCAAATTTTTTGCCCATTTAACAGATAATGCTTCCCATCATCACTCAATCGCGCCGAAGTTTTTGCGCCTAATGCATCGCTGCCGCTGTTTGGTTCTGTTAAGCCATAAGCGCCAATCCATTCACCGGAAATTAATTTGGGAATGTATTTCTGTTTTTGTTCCGCAGTTCCAAAATATAAAATTGGCAAAGTGCCTATGCCGGTATGCGCAGCAAGGGCAACCGAAAACGAATGTCCGGCTCCGAGATATTCGTTGATGATAGTTGAAGTAATAAAATCCTTTCCAAGCCCTCCGTATTCTTCGGGAAAAGCTGCCGCAAGCAAACCTTGTTCACCGGCTTTTTGCAACAATGATTTCATCAAACCCGGCTCCTGGTTATCGATGCGGTCAAGGTTGGGCAACACTTCAGTCGTCAAAAATTGTTCACACATATCGCGAATCATTCTTTGCTCTTCCGAGAAATGCTCAGGAATAAAAGTATCCGCAGGTGTACTTTCTTTTACCAACCATTCGCCACCTTTTAATGCTTGTTTGCTGATCGTTTCCATATAACAAGTTTTTAAGTTTAAAATTTTTGATGTTTATCGTTAGCGATATTTTTTATGAACCCTGCAGCATTGCAACTTTCTAACTTTTGTTGAGCCGCCCTCTTTACGTTCAATAATTCTTACCATCATAATGCAACGACTCTATTGCGACTCAACTGCTCAAATTATCATATACCTTCTGCAATACTTCCTTGCACATTTCAATTTGATCGGGCGGAACACCCGCCAATGCTTCATTCAAAGTTTCCTCTGCCAGTTGCATGGTTTCTTCCTGTAGTTTTTGGGCCTGCTTGGTCAAAAAAACCTTATTGATCCTTCTGTCCTTATCATGCGACACCCTTTTTACAAGATTTAATTTTTCCAAATTATCAATTAACCTCGTTATGCTTGGTTTGTCCCGAAAAGTTGCATTACATAAGTCCTGCTGGCTTCTTCCATCTTCTTTCCATAAATGATATAACACACTCCATTGTTCAATGGTGAGATTGATTGCCGAACTATTAAATTTTTTCTGAAGCCGGCGGGCAATGGCGGTAGAAGCTTTCCCCGTGATGAAGCTATATAGCTCTCCCTTTTTAAAATGGTTGTTTGTCATACAGTTGTTTATGCAACTAAGTAAATTTAATCAGCTCTTTTGTTTTTTCCAAAAAAACATTGTCCTGAAAAGATTAACTTAGGAATACGGACCCCGCCCATAACTCTACACCTGCAATTCGTCCCAAAGAAGTACGGTTATTTAAAACAATTTGAGATGCAAAAAAGAATAGCTTTTGCGCTATTCCTGTTAGGCCAGTTAACGGGAGTTGGTGCTTTGTGCCAGAAAAAAATTGTCATTTTGGGATCCTCTACCGCAGCAGGAAACGGTGCTTCCGTTTTTGATTCAGCCTGGGTCGGAAGGCTGCAGGCAAGCTTCAGAAAAAATAGTTTTGATGGAGTTGATACCTTAGTAGACGATAAAGCTGTGGCTGGATATGTAACGTATCAGAGTTTGCCAACTAATTATCCTGTGCCCAATAACAGGCCATCGCCTGATGCCAATCACAACGTAACCTTCGTTCTGAATGATTTGCCGAAGGCAGACATTGTTATTATAAATTACCCCACAAATGATATCGTGAACGGATACGATCCAAAGGAAATGATGGATAACCTTCGGATCATGTACCAGCAACTTAGTTCTCACGGCATTGCTTGTTTTGTTACGACAAGCCAGCCAAGAAACGGGTCAACAAACGACTCCACGAGAGCTATCCTTCGGCATCTTGTTGATTCTATCAAAAACAATTTTGGGTATTATGCAATTGATTTTTGGGATGATTTGGTAACGAACGATGGTTCAAACATGCTCCGGTCCGATTTAACTCCCGACGGGGTACATCCGAACGATACCGGGCACCGATTTCTTTTTCAAAGAGTGCAGGCCAAAGAAATTTTTGTTTCCCTGGCTCCATTGCCGTTAGTCATATCCTATTTTAAGGCAGAATATCAAAATAATTCTATCGAGATTCAATGGAGTGTTTCACAAGAACAACCCAATACCTTCTATGAGATTCAAAGAAGTGCAGACGGTATTTCATTTAATTCTGTTTTTAAAACGAACGGAAGGGATAATTGGCAAAAAGCAGATTATTCCTGGACGGATCATTCTGCCTTGCCGGCGAAAACTTTTTATCGTTTAAAAATTACTGCACCGGCGAAAACAATTTATTCCAAAGTTGTTAGTGTGAATGGCACAAAAGGAAATGCCATAAATCAGTTGTATCAAACCGGGGCGATGCTTGGTGTTTCAATTAACAGCGGCAAAAAGCAAGAGGCTGAATTGATTATTATAAACTATGCGGGCGCAATCGTAAAAACGCAATCCGTTTATTTATCTTCTTCAACTAACCATGTTCAAATTCCTGTTTCCGATTTACCTGCGGGTATTTATTTTTTGAAAATAAATGGAGCTGATGGAACAACTTTGTTACAGCGATTCAATAAAATGAAATAAAGTTTTAAGCTATTGCTGCAGCTATTAGATTTGTCGGGAAGATGATTCTCCCATCAATCACTATAATTTTTTTATTGTTGTATGCCGTCTTGATTTTTTATTATTGGAAGGCGTGGAAAAAACTTCCGGAATTTGAATCATCACACAAAAAAGAAAAAACATTCGTCTCGGTAATTATTCCGGCCCGGAACGAAGCGAAAACAGTTTCAACCTTGTTGGATGCGTTGTCAAAACAGAGTTTCTCAAAAGAAAATTTCGAAATAATTGTTGTTGATGACTATTCCGGGGATAATACCGCAGAGGTTGTAACAAGTTTTTCTTTGGACAATCTTGTTTTAATCCGACCATGCGTTGAGCCAGAATATTCTTCCAAAAAAAAAGCTATTGAATCGGGAATTAAAATTGCAAAAGGTGAGTTGATCGTTACTACGGATGCTGATTGCGTTCCCCATCCAACCTGGCTTGAGGCAATCAACGATTTTTTTCTCGAGAATGATGCAGTCTTCATTGCTGCTCCGGTTAAATTCTCTTACGACAAAACTTTTCTTCAGCTTTTCCAGGCAATTGATTTTTTAGTACTTCAAGGAATTACTGCAGCCAGTGTTTCTTCTCATTTTCACACCATGTGCAATGGGGCCAACCTGGGTTATACAAAAAATGCATTTAAAGAAGTAAATGGTTTCGAAGGAATTGATAAAGTGGCAACAGGAGATGATATGCTATTAATGTATAAAATCAAGCAGCAAAATCCCGAAAAAATATTTTATTTAAAAAGCAAAGAGGCAATAGTGGCGACAAAACCAATGCTTAGCTGGAAAGAATTTTTTTCCCAGCGGAAAAGATGGGCAAGCAAAACCCTGGTTTATGATGATTACAGAATTATAGCTGTATTGGCGTTTGTTTATTTATTCAATTGCATTTTTGTTGTATGGATGGTTGCATCTTTTTTCAACCCTTTTTACTGGTGGTACGCTTTAGGTTTTTGGATCATCAAAACCATTATAGAACTTCCCTTCGTTTTCAGCGTTTCTCAATTCTACAATGAAAGATCATTAATGAAATATTTTTTCTTCTTTCAGCCTCTTCATATTTTTTATACCGTTTTTGTTGGTTTGTTTAGCCAGTTTGGTAAATATGAATGGAAAGGACGAAAAACAAAATAGATTATCTTTCTCGCATGAACGAACGATCCATTTCTTTCAGGCAGGCAGCGTGGCGAAGGTTGAAAAAAAATAAAGGTGCAATGGCCGGATTGTTCATCATCCTTGTTTCTGTTTTCATTGCTGTTTTCTGTTACCTCATTGCCCCTGATCCATCACCATTTGCCAATAGGATCATTCTGGAAATCGGCGGTGCAAAACCAGGTTATACTCAAAACTTTTTGCTGGTTAAAAAAGCGCAGCCGCAATCTGCCGATTTTTTTTCAAGACTGTTTTTTGGAAAGCCCGACCAGTTTGATTATCTGCCCATCACAACCTTTAAAAAAGTAAATGACAGTTTGGTAGCTGAGAGATTTATTGATGAAGGAGTAACGGAAAGAATCTCATTCCCCGAAAAGCTTTTGCCAAACGAACCGGTTATAAAAAAGAAATTTTATCTCGGCACTGATAAATATGGCCGTGATATTTTAAGCAGGTTGATTGTAGGAACAAGAGTGAGTTTGAGCGTTGGATTAATTACGGTTATTATCTCACTAACCATTGGAATTATTCTTGGATCAATTGCCGGCTATTATGGAGGCAGAGCCGATAATATCATCATGTGGCTGATCAATATTATCTGGAGCATCCCAACATTGCTTTTGGTTTTTGCAATCACATTGCTGCTTGGAAAAGGTTTTTGGCAAGTCTTTATAGCCGTTGGATTAACAATGTGGGTGAATGTGGCCCGACTGGTTCGAGGACAAGTCATGGTGACAAAGGAACTTCAATATGTGGAAGCCGGAAAGGCTTTGAGCTTTTCTGATTTCAGGATTATTTCAAAACATATTTTGCCCAATATTTTTGGTCCAATCATGGTAATTGCCGCATCTAATTTTGCATCGGCAATTGTGATAGAAGCCGGGTTAAGTTTTTTAGGCGTTGGTGTTCAACCGCCACAGCCAAGTTGGGGATTGATGATCAAAGAAAATTATAATTTCATCATCACTCAAAACCCAATGCTGGCTTTAGCTCCAGGCTTTGCAATAATGATTCTTGTACTTGCTTTCAATTTATTGGGGAATGGCTTGCGGGATGCCTTGAACGTTCGTGGGAAAATTTGATTCGTTTCGGGTTTTAAAATCTGCAATAATCAAAACAGCAATACATAAATAGAAAACACTTCCGATTTTATCCGTTTCAATCATATCGCTGAGAAAATTTACTGTGCATTGCATTATCATGATTGATGCAATGGCTGCTACGGTTACTTTCCAAAATTTTTCCTTCGTACGGTGATAAATTTTTTGAGCATACCAAAAAAAACAAGCGACCAAACCAATAAATAATAAAAAGCCGATCACTCCTTGTTCAATTAATACCAATAAGAAGTAATTATGGACAGTTGACTGCTCGGTGTTTGCACTAACATAGGTTTTAAAAGCAGGAAGCGTATAGCTTTTGTACTGGTGATAAAAGGTGGAGGGTCCTGTTCCGGTTTGCCAGGTGTCTTTTACCATTCGAACTCCTGCAACCCAACGATAAAAGCGCTCTGCGTTGGAAAGGTCTTTGAGTTTATAGGTTGCAATTAAATGTTCGCTGAAGTTGGAATGAAAAATGGTTGTTTTATAATCGTTGGAATATTCTAAAAAGCGATCATTTGTTTTTAACCAAAAAACAATTCCAATTGACACAGAAATAAAAAGAACAAAGCCGATGAACAGAATCCTCTTTTTTAATAGCCAATAAGCGCTAATCCCGGTGAGTAATGCAAGCCAGGAACCTCTTGAATAGGATAAATACAATGCTGTAATAGTTAAAACAAGCAGGCCGCTTAAAAAGGTTTTTGATTTTTTCGAGGAATTGATCTGAAGAACCGCTATTTGCAAAGGAACCATGAAAACCAACAGGGCCGAATAATTAACATGATTAAGAAAAAATGGCCTCAGCGCATCGTTCACTTTTTCGAACGTCCACAAATATTGACTATGCCTCGCCAATGCAATAAACATAAAAAAAAGCATGGAGCATAGCAATAAAACTGCGGAACGTTTCAAAATTTTTTCATCCTGAAACAAAAGCAACGGCAATGCGACAAACGCGAGCAAATACCAGCTTTTCGCCAATCCATATTTCAAAGAAACAATGAAATCAGTTGAAGTGATAACAGTAATAATGATCCACAGGAATTCTAAAACCAGAATGAAAATTAAGGGATGTATACTTTTCCACTTGGTTCTTCTTTGATGAAAGATCAGCAGGCTTAAAACTGCAACTGACGACAGAAGCATCAAAGGTTCATCAGGCAAATCGGTGGAAAAATTTCCGTCAAAATGGTATTCAATTGACCAGGGAATAGAAATGGCTAAACCGTAAACCAAATATTGAGGATGGCCAACTAGCAGAATTCCCATTAAAAAAATAAAGGGAATTATCAAATAATATGTATTCTGCCAATAAGCGAAGAACCCTGCCGCTATAGAAAACAAAACAGTAAATAAAAAAAATATAATCCTATTGCTGATGGTAATCAAGCTAATGGTTTTCGGCTTTCGATAAATAATGTCAGTAAAAACGAAAAGATAAGTGCTCCAAAAAACGCAAATAAAACAGTTGCTGCTATCTTGGGTTTATCAGGCCAGAACGAAGGCCTTGCATTTTCAACAATCAGCAAGACCGGTGCATTTGTATTTATCGCCAATTGATATTGATTGATCATTTTTTCTTCTTCCTGCAATTGTCCTGACAAATCATTTAGCCTTGCGTTTGCAGTTCCGGTAGTGCTGTCGGCTAGTTGCATATAATGATTTTGTTTTACTGTAAAGTCCTGTTTCAATTTTTCAAGTACTGCAGCATTGTTTTCATTTTGCAAATGCTGATGGATGTTTTGTATTTCCTGCATTAAAAAATTGGCAATTTCTGCTGCAAGGTTTTTGTCTTCGTCCCAAACTTTTGCTTTCAATTCGCCATAACTGCTTCTTGCAATTTTGCTGTTGGCTTTTAATTTCAGTGCGGCACTGTAAAAACTTTCACCCGAGGGGCTGATGTGATAATGCTTGTCAAGATTAAATTTTTCGGACGCGGCAATAAATATTGTATCAAGATTTCCCGTACCCTCCAGTTTGTCTAATTCATCAGCTGTTCCAAAATCAGAATACAGTTCCTGTATATTCTGGTTAAAAATTCTTCCTTTATCAGCAATTAAGCTGTTTGCGGGCAAAGCCGTGGCAACTGATAGATATTTTTTTGGACTTACGAGAGCTGCAACCAATGCAATGAACGATGCAAGCAGAGTGACTGCTGTAATCAGTTTCCATCGTTTGACAATAATTGATATCAGGTCAGGCATGAAATATTATTAACGATATGACAGAAAATATTTTTTGAAAAAACTCAATTGTGTTACTAAAACCATCAGGCTGAAACAAACTGCAACCGCTAAAATAATCCACACATTGATTACGGCTGTTTTTCCGAGATAAAATAATCCGGTTAATAAAACAGCACTTAATATGTAAAAGAAAACCGATTGGAGGCCATATGCAATTTTCAATTTGTTTGTGCCTACAATGTAGGCTGTGATTCCGCAAAAATACTGGCTGACTAATGCAGCAAAACAACATCCAACGGCACCATAAGAAGGAATCAAAATGAAATTTAGAACAATATTCAATATCACGGACAAAATCAAAATAGAAATCAATTGTTTGAATTTTGACGAAGCCGTTAGCACAGCACCATACACATGTACCAAGCAATATCCAGGAAAAGCAGCCATGCAAAGCTGTATCACCAATGAGTTGTACTTACTGTTGGAATGGTACAAAACGGTTTCGATCCATGGTGCAAATACAATTGCAAATGATGATATAGTGATTGCACAGAACAGCAGAAAATGCCTTGTGTTCAATGTGGCCTCCTCAATTAGTTTTTTGTCGTTTAAATGTCGTGCTACAAATGGAAGCAGAAATGATGCACAAAGATATCCGATCATATTGCTCGCATCTAAAAGGCGATAGGCAGAAGCATAAATTCCTGCTTGAAACGCACTATTTGTTCTTTCTAATAGAAATCCATCAAAACGGTAATGGACCGACATCAAAAGAATGATGATAGCGAATGGAAATATTTGTTTTACAATCGCATCAACGTTTTCATTTACTCCTGGAGTGATTATTTTTTTTCGGATGATCACTAAGGCACACATCACAACGGCAAAGCCTGTACAGGCAGTTTGAATTTGCAAGAAGCGAATCAATGAAATGCTTCCAAATAACGAAGTGTATAAAAGACTGCCGCAAAAAACAGTCATCAAAAATTTATCAATCACAGAAAGCCATGCATCGGTCGTAAATAATTGGTTGGCTGTAATAATGTTCCTTAAAAAAATAACCAACGAAGTCATTATTTGAATAAGAATTACATACAACAAGAGGCTCAGGTTTGAAATATGCGTCAACCATCCAATGAAGCAAAAGAGAATAAAATAGCAGAGTAATAAAATGAATTTGATCTGCAAAAGCTGTTTTACATTGATAGTAATATTGTTCGCAAGTTTTTGATTGAGCATATTGCTCAAACCGGCATCGGACAAAAAGAAGAGTACATAGGAAAGATTCAACACCGCAAAATATTTTCCATATTCTTCATAACCAACAACATTCTGTATTTGCCTGTCAATAAAAAAAATCCAGATCGGCTTTACCAGCAAATTCAATGCAATCAGCCACGACAGCCCTTTGAAAAATTGAATGGATTTCATTTTAGATTGTTACAGTTACCCCGCGGTTCAAACTTTCTTCCAAAGAAATAAAAGTTTCTGTGCGTTCAATACCTTTTATTTTTTGAAGTTCATCGTGTAAGATAGTGCGAAGCTGAACAATGTCCTTGCAAACTACCTCGGCAAAAATGCTGTAGTTGCCTGTGGTGTAATTCATACGGACGATCTCCGGAATTTTTTTCAGATCCTTGGCCACCGTATCATACAAAGAGCTTTTTTCCAAATAAATTCCAATGAAAGCGATTACATCGTAGCCAAGTTTTTTTAGGTCCACCTGGAATTTCATTCCGCTGATCACACCTGCTTCCTGCATTTTTTTGATGCGTACATGCACCGTACCTGCCGAAACGAATAATTTCTTTCCCATTTCAGCATAAGAAATGTTGGCATCATGCATTAGCTGCTGAATGATCTTGAGATCCAATTTGTCAATATTCAAATCTGAGGTCATTTTTGGGGGCAATTTTAGAAAATGTTCAATAAAAAACTAAGATATTGAATGAAATCTAAATTTTTAAAACATTGTTTGAAAACTATCAAACGTACTTATTTTTGACATGTCAAGTTCTTTAAAGCAAATGCAAAATGAGAAGCTCAGTTTGATTTTTTTCGTTTTGCATTTTTAATACTGTGGGGTGATGAAACCTTAGGCAGACATGCCCTCTTGTCTCGGGGGTGGGGATCACAGGAAAAACGCAGCATAGAGCCGACGTTACTCAGGTAAGGCCGACCAGGGTTGACCACTAATCTTTGTGCTGATGCTAACTGCCCCGTGGAGGTTCGACTCCTCCCCCTACAGCATTTTTTTCATGTGTTATATTTAAGCCTTGGTACATTGGTAGCTTGCGAAGATGTCCCGGGCTTTTTTATTATGTACTCAACTGCGCTACTTTGATCATCTCGGCCGCCGCCCGCGTGTGCGTTCGGTAATTCTACCTGCCATTTGCTAAATTTTCAACCTTTTGTAACCTTCTTTGTTGGTAACGTATCTATACTTTATTATGGCAATGGTTCAAATTAACGAAGAGGCAAAAGGTTTTTTATTCAACACATCGTCTTTACAGGTAAAGATGTTTGTGCATAGCAATCCGATGGACGCCGAAAAAGCAATCGGGCACTGGCTAAAACAAAATGATGTGAGCGTTCATCACATCACACAATCGCAAAGCGAAAAAAGTGGAAGTTTTGTTTTTGTAGTAAGTGTATTCTTTCAACAAAACAATTAGTGCTTTTCTTCCTGCACCAGGTTTTCAATTTCGATTACTTCCAAACCAATTCTTGCAGGTCCTGTAAGTACTTCTCCATTTACGCTAAACCTTGATCCGTGGCAGGGGCAATCCCAACTTTTTTCAGCACTGTTCCAACCTACCGAGCATTTTGCATGCGGGCAAACCGGGCTCACAGCATGAATGTCTCCGTTTTCATCTTTGTACAAGGCCAGGGATTTTCCTTCAAACTTCACAAGTTTTGCTTCTCCTTTTGCAAGCTCTGATAACTCATTTAACTTCTCTTGCGAAAAACGTTTACCAAAAAACTCTTTTACCACGTCAGCATTTTCTTTTACAAAATTGCTGAACCCTGCAACTGGTTTTACTCTGCCCGGATCGAAAAGCTTCGCATATTCACTTTGACCTTTTGTGATTAAATCGGTTAGGCTAATTGCAGCAATATGGCTGTAAGTCATTCCGTTTCCACCATAACCCGTTGCAACGAAAACATTATCAGGATTGCCGGGCAAATGACCGATGTAAGCCAGTCCATCTGCCGGTTCAAAATATTGCGATGACCATTTGAAAGCCACTTCCTTTACGTTGAAGTATTTGCGAATGTGTGCTTCCAATTTATTGAAACAAGCCTCGGTATTTTCTTCATGTGCTGTTTTATGGTCATAACCTCCAACAATAAAATATTTCTTGCCATCGATATCTTGTGTTCGATAATAATGATAGGGATCATACATGTCATAAGCCAATCCGTCAGGATAAGCATTATCATTTAATGAAACAGCCATTGCATAACTGCGGTAAGGAGCACAGCGAAAATGCAATAAGTTAATTCCCGGGGGAATGTGTGTTGCCCAAATCAAAATCTTAGTTGTCATTTTTCCAAGCGAAGTATCAACATTTAACTCATCATCGCCTTCAAAATCATTCACCATGCAGTTTTGTAAAATCACTCCGCCTTTTTCTTCAAAAATTTTTGCAAGCGCATGAACATATTTTGCAGGATGAATATTTGCCTGTTCATGATAAACGATCGCTTTCTGAAATTCAATAGGCAGCGGAATGCGATCCGTGTAACCTACATCAACACCAGCTTTTATTGAAGCTTGAAAAATAGAATCCAACTCTTCAGTTTGTTTATCGTTCTGAGAATATAAATAGCCGTCTTTTTGCTGGTAATCACAGTCAATATTGTATTGTTCAATGTTTGAATGATACAATTCCAAAGCTTGGTTAGCAGCTTTTGCAATTAACTGTGCACTATCTTCCCCAAACTTCTTTTCAATGTCGGCGTAAGTCGTGTCAAAAAAATTGTTGAGATGGGCAGTGGTTCCCCCTGTTGTTCCAAAACAAAGATTATGGCCCTCGGCCACGACGCATTGCAAACCTGATTTCTGCAATTGAAGTGCTATTGTAATTCCGCTTACTCCGCCGCCGACAATTAATACGTCAAATTTTTTGTCAACGATTGTTTTTGTTTTTGAAACGTAGTCGGGCATTTTATTCTGCCACAAGCTCGTGCAGGCTCCATCTCTTTTCATACGAAGTTGTTTGAATCAAAAGCAAAAAAATAGTGCCTGAAAAGAAGAGAGTATGACTCAGTTGTGCACTTAAGTTACCATTTCTCCTCTTCCGAAATGTCTGTAGGAGGTTTGAAGGATCGCCTGGTTTTTATTTTTTCTTCCTGGCGTTTTATAATTAAATCGGTGATAATAACCGCCGCGTCTGTTTGCGGGTTTTCGTGTAAAAGTGTTTTTAACTTTTGTTCACTTACATCAATTCTATAAAGTAGTTGGACCAACTTATTGAAATTGTGAAGCAACAAATCATTGATATAAACGATGAGCTCTTCTCTTAATTCCTTTTTTCGAATAAGATTGACCTGTTCATTCAGTTTTAAAAGAAAATGATCAAAAGGTTCATTGTTTTCCATGCAATTGCAAAGATCAAAACTTTATCCTTTGTTTAAACCGCTAATCCCATTTTAAATACCTGTTCTACGAACACAGTCGTATTCTTGAGCGTTCAAACCAACTCCATGCAGAGAATTTTACTTTGTCTTGTTTCAATCATTATTTGTTCGCACTTGTTTGCCCAAGGAAGTATCAAAGGAAAGCTAATGGATACTTCTTCAAAAAAGCCTCTAGGCCTTGCAACGGTTACTATTTTTAAAGCAACTGATACTACCTTACTTACTTACAGGTTAAGTAACCCGGATGGTGAATTCAAAGTGCCGGGAATCCCAGTTAATATGCCCGTCCGTGTGGTTATTTCTTATTCCGGTTTCGATGCGTACAGAAAAGAATTTACATTAAGCAACGATACCCCATTAGATTTTGGAACAATCAGTATGTCGCCGAGTTCCAAAACGCTTGATGAGGTACTTGTAATTGCCGAACGGCCTCCTGTAACCGTAAAAAAAGATACAATTGAATTCAACGCCGCTTCATTCAAAACTTTGCCAACGGCATTAGTTGAAGATCTTTTGAAAAAATTGCCGGGAGTTGAAATAGATGCTGATGGAAACATCACAGCAAACGGTAAGAAAGTCAATCGCATCTTGGTTGATGGAAAAGCTTTCTTTGGTGATGATCCAAAAATGGCAACAAGAAATTTACCTGCCAATGTCATTGACAAAGTCCAGGTGACAGCAGATAAAGACGAAGCGAATCGAAATACGGACGGCGATCTTACAAATGTTGGGCAAGTCATCAATCTTACTTTGAAAAAAGGAATTAAGAAAGGTTGGTTTGGAAAAATGTATGGCGGCGGCGGCACGGATAATCGTTACGAGGTTGGTGGCATTGCCAACATTTACCGCGACACGATGCAATTAAGTGTTTTGGCCTTTAGCAATAATGTAAACCGTAGTGGATTTTCATTAAAAGAAGTTCAGGACCTTGGCGGATTTTCAAGAAGCGGGATGAATTCTGTAATGATTATGAACAGAGGTAATCAATCGGGTTTTGCGTTGAATGGAATTTCTTTCGGTGGACTTGACCAGGGTATTGCACGTTCAACCGGGGCCGGTTTTAATCTAAACCATGCACCGAACAAGCAAAATTCTTTTTTCCTTCAATATTTTTTTGGTAATACTTCAAGCAATGTTGATCAAACCAACAACACACAACAATTCTTTCACGATACAATCGTAAACAACAGAACCAATCTTGTTACTGATAGAAATGTTTATAATCATTCCGTAAGTGCCGGCGCCAATTTGAAACCAGATTCGCTTACCGATATTAATTTCCGAATTGGATTTAATTATTCAATCACCGATGAAAATACTGCAGCGCTGATCGATCTTACCAATAATAAAGTGGGAGATATTAGTAAAGGTACGGGTAACCAATTCAATAATTTTTTAAGTGGCAGGTATAATCATAATTTATTTTTAACCCGTCGCTCCAAATCAAAAAAAGGAAGGACACTTAATATCTTCAACTTTGTTAATTACAACAGTAGTTTGCAGAAGTACATTACAGAATCATTGAATGAATATTATGTGCCTTCTTATAATCAACGCTTGTTTGATCAATTAAGAAGACAAGATGTACCTAACGTTTCAACAAATACCAGTATTAATTATGCCGAGCCGCTTACAAAAAAGCTGACACTGCGTTTTAATAACCGCCATGAATATTTAAAAGATAAACAGGACATTGGTATTTACGATAAGGATCCTGTAAATGCAAAGTATGAACTGTTGGATTATGCTCAGAGCTCAGGTTTTGAAAGAACGCAAAACAGGTTTAATTCTTATCTCGGACTAACCTATAAAGTAAAGCAAACAACGTTCAGTGCCGGAGCAAGTGCGCTATGGCAAAATATTCATAACGAGTTTAAGAATATTGCAGATCCAATCAATACTAAATTATTCAACATTGTGCCCAGTGCTTCATTCCAGTGGAAACAATTATCTGCAAATTATAGCATGAATGTTACTGCACCCCAAATCAATTATTTAATTCCGGTGCCTGATAGTACTAATCCTTTTGCGATCCGCTACGGCAACCCCTACCTTGAGCCTGCAACTCAGCACAACTTTTCAGCAAGCAATTTCAATTTTTTCCAGGGGACTGGTGCCAGTTATAATTTGTTCTTTAATGCAAGCATTATTAACAACGATGTCGTAATGAGTAGGACCGTAAGTGCAAACGGAGTTCAAACAGACAAACCTGTCAATGCTAATGGAACTATTTTTTTAAATGCTGGAATTGGTTTTGGTAAAGAATATAAAAACAAGCAAAAATTTATTTTTTCTTTCCGTGTTTCGCCATTTGTAAATTATAACAGGAGGAAGTTGATAGTAAACAATAATGAAGGTATCGCCAAAACAATTAGTGGCGGACCAACATTTTCAATTGGACTAAACTGGAATGATATTGTTGAATTCAGGCCAAGATATAGTCCAAGTTTTAATCGCACCACTTACACAGATCCAACATTTAAAAACATCAGTTCTGTTACACAATATTTGGAAAACGAACTGATTGTTCGTTGGCCAAAGAAACTGATTTGGGAAACGAATATGGCCTACAGATACAATAGCGTAGTTGCACCGGGTTTGCCAAAAACAAATGTTTTGTGGAATGCTGCGGTAACATTATTGATGATGAAAGCTGATGCTGGGCTTTTAAAATTAAGTGTGTTTGATATTTTAAATCGTAACAATGGATTCTTTCGTTATACAACGCAAAACCAAATTGTCGATCAGCAAACAAATGTTCTGCAACGTTTTGCTGAATTATCTTTCACTTACAACATCAGGAATTTAGGTGCTCCGAAAAAAGTGGGAGGGAAAGACAGGTTATTTATTTTCTAAAATTTTTCAACAACACCCAATCCAAACAAAGCAAAATCATATTTCGACGGATCGTCATGGTCAAATTTTTTGAGATGATCGGTTAACTCCAGAGCGGCTGACCAGTCAACCTGCTTGCGTTGAATCAAATCAAATCGCCTGGCTACCCTTGCAACATGAACATCAATTGGGCAAATCAATTGCGATGCAGAAATTTTGTTCCAGATTCCGAAATCAACCCCGCAATTATCTTTTCGAACCATCCATCGCAAAAACATATTCAATCGCTTACAGGTGGAGTTTTTGTTAGGAGTAGCAATATGTTTTTTTGTTCTCACAGGTGCATCATGAAGAGAAAAAAAATAATCATGAAAACCAATCAATGCACTTTCAATATTGTCATCCTTATTATTAATCCATCCTGAAAAAGCAGTTTCCAGGCTGTCGGACGTTTTGTAGTGATGCTTTAAAAACAGAATGAAATACAAAAGATCGGTTGTATTAAAAGTTCGGTGTTTGAATTGCAGCAGGCGCATCAAATCCTTTTCGTTGTGATTTGTGATGAATTCATATGGACTATTATCCATCAGCTTCATCAGCTCTTTGGATTTGTTGATAATGGTGGTGCGATTTCCCCACGCAAAAATGGAAGCAAAAAAACCTGCGATTTCTATGTCTTGTTTTTTTATAAAAAGATGCGGAATGCAAACAGGATCAGCTTCAATAAAAGAAGGTTGATTGTACTGATCAACCTTCTGATCTAAAAATTCTTTTAGCTTTTTTTTGTTCATTTTCCAAAGAAATAAAAATCCCCCGCAATGCGGGGGAAAGTCTATTAAAGGTTTTCAGCAAACGCGATGATTTTTTCGGCAAACCATTGTGGCTCTTCCTGAAAAGGCGCGTGGCCGCCAATATAATGCACCACAGTTTGGTTTGGGAAATGATAGCGTTTATATAAATCAGGCCCGATAGCATAATCTTTATTACCTGTCATAATGAAAACAGGACATTTGATCTCTTTGGTTATGTAAGTATAATCTTTCCAGTATTCAGGTCTTTCCCAAACCTTGTTGGCATAATCCCTATTGAATTTTCCGATGGCAAAGGTTACCGAGTCGCTGTATTGTTTTTCGTAGGCGTTGCGAAACATCAATTTATACCAGATACCTTTTTCGGTAAGCATGTTGTGGACTTGAGATACTCTTTCATTTAATGGCTTTGTGGTGTCGCGAAATTCTTTTTGATCTTTTATGTTCAGTTCATTTAAACCAAACTCCAAATGGCTTGCCATTGAAGCTTGCAGGTCAAGTGTGCATTCAATTAAAAAGAGCGACGAGACGGATTTGGGATAATGCTTTGCGTAATTGGAAATTAAAATGCCGGCAAAAGAATGACCCATTACGGCCCATTGTCTAAAGCCTAAAGCAGTTTTCAATTCTTCCATGTCTTTTTCCAATCTCTTTAATGAATAATCGTTGTTTAATGCGGAGTCGGAACGGCCGCTACCTCTTTGATCGAAATAGATCATCTTCATTTTTTGTTGGACGAGGGCGGCTGCATCCGTTGCTTCAAAATAGTAAGCCGTTGACCCCGGACCTCCGTGAACAAATAAGCACGGTTTCCCGTCCCCGGCAACACGTACATACAATCTTACATTGTCGGATGTTGTAAAATAAAATGTAGAATCTGCAGCAAAGCTGTTGACAGTGGAAATAAAAAACGTTAGAGCAATAATCGTCTTTTTCATATGTTCGGTGTATTTGCATACTAAGACTACAATTGAATAAAACTGGTTACAGAATAAAAAAGTTCCCGTGTGGGAACTTTTTCAAAGCAATCTCAGATTATGAGTTAACCAATTGCCTGGTTCAAATCATCAATCAAATCATCAATATCTTCTATGCCTACGCTTAGACGGATTAATGAGTCCGTCAATCCATTTTTGATTCTTTCTTCTCTCGGAATGGAGGCATGCGTCATACTTGCTGGATGATTAATTAAAGATTCAACTCCGCCCAGGCTCTCCGCCAGAGCAAATATTTTTGTCGATGACAAAACCCTTTTTGCTTCATCAACGCTATCATTTTTTAATGTAAAACTCATCATACCTCCAAATCCACGCATTTGTTTCTTTGCAATTTCATAATTGAGATGATCTTCAAAGCCACACCAATATACCTTTCCAACTTTTGGATGGTTGCGAAGGAAGTAAGCAATTTTTTCACCGTTTTCACAATGTCTCTGCATACGAACATGCAATGTTTTTATTCCACGTAAAACCAAAAAACAATCCATTGGTCCGGGAACTGCACCGGTTGACTTTTGAATGAAGTACAATTGTTCCCTTAAATTGTCGTCGTTCATCATCAATGAACCTTGAATCACATCGCTATGGCCGCCGAGATATTTTGTTGCAGAATGCATTACTATGTCAGCGCCGAGATCGAGCGGATTTTGTAAGTAAGGCGTAGCGAAAGTATTATCTACACAAAGCAAAACTTTATTCTGTTTTGCAATCGCAGCAACTGCCGCAATATCAGTAATATTCATCAACGGATTCGTTGGTGTTTCTATCCAGAGGAGTTTTGTATTACTATTAATGTATTGTTTGATGTTGCTGGCATCTTGCATATTCACATAATGAAACTTGATTCCGAATTTTGAAAAAATTTTCGTGAACATGCGATAGGTTCCGCCATACATATCGTTCCCTGCAATTACTTCATCCCCCGGCTGCAGCAGTTTAATTACAGCATCGGTTGCAGCAACGCCACTGCTGAATGCCAAACCATATTTGCCATTTTCAATTGCAGCAAAAGCAGCTTCCAGTGCAGTTCGTGTAGGGTTCTGGCTTCTTGCATATTCATAACCTTTATGCTGCGCAGGTGCTTGCTGAACAAACGTAGATGTTTGATAAATTGGCGTCATGATCGCGCCTGTTGTAGGATCGGGCTCAACTCCGGCATGTATAAACTTAGTTCCAATCTTCATACAAAATATTTAGGATGCAAAGATGACGAATACAACTGAAAGAAGAAATTCAAACAAATGCGTTGCCGCATTTCCAAATTAACAATTTCATGAAACGAGATTCAAAAACTGGCATAATAGCTTAAATGTTTTTCCATCCGTCCATCATCAATTTTTTTCAAAATTATTTTATAACGGGATGTTTTATGAACATATAATTCTCTTGGCCTTTCGTTAACACCATCCTTATAGAACCGCTGAGGGCAGTAACATTTCGCAAATACATTCGTATAAACAATACATCAATTTATAACCATAAAAACACAAATTATGAAACAGTTTCTTTTAGCAGCGTTAGTACTGGGTTGCAGCTTCAGGGTGTTTGCAGATGACCCAAATGAAAAAGTTTTAAATGCTTTTAATAAAACATTTCCAAACGTTGAAAATGTAATCTGGTCTGAAAATGTTCACACGTACGAAGTAAATTTTAAACAGGATAAAATGTTATCCAGGGTAACGTACGACAAAGACGGCAATATCGTAAGGACGCTTCGTTATTATTATGAGGATCAGTTGCCGATCATGGTTTTATCAAAAGTGAAACAAAGATTCAGCAATAAAAATATTTTCGGTGTAACTGAAGAATCATCCGAAGCCGGAACATTTTATCACATCATTTTGGAAGATCAAAAAAACTGGGTTGACATTACTTCCGATCCTTCAGGAAGCATTACTGTAGATAAAAAATACAGGAAAGCCTAATCGAATAGGAAAGAGGCCGACCAGTACTTCCAATCCCAGCCATGAGCCGCATAACTGTCATGCGGCTTTATTTTTTTGTTGACTGCAGATGGTTTCAAAATATGTTGTTCAGCTAATTTTCTTTTTCCGTTTTCAATTGATTCCAGGACTTGTTTATTCTGCATCCATTTCTTTTGTGGAGGCTCAAAACCGGTTTTGTCTTTTCTCCAAACAATTTCACCAGGCAATTCATTTTCAACTGATTTTCTCAACAACCATTTTGTCCATCCGTTATGGATTTTTAATTCCGCAGGAAGAGAAAATAAAAACTCAACCAGCTGGTGACTTAAAAATGGCAGCCGAACTTCCACAGCATGTGCCATGCTGTCCCTGTCGGCAAAACGCAACAATTCTTCAAGACCATTTACAAATGTGTTGAAGTATAAAGCACCGTTTAAATCAAATTGTGCTGGAGTTGAGTAATACAAATTTTGTTTGTTGGAGAAAGCAAAATCTCGGTCAAGGTCGGGATGATTAAAAGCCTTTTTTGATTTTCGTGTCTGTAAAATGCCTGCGGCGAATTCGGGATAAAGCGCTCCAATTTTGTTTTTCAGTCCAAAATGTTCATCAACGCCCAATGCTTTTGCAGCAGTCAGTTCTTTGGTTTGTTTCAATTGTTTGTTACGATACAACTGCTGCCAAAACCATTTGTAATATTTTGTGTAACCGGCTAATATTTCATCGGCTCCCTGCCCGTCCAGCAGAACTGTTACTCCATTTTGTTTAGCAGCCTGAAAAACTTTGTATTGAGCCAAAATACTTGCTGAGCTAATTGGTTCTTCCTGGTGAAGCATCACTTCGGCCATCAAATCCGCAATTTCATTTTCATTCATTTCGATAATGAAATGTTCAAACCCAAATTGTTTTGCCAGTTTTTCTGCAAAGGCCAGTTCATCTTTTTCAAAACCTTTGAATGACGCTGTAAAACATTTGTGCGTGTAGTGATCCGCTGATTGTTTGTTGCAAAAAGCAAGGATTGAAGAACTATCTAGGCCTCCGCTTAAGCTCGTGCCGACGTTAACGTCGCTTCTCAACCGTTTTCTTATTGACTCAGAAAAAAGAGTTTGGAACTTTTCAACAGCATCTTGCTCTGAAATATTTTTTTCTTCAGGATAGATCTGCCAGTATCTTTCAATTTGAATTTGATTGTCCGGTAAAGAGTAAACTAAGAACGACGATGCAGGCAGTTTATGAATGTTCTCAAAAAAAGTTTCCTGTGGATCCGAAGGATTGCTTGTATAACCAATGGCTAGAAAGTTATAGAGCAAAGAATTGTTTACTTTTTTTTCTACCCCCAAAGCCCAAAACGCCTTCATTTCTGAGGCAAACAAAAATTGTTCTTCGTTATTGAAAAAGAAAAAAGGTTTTTCTCCAAAACGATCTCTGGCGGCAAATAATTTGTTTTCTTTCTCATCCCAAATAGCAAATGCAAACATACCATCGAATTGCTGCAGACAAAGTTCTTTGTAAGCATCGTATGCGGCAACAATTACTTCGGTATCCGACTGGCTTTTAAATGAATAGCCTTTTTCTTGAAGCTGCCGTCTCAATTCAAGGTAGTTGTACAACTCTCCATTGTGGACAATGCAATAACGATCCAAATAATGCATGGGCTGTGCAGCTTTTTGGCTCAAATCAATAATGCTTAAACGCAAATGAGCAAGTGCAGTTGTATTTTCATCATTCATCCAAAATCCCTCGGCTTCAGGTCCGCGGTGACGCAAACATTGTGTTGCCGATTGAAGCCTTTGCTTCGATACAACTCGGGAATTCCTGCTGATTAGCCCTACAATTCCGCACATTATTTTTCAGTGTATTGAAGTGGTAACCTGGCTTCGATATTGTCCCAGGCCATTACAAGATCAGCCCCTTTTGCTGCAGGTTGAAATACCATCGAAAAGTATTCAACTGACTGGTTTTTAGTCTGTGCAGGAATATTGAAGCGATACAAATCTTTGGATGGATCCAGGTTCAATCCCCAGCTAAATAAATTGCTGTTGAAAACAATCGTCCAATTATCAACTTCAGGAATGCAATATAAAATATAACGTCCCTTTGGTACTGTTTTGTTTTGAATTTTTACCGGGGTAAATAATTCAATTTCTGTCGCTTCATTTGCACCCAACCTCCAGCGTTCTCCGTATTTTACAAGACTTCCAAAAATTTTTCTTCCCTGTTTGTGCGGACGACTGTAAATCACTCTGGCAACCGGAAATGGTCTTTTCACGGTGGTCTTCGGATAATCAACCGGCAGCCATGCCATATCCATCGGTGAAACATCAACCGGGACATAAGGATTTGCCAATTGACCGTTTACGATGCTGGAATCCTTTGGCAATAACTTTGGCCTCGGCGCGGTTTGTATTGGTGTTGGCTGGTTGTTGCAGGCAATAGCTCCAAATAATAAAAGCAATGCAAACAAATATTTCATGCTGAAAAAATACAGCTTTTCACCTAGGCAGCCAAAGTGCTTGTTATGATTGGTTATTATCCAAAATTACATTTTAATACAAGAATTTTTTCCGTCAGTAAACGGTGTTGCTGCTATCATCCTGTTGTGTCAGTTGCTTCTGCGTTCGGTAAGTTCTTTAAGGGTTCGCAGGCATACACTTGCTGACTGAAAAAAAATTCGGGTCGACCTTTGAGCATAAGAATTACAAAACGTGGTCCTGCCATCAGCGATATGCAACTTCAGGTCAATGTAGAGAAAAGCCGGTAACATAATTGCTATCTTCTTATCTTGCCTTCCTAGATGAAACTTCTTAGTCCTGCTATATCAAGGCTTGCCCGTTTTCGTTTGTGGTCTATTGAGCAATGGATGAATAATCCTGTTGAAGCGCAGTTCACCGTTTGGCAGGATTTGATTGCAGCGGGGCAATACACAGAATTTGGACGTCTTCAACATTTTTCGGAAGTACAATCTCTGGAAGATTATAAACAAAAAATTCCGATTCAGAATTATGATGACTTAAAACCTTTCATTGAACGAATGATGAAAGGTGAAGAAAATATTTTGTGGAATACACCTGTTAACTGGTTTGCAAAAAGCAGCGGTACAACAAGCGATAAAAGCAAATTTATTCCTGTGAGTGAAGAGAGCCTGAAAGAAAATCACTACAAAGGATCGAAAGATGTTTTGTCCCTCTATTATGTTTCGCACCCCGAAAGTGATTTGCTTACCGGCAAAGGATTGGTAATTGGCGGAAGTCATCAAATTAACAGTGTAAATGGTGATGTTCATTATGGCGATTTAAGTGCGGTGGTTTTGCAAAATTCTCCTTTCTGGAGCAACTGGATTCGTACGCCGGACCTTTCCATTGCATTAATGGACGAATGGGAATCAAAAATTGAAAAGCTGGCACAATCAACCATCCAGGAAAATGTGACATCAATGGCGGGAGTGCCAACATGGTTGCTGGTATTGCTAAGACGAATTTTGGAAATCACGGGCAAATCAACGATCAAAGAAGTCTGGCCAAATCTTGAATTATACATGCATGGTGGTGTTTCCTTTGTTCCCTACCGTCAACAATTTGAAAAGATAATCGGCGCACCAATCAATTATCTGGAGATGTACAACGCATCGGAAGGTTTTTTTGCAGCGCAGGACGATATTGAAGAAGAAGGAATGTTGTTGATGTGTGAACATGGAATTTTTTATGAATTCATGCCTGTAAATGAGCACGGGAAAGACCATCCAAACACGATTCAGTTGGATAAAGTGGAATTGGGAAAGAACTATGCTCCTGTAATTACAACCAATGGAGGCTTGTGGCGCTATTTGTTAGGCGATACGATTCAATTCACTTCATTAAATCCATTTCGTATAAAAGTTTCCGGAAGACTAAAGCATTACATAAATGCTTTTGGTGAAGAAGTAATTGTAGATAATTCCGATAAAGCCATTGCGATTGCAAGTGCAAAAACAAATTCAGTTGTAAATGATTATTCTGCAGCTCCCGTTTATTTTTCAGATGCGGGCAATGGTGCTCACGAATGGTTAATTGAATTTGAAAAAGAACCAAAAAGCACTGAACAATTTACTTTGGAACTCGATAATGCATTAAAATCTGTGAATGGAGATTACGAAGCAAAACGACACAAGAATATTGCCTTGCGAATGCCCATTGTAAGATCTGTTGCCAAAAATACATTCAGCAACTGGCTCAATAGCAAAGGCAAATTAGGCGGCCAACATAAAGTGCCGCGATTGAGTAATGACAGAACGATTCTTGAAGAAATACTCAGCTTCATCAACACCAAATCTGAATAAGATTATTTTTGCTCACTCAAAAACCAACTCATGAAATTGTTAGAAGGAAAAGTTGCTATCATAACCGGCGCAGCCCGTGGCATTGGTGAAGGCATTGCATTAAGATTTGCGCAGCAAGGAGCACAAATTGCATTTACTTATGTAAGTGAAAGCAGCGCTGAAAAAGCAAAAGCTTTAGAAGAAAAATTAAATGCCCTTGGTGTAAAGGCAAAAGCATACAGAAGCAATGCGGGCGTTTTTTCTGAATGCGAGAGCTTTGTAAATGAGGTAGTGAAAGAGTTTGGCACTGTTGATGTTTGTGTGAACAATGCGGGAATTTCAAAAGATAATTTATTGCTGCGTATGACGCCTGATCAATGGGAAGACGTGATAAAAATAAATCTCAACAGTGTTTTTTATATGACCAAGCAAATCATTCGTCCAATGATGAAGGCAAAAAGCGGAAGCATCATCAACATGAGTTCCGTAATTGGTTTGATGGGAAATGCCGGCCAGGGAAGCTATGCCGCATCAAAGGCCGGAATGATTGGTTTTACAAAATCTGTTGCAAAAGAATTGGGTAGCAGAAATATCCGGTGCAATGCAATAGCACCCGGTTTTATTGAAACTGATATGACAAGTTATTTGAAAGAAGGCGAGCAAGCTGAAAAATACAAAGCAGGAATTCCTTTAGGCAAATTTGGGACCGCTGAAGACATTGCTAATGTTGCGTTGTTCCTCGCTTCCGACCTGGGATCTTATGTTACCGGCCAGGTAATCAGTGTTGACGGCGGATTGTATATGTAAGCGGTCGCAAAACTTTGTTAATCCGCGGCGCTTGCCAAAGGAGTTTTAAGCTTAAAAGTTATTTTTGGCAACATTTGAATTATGAAAAAGCTTCTTCTCGTGTCAGCAATTTGTTTTGGAGCAGCGTCTGCGTATGCTCAACCACAAAAAATTGTTGCTGATAAAATAACTGCAATAGTCGGCGATAAAATTATTCTGCACTCAGATATTGAAAATGCAAAAGCAGACATTGTCAGGGGTGGTGGAACAGTTCCTGAAAACGCAGATTGTTCAATTTTAGAACAAGCATTGGTTTCAAAAATTTTAATGCTGCAGGCACAAAAAGATTCCCTGCCTGTCACCGATGAAGAAGTGGAATCGGAGTTGGATCAACGCATTCGTTATTTTATTTCTCAATACGGATCGCAAGCCGAAGTGGAAAGAGTTGCCGGCAAAACAATTTATCAATTGAAAGATGATTCGAGAGAATCGGTTCGTGAAAAAAAATTGGCTGAAGCTGAACAAAAAAAATTGGTTGACAACATCAACGTTACCCCAACAGAAGTAAAATCGTACTTCGATCGTTTCCCAAAAGATAGTCTTCCTTTTTTTGAATCTGAATTAGAAGTTGGACAAATCATCATCTATCCAAAAGCATCGAGAGATTTGGAGCAATTTATGATTGATGAGTTGAATCACTACAAGCAACAAATCGAATCAAAGCAAATTACTTTCGAACAAGCTGCAAAATTGTATTCAGAAGATCCGGGATCAAAAGACAAGGGCGGCATGTATGAAATTGATCGCAATGAAAAAAGCTGGGATCCTGCATTTATTGCTGCTGCGTTCCGTTTAAAAGATGGCGAAATTTCTCCTGTGATTAAATCCAAATTTGGCTATCATATTATTCAAATGGTTCAGCGTAATGGCGATATTGCAACGGTTCGTCACATTCTTCGCATTCCTCCGGTGACCGATGTGGAAGTGAACGCAGGAATTGCTAAACTCGATTCTGTTCGTTCAAAAATCATTGCAGGAACAATGGACTTTAATTCTGCTGCGGGAAAATATTCCGAAGATGAAAATGCAAAGTATACAGGCCCTTATATTTTAAGTGGTGATGGCGATACATACAACAGGATTGATGAACTGGACAAAGATGTCGTTGCTGCATTGAGCAAATTGAAGGTTGGCGAAATATCACAGCCAATTGCTTTCACTGACGAAAGAACCGGTAAAAAAGGAGTTCGTCTTATTTATTTAAAATCAAGGTCTGAACCGCACCGGATGAATTTGAAAGATGATTACAACAAGATTAAGCAAGCTGCTTTGGAGGAGAAAAAATACAAGGCATTGGATAAATGGTTGACGTCCCATATTGCAAACTACTACATCATGATCGATCCCGAATCTGCAAGCTGTCCTCAATTGGAAAAGTGGACAAATGCTGCAAAAACGTATGCGTCTAAATAAAAACCATTAGAAGATTATAAAAAGGCCTGATTCACTCAGGCCTTTTGTTTTTACCGTCTATCTTTAATTCGGAAAATCATCTCGTGTAAGTCCAATATTTATGAACGCTAAAACCGACACCGCTGTTGCATCCGGTAATCAGTTCCATTCTAAAAATACCCTTGAATTGTTAGCGCATTTGGTGGAGCAAACATCCGATGTGCTCACCGCTGCCGATATCAACTTTAAACCGCTTACCTGGAACAAAGCTGCAGAAAAAATCTACGGCCTAACCTCGGAACAAGTCATTGGTAGCGATGTCAGGAATTTTTTAGTCATCAATTATTCCGGCACCACGCGCGACGAGGTACGCAGGATTATTAATACAACGGGAGAGTGGCGGGGGGAGGCGAATTTCGTTAGACCCACGGATAACAAGCTGATCACTCTGTTGATTGCCTTTAAACAACTTAAGGAAGACGGGGAAGTAACAGGTTATTTAATCTGCGGCACAGACATTACCGAAAGAAAAAAGGCAGAACAAAGATTGAAGGAAAGCGAGCAAAGATTCAGAAATATGGCAGATTCTTCTCCGGCCATGATCTGGTTAAGTGATGAAAGCAATCATACAATCTACACAAATCAAAAATGGGTTGAATTTACAGGGCAACAAATTGTCAACAATAAAGAAGGCTGGCGAGACTTTGTGCACAAGGATGATTTGGCTAAAGCAAAGCATGTCTTTGATGAAGCTTTTAATCAAAAAAAGGAAGTTGCCATTGTTTACCGCTTACGCCGCTTCGATGGAACTTATCGGTGGGTGCATGATACAAGCGTACCAAGATTTTTAAGCGATGGCAGATTCATTGGTTACATTGGTTCTGTTATCGACATTGAAGATGAAAAACAAAAGCAGGAGCAATTGGTTTACCAGGCAACCATTTTGGAAAACGTATCAGACATCATTTTCACAACAGATTTAAACAATATTATTCGAACATGGAACGGTCCTGCGGAAGAACACTATGGCATTTGCGCAAAAGATGCTATCGCAAAAAGAGTAAGAGATGTTCTTTCATTTACTTTTTATGATACGACACAGGAAGAAGCTTATCAGCATTTACTTAACAAGGGAATTTGGAAGGGCGAAATCTCTTTTGCCAAGAAAAATGGCGACGTACTTTACTTTAATCATACAGTAAAATATATCTATAATCCGGAGGGAGAAAAGATTGGTTTTTTAGCAGTAGGTCAGGATATAACTAAAAAGAAATTGGCAGAAGAACAAATGAAGGAAAGTGAATTGTTTTACAGAACACTTATTGCCGATTCTTTAGATGGGATGATTCTAACCAATGCTGATGGAAAAATTACATTTTGTTCACCTTCGGTAAAAAACGTTTTGGGTTTTCAAGTCAACGAAATTGTCGGTAAAAACGCTTTTGAGTTTGTTCATCCCGATGATGCTACTTATGCTTTTACTTCATTTCAAAGAGAAGTAAAGGAAAATCCCGAAGTAAAATATATTACAGTAAGACTTTTGAAAAATACAGGTGAGTGGATTTGGTGCATGGTTAGAGGACATAACCTTTTGGAAAATTCCTATATCAATAGTATCGTTATTTATTTTCATGATGACAGCTTGCGCAAACGGGCACAGGATGCATTGAAGGAAAGTGAAAACCGTTTTCGTTCTTTGGTAAGAGACTTACAAATTGGTGTCTTTCTGTCTGATGGAAATGGAAACATCATTATGTGCAATCAAGCTCTTTCTTCAATGCTTTCCATTCCAGAAGAATGGGTGGTTGGGAAAAATGTTTATGATATTATATCCGACGATGTGATCAATGAAAAAAACGAATTCATTCCGCTTGAAGAAAGACCATTGACACAAACGCTTCATTTAAAAAAAACAATTAAAGACGTAGTAATTGGTTTATTGCATCCTATCACAAAAGAACGGTGCTGGATCCTGGTAAATTCAAATCCAATTTTAGATGAAGAAGGCAATCTCAAACATGTGGTTTGCTCAGTTATGAATCTTACTGAAAGAAAAAAACTTGAACAAAAGTTAATCACTGATCAAATTTCGCATCAGCGTCAATTAACCCAGGCAACTATCGATGGGCAGGAAAAAGAACGTACAGAAATTGGAAAAGAGCTTCACGACAATGTTGGTCAGCAACTTACCTCTATTAAGCTTTTTTTAGACCTGGCAAAAAATACAGCAGATGAGGCAACCCTGGAAATGGTCATTATGGCAATAAAAGGTGTTTCAGATGCAATTAACGAAGTGAGGGCCATGTCAAGATCTTTAGTTCCTCATACATTAAAAGATCTTGGGTTAATCGAATCCATAAACGAATTGATTGATTCCTTTTCAAGAACCCAATTGTTAACCATTGAAATGAATGACGTTGAGTTTGATGAGGGCGTCTTGCCGGAAAATCAAAAGCTTACCTTGTTTCGAATTGTTCAGGAACAACTCAACAATATTATTAAACACGCACAAGCCGATCATGTTCAGATCAAATTATTCAGCACCTCCGACGGGATTTTATTGGAAATTAAAGACGATGGTAACGGCTTTGATATTGAAAAGGTGCGGAAAGGATTAGGTTTTATTAATATTAAAAACCGTGCTGAGTTGTTCAATGGTAACGCAGAAATTTTTTCCAAACCGGGTAAAGGTTGCTTGTTAAAAGTTTTCTTTCCGCCGCCTTCACTGACTTAGCCAATATCTGAATTCTTACAATTACCTAACATTGTTTGGTATAACTTTGCGGCTTCTTTCGAACAAATGAGTGATGCAATAAAACACGAATGTGGTCTCGCTTTTATCCGCCTGCGCAAGCGGTTCTCACACTACCAGAAAAAATACGGCACTGTACTTTGGGGCTTAAATAAAATGTATCTCCTGATGGAGAAGCAGCACAACCGCGGGCAGGATGGCGCCGGTCTTGCTGCCATTAAACTCAATGTAGAGCCAGGTTACCCGTTTTTAGCCAGAATAAGAAGCAGCGAGCAGCAACCGATTGCCGATATTTTTAAACAAATTGGCGATGAGTTCAGAGAGCTGGAAAAGTTCAATCCCGATTTTGGAAAACATGCAGGGCTGATGAAGGGCCATCTTTCTTTTTTAGGCGAATTGCTGCTCGGTCATTTGCGATATGGAACGCAAGGAAAAAACAATGTTGAGTTTTGCCATCCATTTTTAAAACGCAATACTATTCCTGCAAGAAACCTGGCGTTGGCAGGAAATTTTAATTTGGTGAATACCGATGAATTATTTGAATTGGTAAACATTGATCCGGGAGAATTTCAAAAGCAGAGTGATTTGGCTGCCATGATGGAAGTGATTCATCATTTTATTGTAAAAGCCGACGAAGAGAATCCTCAACAACTTGATATTGTTGGTGCATTGAAAAAAGCCTTGAACTTATTTGATGGCGGTTTTCATGTTGGCGGAATGACAGGCAACGGAATTGGCTTTGTTTTTCGTGATGCCCATGGCATTCGTCCTTCTTATTATTATATCAATGATGATGTGGTAGTTGCTGCATCGGAAAGAGCCGCTATTCGCACAGCATTTAATGTTGGCGAAAACGAAGTGAAAGAATTATTACCCGGGCAAGCACTGATCGTTCTTGAAAACGGCGATGTAAAAGTTGAACAGATACTTGAGCCAAAACAAAGAAAAGCCTGCAGCTTTGAACGCATCTATTTTTCAAGAGGAAGCGACGAAAAAATTTACAACGAAAGAAAAGCTCTTGGTTATCACCTGAGCAAACAGGTTTTGGAAGCCGTCAATTTCGATTTAAAGAATACTATTTTTTCTTTCATACCAAACACCGCTGAAGTTGCATTTTATGGTTTGGTAAAGGGTTGCGAAGATTATCTCAACCAGATTAAAGTGGAACGAATCGCATCGTGGGGAAATAATGTTGATCCTGAAAAGTTGCACGAAATGATCAACCGCAAAATCAGGATGGAAAAAATTGCCATCAAGGATGTGAAGATGCGAACCTTTATTACAGAGGATGTCAATCGAAATGAAATGGTGCAACACGTTTACGATATAACCTACGGCACTGTTCGCAGAAAGGAAGATACACTGGTGGTGATTGACGATTCCATTGTAAGAGGGACAACTTTGAAAGAAAGTATCATTCGTATGCTGGCAAGACTGGAACCAAAGCGCATCATTGTTGTTTCATCCTCCCCGCAAATTCGCTATCCGGATTGTTATGGAATTGACATGAGCAAAATGGGGGACTTTATAGCTTTTAGCGCCGCTGTTGAATTGTTGAAAGAAAGAGGCAAAGAAGATTGTTTGAAAGAACTGTACGCAGAGTGTAAAGAACTTCATCGCAACAATCAACTGCATACACAGAATGTGGTGAAGAAACTATACAAGTCATTCACCAATGAAGAAATTACCAAAAAAATTGCTCAGCTCATCACTCCTCCCGATTTAAAAATTCCTGTTGATGTGATTTTTCAAACGATCGAATCCTTGCACGAATCTTGTCCAAATAATTTAGGCGATTGGTATTTTACCGGGAATTATCCAACGGCAGGTGGCAATCGTGTTGTCAACAAAGCTTTCATGAATTATATGGAAGGAAAGAATCAGAGAGGTTATTGATTCAGAAAAGAATTATCTCATGAAGACGCTCATTCTTATTCGTCATGCAAAAAGTAGTTGGGATCAAATTGGTATTGATGATTTTGACCGGCCATTAAATGAAAGAGGAAAAAAAGATGCGCCCGAAATGGCAAAGCGCTTGAAAGAAAAAGCAATTGAACTGGATTATTTGATTTCGAGCCCGGCAAAAAGAGCAAGGAAAACAGCACGGTATTTTGCTGAACAATTCGGATTTAAAAAAGAGGATATCAACCTGATTGATGAATTGTATGGCGCGACACGTTCTGCATTTTCAAAAGTTGTTGCGCAGATCGACGACAAGAATCATGCGGTTGCATTGTTTTCACACAATCCCGGCATTACCGAATTCGCCTCTTCGCTCACCAATGTTCGTGTAGATGATATGCCTACTTGTGCAATGTTTGCTTTACAGATAGAAACAGACAGCTGGAAAGATTTTTCAACGGCAGAGAAGAAATTTCTTTTCTTCGATTATCCAAAGAATCCTTTTTCTTGATTATAATTTTCTTAAACGCAGTTCGCCGCTTGCATCCTTCATGCTAATGGCATCGGTGCTTGAATTAGTGACGCTCCATTGATCGTTCAATTCTAATAGAAAAGGTTCCTGGCTGTCAATATTAATCTTCAAAACCTGGTTGCGGCTCACATCCGTTATCATGCTCCATGTTCCTTTAATGGTATTCGTTCCATTGATTGCTGTTACCGTTCCATTACCAATAAAACTAAAATGAAAATCATTGTACAAGGAAGTTTTGTCCTGTCCTGAAAAATAATAATCGACGGACCATTGGCCCTTCGAAAGAATTTGTTTCGGAGAGCTTACATCATTCAAATTTTCCGGAGAACAACTTGCAAACAAAGAAGCGGATACAATAATAAGCAGTTGCGCAAAAAGCTTTACGTTTTTCATTGATTTGGATTTGGAATGGCAAAATAAAACTTTACCTGAGAAAATCAAATAGCGTTTTTGCCCGTATTTATCTCGTAAATAAACCTGTCAACCACTGATTCTAACCGCAATGGGTCATCAAAGCCAACCAGTTTATAATTGAAGTTTTCTGACAGGTTCAATGCATTTTTTAAAATGAACTTGTTTTGACTAACGCACAAAGCAAAATTGTTTTTCATCAAATATTTTGAAAGATATTCCTGCTCCGTTTGTCCTGGCGTTGGAATCAAAATGCTTTTCTTCTGTAACAAAGCAAGATCCATTACAGTGCTATAGCCACATCGGCCAATGACCAGGGACGCATCGGCTAAAACCTTATTTAATTCGCCTGCAGGCAAATGATTGTACACTGAAATATTTTGCGGCAGTTTCAATTCTGAGGTTTCGGCTGGTAATCCTCTTAACAAAACAACTTTTCCTTTATAATCTTTTAATTGTTCAGCCAATAAATTTTCAAGAATTGTTCTTTGCGGCTCAGGACCCGAAAGCAAAATCAATAAATGATTTTCCTTTTGCGGAACCTTTTCAAATCTTGATAAGGGTCCAATATAATGAACAGGTATAGATGGTTTTTTTTCAGGATGGGAAAGCTCCCCCGCTAAATTACCCGAACCCTCATTATCGGGTATCCAGCATTCAGTGAAGCGATTGATGTAGTTATAATTTATTTTTTGAAGTAAATGATCTGCAGAATTTCCCAAAAACGTTTTGATCATCAATTGATGTGTTATAAAAACCGAAGGAATGCTTTGGTGATAAAGGCCGAAACGATTATCAGAAATAATACCGTCAACCGAATGTTCTTTTACGATGTCTTTCACTCGTTGATTTTCGTCTTGTATTGTCGAAATAATTTTTGGAATTTGGCCTGCGATTACAAAAGGCAGCGACCATTTGTTCTTTGAATAATTAATATGATATCCCTTTAATTCAACAGAGTCGAGTTGGGGAAATTCTTTTTGTAACAAAAATTTTGTTTGCCCCTGCGCAGCGATCAGCACTGAACAATTGTTTTTAAGAAGTGTCTTAATTACAGGAATGCAGCGGGTGGCGTGGCCAAGTCCCCAGTCAAGGGGGGCAATTAAAATTTTTGGTTTCAAAGAAGAGGAATTCATGTTAATTTTCAGGCCGTTTGTCATTAAGCATACTAAAACCCTTGTAAAATAGTTTAAATTAGAAATCTTCTTATGAAACGACTGATTTATATGGCATTGTTATTGACTGCGATTACTGTAGCGGGGTGCCACAGGAATTACTACTCCGGTACAGGCAAAGGAAGTAACTGCGGCTGCCCCAGCACCAAAGGATAACAAAAAAGGGGAATCAATGAAACACTATGACAGGGATCTGCTTGTTTTATACAAGGCAGATGTTTATGACGAGGATTTGTTACAACGTGAAGTAGAAAGCCTGCACCAAATTTTACTGAAAGTGGAACGCAGTAATGTTTTCTGCATAGCACATGAATTGGTAACAAGAAACAGGATTACTTCACGGCCGAAGTCAATACTGAAAGCAACGGCTCATTTGAGATTGAAGCCTTTTCACTTTTTGATTAATAAAAACTGATTCAACTCAATTTTTTTAGCGCATCGGAAAGTTTCCCCAACATCTCATCAATCTCTTCTTTTTTGCAAGTGCCAACGCTCAGTCGGTACCACGGTGAACTTTTGGAAGCACCGAACGCATAAAACGGAACTACAGCCAAGCTGGCGTGTTGAAGCAAATAAGAAGTGACATCATTTTGGGTTTGCAAAGCAGTTCCATCCTCTGATTTTTTGCCGACAAGATCAAATTTTATAGTGAGATAAATAGCAGCTTCAGGAGAAACTGCGTCCACATTAAAACCTTGTTTTTTCAATTTGATCAGTCCATCGTAAATCCTTCTCAACCTTTCCTCAAGTTCTGATTTAAAATGTTTGAGGTAAGTGTCAATTGCTTCTTTCTGTCCTAAAAATTTAGTCAATGCTTTTTGCTCGGCCATTGGAGCCCATGCTCCAACGTGCGAAAGAATGGCCTTCATTTTATTTAAAACTGCCGCAGGTCCCAAACTCCATCCAACTCTTACACCCGTTGAAGCAAAAACTTTACTGATAGCATCAATATAAACAGTGTAATTGCGCATTTCAGGATTTACAGAAACTGGATCGTAATGTTTGATGTTACCATAAGTCAAGTGCCAATACATCTGGTCAAACATTACATACAATTTCTTTTCATCGTCGCTTCTTCTTTTGTTTTCCTCAACAACCAAATTGCAGATGGCTTCTAATTCTTCTTTTCGAAATGTTGTTCCCGTTGGATTTTGGGGGGAGCAAAGGGCAAGAAAAACAGCATCTTTTATAAAGGGTTTGATGTCTTCTGCCGTAGGCATAAAATTGTTTTCAGCCTTTGCTTCTACTTCAACATGTTCACCTTCTACAAAATGAACGTAGTGATTGTTATTCCAGGACGGAACTGCATAAATTACTTTATCTCCTTTGTCGCAAATGGCACGAAAAAAAGCATAGATTAACGGACGGCCGCCAGATGCAATTAAAATTTCGTCGGTGTTGTATTCCAGGCCTTGATATTGTTTTGCAAAAGCACTTACGGCTTGCCTCAATTCCAAACTTCCTTCACCGGGCGGATAATTGGTGAAATGATTTCTATATGCTTCAACAATGGCATCTTCTAATTGTTTTGGAATGGGAAAAATCTGCGGATCAAAGTCTCCGACAGTAAAATTATAAATTCTTTCTCCCTTGCGAATGCGTTCACGAATTTCTCCACCCAGTTTCACAATCTCTGACCCAATCAAAGTATGCGATAAATGCGAAAGTTTCATGTTCAAAATTTCAGCCGCAAAAGTAGTGGTAATGCTTCAGACGGAATTCACAATTTGTGCAACGGCGTTACGCTTCAGGGCTATAATGGGCAGTGATTTCCGCCTTTTACAAAAAAATAGCAAATCTTCTTTGAGCTTCTTTTGGAATCCTGAAAGCTTTAATCAAATTTGCATAACATTTGCTCAATATTTTTCTTTCGCATTAATCATCAATGCCTGTGTTCAACCAATCGAGAAGCTACATTATACGACTCCTTTTTGTTCTGGCCTTTGTTATCATTTCGGCGCAGCTTTTCAATTTGCAGATTCTTTCAAGCGAATACGAGATAAAAGCACAGCAAAATGCTTTGCTCAAAAAAACCATTTATCCCGCCCGTGGAATTATTTTCGATCGCAAAAACAAGCCTCTTGTAAAAAACACATTGATGTATGATCTGATGGTGACACCATCAGAGGTAAAAGGTGTAGATACTGTTTCTCTTTGCCAATTGCTTGACATAGACACTTCAGAATTTAACAGGCGCATAATTGAAGCCATTGTAAAAAATGGTGGAAACAGAAACCAGGCGGCGCCTTTTGAAGAATTGCTTACTCCCGAACGTTATGCAAGACTGGAAGAAAACATGTGGCGGTTTGGAAGCGGTTTCTTTTTACAGGAAAGGCCCGTTAGAACTTATCCATTCGATGTTGGCGCACATTTTCTCGGCTATATTGGGGAGGTTGATTCCGGGATGATTGCCCGCTCCGGCGGTTTTTATCAGCCTGGCGACTACGTGGGCCGGACCGGTTTGGAAAACGTTTATGAAAAGGTGCTAATGGGGCAAAGAGGATTGCAGGTACTGGTAAAAGATAATAAAGGCAGAGTTAAAGGCAGATATGCAAACGGGCAAATGGATGAACCCGCTATTGCCGGACAATCATTACATACTTATCTGGATGCAGAACTTCAGCAACTGGCAGAGAAATTATTGAAGAATAAGATAGGCGCTATCGTAGCAATCGATCCCAAAACCGGTGGAATATTGGCCATGGCATCAGGTCCAACCATTAGTCCGAATAATTTAACCGGTGCCAATTTTAAAAAATCATACAGCAAACTGGTGCTGGATGTTTCAAGGCCATTATTGAACCGGGCAATCAAAGGACAATATCCTCCAGGTTCAACTTACAAGCCCGTTGGAGCATTGATTGCGTTGGACGAAGGAGTCATTACAGCGCAAACAGGAATTGGATGCACAGGAGCTTATTATGGCTGCAACAAAGTGGTAAAATGTACTGAGCACTGGCAAGGTCACTCAAAGGATTTAAAAACTTCTATTGCCTGGTCGTGTAATTCATTTTTTTCGATGGCGTTTCGGGCAACGGTTGATAACCCGAGAATTGGAAATGTGAAAGATGGCTATGAAAAATGGAAAGAGTATGTGAATGCGTTCGGTTATGGCCATCAGTTGGGAGTTGATTTACCAAGCGAGGACAAAGGTTATGTTGCTGATACTGCTTTTTATAATAAACGATACAATGGCTATTGGAATTCATGCACAAACGTTTCGCTTGGCATCGGTCAAGGTGAATTAAGTGTTACGCCTTTGCAAATCGCCAACGTAATGTCCATCATTGCAAACAAGGGGTATTATTACATTCCTCATTTTGTACAATCCATTGAAGACAAGCAAGCCGATGATACATTATTAAGCAAATACAAAGTCCGTCATAAAATTCCGGTACATATTTCTGATACACTTTACAATATTGTAATGGAAGGAATGCATGAAGTAACAACTGTTGGTACGGCATCTTCAATTCCAAAAATTCCCGGCATTGATATTTGTGCAAAAACCGGAACGGCCGAAAACAAAATTGTATTGGACGGGAAAGTTGTTCAATTAAAAGATCACTCCGTGTTTGGTTGTTTTGCACCAATGCAGGATCCAAAAATTGCGGTAGCGGTGATTGTTGAAAACGGAGGCTTTGGTGCGGATTGGGCGGGGCCTATGGCTTATCTGATGGTTGAAAAATATTTGACGGATTCATTGCGTGCCGACAGAAAAGCGGATGCGGATCGAATTTCAAATTCTAACCTGATGCCTTCCTATTTGCCTCGTGTCCAGTTCAAAGAAGACTCTGTCAGGGGCAGATATTATTTCAATTTGACAAAGGACAGCAGCTATATTAAAAAGTTTTTGCACAAAGCAGATTTCTTGCCTGTAGAAAGAGATACGCTGCCATCTCCTTCAAAACAAAAAACGGCAATAAAGAAGAACGACCTCGTTGAACCTGACAAACAACTATTGGCTAATAAGAAAACAGTAACTACCAGATGACGCGTAAAGAACCTGGATTTTCAAAAGGGATTGATTGGAGCATAGTATGGCTTTACCTGCTGTTGGTTGCTATCGGGATTATGGCTATTTATGCGGTAACGTCCGAAGATGAATCATTGGCCACCGGTTTCTTTTCTTTTAAAACCGATTACAGCAAACAATTTTATTATTTCATCATTGCAGGATTTCTGGGAATTTTTATTCTTCTAACCGATAGTAAATTTTTTACTGCTACCGCGAACCTTTGGTATGCTGTTGGCATATTCATGATGCTCCTTGTGTTTCCTTTTCACTCAAGAATTAAGGGAACCGAATCGATTATTCGTTTTGGAGGATTTCAATTTCAACCGGCAGAGTTTTGCAAGGTTTGTGTTTGTCTTGCATTGGCAAAATACCTGTCACTGCCCGACCAGGATTTTTCCAAATCCAGATCGCAATTGATTGCTGCCGCCATTGCTTTAATTCCGGCAGTGATGAGTATTGCACAACACGAAACCGGATTAGCCCTTGTATATTTTGCTTTTTTCATTGTAATGTATCGCGAAGGCTTGCCTGCAACGATTTTGATTATTGGATTTTCCGTAGCTGCCTTGGTTGTTGCAACATTACTAGTTGAAAAAAATATTCTTGCCATCATTCTTACGGGCCTTGCTTCATTAGTAGTGTTTATTCTGTGGCGTCAAATAAAACGGGACAGAAGTTTATTGATTGGTATAGTACTGCTTTGGGCAGTTTGCGTTGGCATACAAAGATTTGGTGTCCCATTTCTATTTCAACATGTATTTCAGCCTTACCAGGTAGAAAGAATTTTCAGCACAATTGGTAAAGATGTTCCTGAAGATTACATAAAACCCCAGGACCGGATCAAATTGGCATTGGAGGGAAAGAAGAATAACAAAGATGTTGATTACAACGTAAAGCAATCAAAAATTGCGATCGGCTCCGGCGGCCTTGTTGGTAAAGGTTTGTTGAAAGGAACACAAACGAGAAACAAATTTGTTCCCGAGCAAAGAACTGATTTTATTTTTTGTACAATAGGCGAGTCGTTTGGATTTGTTGGAACTACAATTGTGCTCGCCATTTATTTAATTCTTTTATTCAGAATTGTTGCCATTGCCGAGCGACAGCGAAGTGTGTTCAGTCGGTGTTATGCTTATGGAGTTGCTTCCGTGTTCTTCTTTCATATTGTCATCAATATTTGTATGACGGTCGGATTAGCGCCAGTGATTGGTATCCCGCTTCCATTCATCAGCTACGGAGGAACTTCATTGCTGACATTTACGATTTTATTGTTCATACTTATTCGTTTGGATGCAGACCGTCAGATGGTTCTGCGGTAAATTCGCACAATGAAAATTATCCCCTTAAGTGAAGGAAGTTTTACGATTGATAAAACGAAGTTGTTTGTCCCCTTTGATGAAGATCTGCATGTGTTGAATGATCGGCCCATCGGAAGTTTGCTTGTAGAAGTTCAACCGTTTGTTATTATTACTTCAAAAGATATTTTACTACTCGATACCGGTTTGGGTTTTAATGACAAGTCAGAGCATAAAATGCAATTGCATTGTAATTTGGAAAAAAACGGAATCAAACCGGAACAAGTAACAAAAGTTTTGATGTCGCATTTGCATAAAGACCATGCAGGTGCTGTTAGTCTGGAAACGGATCATTCTAAATTGAGTTTGCCCAATGCCACTTATTATGTTCAAAAAAGGGAAATGGATTTTGCCATTGAAAAAAGTCTTCCTTCTTTCATTCCCGATGAATTAAAAGCATTAAATAATTCGGCCCAGGTTGTTTTTTTAAATGATGATAATGGAATGATTGACGATTACATCACCTATCATCGCACGGGCGCACATTCGCCGTTTCACCAGGTGTTTTGGATCAAAGAAGGCAGCGAGACGATCTTCTTTGGTGCAGATGATGCGCCGCAGTTGCAGCAAATGAAAATTCGCTACAAGACCAAATACGATTACGACCCGGATAAAGCGATGAATTTAAGAAGAGAGTGGTGGCAGCAAGGAAACGAGGAAGGATGGACCTTTCTATTTTATCATGATATCAAAACACCGATTTTTAAACAATCCTGACTAATCTTCCGCTGCAAACCCTAATTTTCTTTCCACCGCTTTAGGTAACTGCGGCAGTTTCCTTCTTTCAATTAAGAAAGATGTAAGCTGTGCAATTTCTTTGAAGATGTAATGTTTGTCTGCTGCAGCTTTTAAATAATCTTTGCCACTGCTTCCGCCGGTTCCAATTCTTGTTCCGATCATACGGTGCACCATGTTCATGTGGCGGTGTCGCCAGGTGCTCAATTGTTCATCAATCTCCAATAAATTATTGAGGAGCTGAAACGGCAGTTGTAACAAAGGATAACCACGGTACAACATTATAAACAAGGCTGCACGATTGGCTTTTGCAGAAAGTGTGTAATGCGTTTGTTTATGATGAAACAAAACTTCCTCAAAAGCATCCATATTATTTTTTTCTGCTTCAGCTAAACTGTTCGCATAACGATTTTTGTATTCTGTCCAAAAAGGTTGAATGTCGTTTGATTGGGCAAAATTTTTCCAGAGGATATTATCATCGAAAAAAGGCATTCGCTCCAGCCAGTCATTTACCAATTGAAGAAATGATAGATTGCTTTCCGCTTGTTTAATCAAGTCAACGTGTTCTTCTCGAAGTTGTGCGGTGTAATATTCTTTGCCATGACGGTACTCAAACTTCAATCCAAGCTTTGCCTCAAGCAATTTGAATTGCCAGCTTTGAAAACCTGAGGCAGGACGAAGCATGTCGCGGAAATCCAAAAAGTCCATCGGTGTCATCGTTTCTAAAATATCGATTTGATGGACCAACACACGAAGAATAACAACCATTCGATTCAAGCGATGAACAACGGTTTGCAACTCGGGCGAATTGTCGTTCAACACAGGTTTTTTCATGATCTCGACTACAGAATCTGCTTCGTGGTGCAATTGCTTAAACCAAAGTTCATAGGCCTGGTGAATGATGATAAAAAGCATTTCATCATGCGCAGAAACATTTTGCTTGCCGCTTTCTAAAGTCTGCGCATTGAGAATTTTATCGAGTTGCAGGTAATCGTGGTAGTGCACTTCCGACATTGTATGCATTTAATTTGTGTCAAACTCAAAGCCAATATCCTTTCTGAAATATTTGCCTTCGAAGTTGATGGCTTCGATCAATTCTCTTGATTTTTCCAAAGATTCGGCCAGATTATCTCCTAACGCTGTTGCACACAGCACTCGTCCACCACTGGTCACAACCTTGTTCCCTTCTTTTTTTGCGCCGGCATAAAAAATAAGACTGTCCTCTTCAGTAAGGTTTAAACCAGAAATGGCAAACCCCGTTTTGTGTTCGTTGGGATAGCCACCGCTCACAGCAACGATCGTTGTTGCAAAACGAGAGTCGATATCTAGGCTGGCTGCATTTAATTTTTGTTCCGCAGTTGCTTTGAGCAATTCAATTAAGTCATTTTTAATTCTTGGAATTACAACTTCAGTTTCAGGATCCCCCATGCGACAATTATATTCAATCACAAAAGGTTCCTCGCCAACTTTTATTAAACCAAAAAAAATAAATCCTTTGTAATCGAGATCATCTTTTTGCAATCCTGCAATAGTTGGTTCGATGATGTTTGTTTTTACTTTTTGCATGAAAACCTGATCGGCAAATGGAACAGGACTAATCGCTCCCATCCCACCGGTATTCAGACCGCTATCACCTTCACCAATACGTTTGTAATCCTTTGCTTCAGGTAATAACACGTAATTTTTCCCATCGGTCAATATAAAAACAGAAAGTTCTATGCCTGATAAAAATTCTTCAACAACGACACGTTTTCCTGCATCGCCAAATTTTGAACGTTGGATCATTAATTCAAATTCGGCAATGGCTTCAACATAGTTCTGACAGATAATAACTCCTTTGCCTGCTGCCAATCCATCCGCTTTTAAAACAATAGGCAATGAATGTTGTTGGAGATATTCAATACCCTCTTCAAAATTTTCTGCAGAAAATTCTCTATAAGCAGCCGTTGGAATATTGTTTCGTTCCATGAAGGTTTTGGCGAAGGCCTTACTTCCTTCCAATTGCGCCGCGTTTTTTGACGGACCAATAACAAATAGGTTTTTGAGTTGCTCGTTTGATTTCAAAACATCAACAACACCATTTACCAATGGTTCTTCGGGGCCAACAATTACCATGTCGATCTTGTGTTCAATGCAAGCATTTTGAATGGCATCAAAATCATTAAAAGAAAAACTCAAGTTGGTGCCATGAAGTAAAGTGCCGGCATTGCCCGGTGCAATAAACAATTGGGAGCAATGTTTGCTTTGAGAAAGTTTCCAGGCAAGAGCATGTTCTCTTCCACCGGAACCAAGTAATAGTATATTCATTTGAATTGGTAAGGTGTTGCGAATATCGGCGAAGAATGTTAAACATGACTAACTAAGCGATGAAAAAAATAAATTGCTTTAATTTGAGCGTCTAACTGCAGCGATTGCAAATTTTTCACCAATTAAAAATCTTATGCCTGAAATTACAGCCTCAGATGAAATCAGAGTAGTACCTAATACGTCGAACAAGAAACATCCCAAAGGATTATATGTGTTGTTTGCTACAGAAATGTGGGAGCGTTTCAACTATTACGGTATGCGGGCCATACTGATTTATTTCATGACGGATGCTCTTTTGTTTAAGCTTGATTTTGCATCAAACCTGTATGGAAGCTATATCAGTTTGTTGTATTTGACACCATTGGTTGGAGGTTATATTGCAGACCGTTACTGGGGAAATAAACGATCGATTCTTGTTGGTGGTCTTGTGATGGCTCTTGGTGAATTGATTCTTTTCGTTTGCGGTTCCATTTATAGTTCATCTCCCCAGTTGTCGAATATTCTTTTTTTTAGCGGACTTGGTTTTATGATCGGAGGTAATGGTTTTTTCAAGCCAAACATTTCATCATTGGTTGGGCAACTTTATCCAAAAGGTGATTTAAGAATAGATCCGGCCTACACCATTTTTTACATGGGTATCAACCTGGGGGCAATGATCGGACCTATCCTTTGCGGAACTGTTGGTAATACCGGGAATCCTGCCGATTTTAAATGGGCTTTTTTAGTAGCCGGCGTTGGCATGTTAATCAGTGTTGTGATTCAAAAGTTATATCATGATAAATATGTTCTTTCGCCTGACGGAAAAGTTTTAGGAACAACACCTGGAACAG
>Ga0207647_10000026_pt1 | contig 110741 bp, 123 predicted proteins | sample KBSCornC2_FD_184295 | JGI IMG/M metagenome (GOLD analysis project Ga0207647, IMG submission 184295) | Corn rhizosphere microbial communities from Kellogg Biological Station, Michigan, USA - C2 (SPAdes) (version 2) | ecosystem: Host-associated > Plants > Roots > Rhizosphere ...
ACGCGAGCGTGCACCGCGATGCCGGCGCCGACCCCGGTGCCGAGGATGGCCGCGAAGACCACCGGCGCACCGGCGCCGGCGCCGTCGGTCGCCTCCGACAGCGCCAGGCAGTTGGCGTCGTTGGCGAGCCGCACCGGACGCTCGACATCCTGGCTGCGTTTTAGCTTACGCCAAGGGCCGCCCACTCCTCAGGGAGCGGGCGGCCCTTTAACGTTTAAGGCTAGTCCTTGTAGGTGACCTTGTATTTTGCTAGATAGTTCTGCGAACCCTCAAATTGGCGGGTATCTAGTAACTCTAGGCTACGGCTGGGGTCGTCATAAGCGATAGATTTCACGAATGCCGGTGTTCCATCACCTAGCACAACATTGCCCACAATGAAGTGCAACTCGTCCACGATGCCATGCTCCATGAGATCATTCCAAAGCAGGTGGCTGGCATACATGACGATGTCTTTGTTGTTGCTTTGCTTGAGCTTGGTAATGTCGGCGTAGATATCACTGCCGCCGATTATGCGGGTGGTGCCCTTCCACGGTGCCACCACCTCGTCTTCATGGAGTTTATTGGAGACTATCACCTTATCAATTTTATTGTAAAGGGCAGAGAATTCTTTATTGGTTGGCGAAGCATCGGGGTTATCTGCCATGCCTGGCCAGAAGCTGCTGAATAGCTTATATGAATTATGTCCGAGCAATACCGTGCCGGCGGCTTTCATGCGTTCGAGATTGTAGGCGTCGAAAGCCCCATCCATGGGCAGCATCATGACGTTTCGGCCCGGCCCTTCGAAACAGCCATCAAGGGATATAATGTTACTAACAATTAATTTACCCATTTTTCTCTCCTTAGCTGGTAAATGCCAATGTGTTAAACCGGTTGTAGTGCGGTGTGGAGTTAGTCTAGCGGCTTGTCATAGTTAAAACTTGCAAAAAACTGCCAGCGTCCATAAAACTGGCAGCGAGATAGCTGCTCGCTTGTGACGGGCTTCTTTGATACCATAAGCATAATCATGATTATGATAAGCGCACAACCCCGCAGATTTGGCGTGGCTTTACTGATGTTAGTTTTAGCCGGCTTGGTTATGGGTAGTGGCGTAGTGCAGGCGGCGAGCAGTGGCGCTTTTGCCCAAGGGTTTAAGGCCGATGCAAGTCAGGGGGCAGTGACCGCTGGTGCACTCGTGAGCCTGAAGGCTGGCACGGCCGGAAGTGTGGAGCTAGCTACCACTGGCTCTGTTGGTCGATTGGCGGGAGTGGTGGATGATAGCCCGCTCGTGGCGATTTCGGGTGGAGGGCAGCAGGTCCAGGTAGTCTTAAGCGGCGCCACCAATATTTTAGTGAGCGACATTAATGGAGCGGTGAAGGCGGGCGATAAAATTACGGCTTCGCCGATTGCGGGCGTAGGTATGCTGGCAGCTAACGACAGTCAGGTTATAGGCACTGCTCAGGGCAAGCTGGACATGGGCGCAAGCCAAACCCGATCTATCACTGGCAAAGATGGTAAACCGCACAGCGTCCATGTGGGTCTCATTCCGCTTCAGGTTGGCATAGCTTCGTATCGCGCTCCGGGCAGTGACTTCCTGCCACCTTTTTTGCAGACGCTTGCCAATGGTGTGGCTGGACGACCAGTATCGCTTCTCCGGGTACTTTTGAGCGGCACGTTATTATTGTTTGGCTTGGTGGCTGTGGGGGTGCTGATTTACTCATCGGTGCGCTCGGCGCTGACCTCGCTTGGCCGTAATCCGTTGGCGGCAGAGGTTATTCGCAAAGGCCTCTATCAATTAGCGGCGATTACGCTAGCGGTTTTGCTGAGTGTTTTGGCTGCAAGTTATCTCATTTTGGTCACCTAGAACCTCGACGGACCGACTTCAAACCTGTACCATAAGAGGTATCATGTGGAGAATGTCTGTCCTAATGAGGGAAGTGCATGCAACCTGAGCGCACGCTTGATGCGGTACAGGCGTCTACGATTGGCCCAGCCGAGCCGGTAGCGGTGGCTGAGCCCGTGGCAATGGCCGCCGGCGAGGGAGCTTCTACTCCTGAGCCGCCACGTCCGTCCAATGGTTGGTGGCGCTGGGCTGCACTTGCTGCCGGCGTGATCGTGCTGCTAGGTGCCGGCGTCTGGGTGTGGCTGGCTCAGCATAGCAAGCCGGCGCCGATCCAGGCCAGCGATTTTAAAGAAACCAAAGTGCCGCTTGATAAACTCAGCGTTACCGGGGCGGTGGCGTCTGCGCAAAGCCTCCGAGTTAACGGTGATCTTGAGGTTTCCAACACGCTTACGCTCACGCCTTCATCTGCGCCAACAGCTCCTATAACGGGTCAGTTCTACTACGACAAAGCTACGAATCGGCCACTCTACTACAATGGCACTCAATTTGTGGATATTCAGGGCGACACCATTGTTAATAACAACAGCACCAACCAGGTTACCAACCTCACCAATAATCCAGTAAACAACAATATTACGAATGTTACGAACGTTATAAATGGTGGAGGCGGGGGATTTGGCGGCACTGCTGTGGTGGGTAGCCTGGCTATGTTCACAAGTGCTACTACTATCGGGGCCTCACTCTTGAGCCAGACCGGTCAGGCTGTAGTTATTAGCAATAATGGGAATGCGGCCAACACGGTGGCGATTGACGCCGGTACGGGTGCGGGGGGTATTCAGATTGGTAATTCGGCTACCAATCATAATATTCAGGTCGGTACTGGAGCAGGCACACAAACCGTGGCTGTGGGCTCGGGCAGCGGCGCCAGCACCACCACCATCCAGGGCGGCACTGGCGGGCTGGACGTGGCTACCGGAGCTGCCGCTGGTGTTACCGGGAACCTTAGCATCCGCACTGGCAATTCCTCTACCACGGCCTCGGGTAACATCGATATTGATACCGGTAGCGGAGTGGTCTCGGGATTAGTCATTGAGCATAAAACATTCGAGAGCGGCCTCGAGAACATGAACTCATGGTTCAATAGCACCATTGCGCAATCCACAGCCCAAGCACACAGCGGTGCCAATAGCTTGGCTGCTACCGCGACCGCCGCTAACTGGGGCATTATCGAAACGCTACCTGGTGTTAGCGTTACTCCGGGTCACCAGTATTTCATCAGTGTCTGGGTGCGAGCCGCCACCACGTCGCGCAGTATTATCGGCAAAGTCGCCTGGGTGGGAGGCACTGGCACCGTTTCGCTCACGCCCATCGCGGACAACAACACTGGCTGGACTGAGATGACGGCGTTAGCGCCTGCTCCAGCTGGCTCTACGTCGGCCTACTTTGAAATTCAGGCGCTCGGCACCAACGGTGAAGTTCATTATTTTGACGATATGACCGTCACCGACCTCAGTTCGTCCACGGCGGCTTCGGTCATTAATCTTGGTAATACGAACGCCAAGATTATTACCATTGGTAACCTTAATCAGTTGGGTGCCACGACCATCAACGGCGGCAGTGGGATTGCTCTTAACAGTGGCGCGGCTGGTACTACCATCAACGGCGGCACGGTGGATATTACGGGCAATGCTGCCTCCAGCTTCACCACTACAGCCGGTGCACTTACGCTCACCTCGAATGCGACCGCCACTTGGGGCATTGGCACACCTGGCTCTGGTGCCGGTGGTGACCTCACGCTGCGAGCTGGTCATGGCGGCACAGATACCAACAATGACGGCGGTGATTTGTTCTTGCAGGGCGGTCGCCAAAATGGCACCGGTGCACCTGGCAGTGTTATTCTCAAGCCACAAGTAGACTCGGCCGATGCCTTCCAGATGCAGGATACTGCTGGTAGCACCTTTTTCACGGCTGATACCGCCAGCCATACCATCACCATCAAAGGTACTGACACGAGCTTTGCTAGCCTCACTGTCACTGATGCTCATGTGAAGTCCACTCAAACCACGCCTCCTACTATTGGCACGCCGGCCGCTTGCGGCACCACGCCAGTTGCTGCTGTGACGGCTGGTTCTACTGATACGGCCGGATCGTTTACCATTACTACTGGCACCGGCGGTACTTCGGCTACCTGCGATGCGGTGGTGACATTCCACCAGCCGTACGGGGCGGCGCCCAAGTCCATTATTGTGGTGGGTAAAACTGACGCTGCCTCTGCTGCCCGGCAGATCTATGTCTCTGCCGTTAATGCCACCACCTTTACGGTCAGCTTTGGAGCCAGTGCGGCCGGCGCCAACAGCACACCATATAGCTTTAGCTACTGGGTGATTGAGTAGGTGCCGTTGAGTCCAAAAAAAACAACCCAGCGATTTCCATGTCGCTGGGTTGTTTTTTTGTAAGCTAGATGCTGCGTCGAAGTTTGATGGCGGCTCGTGATACGGTAACCTGCCAAATGACGATGGCAACTACCACCACTCGGTTCATGAGGCCAACGTAACTGCCCGGGCCATAGTGGCCAGCCGGGTCAGCCGAGGCCATGAATAGCACGAGGCCAAGCAGTGGTATGGCAATCACCCATTTGAGTTGGCGACGAACCGGTGCCCAGTCGGGGTTTTTACGCCAGAGACTAAGTGTTAAGAAGAGCGACGCCAACGGCGCACCCCAAATAGCCAGGCCGGCGCCAATACTGTGCCAGGTGCCACTAGTTGTTACGGCTGAGGGAAGGGTGTTGAGTGGGTCTGATACGAATATACCGGCAATCACTGAAGCTACGGCTGCGATCGCTAGGAAGACGAGGCCGATTCGGCCGGCTACACTGCGAGCCTGTGACTTGAGCGTCACAAACAAGGCGGCATAGCTAAGACCAAATAGAGCAAAGTTAACTTGCTGAATCCAGCCATGATTGCCCCGTGCGTAAATACTGAGTGTCTGCCAGGTAGGGGTAACTTCAGGTTTAATAATGTGAAGTAGGGCCAGAATCACTAGGTAGCCGACGCTGCCAATAATTGACAGCTGAGCCGCCGGCACAGGTATTCTGGACAGCGTGGAAGTAGTCTTTTCCATAGAGCGTCCTTTTGGGTAAATAGTGTAGTTCGGTGAGCGCTAGCCTTGGGCCGATTTGAGCCACGCAGCCTGTAGCTGGTGAGTGGCGGGAAGCGCTACCGAAGTTTTGGTGAGCTTGGTTTGGTCGGGTGCCAATTCTTCGAAGTCTATGGTCACCACCGCCTCAGGCCGTGAGCTATCAGCCTCGCCAAAGCCGTCTGTGTAGACGAGCCGGCTGGGCTGGTGTACCTCGAGGTAGCGGCCACTCATGACGTAGTCTTGGCCGCCCACGCCACGAAATGCAAATCGCCACACACCACCAACTCGAACATCGTTGCTGCATTCCAGCAGCTTGAGCTGTCCGGAGCCCCACCAATGCGGGATCTCCCGTGGATCGGTGTAAGCGTCCCAAACACGGCGCCGAGGATTGGCAAAGGTATGCACGATGACAAGGGTTTGCTTGGGTGTAGGCGAAGCCACAACCTGCTTTGAAGCGGTATTTGATGTGGCTTTGTGCTCCAAGTAGTGCTCCAGTGAATCCAGTCGCTTGTTTAGGGCCGATTCGTAGTATAAAAGGTGGTCGGTAACATCGTGTAAGTTTTTTGAGGCTAGCCTCACGATTTGCTGTCGGCCGCGGCGCTCCTTAACGATAAGCCGGGCTGCCTCCAAGACCTTAAGATGCTTGGAGACAGCTGGCAGCGACATATCGTAGGCTTCCGCGAGCTCGTTGACCGACCGCTCACCATGCAGCAATCGTTGCAGGATATCGCGACGGGTGGGGTCGGATAACGAACTAAAGGCGGAGTCTAGAGGGTGGTTAGCCATGGCGTAATAGGGTGGTTACTTGATGCGGGTACCGGTGAGGTCGTAGGCCATGACGCCAGGGTCATTTTCGTGGCCTTCGGTGGCTCGCCAGCTGGTAGTAAAGGTGTCGCCGTCTTCGCCAATTTTACCGTGCATAATGGCGCTCGGTGGCATTTCGATGGTGAGGTTGCGGCCTTCTAGGTCCCAGGTGTAGGGGATGGCCATGGGCGCCATGTTTGAGTAGACGAGCGAGGTGAGCTTGTCTTTTTGCATGTCGTAACCGACAATTTCGGTACCCTGTACACGGAACATGCCGGCAAACTCAATATCAACGGTCTGCTTGAGGAAGAAGCCGCCCGGCAGCCACTCAATGTGAGCCTCGCCTTTAACGTTATCTTCCTGGGCGCCGACGGTGCGGCCGGACATTTTCCAGTGACCAACCATGGGCTCAAGCGCTTTCAATTTGGGGTTGGGGGTGGGCATTTGGGGCTGCTGTTGTTCTGACATAGTATCTCCTTACGTCATCCATTAGTAATAGTTAACCATTTGGTTTACTATATGTCTAGTAAATAATACTTTCAACCGCAAAACTTGCAAAAATCCGCCAAACTTCTAAAGTCAGATAAGATTAGCCATGCCATCAACCCCATCCCTGCCCGATTACCAAGAGAGCCCCCATTTTCACCGGGGAATTTTAAATGTGGAGCGGTTTAACCAGCTTGTTCGATTGCGCTGCTATCGGCCGTCGTCAGACTTGGTTGAGCTGGTGGAGCATTATTTCGTAGCGCGCTGGGAGGTGCCCAGGGGGTCAACCTACACAGCCAACGACGTACTGACGGGGCCAGTTATTAATCTGTTTTTTACCGCAGATGGAGCATATTTTAATGGTGTCCAGAGCGGCCAGCGGGCATTTCGGCTGAGCAGGGCAGGCGTGTATGCGGGGGTGAAGTTTCGCCCGGGCGGCTTCCATGCCTTTTGGCGGCGACCTATTTCTGAGCTGACCGAGCAAAGATTTCCAGCCAGTTTGGTTTTTCCGACGGTTACCCCGGCCTACAATCGTGAGCTTCTAGGACTTACCGGGGATCAACGACTCGTGGCCCGGATTGAAGGCTTGCTGCGGGAGCAGCATCCCGAGCCGGACTCAAATATTGCGCTGGTTGGCCAAATAATGAAGCATATCGAAGAGGGGGACAGTGATCTCACGGTGGCGGTCCTGGCGCGGCAGCTAGAGGTACCTGAGCGGACGCTACAGCGACTGTTTGGCCAGTATGTGGGTGTGGGGGTTAAGTGGCATCTTCAGCGGCGGCGGCTGCTGGAAGCGGCTAGTCGGGTCTATGGTGTGAGCCGCGCCAATTGGACTACGATTGCGGCTGAGCTTGGTTACAGCACCCAGTCGCATTTTATTAACGATTTTCGCCGGTTGGTGGGTATGTCGCCATCACAGTACGCAAAGCAGGTACGACATACTAGCGCTTAACGCGGCGTTCTTTGGTGGGCTTAACTCCTGAACGCCCTCGAACTGAGCGGCGAAATCGTTTTTCGGCCATTGCGTCCACGTAACGAACAATTGGACCGTGCACGATGGAATGTTTAGGCCCCAGAAGGCTATCTTGTTCTTGGATTGATTTAACCGCAAAATCTTCGATGAGCCACTCGCGGCCGAGCACGGTCTGGCCGCTAGCGGTAATTCGCCAGAGTTTATCCGCTACCTGTTCGACCTCGCTAATAACGACCTCGCGGGTCACCATGGTGGCGCCGGCCGGTAGTGCCTTAATGGCTGATTCGATGACTTGTTCCCCGATCTTGGGGTCGTTTACGAACGTGTCGATGGCTACGGTGCGGACGGCTCGCGGAGTTACTCGCACAGCCTGAATGTGCTGGTTGTGAAGCCAGATAACCTCCCCGGTGAGGCTGCGCAGTCGGGTGGACCGCAGTGTAATCTGCTCCACCACGCCACTTAGCTCCCAGAACGGGTCCACTACAATGTGGTCGCCTACGTTGTACCACTTCTCGGCCGTCATAATAAAGCCGTAAGTGATGTCACGCAGTAGTGGCGTGATGGTGGCGCCTGCCAGGACCAAAAATAAGGTACTGGCACCTACTAGGGCGATGGGTGCGGTTGACGGGTTCGTAATCCGCCAGGCAATAACGAGCGCAAACACCACCACAACAGTGCGCGCTACGGCAATGCCGATGCTAAGGTAGGTCTCCACTCGCCGCAGATGCCGAAACCTGGCATCGGTGGTGGCATTGTCGGTTTGCTGGGTGAGGAGTTGCATTACCCAGCGAATCACTACCCCTAAAAGCTGGTTAATGAGGTAGGCCGCGATGAGAGCAACTACGAATGCTACTAGCAATTTGAGATCGGGCTGTTTGACGGTGATTTGATCGAGCAGACGACTAATATATTCCATGACAACCTCCACATTGTTACATAAGATGATATATTAAAACGCGGTAACCAATCGATAAGGAACATAACCGGTATGGCTCAAGCGAATCAAACCGCCGACAGTCTCATTGAGGCACGCAGTGTCACAAAGACGTATGGCAAGAAGCAGAACCTGTTTACAGCGCTGGATAATGTCTCGCTGGCGGTTCAACGTGGCGAGAGCATAGCCATTATTGGCAAGAGTGGCTCGGGTAAATCAACACTTATGCACGTACTCGCGCTCATGGATAAGCCTACCGCCGGGACGATTCTCATTGAGGGGCAGGATGTTCATAATCTCTCCGGCAAGAAACTCGATAAATTACGCAATGGCGCCTTTGGCTTTGTGTTCCAGCAATTTTTCTTAAACGGTAACGCATCGGTGTTGGAAAATGTGATCTTGCCGCTCAAGATAGCCGGCGTGGGGATGAGGGAGCGCAAGCGTCGTGGGTTGGAAGCCTTGCGCTCGGTTGAGCTCGAAGACAAGGCACGCAACAAGGCTAACGACCTGTCGGGCGGCCAGAAGCAGCGCACAGTTATCGCTCGAGCGCTCATTAACGAACCCCAGATTATCTTTGCTGATGAACCTACCGGCAATCTTGATACGGCCACCGGTGCACGCGTTGAGGATATTTTATTTGGCCTCAACAAGGATCATGGTATTACCCTTATTGTGGTAACACACGACGAGGATTTGGCTGCTCGGTGTGACCGGCAAGTGCATATTAAAGACGGTCGTCTCGTAGAGGGAGGTAAGTAATGAAACTCTGGGATATTTTCCTAACTGCGAGCTCCAATATGTTTCGGAGTAAGCTACGGACGTTTTTGACGGTGATTGCCATTTTCGTCGGAGCACTTACTTTAACGCTTACTAACGGTATTGGCGCTGGTATTTCGAACTACATCGACAAACAGCTAGGCAACTTGGGTGGCAAGGACGTGCTTATTATTACTGCCAGCAATACGGCCGGCCAAAGCGGCGACGGGCCGCACAAGTATGATCCCGATCGGCATTCGGTAGCCTCGGCGTTTGGCCCGTCGCAAACGGTGATAACGCAAGCGGATCTCACTAAAATAAGGGCGCAGGCGGGGATTAAGAGCGTAGAGCCTCAGCGGTCAGTGTCGCCGGACTACATTCAGGGTGCCGGCGGTGACAAGTATCAGCTGCCCATGTCGCAGTCAGACGAGAGCATTCATCTGGATCTGGCAAGCGGCCACAACATCATAAATGATGCCAAGACCTCTCAGCTAGTGCTGCCGCTTGATTACGTGAAGCCGTTGGGCTACAGCAGCGCCGATCAAGCTGTAGGGAAGCTCGTGACCATCGGCATCACCAATGCATTGGGTGCGCAGACTACCCACCAAGCCGAGATTGTTGGCGTGCAGCAAAAAGGTATTCTGGGGGGTGGCGACGCCTCCATCAATAAAGCTCTCACTACGGCACTGTATGAGGCACAGACACAGGGCCTGCCTGGCTCTACTAAGGATCAGTACCAGGTGGCATTTGCTCGCTTCGACGCCAGCATGAGTACTGATAAGCTTAGCGCGCTCAAGGACTCACTCAAAAAGCAGGGGTATGATGCCATTACCATTGATGATCAGATCGGGATCTTCAAGGCAGTTATTAATGGTATCATCGCGGTGCTGAATGCATTTGGCATTATTGCGCTTCTGGCAGCCAGTTTTGGTATTATCAACACCTTGTTGATGGCGGTGCAAGAGCGCACCAAGGAGATCGGCCTCATGAAAGCTATGGGCATGAACAGCCGCCGCATCTTCCTGCTGTTTAGCCTGGAGGCGGTCATGATAGGTTTCTGGGGGAGCCTAATTGGCATTGCTGTAGCTAATGTTATCGGCGCAGTGGCCAACCAGGTGGTCTCAAAAGGCTTTCTTAAGGATCTTCCGGGCCTGCATTTGCTAACGTTCCCCGTCAGCTCCATGCTTGGTACGATGGCACTTATTATGGCTATCGCTTTCCTAGCTGGAACCTTGCCGGCCTGGCGTGCTTCTCGCCAGAGTCCCATCAACGCCCTGCGGTACGAGTAGTACGGCATAATGAGGTTACTTGCGAGTCAAGACTACTATCAAGAGTTGCTAACGGTAATTCCTAAGGCGCAGCGCCGATTGGTGCTGGCGGCCATGATTATGGCCGAGGGCGAGGCCACCCACCGTTTGCTTGAGGCTGCCGACGAGGCCGCCCAGCGAGGCGTGGCGGTGCACATTATGCTCGACGTTTACACCCGCCACATTTTGGCGCGAACGCCCAAGATGGCGCGCTGGCGGACCACCAAGGCCATGCTTGCGCGCTTGGCTTCACACGGCGCCAGGGTTACTTACTATGGCCGCATTGGCTTTAATCCTGTGGCGGGTCGGTGTCATATTAAGGCGACCGTGGTAGATGATGTGGGCTATTCGTTCGGCGGGGTCAATGTCAGTGATATATCGTTTGAAAATACCGATTTTATGATGGCCTTCGAGGACGCGACGGTAGCTGACCGGCTGGTGCGCTTGGTGGAAACAGTGGCCGATGACGCGCCCCAGATCGATTTGGATGAGCGCCTCGACGAGCGTAATAGTCTGCTCTATGATGCTGGCCGGCCGCGGTCTTCAATTATTTATGAGCGCGCTTGCGAGCTTACAGCCCAAGCGCAGGCCGTCTACTATGTGTCGCAGTGGGTGCCAAGCGGGCGACTGGCGGCGCATCTTTCACGAATTAAAGATAGCCATTATTACTTTAACCGCCCCCAGAACATGCTGCCGCCTGGTAGCATGATGTCGGTGTTTGATAGTGCTCGGTTTAAAGGGCGCAACCGGTATCATCGGTCCAATTATATTCATGCCAAATTTATGCTCTTTGAGCTGCCCAACGGAGCAAAGCACATTATAGCCGGTTCCAATAACTTTAGCTGGTTTACGGTGGCATTTGGCACGAAAGAAATTGCGCTTCATTCCACCGACGATGTCTTGTGGGAGAGTTTACGGCGGTTTATTGACGACCGAATAGCCTAGTCGGTTTTGCTCTATGCGACTGGCGACAAATATGTCACGATGTCATAGACATCGATAGTCCCAATACGACCCTAGGAGGGTGGGATGACTGAAACTGTAGCACCTCGCAGACAGACCGATGGCTTTGCCATAACCGGCCTCAACAGGGGTAATGTATGGGCCATCAGTTCAGTGCATGTGTTTGCCGCAGTAGCCGTGGCCTATATCTGCTTGATCGGTGTGGATGCACTGGCGGTGTGGGTTACCGCAATCTCGCTGGTGTTCGGTCAGCTGAGTGTGACGGTGTTGTACCACCGCTGCCTTACTCACCGCAGTTTCCAGATGGCTAAGTGGCTGCAGTTCTTTTGGAGCCTGGGCGCCAACGGTACACTACAGGGTCCACCCATCTCTTGGGTGGGTACGCATCACGATCACCATGCAGCTACTGACACACAGGGCGACCCGCATACGCCGTATCGGTTTGCTCACGCCAGACTGCGGGAGGAATCGGGTCAGGCCTGGGATTGGCTGAGGCACCCCTGGCTGCATGAGTACGCCCATGACTCCGCCGATGGACCGGTCTACATGACACTGCGCGAGCTGTGGGAGGGCTTCAAGTGGGCTCACACATTGTGGCTGTGCTATACGACCGACCGTCGGCCCTACAAGAAGCCGACATACCTGTATGGCGAGCAGGTTATGCGAAACGGCCGGCCGCTGCGCGATGAAAAGAACGAAATCGTGTACAAGGGCAGTATGTACACCTGGCAGACCGACCATTACTGGGTATTTGTAGTCGGTACGTTTGCGGTTCCGGCGCTGGTGGCCGGTATTCTGTCGGCGGAGCGAGGCTGGAGCGCTGTCCTACTGGAGGTTGTTGCGGCGGCGCTGCTGGCCGCCCTGCGCGTGACAGTGGGCTGGCATACCACATGGCTGACCAACTCATTGGTCCACCTCGTGGGCGATCGCACCACCGACAGCCTGGGCCGGAAGTTTTCCGGTGATAACAGTCGCAACATTTGGTGGCTGTTTGCCCTGTTGCTCGGTGAGAACTGGCACAATTTGCATCATCTGTTCCAGTGGGCCTACGGCCATGGCCATCGTTGGTACCACCTGGACTTCACCAAGTGGGTGATTTGGTTGATGGCGATCCCGGAATTCTTGCGCCAGGGGTTTGATTGGCTGGCGCAGCGTGCCTGGCTACCGAGACCGCTCCAGTTTGGCTGTCGCGTGGCCGAATGGGTACTCAAACGTTGTCGCCTGGTGTGGAACCTGCGTCGGGCTCCGGTTGACTTTGCGCTCAGGCCAGACCAGATGTCGCCTCAGGACCGAGAGCTCGCCACCGGTTTGTAGAAAATTTGCCCGCCGGCTGAGGGTCACTTGTGACTCTCAGCCCTTATTCTTGTCCAGAAAACTCCTATCGGTCAGGAATTGATATAAGATACAAGTATGCAATGCGAAGGTAGCTATGCCTCAAGGTGATCATCGTCCTAAGTTTTACATCGGCGAAGAGTTGGGCCGAGAGCTAAGTGCTCGAATGGTGATGTTCCATCAAGCCATTGCCCAGCGAGTCGGGCTGAATGTTACCGACCATAAGTGCGGCGACTTACTCTTGCGCATGGGGCCAATGACGGCGGGCGAGCTGGCGCGGGAAACCGGCTTGACTACCGGCGCTATCACTGGAGTTATTAACCGACTAGAGAAGGCCGGGTTTGCCTGCCGTGAAACCGATCCCAGGGATCGACGCCGGGTGATTGTGCGCGCGCTCCAGGATGAGCAACGTGGCCTGCAAATGCGCTTGCTGTTTGAGTCGTTTGGCCGATCGATGGGCCAAATTATGGCTCAGTACAGCGAATCGGAGCGGCGGGCTATCTATGACTTTGTAACTCGGACAGCGGCTGTTATGAAGACGGAGACCCAGCGCCTAAGGCAAGAGTCTGCTCGAAAGCCGACCTTGAATAAGCGCCACCGCTAGGCTGGCTGCAATTGCCGTAGCATAGCGGTCTCCACTGGCACTGGGCCAAGCTCGGATTGGGCGACTTGCAGAAACTGCCACAACGCCTCTGCGTCGTCATAGGCTCGGTGGCGATTGGCCGTCTTGAGCTGGTGTCGGCTGATAAGGTCCTGGAGCTTGTGCCCCTTGGCGTTTGGGTAGAGCGCGCGTGATAACCGCACCGTGCAGAGTTGTTTCGGGGTGAAGGCAATGTTGAGACGATCGTATTCGGCCTTTATGAAGCCATAATCAAAACTGACGTTGTGCGCTACGAATACCGCGCCGGATAGCCGTCGGCCCAGTTCTAAAGCTATGTGCTCAAAGGGAGGCGCTTGAGCCACCATCTGGTTGGTAATGCCGGTTAGCCGAGTGATAGGGTAGGCGATCGGGGCTCTGGGGTGGATGAGAGTCTGAAACGTATCCACAACTCGCCCGTCTTCCACCCGCACCACGCCAACTTCAAGAACACGCGAGCTGGCCGGGCTAAAGCCGGTGGTCTCGATGTCTACGAACACGAGCGGGCGCCGTAAAATCGACTGAGTCATGGATTGCCTCCTCTCATTCTCTGAGCATAGCATGATGAAAGCTTACATTTTTTGTATGCATGATAGAATATGCCTATGCACAAATTGGCTAACTTTAGCGTTGAGACCGACACCATTGTTTTACTGCAGTTTCAAGATGGTCAGCAATCCCGGGTGGCCATTACTCAGCTGCCGCAGCATTTGACCGGAGCCGATCTAAAGCGTGTTCAGGCAGCGCTCAAGCTGCGGCGTGATTTTCTCAAGACGCATTTACCCAAGATGGGCCTCATGCTCGCAACAGGCGTGGGCTTGGCGACTTTATTCATTGGCGGCCACAAGCTAGCAGCTGAGCTTATGGTGCCGCATCGAGCTCCGGTTACTACACCCATGCACGAAGATGTTGCTCAAATGGTGGCACCCGCAAGTACACCAGAAATAACTTTACCACCCAAGCCGGCGGTTAAGGACGCCGTGGTTGTGGCGAAGAAGCCGAAACCGAAGCCGAGCCTTGCGCCGGCTCCACGTGCGGTTCATTTAAATGGTCGCGTGGCGGTCAAGCCTGTGGAGCCGGTTAAGCTGCAGTTGACTGTGCCGGCAGTTGGATTGAGTCTCGAGCTCCCAACGACGCCGTTGACGAGCTTGCTAGGTCTGGCACCACCGGACTCCCAGCCTGCAACGCCTCCTGCGGACGCCCCGCTACCAGCTTTAACTGATCAGTCTGCAACCCCTGACGCAAGCTTGAGCCAAGACGGTGGAGAGGCGGCTCAGTAGCCGCTTGCAGAATATGCCAAAGATTGCGATTTACTCTACGGGCTGGTGTACTTATTGCAGAGCCGAAAAGCGCTTTCTGGATGAGAAGGGCGTGACCTACGAAGATATTGACGTTGAAAAAGACCAAGCAGCGGCTCGGCGCATGGTTCAGCTAAGCGGTCAAATGGGGGTGCCGGTGACAGTCATCACGCACGATGATAAAACCCAGGTTCTCAAGGTGGGGTTTGACCAGAGCTGGCTCACAACCGAGCTCAAGCTGGGTAGCTGAAAATCAAAAAGGGCCTCACAAGAAGGCTCTTTTTGATTGGCTACTCGTCTTGGCTAAACAGTATCATGCCGGAAAGCTCGCACCAGCGATAGCAGAATAACCGCTCCCAGAATGGCCGTTAGGAGTGTGGCCAGATTGAAGCCAGTTGCTGTGGTGACTCCAAAGAGCTGCAGCACCAGGCCGCCCACGAATGCGCCAATGATGCCGACCACGATATTCATGACGCCGTTAACTCGAGCATCGGTACCCGTAATCATTGACGCGATCCACCCTGCTAGGGCTCCTAACACGATCCAGGTAATAATAGACCAGACCATAGCACCCTCCTCACACTTAATTGCACTACGCATCATAGGCGCCGACCTCCCATCCCAGTAATGGTAGAAGTTCCAATAGATAATAGAGCTCCAGAGTCTATATTGGTAAAACCACCAACGCCCATCTGTGGGGTAGGTACACATGCTATAATCAAGCCAATAACGAACATCAAGCCACTGTTAATGAAGGAAACGTCCGTGAAAGAACTATCTGCCGGCCAAAATGCACCCGAGGTTGTTAACATTGTAATAGAAATTCGCCGCGGTGAGCGTAATAAGTACGAGATGAATAAGGAAACAGGTTACCTGACCCTTGACCGCGTAAATGCAACCATGCTCGGCTATCCAGCAGATTATGGCTATGTGCCACAAACCTTGTGCGACGATGGTGATCCACTGGACGCGCTTCTTATTATCGATGAGTCTGTGCCCCATAACGCATGCGTGCCGGCGAGACCGATTGGTGTGCTGCGTATGGTGGACGGCGGCGAGGGTGACGAGAAGCTCATTTGTGTGCCGGCCGATGATATCACCAAGGACTATATTAAGGATTTGAGCGATCTCGATCCCAACTTCACCAAGATCGTGCAGCACTACTACTCACATTACAAGGACTGGAAGAAAGACTGGAAGGGCGCTGAAGTTAGCTTTAACGGCTGGGGCGATGCCGCGGCGGCCAAGCAAGTGGTGCAGGACTCGATTAAACTCTACGAAGAGTCCAAGTAGCGGACAGGCTCATGCCTCACTGGTTTCGAGGGCGAAGGCGCGAGGCAGCTGGCGCACTTATTTTTGATCCCGCTGGCCGGCTGCTGCTGGTCCGTGATCGGATCCGGCGCGAGTGGAATTATCCGGGTGGTTATCTTGATTGGGGCGAGTCGGCTCTAGAGGCCTGCGTGCGCGAGATCCGCGAGGAGGTGGCCATCGAGGCTACGCCGGAGCGATTTACCCCGGTGGACACTCATCATTTGCGGCGTCCGTTAGGGATGCTCACCTTCACTACTTTCGAGGTTCAGGTGAGTCACCGGGAGGCCGAGGCGGTTAAGCTCCAGGCTCGCGAACTCACAGATTTTCGCTGGGTGACCCGGGCCGAAGCATTGAAGCTAGCGGCGCCCCGATTACATGAGCGGCTGCGTGAAATTTTGGGCAAAGTTCCAATAGCCTGATGACAATTTGTGAAAAATAATATATTCTCGGATAGGCTTAAGTGCGAGTAAGCGCCTAGGCATTGGATGCGAACCTTAAAGGAGCTTGAATGCTGCCGGAGCTGGCTGCCACGGTCGCTGCCATCATTATGGAGCGACGGTCGAAACCAGTATCGAAAGTTAAGAAACAAGATGAGATCGAGGACCGGCTTCGGGCTGGTATTGCGACTCATGCTGATTTGCACAAGAGCATCGATTTACGCGCTACTGTGCTGCTCATTGGCTTTCTTACCGTTCTTTCAGGTAGTTACAAAGATGGTCAGGGTTTGTTTCCTGATTTGTTGATGAAGCTCATCGCCACCGTGGGCGTGGCGGGCATTGTTGCTTCGGCGGTGTGCCTCTACGCCACTATTGCCGGCTTGTTTGACGGCGCATCATTAAAGCGACGAACCGAGATCGTTCAGAAGATATCCCGACGCAAGCTTTGGTCGACGAACATTTCGCTTTGGCTGATGGTGGTTGATGCCGGCCTGTATGGGGTTGGCATGTGGTTCTAGTGTGTGGGCCTTCCGTGCTTGCCGGCACGGAAGGCCCACGGTAATTGCTATTATAGAAAACGTAGAGGGCCGCTAAGTCCGAAAACTTAGCGGCCCCGGTGGGCGAGAGACTAGCCCTGGTCGATGTGGTGCTGCTTGTGATACCGCTGCCAGACGATCGCGGAGGCGATTGCCCCGGACAGGTACCAGCCGGCCACGAAGCCGAGCTCTCCCGTCAGGAACCGGCCCACGGCCGATTCCTGATTGTCGATGATGTGAGGGATGAACTGCAGGGCAGCACCGCCCAGGAGTGCGAACGGCAGCTTGATCTTGACCGGAATGGCGTCGATGGCCTGGCCGGACACGAGATACCCGCACATCAGTGCTGTGTACAGGGCGATGGCCAGGCTGGCTTCCAGCACATCCGAGCCGAGCACCGGCTCGGCGCCGATCGCCGAGGCCACAATCTGGCCCACCAGCGTAATGGCGGCCCAGACGCCGCCGATTTTCACTGCGTACCCGAGCTGACCACGAAGCTTTAGTCTTGCCATGAGCAACCTCCAAATCGTAGGAGCAGACAAAAGTGTGCCTTTTGAGGCAGCACTAAGGGTAGCCGAGGTTGTGGGCTGTGTCAATGCACTACGCTTGCTTTAAAGCCCTTAAGCTTATATCGTTAGGGTAATAAAAGGGTAAAACCAACATAATGAGTTATAACGTTGCTATCAATGGTTTTGGACGCATCGGCCGCAATGCTTTCAAGATCGCCATGAGTCATCCTGAGCTGAACATCGTGGCCATTAACGACCTGACCGACACGGCTACGCTGGCGTATTTATTGAAACATGATTCGAATTATGGTCTCTACCACGAAGAGGTTGGTCACGACGAGCAGCACCTTATTGTTGGCGGTAAGAAGATCAAGATTATCGCTGAGAAAGATCCTACGCAACTGCCCTGGAGGGACTTGGGCGTGGATGTTGTGATTGAGAGTACTGGTCGTTTCACCAAAGTTGAAGACGCGTCACAGCATCTGAAGGCTGGTGCCAAGCGGGTGGTAATTTCAGCTCCGGCCAAAGGCGAAGGTGTGGGTACATTTGTGATTGGCGTGAATGAAAACGAACTCGATGCTAAGGATGAGGTGGTCTCAAACGCTTCTTGCACAACCAACAGTATTACTCCTGTGGTGGCGATTCTGGACAAGAAATTTGGCATTGAGAAGGCTATGCTCACGACAGTGCACAGCTATACCGCCAGCCAGGCGCTTCAGGATGCGCCCAAGAAGGACTTGCGTGAAGGTCGGAATGCGGCCGAAAACATTGTGCCGACGACCACCGGCGCCGCCACGGCGGCTGCTAAGGCCTATAAGCCGCTCAAGGGTAAGTTTGATGGCATGAGTGTGCGAGTGCCTACGCCGGTGGTCTCCCTAAGTGACATGGTGATGGTAATGAAGCGCGATGTGACGATTGAAGAAGTGAATAATGCTTTAGTAGAGGCTAGTCGCCAGCCGGAATTGCAGGGAATTCTGGATACTACCGATGAGCCGCTCGTGAGCTCGGACTTTATTGGCAATCCGCATTCGAGCGTGGTAGATCTAGCGCTTACCAATGTCGTGGGTGGCAACTTACTCAAGGTGGTAGCCTGGTATGACAACGAGTGGGGCTACTCGAACCGCTTGGTTGAGACGGTGATGAATGTGGGTAAGACTATCTAATACTTGATATGGGCGTGCTACTCAGCTACATACCCATAGGCCCAATAGACTGTCCAATTAATGCGGACTGCCCGGCATCGCCAATGGACTGGTGGCAGAGTCACACGCTCTTAGCGACGGTTTTGGCTGTGGCCCTGTTCGCAGTGGTTGGTTTGGTCGTGGCCTTGTTGCTCAAAAAGTTCGCCAAAACCTCGCGTCGCCGTCTCATTATCGCGGTTGTCTTAGTGACGCTCGGTCTCCTTGCTGCCTATGCTCTCATGCAGCTGTTCAAGCAGTGCGGGATGGACGCGGCGCACGTGACCTGTCTAGGTGATGCTCCGGGTACCTGTGAAGGTGGATATGCCTGTCACATCCCTGCCTCTCTATACGGACTCTGGCTTATGCCGGTAGCTGGCGTTGTTGTGTATTGGGTAGCAGCAACAATGAAACGAGTTAAACCGTGAGGGTTCGCGCGCCAGAAAGAAAACGGCCGGCAGAGCGTAGTGCTCTGCCGGCCGTTGGCGCTAGGCTTCCTTCGACTTGGCAACCTCGAGATAGAACATCTCGTAGTCGGTGTCGGCTGCGTATTCGAGGAGCTTTGCGGCTACCCAGCTACTGCTCACCCAGCCCATTCCCGGAGCTTCGTTGAATACCGCCGCTTTGGGCCAGAGCTGCCATTCGGCCGCTTTGTCCTCCTGGCGGTACACGACAAGAGCACTCGAAAGCGCCTCCTCGTCAACTCCTGATGGCAGGTCCATGATCATTCCGCCTAGGACCATCGTCTTGGTGCCATCCTCATGAGCGTCCGCCAGCACGTACTCCAGCCCCAGTGCGACTTCATGGCCGCAAATGGTGACATCGAGTGGGCTCTCTTCGGTGATGTGGCCCTGCTCGAGCCAGGTTTCCCAGAGCTTGCGGAGTTCGTCTTGGCTGAGTGAGCAGACGGCCCGCGGAAACTCCACCCTGGGCAGTGGTGCGCGGCGTCGCTGGTTGAGGCCGACGAAGCCATGCTGGAGCCGGTCTGCTACCTGAGGGGCGCCCAGTTTGAGGTCCTGGATGCCGCCTACCAATTGGGCGTCCTTTTGGAAGACGTCCATGAAGTCGAGCAGTATGAGCTTCTGTGTCATGAGCGCAACTGCTCGGTCACCGGCCAGGGTTGAGGGCCATGTGGCTGGCTCCTGGAGGCCGTGAATCAACGGTGTCCACGGCGCAGGTTTACTCCCAGGCTCGTGCATTCGCTTGAAGCCGAAGTAGACCGCCGGCTCATCGCCGTCGGGCTCAGGCCAGGAGCGGAAGATGACAACTTCGTCGTGCTCCGCCGTGGTGGACTCGTGCACCATCTCGCAGAAGATCGTCTCACCATTGAGCGTTACGCCGCCGGGCATAGTGCCGCCCGCCGGGCTGCGAAACTCCACGATGGCTTCGTCTATTTGCTCTGGCGTGAGATTGGTTTTTGCTGGCGTCGGTGTTCCGAATGTCATGCCTTGGCCTCTTTCACGATAGTGCCGGACAATTCGTTCTCGTTGAGCGGTGCATCTGGGAGCTGGCTGAAGCCGTTAGCTGTCTTCATCGGTCTTGACGATTTTTAGCAGCGCGCGAGCCTTTAAGGCGCTCGCTTGGCGGAGCATATCTTGGACCTGAAGTGAACCCACCAGCGAGTCGGCTACGTAGTAAAAAAGGAGCTCCTGGCTCAGAATGAGGCCAAGTTTTTCACTTAAAACTCCGAACCTGCCCGCCGGCGGCGGTTTGAGCTTCAGCTCAATGGGTTGCCAGTCGGTGCTTGGCCAGTATTCATGGTAAAAGCCAAAGAATATCCACTCGCTCCATCGACCCCGCGGCCGTCTAAAGCTAAAGACAGCAAAGCGGGTGCCACAGGAGTCGATAGCCGTGTATTCAAGCACGCAAGGGTAGGATCGCAACCCGAGGGTGACCCCGCCATCAACCTGAATCGAGACGGGTGGGCTGTCGTCGTGAATGTCGATTTCGGTAGCTCTCTGAGCGGCCGTGATGCTGGCTTCGATCTGCTCAGCGGCAAGCTCGGGCGTAGCAGCAACCGGGATTCCGTAAAACACGTGCGCCCCTTGTACTCGAACTGGACCGGGTCACTCTGTCTCGAGCTGGTCACGAAGTTCAGCGGCGATTTTGAGCATGAACTCAGTCGCAACTTCAAGTGACTCGCACTCAAGAATCGGTTTTGCACCGGTGACTTCGGGGCGATCGTGTGCTAGCCCGTCTTTGAACAGCTGCCAGTCTGCATCATTGCAATCCCGCCAGAAGGCAAAGTAGCCAAGCGCTGTTCGCGGGTTGGGGAACTTGAACGCCTCGTAGCTGAAGACCGCTATGGCCACATCCAGCTGCGTTCGGCCCACAAACACCAAATCACTTGAGTACTGGTGTCCATTGACGCTGAGAAGCGGAACATCGTGAGAGTTGAGCACGTGCGGATATCTCTCGGCGAGCTTGACGAGGTCCTTATTCTTGAGGCCTCGCACTGTCACTGGGGCCCATTGGTAGGCCATGGTACATCCTTTTCATAGAAGTCAGGACAGGCAAAACAATATAATAATTGGTCAAACTTTGAAAGCATGAGCGATTTAGCTTAAACTAAGCATATGAAGATATATTTGGGGGCGGATCACGCCGGATTTGAACTAAAAATGATACTAAGTGAACACCTGGTGCATGCTGGCCGAGAGGTTGAGGATGTTGGCGCCAAAACGCTAGACAGTGAGGATGATTATCCGCGCTACGCCTATGGGGTGGCAGCCAAGGTACTAGGCGGTGACGATGACGACTGCGGTGTGCTCATCTGCGGCTCAGGCCAAGGCATGAGCATGGCGGCTAACCGCGTTAACGGCGTGCGCGCGGCGCTCGCCTGGAATGCCGAAAGCGCTGAGGCTGCTAAGCAAGATGATAACGCCAATGTACTAGTCTTGCCGGCGCGATTTATCACCGCCGAGGAAGCCATCGCCATGGTGGATGTCTGGCTGGAGGCTAAATTCAAGGCTGACCCTAAGTACCAGCGCCGACTTGACGAACTTGAGGAGCTGTACGGCTAGTGGCATCGGTCGCGCCCACCATTAACGCCACCACGCCGGATGATTACGCGCGGCGCATCAACAATGTCAAAACGTTTGCCAAACGCCTGCATATTGATGTGGGTGATGGCGTTTTTACGGATGTTAAAACCGTGGGCTTGAGCCAGGTTTATGATATCGATGGCGTGCCGTTTGACCTGCACTTAATGATGACGCATCCCGAGAGCCAACTGGAGAGCATTTGTGCGCTCGGGCCGCAGCTGGTGATCGTGCATTTTGAGGCGCCGTTTGATCGCGAGGAGTTTTTTGCGGAGCTGCGCTCGGTGGATATTAAGGTTGGCTTAGCTATTAATACTGAGACTACGGTTGAGCAAGTCCGCGATATTTTGCCAACGATTGATCACCTGGTGGTATTCACTGGCAAGCTTGGTCATAATGGTGGCGAGTTTCGAGCAGATTGCTTGGAGAAGATTGGCCAGGCGCGGGTCATCAATCCTGATCTCGAAATTGGTGTGGACGGCGGACTAAATCAGGAGACGGCTCGACTCGCCGTAGAGGCTGGGGCAAATGTGCTGGATGTAGGCTCGTTTATTCAGGAGGCCGAGGATCCGGAGATCGCCTATATTGCGCTAGCGGCTATCGCGGAGGGCATGTCGTAGTGCGCGTTGAATATACTCGTGAGGAAATGGAGGCCTTAGGACTATCAAAGCCTCGTCGGCAGCGCCGACGGGGGCGTAGCGGTCCGCGTCTCAAGCTGCCAGTACTACCGCCGGTGGTTTGGCTCGGGCTGGGAGCTGTGGCGCTTACGCTTGCAACACTCTTGGTCCATCCGGCGGTAACGGTGAAGGACCGGGCCGACGCAGTATCGTCACAGACTACGATTGGCGAAGACGGCACACTTAAGCAGACCTCGTTTGATGCGGCCGGTGTGCAGTATAATCTGGAAACTCGTAATTATGGCTGGCCGCTGATTTATGCGGCCAGCGGCTGCCAGGGGACCGGCCCCGAATGTCAGCCGTATGTGCACGTAAGCTGGTCGGCGCTGCTGGCGGCTCTCGTGTTTTGGTTTATTCCGGTTGGGGTGGTCTGGTTCGGCTATCGGCTTGTGACGCGCGGACGCCGCTAGTTCGTAATGCGTATAACGGCTCGCAATCGACCTGCCGGCATAGTTTTTGCAACTATGGCAAGTTTGTTCAGCGTATTTTTACTAGTCTTTGTGCCTATTGTGCTTATTACTCAAAACCAAGCTTACGAACGTCAGCTGCGGCTGGATTGGGTAGGACGGGAAGCGGTGGCTTATATCGATGATATTGAAAAGCAATATGCCTGGTGCGGCCGCACGAGCTGTAATTCTTATGACGTGACGTATCATTTTTCAATCGCAGGTTCGGGGCAAGTGGTGTCGGGTAAGGCTAATGTGCTCAAGCATATTACTCAAACCACGGTACGCTATGATCCCGGCGACCCTGCCGATAACTTATTGGCCGAGAATCGACTATCACTGCTGGGTGTGTATGGTGCGCCGGCTTTAATTCTGGCTGTGGGCATTCTGCCGACACTCCTAGCCTGGAATACCTGGAAAGACCTGCTCCGCTACCCTCGCCACAAGCGGGCGTAGAAAAGGCCAAGTGCGAGAGTATCGCACTTGGCCGAACGGCGAGAGCTTAAAGCTTAGCTGTGAATATCTAGGGCGTGCCATGCGACTACAGCGTCGCAGTTGCAATAGCCCCTGCCACAGTGCTTGCATTGGTTGGTGCCAAGAGCGGCGCCGCACTTAGGGCAGCGGGGAGGAGCGTTGTCATCATCGCCGCCATCATCGCCGCCATCATCGCCGTTGCCATCGTTGCCTTTGGTTCGGAACTTAAAGATCTTTGCCACATCGGACAGTGTAGCGGTTGTGGCTTAGTAAGGGAATAGGGCGTCTCGCCAAAGAGTCACGCTTGGTCCGAAGTGAGCTCCGCTTGAGCTAGGAGTGATTTGGGAGCTGGTGGTAGGCCATCTTCTCGAAGCAATTACAATAGTTCCCATTGCAGGCATCGCAGTGGTTAAGGTTTAGCGGCTGGTGACACTTGTTGCAGTCCGGTAGGATGGGTTTTTTGTCGCCGCTATTGTTATTGTCACTGCTGTTATCGTTGGATTTTTTCTTCCACATCTGATGACCCCTGGTAAACGATGGGCGCCGGGCTCCCCGGCCTCAGGACGTTTTTAGTGTAGTCGCATGAGTGGGCTTTCGCCAAGCACCTCTCGCCAAAAATGACCGTAAAGGTTATGCTTGAGGTATGACGCATCAAGAACTCGAGTTAAAAGCTAATGATATTCGCCAGGACATCATCAAGATGCTCGTAGAGGCGGGGAGTGGCCACTCGGCCGGACCTTTGGACATGGCTGATATTTTTACAGCCCTATACTTCGATGTGCTTAACCATCGGCCGGATCAGCCGGACTGGCCCGAGCGTGACCGGCTGTTTTTGAGCAACGGTCACATCGTGCCAGTGCGCTATGCCACAATGGCTCACGCAGGATACTTTCCAATTGCAGAGCTTAAAACACTGCGTAAGTTCGGCAGTCGACTGCAAGGCCATCCCGAACGGCTGCGTCTGCCCGGGCTTGAGAGCACGTCCGGGCCCCTGGGTTCAGGCTTAAGTCAGTCTTCAGGCCACGCTTTGGCGCTGCGCATGGATGGTTCCAGGTCACGAGTGTTTTGTCTGACGGGCGATGGCGAGCTGGATGAAGGCAACAACTGGGAAGCTATTATGTTTGCCGCCAAGAATAAACTTAATAACCTTACCGCCATCGTCGATCGCAATAATATTCAGATAGATGGTCCAACCGAACGAGTGATGCCGCTCGATGATCTGGCGGCTAAATGGGCGGCTTTTGGCTGGCATGTTATCGAGATTGACGGCAATAATATGCAGGCGATTATTAGTGCCTGCAATCTGGCCAAGGCCATTGTGGAGCGGCCGACCGTTATTATTGCTCACACCATTGCGGGCAAGGGCGTTGACTACATGGAATACGATTACCATTGGCATGGCAACCCACCTGGAACTATCGAGCCGCCGGGCGCGCCACCCAAGTCCGAGCAGGCCAAGATTGCTCTCCATGAACTGCGTACGCTCGGTGGGCGTATTAGGAGCGAACACGAATGATTGATCCGCAAATGCATTTAAATCCCGATTTACTAAAGCCTGAAATTAAGCAGGAACCAATCCGGGCCGGATTTGGCCGGGGGTTAGTTGAGTGTGGGCAAGCAAATGTAAACATTGTGGCGCTGTGCGCTGACTTAACCGACTCTACCAAGATGGGCGACTTTGCCAAGGCTTATCCGGAGCGGTTTGTGGAAGTTGGCGTCGCCGAGCAAAACTTGGTGACTGTGGGTGCGGGCATGGCACTGGCCGGAAAAATACCGTTTGTATCGAGCTACGCGGCGTTTTCACCGGGCCGCAACTGGGAGCAGATCCGCACCACCATTTGCCTTAACGAGGCCAATGTTAAGATTGTGGGCTCGCATGCCGGGGTGAGCGTAGGTCCTGATGGTGCCACGCACCAAATGCTCGAGGACATTGCTCTGACTCGCGTACTCCCAAACATGACCGTGGTGGTGCCGTGTGATGCAATTGAGGCCGAGAAGGCAACTCGGGCGATCGCCGCAACAAAAGGACCGGCATACCTACGGCTGGCGCGCGAAAAGTCACCTATCGTTACCACCGACAAAACGCCGTTTGTGCTTGGAAAAGCTCAGGTGCTGCGTGAAGGGAGTGATCTTACGATTGTGGCCTGTGGGCTCATGGTTTACCAGGCACTAGTAGCGGCCGAGGAGCTATCCAAGAAGCACCAGCTGAAGGTGGAAGTCATTAATGCGGCGGTTATTAAGCCGTTTGATACCGTAACTGTTTTGGCTAGTGCGCGCAAAACCGGGGCAGTCCTGACGGCCGAAGAGGGCCAGATGGCCGGTGGGCTGGGTGGACTAGTGGCGGAGACGCTGGGTGACGGTTGCCCGGTGCCGTTGGCTCGCATTGGTATGGCGGACCGGTTTGGCGAGTCGGGGACCCCAGAGGAATTATTAGAGCATTTCGGCCTAACGGCGCCAGCGTTTGTAGAAAAAGCTCTTGAGCTCGTTAAGCGCAAATCATAAAAGCGAGCGGCGCCTCCTCCCGTAGGAAGAGACGCCGTAGATCAAGGCTATTTGACGGTGCGCGTGACGTTGTGTTCGCGGCCCGCACGGTCGTACCAGTAAGCCTTCTTGCCGCTCCCGATCTCCGTGAAAATCAGTCGGCGTGAGAGTTCTGGCTCGTCTCCCACGGCGGCCATGCAGATCTCGGCCTTGACGGTCGTGGCCTGCTTCTGACGAGCGCTCTTGGTTGTAGTGAAGGTGGACTTGTCATCTTTGCTGCGTCGCGCCATGGGTGCCGGGCGCAGTCGGACGTAGAGCACGGCAACCAAAATGACACCTTCCCATGCGCCCCAGAGCAGCATCATTCCGTGCACCGCTGCCCACTTGTGAAGCGCGCCGCGGTCAAGGAGCTCATAGGCACTCAAAACAACTGCACTGGGTGGAGCCAGTAGGTGAAGTGACAGTGTCATGAGGCTGGTGATCGCGAGACAGACGCCCAAGAGCCGGTAGCGTTGTCTCTGGGTGACGATCTTCTTGATATCGAGTCCGCCGTTGCTCGGGATCCGCCAGGCCGAGATGACGCCGAGGAGGGGAGCCACGCAGAGAAGCGACAAAAGCATGAGATAGCCAGTTGTGTCGGGCATAATACCTCGAATTTTCTGGTTGGCTGGAGACTGCTTGCGGGATGTAAGCTTGCATTGCCTGCGGTGGACAACGTCTGAGTTTTAACACAGTTAAACAAAATTATCAAGATTATCAATTTGAGTGACAACTATTGTAATTAAATCATAAATATGTTATTATATATTCTGACTACGTTCAGTAGCTCATTGTCTTTCGAAGGGATTTCCCATGCGTTTCGTTCGCGGAGCCTGGAAGCGGCTCAACTCCGGCGATGTGTCGCAGCGGAGCTTGAAGCGGGCTGGGGTCTTGTTTGTGGTTTTCGTGGCCCTGGTGACCACCTACCTCATGCTGGCGCCCGCCCCGTCGTCAGAGCCGGTTGCCGACTCCGCGTCGGCCACCGAGTTCATGAACTCGATCGACCCGACGCCCTCCGCCCTGCCGACCCCGACGTCTTCGCCTGCGCCGACCACGACCCCGGTTCGTTCGGTGGTTTCGGTGGCGCTGAGAGATGTCAAGCAGGAGGAGATGTGCGGCATCGGTTTCTGTGCCGCCTTCCCGACCGCCGGCCAGGCGCCCGACACCCACATGATGCTCGACGACGACTGGATCACGGTCAGCCTGGCCATCGACGACCACAAGAGTGAAGCCTGTCAGGGCCTCACGGACGACGTGAAAGCCCAGTGCCCCGGTGCCACCTCGCTCGAGGACTACTCGGTGATGGTCAAGCCGGCCGTCGGCAAGACCGCCGAGGCGGCCCGAGACGCTGCCTGGGCTCAGCGCGACCTGCGCGTGGCCGACCACTACCAGAAGGACACGGTGGCCGGCAAGCCGGCCATTCGTTCAATCTTCCACACCAAGGACGGTGGCTTCGGCCCCTATGTGGACATCTACGACGGCCGGCACGTGTTCCACGTGTGGGCCAACGGCCAGACGAACGGTGCCCGGTTCGGGCCCGACTTCGTGAAGTCCTTCCGGTTCACCAATCCCTGACCGCCCGGTCCCGGCAGGAGCGCACCATTCGTGCGACTCCTGCCGGGACCTTTTGCTTTCTTAGAAACCCACCCTGCTGCTGCGTTTAGGCGCGACCTAGGGCTTTAATTAGTTGATCTAATTAAAAACATAGGTTACGGCGGCCCCTCCCCTGGAGGGGAGGTGCCGCGGAGGCGAAGGGTTGTCAGTGGGCCGCGAGGGCGCGGCGCGGGTCGGTGTGGCTGATGAGAGTCGTGCCGATCGGTCGGCCCATGCTGTCGTACACGCCGTACGAGTTGTCCGAGTTGGGGGCGGTCTCCACGAAGCGCCGGGTCGGGTAGCCGCGGTTGTCGAGACCGATCTCCGCGGTCACGGGGATCCAGTGGCCCTTGCCGAGCCGCTTGGACGCGGTGGTGATGAAGACCCGCTTGAAGCCCATGAAACGGCCGAGGACTCGGAAGGCCATGGCGGCGGGCTTGCGGTAGACGCAGATCACCGTCAGTGCGGCCAGGCCGGCCCAGGCGCCGTAGAGCAGCATGTAGCTCGAGATGCCGACGAGATAGCCGGTCAGGGTGTCGATGGCCATCCACTCCGCAGCGCCGGCCTGCAGCTCGCTGAACGAGCCGAGGTGCAGCATCCAGACGAAGAGGCCGACGGTCAGCACGCCGCTGGCCAGCAGCCAGCCGTAGCGCAAGCGCTGGGTGACGATCAGCCGACCTGTCGGATTGGTGTCGCGGACCGAGTAGGCCAGGTAGATCATCTTGGCGATCAGGCCAAGGCTGATGGCGGCGAAGACCATCATCGCGTCAGTGATGCGCGTCATGGCGAACCTTTCTCGAATCTCGAATGGATTGGACTGACAAGCTTCTATGGTGTGCGCAGATTTGCGAACACAACCTTAACAACTATAAACATATTTTTCTATAAAGTCAATATCTATGCCCCTGATCTAAAAACCCACCATCGGCCTTTTCCAGAAAACTTCTATCACATGGAAGTGCTGTACTCGGGAGAGTTTCTGAGGGTAAAAACTCTCCCGAGTATAGTACCCAACTTGAGTACAAGACGAGGAGTCGGAGGTTTTTAGATCGCGGCTATATGAGATGCTATGCTGAACTTTGCCTAAAACTGCTAATAATGAGTATTAACAAATTTGGGCAAAGGCGGCACCTCCTTCCAGAGAAAGAGGTGCCGCAGTTGGGCGCGACTTGGTAGCGCTTAGAACAGCAGCCTGACAATAAAGCCTGCCATGGCCAAGGCTAGCGCTGGCCCGAGAATGGTCAGAATCTGGCGGCGCGATTGGCCGCCGTTGCGGCCCACAAAGTACAGGCCGACGCCTAAAGACAGTACGCTACTGGCCAGACAGACTGTGGGCGGCAGCAGTTTCATGCTGGCGGTTCGCATGTCGATACTGGTGGCCACGATGGTCATCCAGACTGCGCCGCCGATGCCGGCTACAGCGAAGATCGAGAAGGCCACGGTGGCGATGCGGGCGGCTCGGCGGCGCCGTACGGCTTCGGCCGTGGTGGTTTTGTGGCGTCTGGCGTAGGCGTAATCTTCCAGGGAGTCAGGAATTTCTCTCATGGTGATTCCAATCGGTTCTCGGTTGCCAAAGAGCGAACAAGTCAATACTACAATGAGGTAATTGAGCTATTTTGTCAAATATCCAGTCTTAAGCACTTTTTTGGTTCCGCCCCGCATAAGCGTTACAATAATGCTAACAACGGCAATAATGACAACGCGTAGAGCGAAAAGGAATGGTTATGAGATCTAATACCGAAGCTGCCCGCGAGCTGTACGCCCGCACGCTCAAGGAAAAATTTGCCCTGGGGGCCTTTAACCTCGATAACCAAGAAACGCTTCTGGCAATTACACGGGCGGCCGCAGTCAAGAAAGCCCCGCTACTGGTGGAAGTGAGCAAAGACGAGGTTGAGATGATTGGCGCACATAACCTGCGCTGCATGGTGGACAACTACAAGACCGAGTATGGCGTGGAGATGTACATTAACCTGGACCACTCTCCAACGGTTGAGGCGGCTAAGATTGGCATTGACGCGGGTTTTGAGTTTATTCACATCGATTTTAGCCAGGCCCATCATGACGCTAGTCTAGAGGAGATTATTGCGGCCACGAAAGAAGTCGTGGAGTATGCCAAGACCACGGGGGCATTGGTGGAAGCTGAGCCCCACTACTTTGGTGGAGGCTCCAACGTGCACACTGAAGCTATTGATTATGCAGAAATTGAGAAATTCTTCACCAAACCGGCCGAGGCTAAGGAGTTTATTAAGACTACCGGCATCGACACCTATGCGGTGGCTATTGGCAATCTCCACGGGCTCTATCCGGTACCAAAAGAGCTCCATTTGGACTTGCTGGAGCAGCTTCGCTCTGAACTGCCGGGTTACTTAAGCCTGCATGGTGGCTCGGGCACGCCGGACGAGCAGTTTAAGGGTGCGGTAGAGCGGGGGATTAGTAAGATTAATATTAACTCCGAGATGCGCAAGGCTTATCGGATGACGCTGGAAGAGCAGCTTAAGGCCAATCCCGATCAATTTGCCGTGATTAAGCTCATGAAGCCCGTAATTGACGCTCTCCAGGCGGTGGTGGAACACAAATTGGACGTATTCGGGGCGGCCGGTAAGTCCGAGTAGCTATATTTGATTTAGCATAACTGCTATAATTAGCACCGAATATGAGCGGTATGAATGTAAAAATAATCACCTTTGGCGCGGCCACTCAGGACGTGTTTTTGAGCGGTAAGTCGCTCCATGCCCGCCGCGATGTGCGTACGCGTGACTACGTGGAGCAATTTCCGCTGGGCGCTAAATTGGCCGTGGATGATATCCACTTTGACACTGGAGGCGGGGCGACGAATGCGGCTGTTACGTTTGTGCGGCAGGGTCTGAGCGCCTCGTACATTGGCAAACTGGGCCACGATTCTGCTGGCGCCGAGGTTGTGCGCGTACTGCGACGCGAGGGCGTGGAAGTGGACAAAATTGCCTACGACGCACGGCTGGGAACGGCCTATTCGACGATCCTGGTGGCCTCCAATGGCGAGCGTACCATCCTGAACTATCGTGGCGCCTCGCATGAGCTCAAGGCTAAGGACGTGCCTATCCGCACACTGGAGGCGGACTGGTTTTACATAACTGCTCTTGGGGGCAATATGGATCTTATCGGCAAGCTGCTCAAGCACGCCAACAACCATGGCATCCAAGTCGCCATTGACCCTGGTTCGGGCGAGCTGGCACAGGCCAAGAAACTGCGGGCACTATTGCCGCTTATTACGGTGCTCAAGTGCAACGCCGAGGAGCTGCGCCAGATTTTTGGTGGCGAAGATTTGCGTTCAATCGTGACCAAGGCCGCGGATGCTTGCCCTTATGTGGTCGGCACCGATGGGGCGGCCGGTTCATACGCGGCGGCAGGCGGCAAGCTCTATCAGGCGGGGGTGTACCAAAAGGTCAAGCCGGTTGATAGGTTGGGTGCCGGAGATGCTTTTGGCTCAGGTTTCGTGACGGCGCTAGCCAAGGGCCTACCTGTAGAGGACGCGCTTACTTTGGCTAGCGCCAATGCCACCAGCGTAGTGACGCAGTTCGGTGCTAAGAGCGGTATTCTTAGGACCACACGGGTAAAGCGGATGAAATTGAAGGTGACAAATTTATGAGTACGATCGGACGATTGCTGCAGGCCAAGGATCCATTATTTGACCATGCTCTGCACCAATTGGAGGAATTATCTCGGCGTAAAAAGGTTGACGTAAAGCTGGCGGCGGAAATCACCGAGAAGGCCGCTGGGAGAATGAAAAAACTAGGCGTGGCGCACGGCGCTAGCGGCGAGGAGCTCTATGGTGCCCTAATCGCACAGGTCAAAGAGCACGATGAGCGGCTGGCTCATGCCATTGGCGGCCAGGACTCCGAAAACATTGCCGAGATGATCCCGCTCATCGTGGCCGCAGCTGAGCGCGCGCCGCTGCCCAAAGACGGTTGGTTTCTTAAAGAAGAGAAGGCGCGTGCCATGCTGCGCCGCAAGCCGCCCGAGGCAGTAATGGAGCGTCTCGGCTACCATCTCATTAGCCAACTGCTCGACAGCGAGGACATTTTTGAACTGTTCTTATCATTGCGCTTTGCCGAGAGCGCTGAGTGGCTGAACGATTTTGATCTACTCTATCATGAACTCACGCCTGATGACTTTGAGCTGCGCCAAATTCAAGTGAAGCCATTTGCGGCTGCTAAGTGGGGCAATATCGCCGAACATTTCATTACCAAGAAGCGGCACAATATTACTCACTCCAAAGAGATGGGCGCCATTGCGATTATGCCTATGACCGAGGCTCGCATGAAGGGCGTCACCATGAAGGTGCTGCCGCTTTTGTGTCATTACTTCAACGAAATCCGGCTCTATAGCTCATTCTTTAAGCTTATGCAGAGCAAACGTAATTTCGGGGACATTGTATCCAATACGCTTATAGCTGATCCGGCGCATGTGAAGCTGACGGATGGCGTTAATATTCATTGGCGCGTAATTCAGCGCTACTTTGGCAAGCTAACCGGAGAAGTTCACCCAGAGATCTTTGAGCCGCACGTCCAGCCCGAAGATCTGCACTGGCGTCGCGCCGAAGAAGTGCTGTATGAAATTGATCCTGAGCTGGAATTTTGGAAAGGGCTCGACTATGTGGGTATCCTTAAGGGCGAGGAAATTGTCACTTTTAACCTCATGGACATTAGCCTTGGCTATTCCAACGGTATTGAGTACAAAGACCGCTATCTGTACCACTTTCGCGAGGCTTTGTGGAATGAGGTGTTTGCGCGGTATATGGGCGAGAAAACGCTTGAGGACCAGCTACTCGTGAAGCTTGATAATGCTTTAATTAAGCCAGAAACGTTGGTGCATCATGAGTAAGCTTAACCTGCAGTACCAGATTTGCGTTTCGGGCGCGGCGCGGGGTGACTCAGTTATTACGGGCGCTAAGCTGGCTGCGGCCGTCGGTAAGGAAATTGCCTCGCGCGGCCACATTACTCTGACCGGCGCCACTCGCGGTTTGCCGTACGCCGCTGCCAAGGCAGCAAAGATTGCCGGCGGTATTAGCATGGGCTTTTCGCCGGCCTCGTCGCGGCTGGCCCATGTCAAGAAATACCGCCTCCCCATTGACGCTTTCGATTCGATTTTATTCACAGGTTTTGAGTATACTGGCCGCAACTTACTACTCATTCGCTCAAGTGATGCCGTGGTAATGGTGGGCGGCCGCATTGGTACGCTCAATGAGCTAACCATAGCTATCGAAGAGCGCAAGCCAATCGGCGTATTGCTGGGCTCTGGTGGTATGACCGAGGAGGTAGAGTGGGTTCTCAAGGCGGCCAAGCGGACACGTACCGGCATTATTTTTGGCCACGATCCGGCTCAGTTGGTCAATGAGCTCATTGGCTTTATTGAGCAAAAATCTAGTCGCTTGCCCGACCTCACCACGGAGCTATAGTTGTGACAATCCGCCGGGTGACAGCTCGTCAGGCGGTGGTGATTATGGGCTGCTTGGTCGTGATAGCAGGTGTGGCTTGGCTCTTGCGCGGTCATTGGACTGAGCCCATCGACTCCTATGCGCGCTGTGTGGCCGACGGGAACCCAGTTTCGGAGACGAATCCGCCGGTTTGCGAGGCCAAGGGGCGCCGATTTATTGGTGCTGTTGCCCGGCCGGTGCCGACGCCACCACCAGCCGTGAGTCAGCCCATCGAGCTACTGGTTCATGGTGATAGCCGCGGCAGCTATCCCGCTCGTCAGGAGGTCATTGGGTCGCAGGCTGCATGGGAGGCGTACTGGCGGACGGTGCATGCAAGCATCTCGCCACTTCCGCCGATTATTCCAATTGATTTTACGGCTGCCGCTGTCGTAGCGCTTAGCTATGGTCAGAAGCCCACCGGCGGGTACGACGTCAAGGTTACTGGCGTCACCACGAGCAGCGCCGGGTCGGTGATTGATGTTACGCAGACTATTCCCGGCGACGGATGCGTGGTGACGGCGAGTATTACCAATCCGTACATGATTATTCGCACTTCCAAACTGGCTCAGCCGGCTACCTTTAGAACAACTACTCAAAAACATTCGTGTTAGAGTTGTCAAAATTGTTAAAATGCACTATAACGTTTAGTGGTAATGGCGGTAAAATTACCACGTTTGTGTAAATAGACACCTCGACCCTCCGAAGGGAGGAATCATGGATTGGCGACACGACGCGGCCTGCAAGGATGAGGATCCTGAACTGTTCTTCCCTATCGGGACGAGCGGTCCGGCACTGTCACAGGTGGCGCAGGCCAAGGCGATCTGCCATCGCTGCACGGCAGCATCAGATTGTCTGGCTTGGGCCCTGGCCAGCGGTCAGGATTCGGGTGTGTGGGGCGGTATGTCCGAGGATGAGCGCCGAGCAGTGAAGCGCCGCCGACAGGCGATACGAGCTCAAGCACAGCAGACCAAGGCGGCCCAGACCGTCCAGTAGTAGTCCCGTAGGCGAGCAGCTTTCACCGCTTCGCCTACGGGACTTTTCGCTTTTGCTGTACAATATATTCATAACGGTTAAGGCTTTGCATGCGTCTGGTCCGCCATTTTAAACACTGGTTTGTGCCGCATAAGCATAATGACCATCGACCGCATCTTATTCGTTGGCATGGTTTGGCTGTCGTGGTGGCAGTTATTGTGGCAGTTCAGGGCACGGCCTATGCCTTGCGGCCGGCCGCGATTAAGCTGGCTGCGGGTGGTCAGGTTCTTGCCTATGCTTCCGATATTACGCCAACTGACTTGCTCGTTCAGACCAACCAGCAGCGGACGGCGGCCGGCTTGGCTCCGCTCAAGATGGATGCCCGGCTCAATCAGAGTGCGGCGCTTAAGGCGGCTAATATGTTCCAGGAAGACTACTGGGCGCATGTCTCACCCAGTGGCATTCAGCCGTGGCACTGGTTTGATGTAGCCGGCTACCACTACCAATACGCCGGCGAAAACCTGGCCAAAGACTTTGATACCACCAGTGGCACCATTGCGGGTTGGATGAACTCACCGGGACACCGGGCTAATATTCTCAACGGCAACTATGCCGATGTGGGCTTCGCGGTGGTGAATGGGACACTCGTAGGTGGCCAGACGACGCTGGTGGTGGCGCATTATGGCACCGTCGCTGGGGTGAGCGTGGCTGCCACGGTTCCGGCGCCGGCCAAACCTGCCGCCTCGGTAGTGCCCAAGCCCGCAGTAGCGCCGGTTAGCACGCCAACGCCCGCCCCCGCAACTCCTCAGCCTACCCCAGTGCCTACTCCGCCGCCCGCCGCTACCCCCGTGTCAGCTAAGCCGGTAGCCAGCGGCACCATTACCGAGGCTACGCCGTCGCCCAAGTCTTACAGCCTATTTGCGCCCCTGGCCATTAACCGTACTCTAAACGGCGCCACCCTCACGACCATTATTCTCTTAGGTGTTTTGCTGATGGTATATCTCTTTACGCACATGACAGTATGGCGCAAAGGATTAAAACGCTGGCGACATCATCACTATCGCGGTTTGGCAGCAGTACAGGTGGGCGGGTTATCACTTATCATCCTCTACCTCATCACTTCAGGATTTGGCCAAGTAGGGTAGTATAATAATCCAAAACAAGGACATCTTATGAGCGCTGGCTTTACTCTGGATCAGGATGAAAAAGTTATCCGCCGAATAAATCATCACTGGGTTGATATTTTTTCGCTTACCTTCACCTCGGGCGTGATGATTCTGATGGCGCTGGCTATTGCCTATGGTTTTGGTCGGTTTCGAGACCAGTTCCCGAGCTTTATTAATGATCTCGTGATCACCGTTATGATTGCGGCACTCATTCTGATTGCCGGGCTCATCATGGTGGTGGGGCTATGGGTTTTTCGGCGCAACTACCTGCTTATTACCAACCAGCACATTATTCAGGTGGAGCAGCATGGTCTGTTTGGTAGTCAGGTCGACCAAGTGAGCCTGGGGCGTATTCAGGATGTCTCGGGAATTCAGCGAGGCTTGTGGCCGACGATGTTTGGCTACGGCACGGTGATCGTGCAGTCGGCTGGTGAGGCGCGACAATTTATTTTCCCCCGAGTGCCAGAGCCTAAAACGCTTGCCGACTACATTCTAGAGCTGCACGAGAGCTTTCTAAAAAATAATCCAAACTCGGGCGAGTAGTAGGCTAGTTGCGAGAGTCGTAGAGACTGATTGAGACTGAGCTGTTGGTAAGTGCGCGAACAAACCTGGTAAACAGTGCCGTGCCAGCAGATTTTTTGTAATTGCCAGGTTCCCAGTAAGACCAGTCGGTACCTTCTTTGGTCGTGATCTTGTTCTCGGCAAAGATGTTAACAGTCACATTGTAGCCATTGTGGCGCAAGTCCTTGGCCTGCCCGACGATACTGTCGAGCGACTGCTCTCGCTGCTCATTCGATAGTGCGACCTCGCCGCCGTTTTGGGTGAGTTTGTGACGGAATGTGCCAGTATTGAGGAACACATCCTTGGTGTTCAGGGATTTAGCAACTTCCTTAAGTAGGGAGGCGGGTGCAAACTTATCTGCCGACACGATCGGCTGCCGTTTATCGCCACTCTCGGATGGGTACCAAGGGAAACCCTGCAAGCCGGCTATACTCACTAAGGTAGGGTCAATAAGCCGAGTATAGGCCAAGAGCTGGGAGGCCGTGCCGGTGCCGGAGACTTGTGAGTCCAGGAGAATGGCTGTTTTAGCATGAGGATAGTGGGCTCGGACAATCGTAAAGTAGCGATTGATGTTGGCGGCATAGTCATCAGGGTTGGCGTTGTTGTTCCAGAAGGTCTGCTGTGGCTCCGGAAACGGCATCCAGATGCCCAGTGACTCCTCAGTGATACCATTGGCCTTAAGGCGGTCAAAAAAAGCTTTATTGGCGTCATCATAGAGGCCAGAAGCGTACTCCTTAAAGTCGATAAGGCCCCAGGCTGAATCAGGCTCCACAACCACAACGGGAGTAATATTCTGGGCGGCAAAAGCTTTGAGTCGAACGCTCATTGCATCGGCTAGCTTCTGAGCATCAGGAGCAGACACAGGCATGTTTGTGAACAACATAACATCACTTATGAAGCCCGAGTTACATGCCTGAATGTAATCAGGTAGGATTTTGAGCTGGGGGTCGGTAGAAGGAGCAATGCTTGGTGCTGGCTTGGTGCTACACGCGGCGCTGCCGGGCTGTTTGACATTAGTAATATTCTGGGCGTTTAACAGGTGATTGCCGGTGAGTTGGTAGGTGACAATTTCTGAAGTAATTGCCACAAGCATCGCGAAGATAAAGCTGTAGAGTATAAGATGGCGTTTTTTCATAGAACAGTCTCCTTGCGCGCCGTAGCCACAGAAATACCTTTGCGGTGCCATTTTTGCCAGGCGATGCCTTCTGCACGGATGATGGCTGAAAGTGACTTCATGAGGGCCACATACTCCACCCAGACCAGGGCATAGAAGATGGGCCAGGTAAATGGCAGGAGGGGAATAATCCACCAGTTCTTACCACGCTCAGTGAAGAGACCCACGACCACATACATAATGCCGATAAAGAACATGCTCAAAATGAGTGAGCTGTAATCGCCTGTGATATAGCTATAGAGTACAAGCAGAGTCAGTCCAATGGGCTCAAACAGGAGCTGAATCTCAGCTAGCATAGCGAACGGTAGAATAACCCAGCTCAGCCATGAGTTATGACGAGATCGGGTAGAAAAGAACATTCGCTTGTACTTGGAGAACGCTTCAAACCGTCCCTTTTTCCAGCGCAATCGTTGCTTAACGAGGCCAAATGCGCTTCCCGCACCCTCGGTGTAGCAGATTGCATCTTCGGCGTAGACGGCAGTGAGGCCGAAGTGTCGTGTTCGGAGCGACATTTCAATGTCTTCGGTGATGCTACCGGTGTCAAAAACACCGATGGTATTGAAGACTGAACTACGGCGAAAGGCTGCGCAGGCGCCGCCGTAAATGTACTCAGCCCCCATCACCGAGTGAGCGCGTTTGTGATAGAACCCAAACAGATACTCAAGACGCTGCAGTAGGTTGAGGAAGCTCAGTGTGCCACCCACCTTAACGTTCCCGACGGCGGCGTCAACCTTAGGGTCGGCAAAGCGAGACACGATATTCTCGATCATCGAACTGTCGGCGATAGAGTCGGCGTCAATGGTGATGATAATATCGCCGTGCGAGGCGGCGATGCCGTCATTAAGCGCCTTACCTTTCCCTTCATTTTCTTTGTGGATGTAGAGAAGTGACTTCTTGGAGCGCTTAAAGTCCGGAGCGTGAAGACGCTTGTAGCCGCGCACGAGCTCCTCCGTCCGATCAGTAGAGCCGTCATTAATGACCACAACCTCGATTTGCTCGTAGGTGTTGGCAAGTACCGATTCAATGGTTGAGATGATGCCAACTTCCTCGTTCCAGGCTGGTACCAGTACGGAAACAAGCGGGGAGTATGGTTGGCCTTTTCGAGACTTTACGACTTTGAGGGCGCGCAGCGACTCTTTGACACGGTGAAATGGTGCGGTCAGCAAAAAGAGCGTGTATTTTATGAGCAGCAAGGCTGCAAACACACGGGTGGCGGTGCGGATTATTTCATATAAATCTTGATAACTCATATCCGTTCTCCAACTTTGGATAATGTGGCACGAAAACTGCTAATGGCATGAGTGTGCTCGTCTACCATAATTACAGTGACTGTAGACGCCGTGTCTTGGCCTACGAGGGCTGACGGGTCACTGGCGGTGTCCGTGACCTGGTAGCCAAGCTGCCAGCCTTCGGTAGTCACAATGTTCACCGTATCTCCAGCGTAGATATTACCCAAAAACTGGGTTGTGGGGGTGTTGATGCGCATATAGATGACGGCACCGCCAAAGACTTTCTGTCGTGGCTCGGCTGTAAGAAATGTCTGTGCCAGACCTTGGCTAGCTTTCCAGCTGCGTTTTTCGTTGTCGGCTGGAACAATATCAATATGCTTGGTGGCTTCAGGGAACTTAACCTTCTGAGGGATGCCGAAGCTGCCAACGTTAAAGTGGCTTTGGCTTGCATATTGCTGGTAGAGCTGTTGGTTGTAATTTGGATTTGCAGTTAACGTCAAGTTCGTTATCACGGAAGAGTAGGGGATGTCCTGCCGAGTGATCACTTCGTAGGTGTTGGCCGAGGCGTAGCAGGTGAATACACCGGTTAGCAGCATGAAGCTAATGAGCGCCAAACGAGAAATATTTAACGCCAGGAAGCCTTTGCGTAGTCGCGCTCTCATTGCTGACCTCGAAATTTACGGCGAAGCTTATTGGTTCGAGAACTGATGACAAGCGTCATGATAAGAGCAATTACATTTGCGGCCAAGGTCAACAGAAAGACGGTCATTACTAAGATAAACAAAAACTTAAAAGGTGAGTCGCCAAAATTTAACAAAGTTATCATGAGGAATAGTCCTCGCAACAGGCTTGCGCCCATGCGAATTAACGTGAATATTGTGAAGCGCAGACGCTATGAGGCGTCCATATAAAAAGGGCTTTCGAGCCCTCGTTCACTAATACCCTACCATGTCTGTTAATATTTATCAACATTATTAACAGAATAAAATCGAAAAATAATTGCAAATTAGTGACTTCACACAATTTTTAAATTGACAATTAATGTAATTTATAGTAAAATTACTGATTCTTTATCAAATCTAACAATAAGAGAATTTTTATGTCTGCTTCTAACTCAACCTCAGGTGGCTTCGGTGGCGGCTCCGTACTTGGCGCTGCTGTAACGGGTCCAGTGGCGGCTGTAGTGCTGCCTCAAACCGGAATCCTGCCCCACACGGGCGCATCTCAGCTCGGTATCATGGTCGTGACTGCGGCCCTCACGTTTGCGGTCATGTTTCTGAGCCGTTTTACGACTCGCATGATGCGTCGGCGTTACCTGCGCACTGCTCGTTAAGCGTAATTTCGCAACATCAACAAAAGCGGCAATTTGCCGCTAGGATTTATTAGTGCTTCTATTTCTTGGTCTTCTGATTATCGTTCTTGGTACGGCGAATATGATCCGCTGGGCTTTCTTGATGGTGGCGGCAGATTTGCACGACCTTCAAGTTGTTAAGAGGCCCAAGCGGCCCAACTGGAAACCGGCCATCACTATCATCATCCCGGCCTATAACGAAGAGCTGGGTATTGTGCGCTGTCTTGAGTCGCTGGCGGCCAACTCGTATTCACGCAAAGAAATAATGGTTGTGAATGACGGGTCCACTGACCGGACAAGCCAAAAAGTTCGTAATTGGCAGCGAACCCATCGCTCGGTCGCGGTCCGGCTCATTAACCAGCCAAACGGCGGCAAGGCTTCCGCAATTAATAACGGCATCAAAAAAGCTAAAGGTAGCCTCATTATGGTGCTGGATGCGGATTCCATTTTGGCTCCCAACGCACTCGAAGAAGTACCGAAGTATTTTACTGATCCACGAGTGGTTCTGATGTCGGCCAACGTCAAAGTGATCGATGATGGCCGGATTCTGAGCCTGGTTCAAAAGTATGAATACCTTATCTCGTATCGTCTCAAAAAAGCTCTTATGTTCTACAACATGGAATATATTGTTGGGGGCGTGGGGTCGACATTTCGCAAAAGCATGGCTAAGAGCGTGGGCAGCTACGACACCGACACTATGACCGAGGACATCGACTTTACACTGAAGATCTTAAAGAAGGGCAACATTAAGCATCGACTGGCTTACGCGCCCTCAGTTATTGCCTATACCGAGGGGGTTATGACATTGCGGGATCTTATTAAGCAGCGATACCGTTGGAAGTACGGGCGCATGCAGACATTTGTAAAGAACCGCGAATTATTCTTTAACCGGCACAGTCGCTATGATAAACGCCTGACTCATTACCAACTGCCGTATGCTGTATTATCCGAAGTATTATTTTCGCTCGAGCCTTTGCTGATCGGCTACTTTTTACTTATTGTTTTGCTCTACCATGATACTTACTCTCTCATAAGCGCTTACACGGTTACGACAGGCTATATTATATGGAATATCGTGACTGACGAATCCGAAAGCCGTCGAAGCAAGACCCGGCTCGTGTTCTTGTCGATTTTTCAGTATCCTCTACTGCTCATAATGTCAGTGGTGGAATATTGTGCGCTTGTTAAGTCGGCGCGCCGGCTTCATCAACTTCGCTCGACTCAGTCGCATGGGGCTTGGGAGCATGTAGCTCGCTCCGGAAAGAGCATGACGACAAGGGCTTAGGAGGCAAAACGAGGCCCGTAGCTCCTAAAAGCTACGGGCCTAGGCTGTGTAAGCACAGGCTAGCCAGTCCACCATTGTCCCGTGTCTTGCAGCTGAAGCTGCAGCAGGGTGAAGAGGGCAGGGTGGGCGTTGGGATGACGCCGATCTTTGCGAATAACCACACGAGTCTGGTTCTCCAGAATGATCAGATGGATGTCGGGGCCAGTGGATCCTGAGGGTTTGCAGACGGCCGCAATCGGCACAAGCAAGGCTAGTTCACCTTCACCAGGTAGCGGCTCGCGCCACAGCTGGTGCTGACAAAAAAGTTCGAACAAGCGGTGAAATAACACTAAATGCCAATTGAGGCCGTCATTGGTGAGCTGCGCCTGAATCCTTGGGTGGCCGGCCAGGTTGAGGCGGAACGTGCGCAAGCCTGGCTCGATTATGACGTTGAGCAGTAGTCGGTTGGGTGGGTCGCTCATGGGGTGCTCCTTGAGGCGAAATGTGGCCTGGCGGATGAGTTTATGATGGGCTGTTTACTAGCCCTGGTCAATGACGATTTAGCGATACGAGAGTACAATAGATAAGATATGTCACGTTTTAAACTCGAAAGTAAATATCAGCCCAATGGTGATCAACCAAAGGCAATCGCACAGCTCCTAGAGGGGCTGGGGCGGGGCGACCGCGAGCAAACCTTGCTGGGCGTAACGGGTTCGGGCAAAACGTTCACCATGGCGAACATTGTGCAAGAGCTACAGCGGCCCACATTGGTGCTGTCACATAATAAGACTTTGGCCGCGCAGCTTTACGCTGAATTTAAGCAATTTTTTCCGCATAATGCCGTGCAATATTTTGTGAGTTACTACGATTACTATCAGCCTGAAGCCTACATCGCTCGCAGCGACACCTACATCGAGAAAGACTCCAGTATTAATGAGGAGATTGACCGGCTCCGTCACGCCGCTACGATGAGCTTGCTGACGCGTCGAGATGTACTGATTGTGGCTTCGGTAAGCTGTATTTACGGCTTGGGCAACGTTAGCGACTATACCGCCATGACAGTAGATCTCAAGGTGGGCGAGCGGCGGCAGCGAGATAAGTTCCTGCGCCAGCTTAACGATATTCAATATCAGCGTAATGATATGGAGTTTAGTCGAGGCAAATTCCGGGTGCGGGGCGATGTAGTCGAGGTGTATCCCATTGGCTCTGAAACGGCCTACCGACTGGAGTTCTTTGGCGATGACCTGGAGCGAATCCGTGAAGTTGATCCGCTCACCGGAGAGATGCTTAGTGAGCAGACTGAGCTCAAGATTTTCCCCGGCAAACATCACGTGACTCCCCAAGAAAAGCTGCGTTCGGCCGTGATTAAGATCCAGGAGGAGTTGGATATGCGAGTTGGTCAGCTCCTGGCCGAAGGTAAAAATATTGAGGCGCAGCGGCTCAAGCAGCGTACTAAATACGATATTGAGATGATTTCTGAAACGGGATTTGTGGCCGGCATTGAAAATTACTCGCGATTCTTGAGTAATCGAGAGCCGGGTGAGCAGCCGGCTACGTTGATGGATTATTTCCCCGACGATTTCTTGATGTTTGTGGACGAATCACACATTACGCTGCCGCAGGTGCGGGGGATGTATAACGGCGACCGCGCGCGCAAAGAGACGCTGGTGGACTATGGCTTCCGGTTGCCGAGCGCGCTGGATAACCGACCGCTCAAGTTTGCTGAGTTTGATCGGCACATCAACCAGGCTGTGTATGTGAGCGCCACGCCGGCTGAACTGGAGCTCTCACGCAGCAGTCAGGTGGTGGAGCAGGTGATCCGGCCGACTGGCCTCCTTGACCCACTGATTGATGTGCGGCCAATCGATGGCCAGATTGACGATCTGGTTGGCGAAGTTAAAGCCACCATCGCCAAGGGGCAGCGCGTTCTGGTGACGACGCTTACCAAACGCATGGCCGAGGATCTCACCGAATATCTAAAGGAGCTAGGAATTAAGGTGCAGTACCTGCACAGTGAAGTGCAAACCCTCGATCGGATTGATATTCTGCAAGATCTGCGAGCTGGCATATATGACGTGCTCGTGGGTATTAACCTGTTGCGTGAGGGTCTCGACCTGCCGGAAGTGTCGCTGGTGGCAATTCTTGACGCCGACAAAGAAGGGTTCTTGCGCGGTCAGGCGGCGCTGATTCAAACTATTGGCCGCGCAGCTCGTCACGTGGAGGGGCGGGTATTAATGTATGCTGATCGTATTACTGACTCCATGAAAACCGCCATTGACACGACGCAAGCGCGGCGAGTGGTCCAAGAGGCCTATAACCAGGAGCATGGCATAACTCCGGCAGGCATCAAAAAAGCTATGGGTGAGCGGATGCAGGCCCAGGCTGAAGCCGAAACGGCGGATATCAAGCCGCTTAACATTGAAGAAATCCCCAAGGACGAGCGCGAGCACCTCGTTAAGGAAATGACTAATCAAATGCAGCTAGCCGCCGAAAACCTGCAGTTTGAGAAAGCAGCGGCGCTCCGTGACCAGATTGACGAGCTCAAAGGCCAGGTGGCGGCAGCCAAGAAGCCGCGCAAGTCGACTCGGCGCTAAGCCAAAACGCTATTGATCGTGCATCCGCTAGAAATCGGTTAGACTAGCCTTATGCCTAAGCTTCGTCGACTTCGCCAACTCCCAGCTATCGATCGCCCGCGCGAGATACTCCAGCGCAAAGGCGCCGCTGCCTTATCTGATTTTGAACTTCTGGAAGTGTTGATTGGTAACGGCAATGGCGTATCCGATGTCAGCCAGATCGCACGGCAGGTCCAAAAACTCCTCCGCCGAAGTGACGCCGCGCTTAACTACGACACGCTGTTGAGTTTGCCTGGCATGGGTGTGGCGCATGCCAGCCGTATTCTCTCGGCACTGGAGCTCGCCAAGCGACATCTTGTTAAGGATGCTGAGCCGCTGACGACTATTAAAGATATTGTGGCTCGCTTGGACGATATTCGCACCAAACAGCAGGAGTACTTGGTGGCTTTATCGTTTGATGGTGGCCAGCGGTTAGTGGCGCGGCGGACCATAACGGTTGGTACTCTGGACACAGTGCTAGCTCATCCCCGCGAGATTTTTGCTGACGTCATCGTGGATCGGGCGGCGAGTATTGTAGTGGCGCACAATCATCCTTCGGGTCAGACCGAGCCGAGCGCCAACGACATTACCCTAACCCATCAATTAGCTGCTGCCGGTCAGCTGCTTGGGGTGTCATTGCGCGATCATTTGATTGTTACTAAGACTGATTATTTTAGCTTTAGGCAGCATCATTTACTGTAAAAGTGGTACACTAAATACTGTTTTGATGAGCGCCACATGAAGGAGGGTGAGATGGTGAGACGGTATTTGGAAAGTCGGCAGCGCGTGCAGACGGATGAGACGCATATCGCTGCTGATGCGATGCGCTATGTGCATGCTAGGCAGCAGCTTGGCCAGGCGGTAGTGGTTTGTGAAGATCCCCAGATGTTTTTAGAGTTAGCTCGCAAGCAATGGTCGCGACTATCGCGGACCTTGCAGCGACAACGGGCGGCGAGTAGTGATGCGACGCGGATACTGGCCTTCACTCACGCCATTACGCGCATGCAGCAAACGGAGCTGGTCGCCTGCCTACCGGAGGAGCGGCCCGGCGCGGCAGTTTTCTTCGTAACCACTCAGGAGCTGCGGATGACTACGCTGGCCTATCCTACGCTGTGCTTGACGGCGCCGGTATCTCCCCGCGTAGCAGCGGAGGTTATTGGTAACTTGCCGGCTTCGAGCCTGGTGGTTGACTATCTCGGTCAGCTGGAACTTGGTGACTATGGACTTTTGTCCCGGCGACAGCTCGAGGGTGAGATATCTGCGGGCTGGCGGCGCCTAACGACGTTCTTGACGGCTCAGGGTGTGACGGTGGCGCCATTGCGTCTCAAGGATGCTTACGCTTCTGGGGCATTTGACGATGCAGTGGACGCACTTCTCCCTGTGCACGGTGATTTTTTGGCCCGGGCCATGGCTTTTCAGCACACGATTGAGCTAGCCAGGCCACTCCGGGCTTTCCCGAAATCTGAGCTTGAGCATTACGAGCTAGTAATTCGTCTCGCCAATCAAGTTCAAACTCTGACGCCGGGTTATGCCCAGCTATCGTTTATGGAAGGCGTGTTGAGTGATACATTCTTCTTCAACGATACCCGCCCTCGAACTGCGGCGCTGGTGGAGCTGATCGCTCACCACCGGAGTGTGGGCCGGGCGCACTTGGCTACGGCTTTGCAGCGGTGGGCGGCTTCATCGCCAAACATCTTTACGAATGAGGTTGATAGCAGCATAACTGCTTCAAGAACCTTGCTAGTTTAATTCCAAAAAACTCCTTAGGAGCCGATATGTGGATTCGGAGACTGCTACGCCAGATTGCGGTCTGGGTAGGCTCGCTACTCGGTGGTTTGGTGGCAGTGTTTGTGGCTAGCGAGCTGGCTGCGCCCATCACCACCAGACACATTGTGCCACGGTGGAGATATTACGAGACGACCGGCGGTGACCCGGGTCTGGTAATTATTTGCCTCCACGGCTTGTGGACACCGGATTACTTCGATGCTCAGCTGGAGCATCTTGGCGGCTTGGGTAATGTGTTGGTGATGAAAGCCGGCGGTGAAGTCCAAGATATCGCGGAAGCAGCCATGATGGCGCTCGGGGATCTGAATCTTTTGAGTCACAAGCTGGCCATTAACGGCTTTTCCCGGGGCGCTCTCGATTTACTACGATTGCTAGAGCTATGCCTGGCGGCGAAGTGTCGGGTGCAGAAGCTGGTAATCAACGCCGGACCCCGGCCGGGAGCTGTCCGATGGCCGAGCAAGCTGGTGCCATGGAGCGGGCGCGTTTTGCGGGGCGGCTTGCTGTTGCAGCTAGTGTGGCAATTGTACTGGCGCCTGCAGGGCGATGTGGGTACGGGACCGCGTGGCGTGCACATTCGCTCAGTCATTACTGGCATCCGGGATTTATCAGCCATTGAGCCGGCTGGCCGCTTCTATCCGGAGCTCTCCTGCACGCTCATCCGCCATGCTGGCAATGACCCTCGGGTGCATGTGTGTGATGATGCCTGGCGAGAACTGTTCCCGCGGCTTGAGCTGGTGCTGATTCCAGGTGATGGCCATGGCGAATATGAACTGTACCCAGACGAGTTCAACCGAGCTACTCCAATTGCTTCGGTCCGGAGGCGATTGCCGCATGAGGGGAGCATTAAAAAAGTCCGGGTTGTCGTTGTGGGACGATGGCCCGGACTTTTTCAATAAAAACTGGTTGCTTAAAACGGAAAAGGCCCCGGCCGCAGATTCTGCGGCCGGGGCCTGGGGTTGTTACCTCGCGGCGGATTGGATCCAGGCGGTGAACGACCCTGGCGCCGGCGGAGCTGGCTCGGGCCGGTGCCGCCCGTCCAAGAGTTGCAGGCCCAGGTAGATCACGAACAGGACGATGATCGCCACGATCTCCCAGTTTCGCCAGTGCGACACCAGAAGCGGGATGATCACCCCGCCCAACACCGGGATCAGGAGGCCGAACAGGCCGATGTGATGCCAGATGAGCGGCGGCGACGTGAGGAGGTCGCGGATCGTGTGGAGTTTGCCTTGGGCGTACTCGCCACCGATGAACAGCAGCGCTCCCAGGATGCCGCCGAGCGCCCACCAGCTCCAGTAGGTGGTCGAGTGGACGGCGGCGGCCGGGTCTTGCTGGGTGATCCGCGTGGCCAGTGCCGCGATGAGTGCCAGCAGCACATCGCCGATGATGAACCCGAGGTACTGGTTTCGCAGGGGTACCACGCGGCCGTCGAAGACCAGCTGAAGAGCACTGGTCATGACGATGGTCATGGTGAAGACCATGAGGAAGGCCACGAACGGGCTGAAACCGTAGATCTGTCTGGTCAGCCAGCCGTAGACAGGGAGCTCGATGCCAAACATGGCAATCCGTTTCTGTCGAAGGGCGGGTCCTCCGGGGGAGGATTATTTAATATAACATAAAATCACTAATAATTCAATGGTTACACCGTTGTTCTATGCGTTGCCAAACGCGTAAAAAATGTGTACAATACGTCCTCGTAACACTGGTGGTGGTATGACCGACAAGATCGTCGTTCGCGGAGCGCGGGAGCACAATTTAAAGAACATTGACGTGGAGATTCCGCGCGACAAGTTGGTGGTAATTACCGGCCTATCAGGTTCGGGCAAGTCGAGCCTGGCATTTGACACAATTTATGCTGAAGGCCAGCGCCGCTATGTTGAGAGCTTGAGCGCCTACGCTCGCCAGTTTTTGGGGCTTATGGAAAAGCCCGACGTTGACCAAATTGATGGTCTCTCGCCAGCTATTTCGATTGATCAAAAAAGTTCGTCGCGCAATCCGCGCAGCACCGTTGGCACCGTCACCGAAATTTATGACTATTTGCGATTGCTGTACGCACGGGTGGGGGTGCCGCACTGTCCGATTTGTGGCCGTGAGGTTACTCGCCAGACTGCCGGCCAGATTGTGGATCAAATTTTGGAGAGCCCAGCTGATACGCGCATCATGCTCCTGGCGCCAGTCATTGACGACAAGAAGGGTGAGCATCGCAACGTGGCGGCCGAGCTCAAAAAAGCCGGGTATACGCGGCTACGGGTGGATGGTGTCATCGTTGAGATTACCGATTTTCCAGTGCTTGATAAGCAAAAGAAGCACACTATTGAAGCCGTGGTTGATCGCGTGGTAGTGGACCCCGAAATTCGGCAGCGCTTGACCGAGAGTGTGGAGCAGGGACTCAACTTGAGCGACGGCATCATTAAAGTTCTCCAGGCGGATAACGACAAGGAGCAGATTTTTAGTGAGCACTATGCTTGCCCGGTTCACCGTGAGGTGAGCATGCCGGAGATCGCGCCGCGCAACTTTTCCTTCAACTCCCCGCACGGCGCTTGCCCGCACTGCACGGGCCTGGGTATGCGGCTAGAGGTGGACCCGGAGCTTGTGATTCCCAACCGGCGGCTGACACTGGCCGAGGGCGCAATTCGCCCTTGGGCCAAAACCACCTCGCGCATGAATTGGTACACCAAACTGCTCCAGGGCGTGGCGGCCAGCTTTGGCTTTTCGCTTGATACACCAGTGGGGGAAATGAAGCCAGCCGAGTTGCGGGTGGTACTGTACGGCTCGGGTGACCAAGAAATCAAAATGAAGGGCCCGGGTGGTCGCGTCTATCACACGACTTATGAAGGGGTCATTCCTAATATGGAACGGCGCTATCATGAGACCGACTCGGACTTTGTACGTAAGGAAATCGAGAAGTACATGGCTGAGCGGGAGTGCCCCGTGTGCCATGGTCAGCGGCTCAAGCCGGAGATTTTGGCCGTCACGGTGGCTGATAAGTCGATCGTGGATGTGACTACGCTTGGCATTGGTGAGGCGGCTAACTTCTTCGGTAGTCTGGAGTTTGGCGCGCGCGATGCTCAAATTGCGGCGCAGATTCTCAAGGAAATTCGCGCGCGCCTAACCTTCCTGCGGGATGTCGGCCTGGAATACCTCACGCTTGACCGTAGCGCCAATACCTTGGCTGGCGGCGAGGCCCAGCGCATTCGCCTGGCTACGCAGATTGGCTCTAGCCTCATGGGCGTGCTTTATATTCTCGACGAGCCGTCTATTGGGCTGCACCAGCGCGATAATGACCGTCTGATCTCTACGCTGGTCCGCCTGCGCGATCTTGGTAACACGGTGATCGTGGTCGAGCACGACGAAGACACCATTCGCATGGCCGACTATGTCATTGATGTGGGCCCACAAGCCGGCGAGCATGGTGGCCATATTGTGGCGGCCGGCTCGCCTGATGAAGTTGCCAAGGTGGCTGAGAGCCTGACTGGCCAGTACTTAAGTGGAACCAAGGAGATTACCACTCCCAAGAAGCGCCGCCCAGGTAACGGCAAGAGCCTGATCGTTAAGAACGCCCAGGAGCACAATCTTAAGGGAGTTGATGTGGAAATCCCGCTTGGCCGTTTGGTGAGCGTAACGGGCGTGTCTGGCTCGGGCAAGTCGAGTTTGGTTAATGACATTATTAGCAAGAAATTGGCTCAAGTGTATCATCGGGCGGGTGATCTTCCCGGTAAGCATGATGATATTCAGGGGCTCAAGAATCTCGATAAAGTTATTGCGGTAGATCAGTCGCCCATTGGCCGCACGCCGCGCTCAAATCCAGCCACTTATACCGGTGTATTTGGTGATATTCGCGAGCTGTTTGCCCAGACGCCCGAAGCCAAAATTCGCGGCTACAAAGCGGGGCGGTTTAGCTTTAACGTTAAAGGTGGCCGGTGTGAGCTCTGTCGCGGTGACGGTATTATTAAGATTGAAATGCACTTTTTGCCCGATGTGTATGTGACGTGTGAAGAATGCAAGGGACGGCGCTATAACCGTGAGGCACTAGAAATTCACTACAAGGGCAAGAATATCTCTGAAGTTCTGGGTATGACGGTGGACGAAGCGGCTAAGTTTTTCGAGAATATTCCGCCGATTAAACGCAAGATGGACGCGCTGGTGGGCGTGGGCCTTGGTTACATTCATCTCGGCCAGAGCGCCACGACTTTCTCGGGCGGTGAGGCGCAGCGCATTAAGCTCGCTACCGAGCTGGCCCGTCGAAGCACTGGTAAGACGCTGTATATTCTGGACGAGCCAACGACGGGGCTGCATTTTGAAGACGTGAATCGGCTCCTATCAGTACTCAATGCGCTCGTGAACTCAGGTAACTCGGTACTGGTAATCGAGCATAACCTCGATGTCATTAAGTGCTCGGACTGGCTCGTGGATATGGGCCCCGAGGGCGGCTCGGGGGGTGGTACCGTAATAGCCAAAGGCACGCCGGAGATGGTGGCGCAAGTCGAGGGGAGTCACACTGGTCGCTACTTGGCCCGCATTTTCGCAGGCAAGGCCAAAAAGTCCGCGAAGCCGGCTGCCATCACGCAATAGACTTGCATGTGGGACCCTAGGCGGTCAAACAGAAAACTCCCCGTCTCGGGCAATGAGACGGGGAGCAAAACCACTATCGGAACCTAGGCGGCAGGCGGGTGGTTCTGAGGGTGGTGGCTGGAGATCGACGGCCGCGGGAGGTCGGCGTGATCTTGACTGAGCAGCTCCAGCTCCAGATCGACGACGCGTCGTGTCAGAGCGTCGCGCTGGAGACTGGCTTTGAGTGCGACGGCGACGGCTAGAGCCACCACCATCATTATGGTGCCGAGGCCAATCGCGTAGCTGGCGGCGGCCGCCAGTACGGGCCAGATGGCTTTGAGAAGCGCCAAGAGCGATCTGCTAAGCCCTAGAGTATAGAAGACATTCTCCCACTCCTTGGCCTTGTTGCGGCTCCGGGCTCGGCCTCTGGCAATAAGCTGCTTCATTATTCCTCCGTTGGGGGAAGTTCTGACCTTCCTACGATACGCTTCATGTTACTGATGTCAATTATGGATAACTAAAGAAATCCGCCCTCTCCCGCAATGGGAAAGGGCGGACGGTGGGTGGATGTGACTGTCAGTGCTGGCCGACCCGGGCGCCGGACTGCGGCGTGAGGGCGGCCAGCAGGGTGCTGTATTCGCTGCCTGCTGGCGGCGAGGGTTGGGCCGCGGGCCGAGTTGCGTGTCGCGAGACTGGTGTCAGTATGGGCTCACTGAGCTGCTTGGGCCCGGTCACACCGAGGACGCGCAGAATGGCCATCCCCCAGAGTACGAGTACAACGGGGATCTCCAGGCCCACAAGCCCGATGGCGATGATCTGGATGGGGCCGAAGTGGTGACCGGCCCAGTCACCGGTGACGAATTGCCACAGCGTGATGGTCATGACGGTCTCCCGGGTTCCGAGCGCCGGTTCCGCAGCCCCTCACGTGCGTTCTGTACCAGAACGACAGTGTGAAGCGGCACGAGAGCCAGCGCCAAGCTGACGAAGCCGACGATGGATGTCGCTGCTTTCCGCAGCATGCTTCCTCCCAAAGGTCGAGCCGGCCTAGTTACCGGTTACAAAGCCATTTATATCATTAATACAGGCAAATATCAACACATAAAATACTCATAGCCTGTATAATTACCGTATGACTGATGCGCTGCGCGACAAACTAAAGACCCTGCCGGCGGAGCCTGGCGTCTACTTCCACCGCAACAAGGACCGGAAGATTATTTACGTTGGTAAGGCGGCCGTGCTTAAAAACCGGGTTATGAGCTACTTTCATCAGTACAAAGATCGTGATCCAAAGACGCGTATTCTCGTTGGTGAAATTGCGGATACCGAATGGATTACGGTTGGCAGTGAGGTTGAAGCGCTCTTTTTAGAGAGTGAGTTTATTAAGCGCTACAAGCCTAAGTACAATATTGATCTTAAAGATGACAAGCATTGGCTGTACGTAAAAATTTCTGCCGATGAGTTTCCCGTGGTGAGCTATGTGCGACGTCCAATGGACGACAAGGCACACTACTACGGGCCATTTACGGCTCCAGATGCCTTGCGGCGGGCCATGCGCATGCTTCGCAAAGTATTTCCTTACGTTACTCACGCTCATTGGCCTAACCGGGGCTGCCTGCAGTATCATCTGGGCCTGTGTCCTGGCCCTGAGGAGGGCGCGATTACGCCGACAGCATATCGGCAGACAATTCGCCGACTGGAGATGTATTTGCGCGGTGAGCAGACCAAGCTCATGACGGCTCTCGAGAAAGACATGCAGCAAGCGGCGGCCAAGAAAAGCTTCGAGGTGGCGGCTGGATTGCGCGACCAGCTGCATGATCTGCGATCGTTTGGTAAGCAGATGGTGTTTGGTGATAAGGAGGCGTTTGACTTAACACGGGATCAGGCGCTTATGGGTCTGGCCGAACGACTGCAATTGCCACAGCCGCCACGTCGGATTGAAGCCTATGATATTTCGCATTTGGGTGGTGTCGACAATGTGGCCAGCATGGTGGTATTTACGGATGGTGTGCCGCATCGCGAGGAATATCGCCGATTTAAGATGCGACTGACCGGCAATAATGATGTGGCGCACATGCGCGAGGTAATTGCACGGCGGTTTAGTGCTAAGAATTTGGAAGCCTGGGGCAAGCCCGACTTGCTGCTCATTGACGGCGGCAAGCCCCAGCTGGCGGCGGCCCTGGATGTTATGGATAAGCTGGGCATTGCGCTGCCGACGGTGGGTCTGGCCAAGCGCGAGGACGAAATAATTCGACGAATTAAAGTGGGCGAGGGGATGTCCACCGTGCCTTCATCGACGGGCGCCGATGAGGCTTGGATTATGCAAACAGGTGACTACGAAAGTATTATGTTGCCGGGCAGCTCGTATGTCTTACAGCTCTTGCAGCGAATCCGTGATGAGGCACATCGTTTCGCCATAACCTATCAGACGATTTTGCGGGGCAAACGGCAGGTGCGAAGCTTACTCGATGACATACCGGGAGTGGGTCCGGCTACTCGGAAACTGCTCATTCGCCAGTTTGGCTCAGTCCGCGGCGTTAAGCTGGCCGGAGATCATGAGCTGGCGGCGGCAGTGGGACCAGCCAAGGCGGCGATAATTCGCGAGGCTCTGGGTGAGGCAAAGCCGGAGCCTTCGCCGGAGCTGGCCGTATCTGCGGCTGATGATATGGCTGAAACTGACTCGTAAAAGAACGTCCCTGACTCACGTTGGTGAGCCAGGGACTGCAGCGGACGAGCGGCCTCTATATCGTCAGAATAGGGAGCGTGAGGCGTTTATTGTTTGCGTGCACGGCACGGAGCTGATGGCCGCGGAAGGTCGATGCGTTGGCCGCACTGACGAGGAGCACACCGCCGACGCTGGGATATCTGATCTTGCCCACTAAGTACAGCACGGAAGGCTCTTGGACGAGGCGCTTGAAGTCATAGCCTGGATTTCCGTACTCAAAACTGAGTTGCACTGGGGGCTCCAGGTAGTGGATCTCGATCGGCGCATTATTTTGTCTCCCCTCGAGCAGTCGGTGAATGATGGTAGTAAGCATGCGGCCGTCGGGTGTATCGGGAAAGTCAAGGCGCCTGGTTACGGGCATGGTTCTCCTAGAGCGGCTAAGTCTGGCCCATTTAGCTTAGTGGGAGCTGGGTGGGTTGTCTAGTCGGAGTTTTTATGGCCATATGCCTTGAATTGTGCTACCATAGCCCAGTTATGTTACGAAAGTTTATACTTCGCTGGTTGGTTAACTTCCTCGGCCTGTGGGCTGCGGCTGAGCTCATGAGCGGGAGCATCAATTACAACGACCGCCTGGCGGTCCTTGTGGTTGCGGCGCTGATATTCTCGCTGGTCAATGCGGTGATTCGCCCGCTTATTGTTATCCTATCTTTGCCGGCCATTGTCTTGACGCTAGGGCTATTTACCTTTGTAGTGAACGCCTTCATGCTGTATCTCGTAACAGTTATCTACCCCAGCTTCCATCTGCGGTCGTTCTGGACGGCAGTGGTGGCTGCGGTTATTATTTGGACTGTCAATTATCTGCTAACTGATTTGCTGGAGTCACGCCGTGAAAAATCTGTTTAATATCTTGACGGTAGTCTCTGCCATTTTGATGATACTGACAGTTCTGATTCAGTCCCGGGGCCAGAGCCTGGGGGCTTCGTTTGGTGGCGACTCGAACTTCTACCGCTCCAAGCGTGGTGCCGAGGCTGTGATATTTAACGCCACCATTGTTTTGGCGGTAATTTTTGTGCTCAGTGTTGTGCTGAGTATTATGTCGAAGAAATAATGTTCAATTATTTACGATTTCGCTACCGGCGAATGTTACGCCGGGCCAAGCGGAACAGCCGTCTGTTGCGCAAGTGGACGGTCAACTACATCAACCGACACATCTGGGGCAAATGGCACCAGCTGGGAGTGGTGCGCCGATTCCTGCTAGTGTGGCTGGGCCTGGTAGCGGTGGCGTTTACTGGCCTGACCAACCAGCTCAGTATGCTCAGTCAGGCCACCCAAGTGTCGGTACCAGCGCCTGGGGGTACGTACACCGAAGCCGCAGTTGGCACGGTTAAATCACTGAACCCGGTCTTGCCAGAATCCACCACCGCCAATGACATGAACGCGCTCATATTTAATGGCCTGACGCGCTACAATGCTAAGCGCCAAGTGGTGCCCGACTTAGCTACGAGCTGGGATATTTCTGCTGACGGGCGAGTTTACACCTTCCACTTGCGCCATGGTGTTAAGTGGCATGACGGCGTGCCGTTTTCCGCGGCGGACGTGGCATTTACGCTGACAGCAATCCAGAATCCTGACTCCCGGTCGCCACTGGCTTCAAGCTGGCAGGGTGTTAAAACCGACACGCGTAGCAATGACGTGGTGATCTTTACGCTACCTACGCCCCTAACTTCGTTTTTGGACTCAACCACGTTACCCATCGTGCCGCGGCACTTATTGGAATCAGTGGACCCAAGCCAGCTGCGTGAGGCAGCTTTCAATCAGCGCCCTGTGGGGACTGGGCCGTTTAAGATCAAAACCTTTGCTCCGTCGGCCCACGAGGTCACGCTAGAGGCCAACCAAAACTACTATGCCGGCCGGCCGCAGCTTGATGAGTTTACTTTCCGGCTTTACGATACGCCAACCGAGGCGCTGGATGCCTATGCTAAGCACCAAGTGATATCGCCGGGCCGGGTACGGCCAGAGCAGCAAGCTCGGCGGGAACAGTTAGCCGACTTAACTGATTACAGCTTCACTCTACCGGAAGAGACAACATTGTTCTTTCAGACGGGTGATCCGCGGTTGAGTGATAAAACCCTGCGGCAAATTTTGACTCGGTCGATTGACCGCAAAGCCGTCATTAAGCAAGCCACTGATAATCAAGGATTAGCAGTGAGCCAGCCGATTTTGCCAGGTCAGACTGGATATACGGCGAGTTATGCACTGACGGCGCAGTCCGCAACTGCTACGAAACAGGCTCTGGAGGCGGCGGGGTGGAGAATAGCGCGTGGGAATGTGCGCGAGAAAGAGGGTCAAAAGCTGTCATTTAAGCTTGTAACGCTGGCTGGCGGCGAACTGGAGCGAGTGGCGCAAAGCCTTAAAGACCAGTGGGTGCCATTGGGGATTGAGCTCCAGATTAAGTCAGTAGATTCAACGACGTTACAGCAGACATATATGCGGCCACGTAATTTCCAAATGTTGTTATTCGGTATTAACATCGGGGCTGACCCGGATGTGTATTCATTTTGGCACTCAAGTCAGGCTAAAGATCCGGGATTGAATTTGTCGGGCTATAACTCTCCAGCGGCTGATGTGGCACTGGAAGCTGGTCGTATCAAGACCGATTCTAGTGTGCGTAAAGGCAAATACGACACATTTTTGAAAGCCTGGAATGATGATGCGCCGGCGGTAGTGCTTTACGAGGCGGCCTATCAGTATGCGGCCAACGATCAGGTCGGAGGTGTAACGCCGGGGCGGCTGGTGGAGCCCAGCGATCGGTATAGTAATGTGGAGCACTGGACGGTCAAGCGCCAGTGGATTCAAGCTGAGCGCTAGCTAAAATTTCAGAATGATGGCAAAAAGAAGCCCCCTGCGCGGTGCAGGGGGGGTAGGGCCGGCGCGAGCGGGGTGCTCGCGCCGGCCGGCGGAAGGGTGATGAGCGTCAGGAGCCGATGGTGACCTTGCGGATGCCGGGGCTCGAGACCATCGAGTCGATCTGTGCCTGGCTCGTCACGTACAGGCTCTTGCGGGAGCCGTCGATGACGAGTCCACCCTTGGTGTCGCGGATGATGTGGGTGGAGCCGTCGAACGATGTGCCGGTGGAGGCCGTGGACTCGTAGATGAGCCCGGTCTTGCTGTCGGCCGCGGCCACCCACACGCTCTGGCCGTCGATCCAGCCGCCGCCGGCGGGCAGATCCTGCACCAGGTGCAGAACGGCGCGCGCGGCGGGAGCGGACGTGATGGTGACGGTGCTTCCGGAGATGCACCTCTCGTCGTTCGTCCCGTAGGTGGGGTACTCGGGCTGGGAGTCGCGGCGGATCACCTGGTCCATCTCGGGGGAGACAGCGGCGGTGTAGCTCTTCTCACCGGTGCGCGTGAGCGCCACGTTGAGTTCCGCGTACGGCCCGACCCGGCCACCGGCGTGGTCCCAGGTCAGGGTCTGGTCGGAGAGGCAGAACGCGTCCTTCTGGTGGCTGTAGTGGCGGATCGCCACCATCTGGCCGTTGGCCGGTTCCGGCTCCGCCGAGGTGGTGAACCGGGTCTGCCCGACGGCCAGCTCGCTGATGGGCTGCGCCTGTGCGACGGCCGCGGCGGTCAGGTTCGAGGGCACCGGCCGCGGGGCCGCCGTGTCGGACGAACGCGTGACCACGAAGACCGCCGCGACGGCGGCCAGGATCGCGATGATCGCGGCGATGACGTAGAACTTGCGTCGCGAGGGTGTCGGCACCATGCCGGGCCGTTCGGTGGGCTGAGACATTCTCATCTCTCTTCCTGCCCGGATAGCATCCGGGCATCTGTAGGAGGATCTTGCGGAAGTCGGGTTGATGCGCTTCGGCAACGTCATATATATTAGCACTTTATACAGAAAAAGTCAATAGATTTAGCCTATCCACCAACAGCTTTTCTGATCAGCTGATTTATGCTATAGTTTTCGGGTCCATCATATAGCCACGCGCGAGTGGTGAAATGGTATACACGCTAGTTTCAGGTACTAGTGCTCGCAAGGGCGTGGAGGTTCGATTCCTCTCTCGCGCACCAAGGTAAGACCCCGGGATGTATTTTCCGGGGTTTTACCTTGGTGGGCGAATTGCCGCTGATGGTGTAGTTGAGCAGATCAAGCGGTCCAATGACGCATTCTCTTAGCTAGAATTGCGATTTAGCCTCAAAGTGCTTATGATTATGGTATGAAAGCGTATCTCAAAGAGCTCCAAGGCCAGCTTCTGGGTAGTGTGACCGATAACGATGACGTTCGGCAGTTCTTTGCCACCGACGCCAGTATCTTCACTATTAGTCCTGAGGCGGTCGTTTACCCCAGAAATACAGCTGATGTTCGCAAAACCATAAAGCTCGCGGCTGAGCGGACGCAGGCGGGTAAGCCACTGAGCGTAGTGCCGCGAGGTAAGGGTACCGATCAGGGCGGCGGCGCGGTCGGCGACGGGTTGCAACTGGTGTTTCCGGCGTATATGAACCGGCTGATTCGGCTCACCAAAGACACTGTCACGGTCCAGCCGGGAATGTCGTATAAGGCACTTCAGCAAATTTTGCATACGCACGGTCGGTTTCTACCGCCCTATCCCGCCTCCCTGGACTACAGTACGGTAGGCGGCGCCGTTGGCAATAACGCAGCCGGCGAGAAGACGGTTAAATACGGCGCCACCCGGGACTTTGTAGTGGGACTCAAGGTGGTGCTAGCCGATGGCTCGCTTATTGAGACCCGCCGTATTTCGGCTCGTGAGCTTAATCGCAAGAAGGGCCAGGCTGATCTTGAGGGCGATATTTACCGCAAGCTCGACAGCCTCATCCTGGATCACGAAGATATTATCGCTAAGGCTAAGCTAAAAGTGTCTAAAAATACGGCTGGATACGCTCTGGAGCGGGTGCGCGGCAAGGACGGCTCGTTTGATCTCGGCCAGGTAATTATTGGGGCTCAGGGCACACTCGGTGTCGTGACTGAAATTACCTTCAAAACCGTGGTCTGGAACCAGCGCACGACGCTCCTGGTGGGCTACTTTGACGACTTGCGTCAGGTAGGCGACGCCATAACAAAGCTGGTCGCACTTGGCCCCAGCGCGCTCGAGCTGGTGGACCACCATTTGTTGGCGTATGTCCGGCGTCATCAGTCTCAAGATCTAGAAAACCTCCTGCCGGACACCCTGCCCAAGATCGTGTTGTTGGTTGAGTTTGATGACGGTAGTCAGTTTGCTCAAAATATGCACGCGCGGCGAGCACAGACGATTCTCAAGAAATATGCCAGTGGCTTTCGGGTTTCTACTGACCCCATTGAGCAGGAGGCACTCTGGAAAATCCGTCGCAGTGCTGCCGCAGTTATTTGGATGGCGCCCGGAGCCAAGAAGGCACTACCCTTCATCGAGGACGGTATTGTGCCGGCGGCCCGGCTGACGACCTTCCTCGAGCGTACGTATAAGTTGCTACAGAAATACGATCTCGATATTGCGGTTTGGGGCCACGCTGGTGATGCTAATTTACACTTGCAGCCCTTCTTGGATCTGTCCAAAAAGAAGGATGTGGAGAAAATGCTGGACTTGAGCCATGATTTTACCGAGCTGGTTATCAGCCTGGGTGGATCCACCAGTGCTGAGCATAACGATGGGCTCATCCGGGCGCCTTATTTGCAGCAGCTGTATGGCACTGCAATGTATGAGCTGCTGCGTCAAACTAAGCATATTTTTGACCCCCATAATGTCTTAAATCCCGGCAAAAAGGTCGATGTTACCGAATCGATCATGCGCGGGCGCCTGCGGACAGAGTACTCGCTAAGCCACCTGTCGGACCACTTGCCTCATACATAATATCGAGGAGATTACCCATGTTTTTCTTTCGTCGTTCCATGCCGCAGCCACGTTTCGCGCTCGGATTGTTGCTCGGTCTCGTAGTCGCATTTATGATTCTCTTGCAAGAGCGGCCGATTTTGGGCTTGAGCGGTCTAGGCACGGTGGCGATTATAGCGGCGGGCCTCGTGGAAGCAAATCACAGCCGCATCTGGGAGGCCTATCGCCAGCAATACAAGAAACGATCTAAGCGAGATCAGAGCGTGTGGACCCGCCCGAGCGAAGCCTACTACCGCATGAACGTGATCGTATTATGGCCGCTCGTGGCGATTCTGGGAGTTTGGTGCCTCTGGCTAGCATACACAATGGGCTAGCTCTTTTCGATTGTGGCGTTTTGTGGTAATCTAGGCGAGTTAGTTTGGCCACGCGCGAGTGGTGAAATGGTATACACGCCAGCATGAGGGGCTGGTGCCCGCAAGGGCGTGGAGGTTCAAGTCCTCTCTCGCGCACCAGGAATTATCCCATATAAAAACACCTAGCTTTCTAAGGTGTTTTTATATGGTCTGAGATAGGATATTGCACCTCCACGATTTCTACGGGAGGCTCGGGTGGTTGCTGAGCTTTTGCATGACACTATTGTCGCCTACATACACTGATCCACCGGCTTGGACAGTTTCACGAATGAGTTTGATCACATTCTTACGGTCATTTTGGAGGTGTTGTTCTAGGGTGGTGTCGATCGAGATCTCGGTGTCATACTTTATCCCCCAGGTGCTGAGTTCGATTAGCACCGGAATCAAATCCAGTCCTTTTTCACTGAGCGAATAAATCTCTTTTCGCCGATCAAGTTCGCTGCGGGTTTTCTGCAAAATACCTTGTTGCTCCAGATCAGCTAGGCGGTCGGCAAGCATACTGGTGGTCACATTTTCAGCTGAAGCCAGAAATTCATTATACGTATGCTTGCCGTAGTACACGATGTCACGCAGAATCAAGAACGCCCATCGGTTGGTGGTGATTTCGAGCGTATAGTTAATGGGGCAATCCGATTGCCGCTCGCTTTTTCCCGTACTCCGCATAGCTTTTTTCATAGTCTCTTCCTCTACTATACTACTTCCAACCCTAGCTTAGGGCGGACCCATTGAGCGAGCCGGTCAATGGCGTCGTCGGCTTCAGGTGCGCGCCCGGCCATCATTTGATGGGTATGCAGCATGCCCGGGAAGACATCCAGCTTGGTCTCGACACCGGCTTTCTTGGCTTGCTCTGCGAACATGCGACTATCGTCAAGTAAGGTCTCATTGCTACCGGCCTGCAAATAAGTGGGTGGCAGACCCTTCAGGTCAGCGTAGAGGGGACTCGCCAGCGGATCGCGCCGGTCGCCGTCACCAAGAAACGTTGAGATCAGCCACTCGCCGCCGGCTTTGCTGAAGAAAACATCCTTTTCGCGGTTTGTTTCGTAGCTTTGACCGGTCAGGGCGAGGTCGAGCCATCCTGATAGCACCATAACTGCTGCCGGCAGGGCTACGCCTTCGTCGCGAGCCAGCTGGAGTACGCCAAAGGTCAGGATGGCGCCGGAAGAGTCACCAGCGATGGCAATATGCTCAGGCTTGACGCCTTGACCCAGCAGCCAACGATAGGTGGTAAAAGCGCTCTCGAGCTGATGGGGGAACTTTTGCTGGTGGCCATATGCATAGTCAAATAGGAGCGCCCGGGCACCCGTCGCCTTGGCCAGATGTCCCACCATTTTACGGTGCGTATACATTGAACCGCTGACGAAACCACCGCCGTGGGCGAAAAAAATCACCCGATCTTTTTGAGCATTCTTGGGCACGACCCACATGGCCTGGACGCCATCAGCGTCCGCTTCGATGTAGTCGACATCGCCCGGTTCGGCCGTAAGTGCCGTCCAGTGAATGTCGTTCCACTCAATTTGCTCTTCCGGCGTGAGGCCGGCAGCACTGACCTTGGCCAGGGCTTCGTAGTGCAATTTGTTGGCTTGGCTTTGTTTGCTTGACATAGTGTCTCCTTTATTGATTAATGCGAGCTGCCCGCTCTTTGGACGTGAAAGCATTTATCGCATGAACGGAGTATATATTAATTAACTTGGAAAATACAAGTTAATTTTTATTTACACCTTTTTGTTACAATAAGCAGGCATATCGCATGATCTACTGAGGAAGGAAATATGAGAAAAATTATTGCCAGCACACTTGTAACGTTGGATGGTATCATGCAGGATCCTGGCGGATTTGGTGAAACAAAAGATGGCGGATGGGCCGGGCCATACTATGACGAAGAGATGGGTCGAATGTTTATTGACGGACTGGCGGCCTGCGATACGTTCCTCTGCGGCGAGGTCACCTACAAAGTGCTCTCCGAAGCCTGGGAAGGCGGCACCGGCGAATACTTGGACATGCTCAATAACATGCCGAAGCTTGTTGCCTCTACAACGCTGCAAGAACCGTTGGGATGGAATGCTAAACTGATTAAAGGAAATGTTCCTGATGAAGTAGCGAAGATCAAACAGCTGCCTGGCAAGGACATCATGATGTACGGTAGTGCAACACTGATGGCCTCACTTGCAGAACGTAACTTAATCGACATATACAAAGTTTGGATTTATCCAGTGATTCTGGGGAGTGGGAAGCGGCTGTTTCCGGAAGGGTTTAGCAAGGAAAAGCTCGAGCTTATCGACGCTAAGACACTTGGCTCCGGCGTCGTTGTGCTCACCTATCAATCTTTTCGATAATGACTTGAGCGTTGACACGCTGCCTTCCCCAGCCTAAATCAGTCAGCCTTTGGTGCTAGGTCAATGTTAGATCCTGGCGCCGAAGAAAAGTAAAACACCCTGCCAACTGCGCGTAGTGCGCAGTTGGCAGGGCCGGTGCAGGAGGTGCTAGTCTTCGTCGTCGGACTCGATCTTGAGCACCGAGCGGCCGACCATGCCGGCGCCGATGAAACTGAGGAGGGACGACCAGCCGGGCGAGAGCAGGTGGTGTCCGCTCAGGAGCACAACCGCCCCCGAGGCGATGAGCCAGATGAGGGCTGCGAGGAAGCCCTCGAAAACCGAAACCCGGTCATCATCCCTGCTGCTTCGGCGGCGGGTGCTGTTGATGAAGCTCGTGCCGCAGACCACACCCCATACGCCCACCCAGATGGTGTCTTCTGCGGTGGTGGGGTCTTTGAGAATGAAGTAGGCCGCTCCCGCCACCGACAGCACGACGCCGATGGCAGTTAAGAATTCGCCGGCACTCATCGAAGATGACCGCTTAGGCGAGTGGACCTGCTTCTTCTGACTGCTTGCGGGTGGCGGGTTAAAGCTCACCAGACGGTTTAGCTCGACTCGCTCAGCCTCGTTCAGGAATCCCAGCGAAGCGTCGCGCTGGCCCAGCGTCACGAGAAAGGCATGCGCCTCTCGCTGAACCTTTTTGGTGAGGCCCTTCTCGACGGAGCTTTCCAAGATGCGGTCAACCCTCTCGCGTTCGCTGTCGTCGAGAAACGACATCGCCGGATGCTCGGCGTCGCGAACCCTCAAGCGTCGCATCAGGTCGAGCTGGGGTGTTGACCGCGCGGGCATATCAGCAGACATTTCGTACCTCCGGTTGGATAGCATAGGATTTTCAAGCAGGCTGTTCCACTATAGAGAAAGCATAGACTTTAGTCAATAAAAATGTAATAATATGCAATTAACATGCCTAAATTTGGATGCTAGATATCGAATGAGCTTAAAAGTTCAAGATTCTCAACTGTAAGTTTTCCGCCCCAATCTTTTTTTGCCTGAGCCCATTCTGTTTCGAATTGACCCCATTGCCAGGCTGGCTCCCAGTGGCTACCGTCCACAAGCTTACTTCTTATAAAGTAAGCATTATCGATAAGTGTTTGGTTATCAAATAGATCGGCAAAAGGCGATTCCGGCGAGTCCACAAAGGTGAGCGGCGTCGCCACGTAGCCCTCCCAATCTTTCGGATCAGTTTTTGCCAGCGCTTTAATGTGTACTGCGAGCCGGTCATAGAGCTTAGTCCTTAGCCGGTTGTCGGCACGCTTGTATAATCTGATATAGCACTTAACTTCATGTTGCTCGGGTTCAGTAATTACGGTTAGTCGTTCTATAGCCTGTTCGCTAATCCTATCCAATAACTGCTGGTCGTTAACGATATCTTTGTTTTCGAGAAGGTAGCCAAGTATTTCTGCCGAAGGATTGCCCCAGCCGGCCCATTTGAGTACATCTGCATAATTCCACCAGGGTGCGCGTGGATACTTGTCGGCTTCGGGCGGGATGTTTTCCCAGCACTGCGTTTTGTTGTTATACGTCGCTAGGAGATAAAGTACGGCTTCTTTAGTGAGATCGGTATTTAACGTCCCCATTTTGGCTAAATACTGCAATGCGACTGTAGTGGCGAGCGCCGATGATCCCGGCAGCCGCAAGTCGGGCTCAAGGCACCGGCCAAATCCGCCATCACTATTTTGGTATTTAGCGAGCTCGTTCAGTACTGGCTGAGCGTCCGCTTTCTCGAATAAGTATTCGTAAAGGCGTAGATCGAGCTTGCGAGCATTGGCTTCTAGATAAGTTTTGAAATTCATAGCTTTATTGTACCTTCCGGCGCTCTCAATAAAACTTAATCTTGTGGCCTGGTATGAAAAAACGGCTCCAAGACTGGAGCCGCTCAAGGGCCAGGTCGTCGATGCCTGGCCCTCGTGCCGCCATGGTTAGATCGTCTCGATGTATGCCATCACCGGAATGTGGTCCGACGGGCAGGCGGTGTTGGGAATGTTCTCGGGCCGCAAGTCGATCTGAATGCGCCGGGCGTGAACACCCCGGACGGCGATCAGGTCGATGGGTGCTCGCTCCGAGCCAATGAGCGCCGTGGGCTCATTGCCGCAGATGTTCACAAATCCTGCGGTTGCCAAGCATGCGCGCGCCGGGCCGCCGGGACGGTCGTTGCTGTCGGTAAAGATAACCGCTGGTCGGTTTTTGCCGACCCATCCCAGGAGTTCTTCCACCTGAGCGACGCCAGGATGCTGCGGCTCATCGGCCGGTGCCCATTTAAGGTGGGTGTTGATGTATGTTACACCCCCGATGACCATGGACTGCATCAGATAATCTGAGTCGTCATTGTAGCGGTGGGTTACAAAGTCCGTGACTGTAATGTTTGGCCGCACCAGCATTAGGCAGCCGTCCGGGTCGCTGACTTTCGGTGACCAGAACTGCTGCCATTTGCCGGTTGCCTCCAGGGCCGCAGCAAGAGGCCGCTCTACTTCCTGCAAGCCAATAACGTCGGCTTTCAAGTCGTGAATGAGCCGCAGGAGGTGCAGGGTGCGGCCTCCAGGCACTAGCAGACTGGGCGGAACATGGGCGTAGTTGCCGTATTTGAGATACGCATCAGCTAAGACATTGAGACTTGCGCAGCGCAGGCTCAAGTTGTATCCCTCTCGAAGTTCGTGGGCTGACGGACCATTGTAGTAGAACACAAAAGGGGTCATTAGTCTACGCTTTCTACATGTGATATGGCCCTTCAAATACCGTGTAAATAGCTAATTTGCCTCTTGCGTCCAGATAGCGGCGTCTGTACCGTTAAAGTGTGAAAATGCTAAAGCTTAGCGAGCTATCTCTCGCATTTAAGATCAACTTGGGGCTGGTGGCCGGTCTCATGATCCTCATAGCTGTTGGTATGGTGAGCGTGGTCAATCGTGACGCACTGGATCGGGCGACCAGCGGTCGGGAGCACGCCATGAAAGCTAAGCTGGCCAGTGCTCAGCTGCTATCCGACTTGATTAATGTGGAAACGGGTCAGCGCGGGTACGTACTCACAGGTCAAACCTCGTACTTGCAGCCCTACGACCAGGCAGCGGCGCGACTTGATGCGGCTATTTCAAACTTACTAATACTCACTCCGGATGCGACAGACCGCCAACTTGTAAGTGACATTAATAACTTGGCCAAGGAAAAATTAGCTGAATTACACCAAACGATTACGCTGCGACAAACCAAGGGATTTGCGGCGGCCCAGGCTGTGGTTCTGACGGGTCAAGGCAAAACCTACATGGACCAAATCCGGGCCAAGATGACCACACTTAATGCCAACGAAGATCGAGCTATCGTTAATTACGCGACTCAGTCGGGTCAGCTTCAGCGCCAGACTACGCTTGTGGTGGAGGCCGGCATTTTGTTGTCGGTGCTGGTGGTGGCGAGCGCAATCTGGATTATCAATCGCGATTTAACTGCTCGCAGGCGCGCCGAAGATGAGCTGGCCGAACAAGAAGCCCGACTCAAGGCTGTTATTAATAGTATGACCGAAGGTTTGGTGGTGGCGGATCAGCACGGCACGTTCACGCTCTTTAACGCTGCGGCGGAAAAAATTTTGGGCGTAGGTATGCTTAAGATTTCGCCTGACAAGTGGGCCAAGAGCTATGGAAATTACCTGCCTGACAAAACCACGCCGTTTCCAGCCGAGCAGTTTCCGCTTGTGCGGGCGCTAAAAGGCGATGAGGCTCGGGATGTGGAGATTTATGTAAAGAACAAACAACTTAAGACTGGCAAGTTTATTAGCGTGAGCGGCAATGCTCTGCGTGATGCTAATGGGCACATTACGGGCAGTATTGCAGTTTTTAACGATATTACCCAGCGCAAAGATGCTGAAACTAAGCTTTTTGCGGAGAAAGCCAAAGCTGAGGCGATGCTTGGTAGCATAGGCGACGGCGTGTTCGCGTTGGACACGGAGGAGCGCATTGTGTTGTTTAACCGGGCCGCTGAGCAATTAACTGGTTTTACTCTCCAAGAGGCTTTGGGCCGGCCTTACACCGATATTCTGGAATTCTACAGCGAAAAAGACGGCCGGCCGGTTGATGAATTTATCAAAACCGCCCTCAAAGGCTGGACTGCTGCTATGACCCAGGACACTTGGCTCAGGCGCAAAGACGGCACTCCGATCCCGGTGGCCGATAGTGCGGCACCCATTTTGGGGGTTGATGATGAGGTTCAAGGAGCCGTAGTGGTGTTCCGCAATGTGGTTCGCGAAAAAGAGCTCGAACGGCTCAAGGACGACTTTGTGTCGATTGCCTCGCATGAATTACGCACACCCATGGGTGCTATTCGAGCATTTGTGTCGATGATTTTAGACGGTGATTATGGTCCAGTGAATAAAAACTTGGTAGAGCCACTAACCGACATTCGAGGCTCCACGTTGCGTCTGGTTGAGCTGGTAAACGATATGCTTAACGTGGCTCGAATTGAGGCTGGACGGATGAAGTTTGAGGTGACGGACCAGCCGCTTGACGCCATACTGCACGAAGTTATGGCGGTGATGACGCCACTTGCCAAGGAAAAAAAGCTGGAGCTAAACTATCTACCGCCAAAAACCAGCGTTATGGTATTGGCCGATCCAGGCAAGGTGAAGCAGGTGCTTACCAATTTGCTGGGCAATGCACTTAAGTTTACGGATACTGGTGGCATTACGGTTAAGGCGGTAGCCAAGCATGATTTTGTCGAGATAACGGTGGTAGATACTGGTCTGGGTATTTCATCCGAGGATCAGCCCAAGCTCTTTGGTAAATTCCAGCAAATATCGTCAAATCAGACCGGTCGGCCGGCCGGTACGGGACTTGGTCTGTATATTTCGCGGGAAATCATTCGTAAAATGGGTGGTGATCTATGGATTAAGCATTCGGCGCTCGAAAAAGGCAGCGAGTTTGCCTTTACCGTGGTCCGCGCCAAGACTGCAGCGGCCAAGCAAGTACAGGAGCGGTTGGCCCGCGAGGCATCGGTACACCCAGACCAGAAGTAACGACAGGAGACAAGCATGAAAGTACTTATTATCGAAGACGATACCCCATATCGTAAGGTTTATACCCGCAAGTTTGAAGTGGCCGGCTATATGGTGGAAACGGCTGAAGACGGCGTTAAAGGGATAGAAAAGGCCCGGAGCTTTAAGCCCGACATCGTTTTAACCGATCTGATGATGCCGCAGATGGATGGCTTCCAGGTTCTCGATACACTCAAAGGTGACTCGAACCTTAAGGACATCCCGGTCCTTGTGCTAACCAATCTCTCTACGGCTGAGGATTCTCAGAAAGTGCTGCAGAAAGGTGCTGTGGGTATTCTGGTTAAGTCGGATACTGAGCCTCAAGTTATCGTGGAACGCGTTAACGAGCTTTTGGATCAGAAATAGCCAGAAAAACTTATAGGCAATTATGACTCTGCTGCGGCCAAGTATTTGCCTCCGTGGCTGGGCTATTGATCCAAGCTGGCCTTTGCGCGCTCGAGCACGGTCTTGGAGTAGGTGGTTTTCCAGCGTGAAAAGTTCCAGGTATCAAGGAATTTCTCGGCGCCGTGACGGCCGCTGGCGTAGAGCGTGGCTTGCTGTTGGGCGGTAATATCAAAGTCGAGCGTCTTAACACCGGTTGTATCAACAAACATAGTGCGGCTGGTAACACTCGGGTCGTCTAGATGTACGGCGTCACGAGCATTAAGCATAGTGCTCAGGATGGCCAGTGTGAACTCGAGCGTATTATGGGTCGGGTTTATTTGATTTACGGCTTCAGATTTGGCTGAGAGTTTCACTCCGAAGGTGGGCCAGTCAAAGGTATTGTCAAATAAATCAATCGGGAAGTTGGATAGCACGCCACCATCCACGAGCCGACTGGCACCGAGCCGAGCCGGTTCATAAAAGAACGGAAATGACATAGAGGAACGAATGGCGTCGCTGACTCGTTGGGTGTCGGGATTAAGCCCGTAGAGATGATAATCCCAGGGCAGGTGCACTAAGCGGCCGCGTGTAATGTCGGCCGCCACTACTACAAGCTTGTAACGGCGCTCTGGTGGTAAGTCTTGAGCCCATGGTTCAGCCAGGCGGAGATCGCCAAATGTATGAACGCCGAGGTTATCAAGGCAGTCGTCGACCCATTCACGGAGGTAATCGCCCTCGTAAATGCCTTGCTCAAAGAGCAGCGACAAAGCCTTGCCGGGCAAGCCGAGCTGATCAATGAGGCCGGGATCCTGGAACTTGTGATAGTCGAGTGTTTCCATGCACTGGCGCAGATCGGTTAGTGGCATGCCGGCTGCCACAAGTGATCCCACAATGGCACCGGCGCTGGTGCCGGCGACCCGATGTATGGAGTAGCCGCGTTCGGCCAAGATGGTGAGTGCCCCCACGAGCCCGATGCCGCGGACGCCACCGCCCTCCATTACAATATCGCAAGATAGTTGTGGCTTACTCATGCCACTATTGTAGAATTTGAATATGTGGCGGCCTTTGGGCAAAGCTCTAAGGCTAGGCATTTTGTGATACGATACGCACTGTCGTTTTCCGGGTCAACTCGCGAGCGAGGTCGCTACACCATGAGCAAAATCCCTAAGAGCGCCATTCTGCTGGGCGGCATTCTACTTTTTGGCGCCGCCATTTGGGTGGTGGCACAACTGCTGGCTCAATCCTGGCAGGAGCCTACGGTGCCAACCTGTGACGGCCGTCTTATGAGCATTGTCGAGACCTGCGACTTGTACCGCAACGGTCACAAGTCGTCGTCGACCGACTACAAGTCTCAGCTGGCAGCTGACGTGTTCGGTCACTACTTGGGGCTGTATGCGGTGGCGGCCGGCATTGTGACGCTGGGCGTTGTCGGGGTGAGCGTCGTCTGGACGATGACAACTGGTGCCCGGCGACGCAATCAGCACCACGAGCCGCCGAGCGAGTGAGTGGATGGCGCCCCCGGACCATTCCGGGGGCGCCAAATGCTTTTGCTTTTAATCACCTGGAAGGTGGAGGGGCCGGATTCTATTCAGGTTCCTTTAGGGTATTGGGGTCGTCCTGGACTTTGTCCCTCAGCAGTTCCCCGCTATCTGCTGGATCGTCCCCATTTGTGCCCGACTTGTCATCCGGGTTATCGCGCCTACCCAAGGCTAACTCTCCTCACTGCCGATTGTTGTAGCACGGTATGCTACCGCTAGACATTATGAAAATGCAGACGTCCGGCGTGAAGGGACGAAATTACGAAGTGCTGCCGAATACCGGGACGAGCTATTGTGCGACTGAATAATTGAGGTTATAATTTCCAAGTTAATATACGGGCAATTAGCTCAGTTGGCTAGAGCGCTTCGTTTACACCGAAGATGTCGGGGGTTCGAGTCCCTCATTGCCCACCATATTGGTCTTATGTACACCGTTAGCAATGAAAACAGCGTCACTATCCGTGGCGCTGTTTTCGCTTTTGGCGTAGGGCGACTTACTGCGTAGCTTCTTGAATTTATTGACCGATCGGTCTATAAAGGAAACTATGCCATCTACCACGACCAGAACTAGAATTCAGGATTTGCGACGAACTGAGCTTATAAGCGCAACGCTGCGGGTTATTAACGCGACTGGTTTTAGTGAGGCCTCGGCCTCGCGCATTGCTGCCGAAGCGGGCGTAAGCAAGAGCGTGTTCTTTTACTATTTCAAGACCAAGGATGAGCTCATCGAGGTGGTTATCGCGACGTTCTTTGAAGAGCTTAAGGTTTTTATGGTCGCGCGCATGGATAGTACTGGTTCGGCCAGTCAACTGTTGCGATCGTATATCACGGCTAATTTGTTGTTTGTGGAGCAGCATCGTGAAGATCTGGCGGCAATTATTCAGATTATGCATAACACGCGGCGCAACGGCGAAGTTTATATGAGCTACGAGAAGCTGGCCGAGAAGTCGTACCAGAAGCCGATGCGGATTTTTAAACACGGTCAGTCTATCGGCGAATTTCGAGACTTTGACCCGCTGGTGATGGCCAAGGCGCTTCGCAACGTTATTGATAGTACCGTGGTTAATGTGGTGCAGCAAAAACCGATTGATCTTGGACGCGAAACCGAAGAATTATGTCAATTGTTTATTCAGGCTTGTATTAAAACTAAGGAGTCCTAGTTTATGCCACGTTCATCTAATACCAATATCCACCCTCAGGTCAGCACTGATTTTGAGCGGATTAATAAGCTCATCTTGACGTTCTTGGGGCTCAACATCGCCTTTGCCCTGGTGGTGTTTGCGCTGCATTCTAGTCTCGATGTCGCGTCGGCTCAGGCAGTGGAATCGAGGGCGGTGAGCTTTGTAATTGTGAGCTTCTTGCTGCTGTTTTTCCATCGCAAGATGGTAAGTGGTAAGCGCTGGGCTTGGAAGCGACTGCGGATTGTATCGATTATTGCACCCATTGGTATTCTGGTGTTTTTGCTCCAGACGCATGGGCTGCCGTGGTGGGTTGATGCGATTCAGGTGCTAGGTGCGGCCATTTACGCGCTGATTGCGGTACTTGTAAATCGGGAGCATTTCAAGCAACATTTCCCCAAGGAAGCCAAGGCCAAGGTCTAAAGCTAGATATCCAGGGTGACGCTAATGGGGCAGTGGTCTGAGCCCATGACGGCTGGGTGAATGTCGGCCGCTACAACCTTGTCCTTGAGGCTGGCCGAAACCAAGAAGTAGTCGATGCGCCAGCCAACATTTCGGGCTCTGGCGCCGCCAAAGTTACTCCACCAGGTGTAGAAACCATTACCTTGTTTGAACATTCGCAAGGTGTCGATGAAGCCGGCGTCTAGGAAGGCCTGGAACCCAGCGCGCTCCTCGGTGGTGAAGCCTTTTTTGCCAATGTTTGGTTTGGGCCGGGCAAGGTCATCCTCGGTGTGAGCTACGTTAAGGTCACCGCAGAAAATGACAGGCTTAGGTTCGTTATCAAAAACGCCGGTTTCAAGGCCTTTGCAGTATTCCAAGAAAGCTGGGTCCCAGTGATCGTGACGGAGCGGGATACGGCTGAGGTCGTCTTTGGCGTTGGGGGTGTAAACGGTTACGACGTAGAAGTCTGGGAATTTAGCGGTGAGAACGCGCCCTTCGGTGTTGGGGTCGCCATATTTATCATCGGTCATGGCGTACTTTTTCTTGATGACTTCAGGGAGACCATTGTTGGTTTTAATGGGGGCGGTTTTCGAGAAAATAGCCGTGCCAGAGTAGCCGGGCCGATCAGCGGAGTTCCAGAACTGGTGATATCCGGCGGCTTCAATATCGGCGTGATCGGCGCCGGCTTTGGTCTCTTGTAGGCAGAGAATGTCTGGGTGCTCGGCCTCGAGAAAGGGCTTGAGGGCTTCTTTGCGCAGTACCGCGCGGATACCATTGACGTTCCAGGAGTAGAGTTTGAGTTTCATATTTCAAGTGTACACGACGGCCGGAGACGAGGCTAGAAGCGCTTGAGGGCGTAGATGTGGGTGTTGTCGAAACTGCGGTTGTCGAGGTCGTTGATGGGGCATACAACGCTGCCGCCTACCCGATCACCCACCTTAAGAGCCGACTTCCAGTTGGTCTTGAACTGGTCGAGGAGACCGGTTGCGGGAGTTAGTTGCCACAGGGCGCCAGACGAAGTTTTGATGGTGATAGTGCCGTTCTGGAGGCTGGTGATGCGGCCTTCCAGGTTACGAACGAGCAAATCTGGGCTCGGTACGTCAGGCGCGAGCTCGCTAAATGGCACTACGCCAGGGTTGTGGTTGTTGGTTAAGTGGGTTGTAGGGAGAACGGTGGGTATGCCACGTGCGTCCTTGGGGCCGAGGTCGTGCACCTGCATGGTGTAAAGACCCTGGCCTTGGTCGGTGGGAAGGTTCTGGCTGTCGCAGCTATCGGCGCCATTGTTGAGGCAGATGTTGCTGATGCCGCCCCAGCTAGGCTCGTACAGGCCGACGTCGGCAGTGTTTTTGGCCAGCGGGCCTTGATTGGCTTGGTCGGCTTCTTGAATGGCGGCGAGTGGATGCTTGAGCTCGAACGCGAAATAGTGAACAACGGCGGCAGGTGCAGTAGATGAACCAGTCTGATGGCGCCAGTATGGGTCTTGGTAGAAGACCACTAGGTTGCCCGTAGCCGCGCGATCGGCAGTTGCCGGCTCGCCTTGGCGGTAGAGCGACAGCTCAGCTAGCGGCACGGACAATTGCTGGTCGAGAGGTCCCGAAGGTCGCGTTTTATCACCCAATAGGTACTGTATCTGTATCGTGGCCATGGTGCTATCGATTCGCGTAATGGTGCCGACACGCGGATACTGGAAGTTATCGGGTGCGAGCCGGCTGACATGCTCAAAGCCGGCCTGGGGCCGGGTGAAGGCGTTGACGGCCTTAAAGTGAAGGCTGCTGACGGTTTGTAATTCGGCAAAGGCGGACACGGCGGCATCACTGTAGCTGCGGTGAACTCCATGCTCGTAAGTGTGGCCCTGGTAGGCTATGTTGACCTGCTGGCCGGTAACCCAGCGTTTTACGAGCGACACGGGGTCGGTGCCCTGGGCGTAGGCGTAGCCGCTCAGACTAAGACTAGCGAGCAACACTCCGGCAGCCGAGATGGCGGTAATTTTGTGATGTGACAGATAGTTCATAACGAAGCTCCATTTAGTTGCGTTCGTTCTACGGTCTGGGCTGGCAAAGGTTGCAGGCTTTGCCAGCGCTGCCATGACGCGACTGGTGAATGCCGAAACGGGGGTCTTGGCAGGGCGCGCGGCGGCTAATTGGTCATCTATTTCGTGATTGGTCATGACAATTTCTCCTTGAGCTGAGCTTTGGCGCGATGCAGCCAGCTTTTTATGGTGTTGAGTGGAACGTTGAGCTCGGCGGCAATTTCTTCATAACGTTTACCTTCCCAGTAGTAGGCTTCAACCACACGCCGCAGCTCGGGGCGGGGAAGTGCCGCCACGGCGGCGCGGATTTCGGCGGCAGTTTCGGCCTCGATGAGTGAAGGATCAGGCGGCGCGGCGAGTGACAACTCGTCTAGGGGCAGGTGAGATTTGCGAGCACGAAGATGGTCGATCGCGGCGTTATGAGCAATGCGGTAGAGCCAAGTCGAGAATCGCGATTTGCGAGCATCAAACTTGGCTAGTTGGTTGTAGGCCTTTATAAAGGCCTGCTGAGCCACATCCTCGGCTTCTTCACGGTCGCCCAGGAGGCGGTCGCAATGAATAATGAGTCCAATGTGGTACCGATTTACCAAGTGAGCATACTGCTCGTGGTTGCCTTTAAGAATGTCAGAAATAAGCTCAGGTTCATCCATCGTGCTTATTATACGGACCAATCTTCCATATAGTTGCACGATTTTTTTGTGAAAAATATCAACGCTAAATAATGAATAGATCTCTAGTATGACAATACGTTATGTTCCGCGGGTGAAGATTGGGGATGACATGACGAGCACCGAGGTACAGTTCGAGGAGATGGTGGCCAGGATCGAGCCCTACTGCATCAGCGCAGCCGCGACGACGCGGGAAGACAAGACCAAGCGCTTGGAGTTGATTGCGGCTACGGTGGTAAGGGAGACCTTGCCAGACGACATCGCCGCCGTCGAGATGCTCGAGTATTTGGCCGGACGCGGCATTACCGCGCCGGGCCCTGATAATGGTTCTTCGGACTGGTACGAGGTTTGCGTCGGGCTCATTGCCGCGGCGCTGTGCCGCTACCTCGCCATCGAGAAAGACCACATCGCCGCCTAGGAGGTGTCCGTTTTGGGCGAATCCGCCCATGGTCCGGTTTCTTTTGCTTTGCAGAAGGACCGGACCATTCCTTATTGATTGTGCTAATGCTAAACTAGCACCAATGAGTGCGAGTGTTACCACGGGTTTTATCCCTACCGGAAAGCCTCATCCCGCCATGAAGTGGAGTGTCTTGGCGGTCTTATTCGTCATGGTCTGTCTCGGGGTGCCGCGAAATGTGGCCGCGGGTCAGCCTACGGTAGGCCCGCCCAGTGGATCGCAAAGTGGCGGCGTTTTTATTGGTCCCTATACGTTTTCGACCTACATTTATTGTGACAATGGGCCGAGTTTTAATGGGACCTACACGAATGCGCTAGAAGGTACGCATACCTTTACGTTTATGGCGAGCTCGGATGGGTCGCTGCTCGTACGCATTGACGGTGGTGGCGCTCAGCTCATCACGTCGTGCGGCAATACTACACCGGTATCGACGGTGGCAAATTATACGGTGACATACAGCTCGAGCGGACCGCCGCCGCCAACTCCCACGCCCACTCCGGCGCCTACCCCTACGCCGGTAATCTCGGGTGGTGGAGGTACCAGTAGCGGCAGTAGTGGTGGAAGTCCAGGTGGAGGTGCGCCCAGCACGGGGTCTTCGGCTACCGCGCCGCATCAGTCGGCAAGTACGCCCGGTGCCGCCCCGCCGGCGCATGCCGCGGTGACCACGGGAAGTGTAGCTACGCCAACGCCCACTCAGGCCACGCCGTCAATCGATAAGCCGGCGGCGGCTAAGCACACTGATGTCATCGTCGGTCCTTCGAGCCAACAGTATCATTGGCCATGGCTCTGGACGATTACCTGGATGCTCGTACTAACCTTGGGCGTGGGGTCATGGTTTGCCTGGCGATCGGTCCGGCTGCGGGGCTGGCTCGAAAACGCAACCTTAGGATGGCGGCTCAAGCTGGAGCCACACTGGTTCCGGTGGCGATTAGCCTGGCGCCGGCTGGCCCAGCCCCATGGTCGAGAGCTTGCTAGGCAGCGAGGGCTGAGCGCGCACCACCATACCGGGCGACTGCTGGCGCACCATCATACCTCGTATCCGGCCCTGGTGTTTTTGCTGATGGTGTCCACGGTGGTGCTGGGGGCGTATTCGTTGTCGAGTCAGGCCGATTCTACCTTGAGCCTTACCGTGCTGGGGCCGCCGCCGACCACCGCCGCAACTATTGACCAGCCGGCTGATGGCCAGACCATTCAGACTGCCACGACTACGGTTCATGGCACTTGTCCTGCTGGGTTATTGGTGGAGGTGTATCGCAACGGTAGCTTTGTGGGCAGCGATGCTTGCGACGGCGCCGGGTTTTATAGTGTCATTATTACTCTGCTGGATGGTCGTAATGACTTGGTGGCGCGCGATCTTGACGGCCTGAGTCAATATGGCCCCGACTCAAGCGTGGTAACGGTCCAGGCAGATATTCCGCTGCCTCCTCCGCCGGCTCCAACACCCACCCCAACCCCGACACCAACGCCAGCTCCGGCACCGTCTAGCTCGCCCGCAGCCTCAGCGAGCCCCACGGCCAGTCCTTCTGTTTCACCGCGGCCCAGTGCTAGCCCCACGGTTTCACCCACGCCTTCAGCCACGCCGCAGCCTGAGCCGGCACTTCTGTTGACTACGAGTCAACACACACTCACGGGCATTCAGGCTGGCTCCGAGATCAGCTGGCCGATCGACATTGCGGGCGGAACCGCGCCATATCACCTTGACTGGGACTGGGGCGACGGCACTCAAGGTGGTCAGGACACCTCCGATCGTCAAATTACGCTTAATCATGCTTATAAACAGTCGGGGTCGTATCGGCTGACGGTGTATGCGCGTGATGCCACGGGCCAAGTTTCGGCCTTATCCCTGGCGGCGGTGGTGAACGGCCCCGCGGCCGCCCCGTTTAATGCCGGCACCAATAGCGTACAGGGGTCATTACTCTTGGCCTGGCCACTTTTGGGATTCAGCGGCATATTGGTATTTAGTTTCTGGCTAGGGGAGCATCACAAATTGACGCTCTTCCGGTTTGGCCGTCCTACCTAGGCCCTTTAAGTAAGCGGATTGTTCATAACTTTTATTGACAGATAGCCTAATAATGGTTACGCTTAATGCAAGCTCACGTGAGCCAAACAAAACTCAAAAAATGTTCATCTAAAATAAAACGCTCGTGCCCAAAACTAGACGCAAAATTACAGCTAAATATCGTTTTCATCTGTCGCACCGGCTCAGCCTGATTGCGTTTTTTGTCGCGCTTATCGCTATTATTCCAACTGTTAACATTCACGCCGCCACTTTGTCGAGCGCCTCGCTTAGCTTGAGCGATCCCCGGCCGAGTAACTTTAGTACTGGATATACATTTACCGGCTCAAGCGTCTCATTGTCGGCTATTCGATGCATTAAGTGGGTGTTTGCGGATACGGCTACCGGCACCAATGTGCCGGCGGGCATGATCACCAATGGCACTGTAAGCACCGATACGGCCAATACTAATTACGTGCCGACGCCAGCTGCCTGGACGCTCAATAAGCCCGCCAACGGCACGCTGACGCTTACCAATGCCGGCGGCGAAACCCCCGCTAGCGCCGCGGCTCGCAAGGTGGCCATTAACGGCATCACAAACCCTAGTACACCCAACACGGCCTATTATTTGCGTATGAATACCTACTCCAATGTGGACTGCGCTACGGGTCCAATTGACGCGGGTACGGTGTCGTTTGTGACGAGTTTTGGTTCTACCCTGTCGCTGACCGTGGACCCAAGCTTGAGTTTTAGCGTGAACGCGGTGAATGCCGGCCAAAGCTGCAATGGGGCTACTTCCACGCAGACGAGTACCGCTACCACGTTGGCTTTTGGCACGGTTAGCTCGGCGGCCAACGGCGTGGTCTGTCAGGACCTCACCGCAGCAACGAACGCCACCAATGGATACACTATTTACACTCGTTATTCCGGCCAGCCGGCTAATGCGCTGTCGCAAACCATTGCCAATGTCTCAGGCAGCAATGCGACTCCGGCGGCTTTTCCGGCAGCCGGTAATGAAGCTTATGGCTATACTACGAACGACGCAACGCTGGGTACGGGTACGGCCGGCCGGTTTGTAAGTAACCAATGGGCCGCTATGACCACGAGCAACGCCGAAGTGGCCTTTGAGGCAGCCGGCGTGAGTGGCGGCACTTACCGTGTGGGCCACCAGGTGGGTGTAAGCGCCATCACGAGGCCGGGAACGTATCAAACCACGGTTATTTATACTTGCACGCCGATTTACTGATCTTTGGTCGGCAGTAGCGGCTCACTCTGCTACTCTCTTGAGGAGAGCTTCTGAGGGAAAAACTCTCCCCGGTAGAGTAGCTACTGTACTGAGGGCAGTCGAATAGTTTGAGTCTCAAATAATGGCTCTGTAAAGCTACTATTTCGCGCATGTAAAAACAAACTGCCCTGAGTTCAGTAAGTGATATCTGCCTATCCTGATGCTTCAAGCGCACACGCTTGAAATCTCGGGGTAGGGCCGGTGCCCGCGCGAACGCGGACACCGGCGTGAAGCCGTCCTACACCTTGGCCGAGCTGTCGGCCGGGGCCAGTTCCTGCTCCGCGGCCTCGAACGACTTGCCGTCGGTTCGGGCCATCACGGCGAGTGTCAGGAAGTCGTCGAAGCGACCGAAGTCGCTCCAGCGGGCGATGACTTCCCAGTTCCGGCGGAAGCGGAATGCGTACATCACGGCGATGACCTGCCACGGCAGTGCGCCGGGGAAGATGTCGGTGGTGATGTGCTCGCGCTCGTCCCAACGCAGATGGGCCAGCGGAGTGTCGTCTCGGTCGACCATGAGGTTGATGACCGAGTCGCGCTGGGCGCCCTTGAGCTGGCGGCCGGCGTCGACGACCCGTTCCAGTAGCTCGATGTCGTCGCCGCGGCCGGTGATCGTGATGAACTCCTGGCTCTGGTCCACGGCGGACTTCTTGAGGATGAGGACGAGATTGTCGTCGCCCAGCCTGTGCTCCTGGAGCGTATTGACGAAGCTGAGGAGCGCATTGATGACTCGGTCCAGGTCTTTCCACTCCCGGCGCTTGCCCACATCGGCATCGGCGTGCTTGTAGTAAGTGGTGCGCTGGATGGTGACGGTCATCTCGGCCTCCAGGCAGAGTGTAGGGTTTGTGGCTTCAAAGATCAGGGATCGCCACAAGTGACAATCGTCTATATTCTAGCATTTTACGTCTAAAAAGTCAATAAAACGCCCTATGGTGAAATTTAGTTTTCATTAAGGTCTAAATGTGCGTCTTTGAGCAATTCTACAGATAGAGCGGGCGAAAAACATAAGAAGTTTGACAAGCGTTGTGAAAATGGCTACGCTTAAAGGGAATTCATTAAAAAAGTTGTGGAGAACTAAAAAGTGAATCGTATCAAACGTGCGGCAGAGGCATTGGGGATGCCCTCGCCAGACAATATTCGAATGCAGTTGGCAAAAATAGCGGCTGTAGTGGTGGCCCTCGTGGGTGTGGGCCTAAATGCTGGGGTAGCTAACGCAGCTACTCTGAGCAGTGCCTCGGTGGCCCAGAGCGATCCTCGGCCCAGCCAGGCGAGCGTAAACTACACAATTACCGGCTCATCGGTGACCTCGACGGCCATCAAGTGCGTGAAGGTCGTGTGGTCGACTACTTCAACTGGTACGCAGGCACCGACCGGCTTTAGCGCTGCCTCGGGCACGGTCACGGCTGCCTCATCCACGCTCATTAACTCGTCGGCTACAGGTTGGAGCCTAGCCAAGAGCGACGGCACGAGTTCAACTGGCCAGAACAACATCTACCAGTACACCAACACAACTGGTGTGACGCCCTCGACCCTGACCGGTGCCACCTTTGTGATTGGCGGCATCACCAACTCTTCGGTGGCGGACACAGCTTACCACCTGTCCATTAACACTTATGGCAACACCGACTGCTCAACCTCGCCGATTGATAACGCCAAGATGCAGTTTATCAACACGAATGGCTCAACCCTGTCACTAACCATAGACAACAGCCTTAGCTTCACGGTTAACTCGGTGGCCGGCAGCCAAGCTTGCGATGGCACGACTACCACAGCGGCCTCTACGGCTACTACCATTCCGTTTGGCACGGTAACCTCGGCCAGCAACGCCATCGTTTGCCAAGACCTCACGGCGGCTACCAACTCTACGAATGGCTACACGATTTACGCCCGATATACTGGTGCTCCGGCCAACGCGCTTGCTCAGACTTTGGCCGACTGGACTGGCACAAACGCCGCTCCGACGACCTTTGCCTCTGCTGGCACTGAGGCCTATGGTGTAACCACCAATGACACCACCCTTGGTACCGGCACCGCTAACCGCTTCACGAGCGGTGGCCAGAAGTGGGCCGCGCTCACTACGAGCAACGCAGAACTAGCCTATGAATCCACCGGCGTCACGAGCACAACCTACCGCGTTGGCCACCAGGCTGGCGTATCGCTCACGACTAAGCCGGGTACCTACTCGACGACCGTTATCTACACTTGCACCCCGATCTACTAGACGCTAAGCTTTAGGACACTATGACGAAGACCGCTTTCCTTACCCGATTATTTGCCACATCAGCCATAATCGGAGGCCTGGGAGCGGTCTTCGGTTTCCCCGGCGCCGTGCAGGCCGCCACCTCCCAGAGCTTCCAGATCTCGCCGCCGACGTCCAATTATGCGGCGGCTCCTGGCGGCAGCGTAAAGGGCGTTATTAAGGTCACCAACCTCACCGATGCGGCTATTTCGCTCAAAGTAGGCAAGGAAAACTTTGCCGCCAAGGGCGAAGAGGGCGAGGTGGAGCTAGTGGACGCGGCCGATCCGTTGTACTCGCTAGCGCCGTGGTTTGTGCTGGGCGCGACGACACTCGATGTGCCGGCCCGGGCCACCAAAGAAGTGCCTTACACTATCGCGGTGCCGGCTGGCGCTGAGCCCGGCGGTCGCTACGGCTCAATTGTGTTTAATAGTGTGCCACCCAAACTGCCCAGCGGCGTATCTGGTGCGAGCGTGCAGCAAACGTTGGCGGCGCTCGTGTTCTTGCGTATTAATGGCCAGGCCAAAGAGAACCTCGAGATGGCCAGTTTTGCGGCTGATAAGAGTTTCTACGAGTATGGGCCAGTTAACCTCACGGCCCGGCTCAAAAACACCGGCACCGTTCACGAGAAGGCTACCGGTACTATTACGATCTACAACATGTTTGGCATGAAGGTTGATACCATAAAGCTCGACGAGCACTTTGTAATTCCCGGCGCTATCCGGCGGCTGCATAATACCTGGGCACCCAAAGGCTACAATAAATTCCTCTTGGGCACCTATCATGCTAACTTGTCGGCCGCGTATGGTGATGGCAAGACTGTGAGCGCCACAACCTCGTTTACGGTGATTCCGTGGAAGCTGCTCGGCGCGATATTGCTCACTCTTATCTTTGTCTTCGTCGTATTCTGGCGCGGCCGCAAGCGGCTGGCGAAGGCGGCTCGCATTTTGGCTGGCAAAGAGTAGCGATTTTACGCCATTAGGCTCAACATACTATAGTACTAGCCGTCGCTACACTGCTGAGCTGGCGGCTTAGGCGCTTGACGTGTGCGATAGTTCTAGATAGGTACTGTACTCAGGGCAGTTAACTTTTTTGGCGATTCAAATAATAGCTCTGTATAAGCATTATTTAGGAAATAAAATATCCGGCTGCCCTCAGTTCAGTAAGTGCTCGCTGGGATAGCGCCGAGGCAATTGCGACGAGAATCGATAGGTTCTCTTCATAAAGCCAAACTTTGCTATAATAAAAGCTAATGCTTGGGAAAATACGACAATTTAGATGGCTGGGGACACTGGTGCTGGCGGCGATTCCGGTCGCAGCTTCGGCTAATCTGCTGCAGAGCTCGCACTTCCGGCTCGATCCTAACGTGGCAGCGAGTTTTGGTGGTTCGGGCAGCTCTGCCTCATATAAGCTGACCGACACTGGCGGCGAGGCCGTGGTGGGGGCTGGTTCGAGCCAGAGTTACAAGCTGTCGCAGGGCTATCAGGCGTCGCTGCCTCACGCGCTGCAACTGTCGGTGCTGCCCAATAACACCTATGCTTACTGGCCCTTTAACACCGGTACTGGCACTCGTGCCTATGATGTGGGCATGAACAGCGACCACGGCACGCTCGTGGCTACGCCAAGCTGGGCTACGGGCATTATCGGCCAGGGCGTTACGCTTGATGGTTCGACCCAATATATAAGCACGGCTAACTCGGTGGTAAATCCGACGGCTTTTACGATCGAGATTTGGTTTAAATCCACCAGCACCTCAGGTGGCGAGCTCATGGGCTTTGGAGATGCGGCTTCGGGTAGCAGTACCAACCAAGATCGACTCATTTATATGAATAACTCAGGTCAGCTTATTTTTGGTACGCACCCTAGTACATTTAAGACGGTGACCACGGCCGCGAGTTACAACGATGGCTCGTGGCACCATGTGGCGGCGTCGCTAGGCTCGGGCGGGTTACTGCTGTATGTAGACGGTGTGCGGCGGGGGACTGACGCGACCACGACCACGGCCGCCAGCTACACTGGCTACTGGCGCATGGGCTTTGATAACCTGGCAAGCTGGCCAAGTACACACACAAGTAACTTCTTGGCGGCCACGATCGATGAGGCTCACGTACTCGGCCGGCAGCTGTCGGACGCAGAAGTTACTAATGACTATACCGCCGGGGCCAATGCGCTCACGAGTGCCTATACGCTTCCTAATGTGACGCCCGGCCAATCGCAAACCTATGACGTGGATGCGGTGGTTAAGACCGACGCTGGCGGTTACGACCTGTATCTTCAGGCGCCGCAGCTGCTCAAGCACACCGATAATACCACCACCATTCCTATGATGAGCGGCAGTATTGCCTCGCCCGGAGCCTGGACCGAGGGGACTACCAAGGGGCTTGGTTTTACGGTTACGAGCGCGGCCGGTGTGCTGGAGAGCAGCTGGGCTAGCGGTACCCTGTATGCTGGTGTGCCAAGTGTGGCTACGGTGTACCACACCCGGACGGGCATGGCTGGAGTGGTGCCCGAGAAAACCACCTTGCGGTTCCGGGCTGATACGACCTCAAGCCAGAAGTCCGGCACGTATTCGACAACTATTATTTACACCGCTACCACTAAGCCATGAAGCCACGGCTACTCTTGGCCGTGGCGGTCATGGCATTGGCGCTCGGATTGGCGCCGGAAGTAGCCCGGGCTGATGCTGGTCTTCAGCTGAATCCGCTGCAGTACGAGGATACGCTGGCGTCGGGCCATGTGAAGGCTGGTTATGTTGATGTGGCTAACCCAAGCGACATGACGGTTGCCATTGCCACCAGTGTGCAGGGATTTCGCCAGTCGGACACCGATGGTAACTTATCATTTTTTGATGAGCCCGATCTGGCAGCTGGCATTAAGCCCGGCCTTGACCGGTTTGAGCTGGGCCCACGCGAGAGCATTCGCGTGACCTTTAGCGTGGACCCAGCCCGGCTACCCAAGGGCGGCGTGTATGCGGTGTTGTTTTTCCGCACGCTGCCGCCGACGCCCGAGGCTAGTACGTCGTATGTGGCAGAATCGGCTAACGTTGGCACGCTGCTCATGCTCCAAAACGGCACCGGCGGAGCCCACAACGGCCGGATCACCCAGTTTAAGCTGCCGTTTTTTCAGTTTGGCGCCGGTCTCAAGGGCGGCCAGCTCCAGTACCACAACACGAACCCCGCTAAGGGCGGTATTGCGTTTAACCCAGCCCTCGACAGCCGCGTTTTGCCATGGGGGAGAGCGGTCCGGCAAAAAGGTCCGTTTATTATGCCTGGCGCGAGCCGCAACTTTGAACTGGAGCGGCCGGGCTCATACATGGGTCTTCTGCCAGTGACGGTAACTGATATCGATTCCGGCAAGCATCTCACGCGCTGGGTGCTGGCCTGCACGGGGCTGTATCAGCCGCTGGTGCTTTTGATTGCAGCGGCCGGGCTGCTGTGGTTTTTCCAGCGCCGCCGCAAACCCAGGCAGCCTGCATTGTCCTGGTGGCTCAAGCTTTGGCGCAAGCTACGTCGCCGCAAACGCCCGATTAAGCGCGCCATGGACGGATTGTCAGGACCTAGTCGTTAGCATTGGAAGAAAAGCCAGGTTGTATCTGGTGGATCTCACAAACAATTAGCCTCTCAGGTGCCGTAAATTGGCCTTATTTCGAGATAATGCCTTTACTATCTTGAAAATACCATAAGCATAATGCTAATATGGTCCCAGTAACAAAGGTTGTGATGGAGTTACAGCTACGGTTGCGGGTTCGGGCATTTATTGTCCTGGCCGCAGCGCTTGTGACCCTCACGACCGCTTTTGGTGTGCTCGTGGCGCCGCCCACCCAAGCTGTTCAGAGCATACCTTACCTCATCAACTTCCAGGGCCGGCTGACTGACAATAGCGGCAATGCGCTGAGTGACGGCTCGTATAACGTTAAGTTCAGGTTGTGGACGCTCTCAAGTGGCGGCAGTAACGTGTGGGAGGGCGATCGCGTGATGGGCGCCTCGGACCGCCGCATCACTGTCACCAATGGCCTGTTTAATATCCAGTTTGGCGATACCAGCCAGGGCGACCCGGCGCTATCACCCACGTTATTTAACGGCACCGCGGGCCCGTATCTAGAAGTGGAGCTGCCGACACCGGCCACCGCCACCTGCGCCACCAATGGCTGCGCGGTCTTTACCGAGGGCGCCATGACTCCACGACAGCCCATGGCATCGTCGCCGTATGCGTTTACGGCTGACACGCTGGATGGTCTGGACTCGGCGGCCTTCGGTCAAATTACGGCCACTAACACGTTTACCGGCGCCAATTTGTTTGCGCCGACGGCGGCCAGCACCGTGGCATTAACGGTAAAGGCGACCACGGCCGGCAGCACCAATGGCCTTGAGGTGTTTGACTCGGCCGGCGCGCGGCAGGCGTTCTTTGACTCGGCCGGCGCACTGACGCTCTCTAAGGCCATTACCGCGCCCACGAGCACGAACACGATCAATAGCTTGGTCATTAATGCCGGTGCGCTCAGCAATGTGACCGGCTATGCGCAGGCGAGCGGTGGCTTCTTGCAGTCGGGTACGGGCACGTTTGGCACTGGCACGGGCGCCGTGTCGCTCAATGGCACCACGACTGTGGCTGCGGGCAAGAACCTTATTATGCCCAGTGGAACCGGCGTTTTCCAGCAGACATTCGCTAATAACGTGGCCTCCAACGCTCAAACGCTGGCTTTTACCAACAACAACACTGGTGCTGGGGTTACCATGCAGGGCATTGACCTGACGCCCACCAACACTTCTACGGCCGCCAGCGGCACCAATACCCTCAATGTTATTGGCTTCGAGGCCGGCGGTGCGCTTGGTGGCACCGATGTTACGAACGGCATTAACTTTGCTTCGGCGACCGGCTATACCAACTTCCTTAAGACTCCAACGGCGGTACTGAGCTCGGCCGGGGCGTTTACGGGCGTTACCGGGCTCACCCTGGCGAGCGGCAATATCACGACGCCAGGCAATATCTCAACTACGAGCACCGGCACGATTACTTCGGCCACCACTGTAACCGGCACGACGCTCAACGGCACTACCGGCATTAATACCGGTGCAGGCTCGGGTACGCAGCGTATTGATGCCTCAGGCAACCTCGTAGCCATTGGTAACGTTACTGGCAGCGGGGCACTGACGCTGCAGTCGGGTGGCTCAAGCGCCCTTACGCTTACCTCGGCCTCGGGTACCATTGCCCTGGGATCATCCACGCTGCAAAACACCGGTACGAGCCTCACGCTTGATGTTAGCAACGCCTCCAACTCCACGCTCTCGCTCACGAACTCTGGCGGCGGCGTGGTGAGCCTTTCCATTGAGGCCGGCGGGTCGTACACGGGCGCCGGCGCGGTGACGGTGAGCTCCGGTGGCGCCACGGCGCTCAGCCTGGACACCGGCGGTGGTGCGGCGCTTAACATTGGCGCTACTAACGCCACTTCCGTCGTTACTGGTGGTAATACGGCCGCTACGCTCACCAATAAAGTTGCTAACTCTTCTACTGCGGCGTACACACTGCAGACAGCGGGCGGTACGGCGCTACTGGTGGCTAACACCACGGCCAGTCAGCTGTTTGTGGGCGGCTCGGCCAGCGCGGCCACCCCAGTGGTGCTGGTATTTGGCCAAAAAACGGCCACTGGCGACCCCACCGCAGTGACGGCTGGGGAGTACTACAACTCGGCCAATAACCGTTTCCGCTGCAACCAGGGCGGCACCTGGCAAAACTGTCTCCCCACCAGCAACGCCTCCACGGCTGATCAGGCGGTGCCGGCGGCCGCCACTACCTACCTCACCGGGTCGCCTCTAAACATCTTCAGTGGTGGCCTCCACGCCGGTACGCAGTTCGTCTGGCGGCTGTCGCTATCCAAGGCGGCCGTGGGCACCGCGGCGGTGAGTTATTTGGTTAAGTACGGCACGGCAGGGACCACGGCCGATGCTACCGTTATTACGCTTACCACCCCAGCCAACACCGCAGTGGCTGATACGGCCCAGGTCACCATCATCGTGACGGTCCGGAGTGTGAACTCCACCACCGGCACCTGGACCGGAAACATGCAGCTCACCCGCAACAGCGCGAGCGGTGGTTTTCTCACTGGTACGGCGGCTTCGGCCGTTATCACCGGAACGAGCGCCAACTTTAACGACACCACGGCCGGGGCCATTGTTGGGCTCGCCATTACGACCGGTACTGGTGACGCCTTTACTTTTCAACAAGTCCAGGCCCAGGCACTCAACCTGTAGGAGCGTTTACTGGGCGCTTACGTAGTCGTAAACATCCTTAGAAACATTGGCAATAAAGTCATTAGCCTTATCATAGGGCAGGCCAACCATGGCACAAATAATGTATGGCCGATGCGTCGCATACACGATGCCACAGTCACTTTCAGCCCACTGGCCGGAGTTATTTACGCCATTTTTATGGGCCACAGCAATACTGCCGGGCAAATACTTGGTGAGGCGGTTCGTCTCGGATGACTTGGACAGAAAGCCCAGGAGCTCTTGTGAGTCTTTGGTCTGCAAGAAGGAAGAAAAATAGAGACTCTTAAGTACCGAAGAATACGAGCGGGCATTGATAACCGCCTGTCCGTTCTCCAAGTTTTGATCGATGTCGAGACCTTCGAGTGACTGCTCAGCCGGCTTAAGGAGGCCGTTTACGTGGTCAAACACCACGTGCATGGCGGTGTTATCAGATTGCTCGAGGGCCGCTTGAGCCGCTTGGCGCAGGGTTAGTTTGTAGCCGGCGCCGTTTTTCCAGAGGTCACCGTAGGCGCCATCCACCTCGGCATCCGTTACGGTTACGGTTTCAGCAAGGTCTACCCGACCAAGCTCAGCGGCGCGGTAGAGGTTCATTACCAGCGGCACCTTAATGAGCGATGCGGCTACGAGCTGGGTGTCGGCGCCGATACGAATAGAGGTGCCATCGGGCAGGTATTCGAAATAAAAGCTCTTCTTCTCGGTCACCTGGTCAAACCGGCTCTGGAGCTTGTTGCGTAGGGCTACGAAGTTGATAAGTGTGTCGTTGGGGTCATCGATAAAGATGCGCTTAGCCAGTAGCGGATAGTGGGTGGCGGTGCTGTTGGGTGCGCTGGTCTTGGGCACGGTACTGCGAGCCACAGCAAAACCGGCGCCAAACGCCACAATTACGACAATAGCCCACACCCAAGCTGTTTTCTGCAATCGTTTCATGTCACCACATCATAGCTCATCTGGAAAATCTTAGCCATGGAGGCATAAGCTCATTGTGCACTGGTCAAATAACCAAGTTTTCCGTCAGTTTTATTTGACGACTTGGACAGTTCTATAGTGTCGAGGGCGGCTGTGATTGGTATTCTGATCTTTGTTCATTAATGAGGACAAAACGATGGCGAGATACAACCACAAGAAGCAGGTTGTGACCCACCCTACGAAAGGTGAAGTGGAGCTTGGCCAGAGCAAGTGGCACAAAAGCACCATGAGTGGTGGCGGCAATGATTGCGTGGAAGTGGCTTTCGTGGGGGATACTGTAGCCGTACGTGACACTAAGGACCGCGATGGTGGGGCGCTCATTTTTACTCAAAGTGAGTGGCGAGCATTCTTGGGTGGAGTGCGCCAGGGTGAGTTCGACTAGCTCTTTAATGTTCACTTAATCGGCAGACTGGGCGCCCTTAGGCGCTCATTTTGTTTTGGCTTGAAAAGCCCGCTCCCTTCATGTATTATTTCCCAGTACCTTTCATCATAACCAGTGTGAACTCGGTCCTGGCGAGATAGCTCAGTTGGTAGAGCAGTGGCCTGAAGAGCCTCGTGTCCTCGGTTCGAGTCCGAGTCTCGCCACCAGGTATAATATTTAGATTAGGGCGCGGGTAGTCTGCTGCAGGACATGGCAGCGCGAGCACCGCAAATGAGGCGTACAAATGGTACGTTGAGTGCGGAGCGCAAGCGATAACGATGTCATGCACAGACGACGCGTGCACTACGTGCGGGTGTAGCTCAGTTGATAGAGCGCTTCCTTGCCAAGGAAGAGGCCCAGGGTTTGAGTCCCTGTACCCGCACCAGGACATTATTACAGATAGAAAAGCGTTCCAGACCGGACGCTTTTTTATGTTGTTCGATGTCTTGTATCTGTTGCATTGGTTAGAGTCTCCTGTGGTTCAAGATTTGCAATTAGTTTAATTTTGGTATATAATATTATCAAATCCTCAAACCCTTGGGGTGGCTGTCGAGCAATCGACGGACTACGTCCTTTTCGCCAGGACTAAACGGCGTAGCAGAGAGGTGGGACGTATGTCCACCGGAACTGTTGACCTTTCGACCCTCGTTGCCCACGTACCGGTCGACCGCTTCGACATCGTTGACGGCGCCGGTGCCGTCAGGTGCATGGCGGTTCAGGAGCGGCTTTACGCCAACTCCCAGACCTACGTGGACCTCGTCTTCACCCTGAAGACCGCAGCGAGCACCAACACCTTCCGCCGTACGCTCAAGATGGTAACGATTTTCGCCGTCGAGGGCAGTACGTTCAACTTCACCGCGATCTTCTGCGGCCGGGTTGTGTCGGGTGTCTATGACATGAAGACCCGCACCGGGTACTTCAACCTCGACTAGCGCGTCAAGCGCGTCGAACCCCGCCGCCACAAGACAGGCACCCTGCCGATCCTTGTGGTCGGTGGGGTGTTTGCTTTTAAGGGAACTAAACATCGGCAAGCTCCTTGTCGCCGACATACACCACTTTATTGTTGATGTAGGCAACGCCAAACTTTTCTAGCCTGGAGTGCAGCAGATACAAACTGGGTACAAAGTGGTTCCACCTATAATCCACTAGCCGCACCAGGAATTATTTTTGCAAAAAGCCGCCTTCGGGCGGTTTTTTGGTGGTGGCGGCCAGGTGAACGGAGTAGTTTTTATTATCGGTGAAGCATAAAATAAGGAACATGGATAAGCCAACCGCAAATAATGCTCAACTTGAGGTGAAGCTAGAGCTTCAACCGGGCTCACCTGCTTGGGTTGCGGCCGAGGAGATAGCAAGCTCCTATCAGTCTAGCATTAATAGCATCAGAGAAAGCCGGGAGATAGTAGGCCATAAGTTGGCAGACTTTTGGGCGGACTGGTACAACAACATTATGATAGTGTGCTTTGGCCTAGGTGGGGCCTTGATTGCCTTGCTACCGGTTGTTAAGTTCAGCACCCCTGTTGCGGGGGCGCTTTTTGCCGGTGGCGCCGCCTTATTGATGCTGACCGGGTTGTATATTCTTCTTCTGCGGAAGATTGTTCTTGAGAGAGAAGGTAATGGCGCTATTAAGATGGGGTATGAGATGGAATATTATTCCATGGTAGCTAGGAATCGCATACAAGATCCACTCCGGGGAGATGCATTTAATGAGCAGGAGTTTGAGAAGGCTAAAGCTAAACTGCTTCAAGGTGCTTTATCGGGAATCGAAACAGGCTATGAAGAGTCGAGAAAAATCGTCAGCCATATGGATATTTCCGTAACCTTGTTTATAGGGAGCCTCTTGCTCGTTGCGCTATCGGCTATAGACCCAAAGTGGCTAAACATGAGCTCAATAGCTGCGCTACTCATAGTGCTCGCTTTACTGATCTGGTTCAGGCAAACAGCGGTTGACTCCAAATCATCGCTTGCCGAAAGGGATAAATGGTTGGAAAAGATAAAGGTAGAACGAAGTCGGAATCTCTAGAAAGTAAAAAGCCCCAATCGGGGCTTAAGATAATTCAGAGTGGGGGATTCGAACCCCCGCAAGCTTTCGCTTCTAACCGGTTCCAAACCAGCCCCCTTAACCGCTTGGGTAACTCTCCATGGAGTATGTATATTATAATTCATATTGGATCATAAAGCAATGTGCAGATTCTTGCTAATAGGCTTTATCCGGCACAAAGCCGCCGCCAACAATCATTCATACAACCATTTGCAAGTTTCTAAAGCCAATAGACGTGGGCGAAGTTGAAGACTTTGTTCGTCGGGCCGGCTCCCTGCAATATCAGGAAGAGATCAGGGAATTCCGACTGGCAAGAGAAAGCCAAATTTTCATGCTTACCCACGAGATTCTCCGTCGATTCACCTTGAGCTAAGCGCGGCCTAACTCTGGTACAATCAACTCATGAAGAAAGTCGGCGAAGTTTATAACAACGGTCAGAAAGTTTCCGAGCAGATTGGCGATGTACTAACGTACTACTTTGAAAATGGGGAAGTAAAAGCCCAAGGGCAGTATGTAGACGGCAAGATGCTGGGTGAGTGGATCTTTAACAAGAAAGAGGGTTATCTCTGGCAGGTCGGTCATTTCGATGAAGCCGGCCAAAAGCATGGCTCGTGGGTACGCTACCTCCCCGACGGCTCGGTTCAGGTTGAGCAGCATTTTGACCATGGCAAGCAGATAGCAACACCACGCTAGCTCATCGGGGCATAGGCTCAATAGAGATTTTTGCTGCCATGCCCATATTTGTTGGGTTGAGTTGTTATACTTACACTCATGACTAAATCTATCGCATTCTTTGATATCGACAACACCATATACGAAGGCTTCTCTTATTTTGAGCTCCTAGAAAAGCAAGTGGACGAAGCGCTCATATCCCGCGAAGTGCTCGCTGATGCCACGGCCTGTATGAAAAAATACAAATCCAAGCTTCAGGACTACGAGACAACCATCGTTGAGCTCTTGGATATTTACGCAGCCGGGCTAAAAGGCGCTACGTACACCGCTATTTTTGAATCAACCCAGCAGTTTTACGAGCAGTCGGATAAGTTCTTCGATTATGTCGAACCCACCATGAAGGCGCTCAAAAGCACGCATGATATCGCGCTGGTGACTGGCGAGCCGCAGTTTGTGGCCGAAGCCGTGAAGGGGATTTTTGAGGCGGATTCGTATTATGCTACCGAGTATGAGGTTGCGGATGGTGTATTCACCGGCGCGATCAAATCGTATCTGGCTTCGCGCCACGAAAAACATGATGTCATCAAGCACCTCATGGAGGGTCATGGCGCGAAGAACTCCTTTGCCTTTGGTGACTCCGAAGGCGATATAGAAATGCTTGGCGCGGTAGAACATCCGGTCTGTTTAAATCCGACTGACGGTTTGCGCGCGATTGCCGACCAGAAGGGCTGGCATATGCCGGGTGTTGATGGCGTCACTGAGCTTGTCGCAAAGCTTAGGGCGACTAACGCGTAACGCTTCCGGTCGACTGCTAGAGTGTCCAAAATATACAATATTCACGAGCCGCAGGGCTGCTACACTAAACTAATTAGCAATGAAACAAGAAGGTAGATTAAGGCTATGAGAAACATTATTGTTCAAGAATTTATCACCTTAGACGGCGTTATGCAGGCACCGGGTGGGCCAGAGGAAGACGCCTCAGGCCACTTTAAGTACGGTGGCTGGACCGCGCCATATTTTGCCGAAGCCGATGAAGCTGCTAGTGACTTTATGAAGCGCTGGATGGAGTCCACGGACATTCTTTTGGGCCAAACGACCTTTGAGATGTTTGCCGAGTACTGGCCCAAGCACGCCGATATGTGGCCGGGTATTCTAGACGTTACCAAATATGTGGTGAGTGACACCATGAGCCAATCCGATGTGGACAAGGCAGGCTGGAATAACTCCGTTCTGCTTAAGAATGTCGATGATATCAAGAAGCTCAAGGATTCTGAGGGTGGGGATATTAAAGTCCACGGCAGTGGCAACTTGGCCCAGACGCTGTTTAAGCACGACCTGGTCGATGAGCTGTGTCTCATGACATTCCCGATCATGCTTGGTACGGGCAAGCGCTTGTTTGGCGAGGGCCTGAATGCGGCGGCTTTCAAGATGACCGACAGTCTGATTACCAAGAATGGCGTGATTTTTGCTTACTACAAGCGAGCTGGTGAAGTCAAAACGGGGACCATTGGAGCGTAGTCGTGAAGCGCGTCATCATTGTGCATGGATACAAGGGCAAGCCTGAGACGAACTGGAAGCCTTGGCTTAAGGCTGAGCTCGAGTCAAGGGGCTATGCGGTTGATGTGCCGGCCATGCCCCATACCGATCATCCGATTGCGGCGGAGTGGGGTGCCAAGCTCGCGGAAGTTGTTGGCGAGCCAGGTCCGGACACGTATCTTGTGGGCCATAGCCTTGGTTGCATAACTATTTTGCGATACCTGGAATCTCTTAAAGAAGGCCAGCGCATCGGCGGTGTTGTCACGATAGCGGGCTTCGGGGAGCGGTTTCAGGAATATAACGCCGGCAGCCATGATACATTTTTTGATCATGAGCTTGATTGGCCGCATATTCGCAGCCATTGCGGTCGCTTCGTGGCTATACACTCGGACGATGACCCAGGCGTGGAGCTGGCTCAGGTGGACTTGTTTGAAGACAAACTCGGTGCGAAGGCCATAAGGGTGCACGGATTCGGGCACTTTGGCTCGCCTGATGGTGTTTATGAGGTTCCCTTGGTTCGAGATGAGCTGCTTTCGATGCTAGGTAGCTAGTTATTACGGCATCGGTCTTCAGGTATTTTTGGTTTGGCGTATATAATGACAGCCATGGGAGATCACGTGGCCAAATCGGCTCTTCTCGTTATCGACATGCAAAAGTACTTTCTCCAAGGAGGCGATGATGGTGATACGCGACAGCTGATTGATAGCTGTCGCGAAGCAATCAGTGTTGCTCGGGCAGCGGCCATGCCTATTGTGCATATCCTCACGGAATATCGGGCCGACCAGAAAGACTGGCCTGAGGCGTGGCGGGGCCGTCAAGGCGCCTGGTGTGCTAACCTCGTGGCCGGTCATGAGTTGGCTGAGCTTATCGACGGCATCGACATTCACCCGCAAGATTTGCAGATCGAGAAGCGGCGTTTCAGTGGCTTCTATGACACCGAGCTCGATGACATACTGCGCTGTCTCGGCTGCGATCTGGTCTATGCCATCGGTTATTCGGCTGAGGTCAGCGTGCTGATGACTCTCAACGATGCCTATAATCGAGGCTATTGGACCGGCATCATTGAGGAGGGCGTGGCAACGGGTCGAGAATTCGGAAAAGGGTTTTTTGGCTACCTGGAGCACTTTATCGGCACTCGTCGATTGACTCTCGAGCAATTCCGGCAGCAGTTGGCGATGTAACTTCCATAGTCTAAAGGGCCGTGGGACCGGCGTTTTGCTGCTCCCACGGCCCCATTTCGGTGGGCGCGGAGGCGGCAGGGCCACCTCCGCGCCTGAGGCTCTTGCGGACACGATGCCTAACGCAGGGCTACCCCTATGATCACTTCGAGCATGCCAATGACGGACAGACCGGCGCCGGCATGCTGCGCCCGGCGCTCCACTACCAGCACAAGCTTACGTTTGTGGAGCCGGAGAAAGGCCCGATCACGCTCGGCCGCCAAACGTTTGTGCGGCTCGGTTTTGACCTGCTCCTGGACCCTCACGGCTTCGGCCAGCATCTCGTCAGCCTCGGAGAAGCCGCCGCTGCGGGGCTTTTTCCAGACCTTGGACTTGGCCGAGATGGCCAGCACGAATATCATGGCGGCGACAAACAGGGTGATGACGCCGATCTTCAGTAAGACCGCGCTGGCACCGTGGGTGTCGGGCGCCACCATGATTTGGGCTCCGGCGGCCACCACAAAGGCGTCGATTACGGCCAAGTACTGCGAGCGCGTCGCGGTCTCGTACATACTATTGCGACGCGCGACCGACTGCTGATCGATGGTTTTGAGAAAGCTCTCGTGATCGGCCAGCTTGGTCCACAGGTTCTGCCTTTTGTCCAAAAGCGCCCGAGGGAGGTCGCTGACCATGCCCGTGACAAAACACTTGAGCAATTCTAATGTGCGGCTACGCACTTTGGCTCCTCGTTGTAGGGTTGCGTTAAGGCCGTTTACGTTTATATCATAGTTGCATGCCCAATATTCTCGACATTACTCGTATCGGTAACCCCTTGCTGCGGCGAGTAGCCAAGCGGTTATCACGTGAGGATATTGTGTCTGAGCGCATTCAGGCGCTTATTGTCAATATGCGCCACACGCTGGCGGCGAGAGAGTACGGCGTGGGTTTGGCGGCGCCCCAGGTGGGCGAGAGTCTTGCTCTGAGCGTGGTCGGTATTAAGCCCACCCCCAATCGCCCGACGTTGGAGCCGTTTGAAACGGTCATTATTAATCCGGAAATTATCCAGACGTATGGCGAACTCAAGCCAATGTGGGAAGGCTGCATTAGCTGCGGCACGGGGGATGATACGCTGTTTGCCCAAGTGCCGCGCTATGAACGGATAAAACTACGCTGGCTTGATGAGCGTGGTGGGCAGCGCGAAGAAGGCATTGATGGGTTTGTGGCGCATGTGGCTCAGCACGAGGTGGACCATCTGAACGGGATAATGTTTATGGACAAAGTCGAGGACACGCGGACGTACATGATGGCTGACGAATATCGTAACCGGATCGTGAAGAAGCCGAGCGGCAAAGCCAAATGACGCAGCCCAAACGGAGCGCCCCGCTTGGTGCCGGCCTTATTGTGCTGTCCTCGGTGTTCTATGCCAGCTATGGCATTTGGACCAAGCTCATGGGCGACTTTTTCGGCGGCTACACGGCTTCGGCTTGGCGGAGTGTGCTGGTGCTCGCGATGCTGGCGCCGATTGCGGCAGCCTATGGCCAGCTTGAGTCCGTTCTCTGGCGTCAAAACTGGAAGTACCTCACCGGGTTGCTTGTGAGCTCGATTTTTATCTGGGGGCCGCTTTATTTTGCAATTCTAAACGCCGGCATTGGTATAACTTTGGCGATTAATTACGCCTTTATTGTCATCGGCATGTTTATATTTGGGCGGCTGCTGGCGGGGGAGCGGTTTACGCGTGATAAGTGGCTGGCTACGATGCTGGGTCTGGTCGGCGTGGCGCTGGTGTTTGCGCCTACGGTTAAGAGCTTTGGCTGGGCGGCTCTAGGGGCGGCTATGATCAGCGGTTTGGGCGCGGCTTCGAACGGCGTTATCGCAAAGAAGCTGCCATACAATGCCACACAGTCGACCTTGGCGCTTTGGGTGGCTTCGGCCATTGCTAGTTTTGCGATGATACCACTGGCCGGGGAATCTGCGCCGGCATTCGGTTGGCATCCCGCCTGGGGGTATTTGGCGGTGTTTGCGGCCGCGTCGGTGGCGGCTTCCTGGAGTTTCGTAAAAGGGCTCAAGCTTATCGACGCCGGAGCGGCCGGCATCTTGGGTCTCCTTGAGATTGCCTTTGGCGTACTGTTTGGCACAGTCTTCTTTGCTGAGCGTCCAGGAGCTATGGTGCTAGCTGGCGTATTGCTGATCATGGCTGCAGCAGCGATTCCCTACGTGAAAGATTACAACGCCAAACGTGGCACGCTAGACGAAGCCAAAGCTTAGTCCCTATACTAAGACCCATGATTATTCGCAACTACCAATCCTCCGACTACGAAGCCATAGCCCGCAACCTCAAGAACGATGGTGGCTACGACCCGGTGTGGGACGGCCAGAGTAACTTTGAGTCGCTCGTGGCTGAGAATCCGGCCAACATCTTGGTAGCCGAAGTCGATGGCAAGGTGGTTGGTAGCGTGTTGATTGACCAGTTTGGCGCCGATCTGGCGTTTTTATACCGACTGATTGTGGATGAAGATTATCGCCGGCAGGGGATTGCAGGCCAAGTCATCGAAGCGGCGCATGACGAACTGCGCGCACGAGGCGCCAGGGAAGTGGCGCTGTTTGCCGACTCGGACCGGCCAGAGCTGCTCAAATACTATCGCGGCAAGGGCTATACCGAGGGCGAGCACAAGTATAAGACCATGTGGCGGTCGCTGTAGTGAGGTTGACCTTCAGGTACGGCTATCTATTTACTCCCAATACAGCTAAACTTCAGGTACAAGGAGATTATTATAATGGCTACAAATTCGTACCCGGCCAGTTTCAATATTGACTACCCTAAGAAGCTCGATCGGCTAACATCGTTCTTCCGCATTATTTGGGTTATTCCGGTACTCGCAATTTTGGTACTGGTGAACGCTGCTTTTGGTGGCGACAACAATAATACCCACGAGGCTGGTCGGCAGATGTCGCAAAACACTGGCGGCATCGCGGTTGGTCTGTTTGCTGCTACGGGCCTCATGATCTTGTTCCGCCAACGCTATCCCCGCTGGTGGTTCGACTTCAACCTGGAGCTTAACCGCTTTACGACCCGCGTCGGTGCCTACTTATTTCTACTGACCGATAAGTATCCATCCACGGTCGATGCTCAGTCGGTGCACCTGGATCTGAAGTACCCAGACGTCGAGAAGGATCTCAACCGGTGGCTACCAATCATTAAGTGGCTGCTGGCGCTGCCGCATTACTTTGTACTGGCCGCGCTCTTTATTGTCGCCGCAATTGCTACGGTTATTGCTTGGTTCGCCATTCTCTTTACCGGCCAGTATCCCAAGGGGCTATTTGATTTTGTCGTAGGTGTGGGCCGATGGGCCTGGCGCGTGACGGCGTATGCATTCTTGCTGACAACTGATGAGTACCCGCCATTTAGCTTGAAGTAGTTCGCTCGGTTATAGCGGAGAAAGGCCTCGCGGGAGCGGGGTTTTTTCTTTAGTTGTTGCGTGAGGCTTATAATGAAGCAAGTAATGCTTGCTTCCGGATTGATATGCTATCGTTGTCTCATGGCAAAAACTAAAAAGGGCGCGCCGCTCGGCGCCGGCTTGATCATCTTGTCCTCGGTGTTTTATGCCAGCTATGGCATTTGGACCAAGCTGATGGGCAACTTCTTTGGCGGTTACACGGCTTCCGCTTGGCGTAGCGTTTTGGTACTGGCCATGTTGGCGCCAATAGCAGTAGTTTATCGGCAGTTTGAACCCGTGGCGTGGCGGCGTAACTGGAAATATCTGGTTGGGTTGCTCGTCGGGTCTCTTTTTGTGTGGGGTCCATTGTACTATGCCATCCTGCACGCCGGCATAGGCATCAGTCTTGCCATCGCCTATGCCTTCATTGTCATTGGCATGTTTCTGTTTGGTCGGCTTATGGCCGGAGAGCGATTTACGCGGGACAAGTGGCTTGCTACTAGTCTGGGCTTGACTGGTGTGGTGCTTGTATTTGCCCCTACTATGGCTGGACTGGGCTGGTTGGCTCTGGTTGCCGCCATGGTCAGTGGTCTGAGCACTGCGTTCAATATGGTAGTAACTAAGCAAATACCCTACAACGCCACTCAGTCCACCATAGCGCTCTGGGTTGCATCAGTGATTGCGAACTTCTTGATGGTGCCATTGGTCGGCGAGCCTGTGCCGGCAACAGTCTGGCATGTGGAGTGGCTGTATCTGATTGTATTCGCCGCCGCCTCTGTGGCCGCCTCTTGGCTCTTCGTTAAGGGCGTAAAGCTCGTTGATGCTGGAGCTGCCGGTATCCTGGGTCTGCTTGAGATCGTGTTTGGCGTGCTCTTCGGCGCCCTTTTCTTTGCTGAGCGACCAGGCGGTATCGTATTGGTTGGAGTGGCTTTGATTATGGCGGCTGCGGCCATTCCATACATTAAGGATTACAATGCCCAGCGGGGCACATTGGCTGAGGGGGTGTAATTCTCGCGTAGACCTGTGTGGCTGGTCTGAGCCTCGGCTGATATTTTTGCCGGGGCTTTTAATGTTACAAGTAAGCTATTGGAATCACATACCGCGACCCGCCGTCCGGATCGATGAAGCCGTGGAACTCCTCAAATAGCTCATAATCGCTGCCGCTACCGCGCGTATACGGCGAGTTGGGCAGCCAGTAGCCATAGATATAATCAATCGTCTTGCGGACGGTGTCTTTGTCGAGCACGGCCACATCAAACATAGCCACGAGCTGCTGCGGGAAGTGGTGCGCCACCATACCGGCCGGAAGGTGAGTGCCTGGTGCCACCGGGAAGCCGGCGATGAAGTCCAGGTTCTCTTCGATAAAATTGCCGGACGGGCTGGCCGTGATGCCGTAGAAGGCTTCGGGAGTCTGGCGCGTGAGCTCAGTTTGGCGGGCGAGCAGACTCTGCCATGACGGCCAGAGCGACTCGCAAACAATCTCATCGGTGGCAAACGGCGAGGGGATGGACGTGGCGACGCCCATGACGGTGCGCGCCGGAGTGGTGGTGATGACCGGCGTGTGGTTGATCTCTTTTTCTAGGTGGCGCACCAGATTCATACTCAGGAGCGGCTTTTCGTTGAGGATGACTGCTGGTCGGTTGAGGCGGAAATCGGCCGGCGACTGGCTAAAGTAAGCCTTAAACGACCGAGTGAAGGCTTCGTGCGAGTTAAACCCCACACTAAAGGCGATATCGATAATGCCCAGCTCGGTGCTAGTGAGCAGACGGGCGGCCTCAGTAAGCCGCCGGCCGCGGATGTAGCCGCCCAATGTGTCGCCGGCCAGAGCCTTAAACAGGCGCTGGAAGTGCCAGGGCGACAGATCGTAGGAGCTGGCTAATTGCGGAATATTTATGTCGTCGGCCAAATTATCTTCGACATTATCGACGAGGTCTTGAATGTAGGTGACCGTAGTTTGCATGAGTGAAGGCCGCCTTAGGCTAAAAAAATATGAAATAGCACAAATTATCAAACGAGAGGGGTTGTGTGAGCCTAGTATAGCTCAAGAACGGTTCAACACAGGAACTATTCAATAAATTTCCCCTAGAAAGGACACGCCATGTCAGTGCGAAAAATCTCAGTAGCCGTCGGAGTGTTGTTCATCGTCCAGATGATCTCCGCCATGATCGGCACCATGCTCACCAAAGGATTCCTGGACGGCACCGCCGACAAAGGTGCGCTTGGCCTGGGCGTAACCATGATGGTGGTGTCCGGCCTGGCGGTGGTGGGCATTGGCCTGCTGGCCTACCGGGTGCTCAAGTCTTACAACCAGAAGCTGGCCATTTGGTACCCGATTATGCGGGTGGCGGAATGCCTGGTGTCGGTGGGGTGTGGCCTGTATCTGCTGGCCAACTTGCACGAAGTCCCCAACGCACTGGTGTGGGTGTATGTGCCCACGGCGATCGGCGGGCTGATCTTCACCGGGCTGCTGCTGACCTCAGGCATCGTGCCCAAGGTTGTGGCTTGGACCGGTATTGTGGGCTACGCGCTGTTTGGCGCTGGCACCGTGCTGCACCTGGCTGGCGTCGTCGACATCAACGCCGGATCGGGTCAGGCATTCTTGGCTATTGGCGGTGTGTTCGAGCTCATCCTGCTGCCGGCTTGGCTCTTGATTAAGGGCTTCAAGGCATCCAAGGTTGTGGCGCCGATGGCAGTTGCCTAGACTGTAGCACGCGCTTTTGAGCCCCGGCGGATTACCGCCGGGGCTTTTTCTTGCAGGTAAGAAGTAACTGATACTTGTTTTTTTGCGCTGAGCACGTATATTTTTAGACGGTTTACCCCAATACGCGAAAGTGATGGTATGGAAACCGAGTCAGTGCGCTTTCCCGCGACGGAAAAAATTGATCCCATGGTCACGCCGGGGACAATACGGGTGGGATATGTGGTTGTAGCCGAGCCGGGCCAGTACTTCAGCTCCAAGCATAAGCGGGCCGTGGAAGACGCCTTGCGCGCCAAGTTCCAGGTGACCAAGCTGAAACTTCAGGGCGGCACAAGCGACGGAAAAGAACGGCTGGCCGTGATCGTCGAGCCCTCGGACTCGTTGGGCGGTGGCACCATGGTCTATGAGACATTACGGGAACTTTTTCGGCCCACGGTTCAGTACAGCGCCGTGCTCCTCATGCAGTCTCCGAGTCGTCCCAAAGGCCGCTTTAAGATTGGCATGCAGGTGCTGGGTGACCCTGACGAGGACACGCTGATGGCGCTGGAGGAACGACTTCGCGCTATGCCAAACACGGCGATGGTTCAGCGTGACACCAGTGACGAGGGCAGGCATTTCACGATCACGGCTGCCGGCACCTGGAAGGAGGTAACTACGGATTACCACTGGACACTTCTGGAGCATGCCGGCATCACCTCTTGCATGCTACTCAATAGCCAGCGGTAAGCTAAATCTGGCCCAGAGGCGCGCTCGCGCGCCTCTGGGCCTTTCGCTTAATTCCGGCATAAGAGGTTAAGGTTAGATTTATAGCTATATACCGGTTATAATAATTTCGATATGGCCCGCACGAATGTTAAGGCAAAACCAAAAACTGACCTCGTGGCGCTGCTCGGCGACCTCGTCAAGTTTCCGACTCTTACCACTCAGCATGCCACCAACCAGGCCGCCTTTGATTGGATAAAGGCACAGCTAGAGGGCTTGCCACTGCACTTTTACGACTCCGAGAGCCAGGGTGTGCCGTCGCTGGTGATCACCACGCAGCAAACCAAGCACCCCAAAGTGCTGCTGATGGCCCATATTGATGTGGCGCCGGCTGCGGTCGAGGCCTTTGAGCTGCGACGTGAGCACGGCCGCCTGTATGGGCGGGGTGTGTTTGACATGAAGTTTGCCGTGGCCGCCTATGTTAAGCTGCTCCTAGAGCTGGGGGAGGACGCCGCCAAATATGATGTAGGAGTGATGCTTACCGCGGATGAGGAAACCGGTGGACATAATGGCACCGGCTATCTGGTAGAACAGGGTTGGCGGACCGACGTGGCCATTAACCCGGACGCGATTGGTTCGGGCGGCTGGGATCTGGAGGAGGTGGCCAAAGGCGTGGGTCGTGTTCGAGTGGAAAGCCATGGGGCGGCAGGACATGGCTCTAGGCCGTGGCTGTATCGCAATGCCATTAGCCAGCTCACCAAGTTTTTAGCTGATCTTGAGCGTCACTTTCCGACGGAGCCTTGCGGCGACCCGGAGCACTTTCATAGCACACTGAGCATCGGCACGATTGAGGGTGGTGCAGCGCTCAATCAGATCCCGGACTTTGCTCAAGCTGAGCTCGATATTCGAACGGTTCCAGGTACGAGCGCCATGGCAGTGGAGCAGCTCTTGCGGCAGACGGCCCAGCGGTATGATGGCCTCACGCTGATATTCGAAGTATTGCCACAGCCATTTACGGTGGATCGTGAGAATGAGTATGTGCGCTTGGCGGAGCTCATTTTAACCAAAGTAACGGGTAAACAGCCGGCCTTCATCGTTTCGCATGGGGGCACCGATAGCCGCTACTTCGCTGAGCTCAAAACGCCTCATATTTTGACGAGCCCCCCGGGCGGCGGGGCGCATGCCGACGATGAATGGCTCGATGAACGTGGGCTAGAGCAGTTTTATAAATTCGTGCATGATTTTGTGCTGCAGGTAGCCAAGAAGTAATCCAGATAGTGGCGGCGTAGAAAAAGCCCGCTTCCGGCCACGATGATCTCGTGGTCGGAAGCGGGCGTCCGCTGGTGCCGTTACCCTAAGGTCTAGGGCTCAGGCGTGGCGGATGGTTCGGTTGCCGGGTTGGCGGCTGCCTCGGCGTTTTCGTTCATGAGGTCACTATAGGTTTCGAGCACCTCGGTGACTTCCCTATTTAGAGCGGTTTCGAGTTCCGTCTGGAGGCGGGCATTCTCGGCTTCGAGAGTGACGCTCCTGGACCGATACGACTCCCTTTCCCTGCGAGTCTCCGCGAGGAGGTGCTCGATCTTGTGCACATACTGGGACAGCTCGGCAAACTTCTCATCACGAGCCTTCAGTCGCCTGCCCAGGAGGGTGATGAGGCGGGCAAGCTTGAGCAGGTCGTTTGTAGTGCCTTGAGTCGCGTTGTCGGCGAGGACCCGATTGATGCGAATCACATAGTCATTCTCGCTGACCGTGAAACTCACCACCGTAGCCTGCTTGGGCGGCCCAGGCTTGACGGCTACCGCTGGAGAAGCGGCGGGAGTCGGAGGGGCAGCTGGTGCCGACGTCGATACTGCGTCAGCGGCTGGCTTCGGCGACTTGACTGCGGGCTTGGTCTCGACTGGGTCGGCCGGAACGCAGCCGAGCCGAATCAGATCGGCCAGGGCCTGCTGGCGAACTGTGCCCTGGGTGTCGATCTCCCACACAATGGCTTGTCCATCATCCTTGGGGTTGACGGGGTATATTGGTGCGACGAGACCGAGAGCCTTGAGGTAGACCTTGACAGCCGTGCCAGCTTTACGACTCATATTGCAGTCGTTAAAGAGCGATCTAAAGTTGAACACTCGCAGATTCCGCTGGCCATGTTCGGGGAGGTTCGTTATGTAATCGAATCCCTTCACGCAGTCATCGAAAATTTGCTTCATGTCCGCCTGGCTCATGGATCGAGCGACCAGAACCGGTTGGGGTTTGGGGTCATTCGACACGATCCGACGATAGAGCGATGGTACATGGCCCTGCTGGAACAAGCTGGCCAGCGCTTCGTGGTTGACCTTTCGATTGTAGTTTACGCGCCAGACGCTCGGCGCATCGGGCTGCGTCGGATCTTTCAGGTACAAGTGGCTAATAAGCCCCAGGGCCTTAAGGTAGAACTGAACGACGTCGTGGTCTTCTGGCGCAACGCCGCACTGGTCTAGCATTTCGCGCTGCGCGAACACGCCCCGGCTCGTGATGGGGTCTGAAGCTTCCTTGATGAACTCAAACACCCGCACGCAGAGCTGTTCCACGTCGTCAAGTGTGTGGCTCATCGGCACCGTGGACTTCGGTGTCGCTACCACCGGCGTGGATGCTGCAGCAACTGGGCTTGGTTTTGGCGCAGTCCGCTTGGGCGGGGGCGCGAAGTACCGATACCCTTGCTTGATGAGGCGCTCCAGTTCTGCTTGCTGGAAGTCTCGCTGGAAGTGCACCTCCCAGACCTCATCGAACTGGTGTGTACCGATGGCGGTTGGGTGCAGGTACGCGACCAGGCCCAGCGCCTTGAGGTAGTAGATCGCCTCGCGGGCAGCTCCTTCGGTAAGGCCATTGTCCTGCAGAAGATCTCTGGCCCTGAACGTGCCCTGATGGGTTGCCTGGTCGCTCTGGGCCTTGAAAATGTCAAAGGCCCGCTCGCACAACGCGACCAGCCGCCTCGTGTCAGCCTCGACGCCGACAGCCGTCGGGGTGGCCGTTTCAGCTACGGGTTCAGGCTTCGCGGTGGCAACGTCCTTGGGCAGGGGCTCGGGCTTAGCGATATCAAGACTGAGCATGACTCGCGCTCGGGCTATTGGCTCTTGGTCCTTGAATCTCAGAAGCTCGTTATCCGATAGGCTGCCACGGATGAACCCTACGAATGAGCAGTGACCCCCGGTCATGTTGCGACGAATAAGCTTTTTGGCCTCTAGCTCGGCCAAGACGGCCGTGAGCGAATCGGGCACGTAGTTGGGCTTGAAGCCAACTCGTGCCAACAACGCCTGTGTTACTGAGCCGCTGTTTTCGCCATCAGCCAAGTCACCCTGACTGAACAAGTCAAGCAGGACCAGTGTGCGATAGGCTTCCCGCAGGGAGAACTTGCCTACTTCGACCGGGTCCAGCTCGGTAGTTTTGGCGACCGGCGGGGTGGCTGCGAGTCGCTGGGGAAGTGAGGATTCTTCGTACTCAAAGTGGTGAGCATTTTCCTCCACGCTTCGTTCCAGCTGCACGCGCTCCGTGACCGTAAAGGACATCAGTAGCTTTATCTTGGTGGTACGACGCTCGTAACCTTCACGTGCAATGAGCCCAGCCCTCTCCATGAGAAGGCACACATCGGACAGGTACTTGTTGGCGTTAACCGTGCTGGTGATTCCCATCAATTCCCGAAGCCGGCTCCTGACGCGTCCAGCTTCATCACTGACCTCACCATTGTGTCTGAGCAATGTTAGCATAATGAGGTCTCGATAAGCGGCTGTGCGCGGCGCCCAGTTCACATCGGACGAAGTCATGGTGTCGCTCTCTGTAGTATTGGTGTCCTCGGGTTTTGGCGGAACAGGCTGAGCTTGACTAACTCGAGCCTTAATCTCGTAGATGCGCGTGCTGCTGTAGCCATGCGGCAGGACCTCGATGAGGCCTTCCCGGTCAAGCTTTAAGACCGCTTCGAACACATGACTGCTGTGCTCACGCCGCTCTTCACGGTTATTGCCAGTTTCCTGCAAGTGCTTGAGAAGGGCGTTGAGCACTTTGCCATCTGGACTGATGAGCCAAGGCTGCTCGGAGGCTACTGCCTCCATGATTCTGGTTTTTAACGAACTCAAACTCACGATAGGTTATCCCTTTCGCTTGCAAGACAATTCGCCTATTATACAATCGATGTCGTTTGGTAACAAGAAAAGCCGCTCTCTGGCGCGTGCGTGATGCACGGCCAGGGAGCGGCTTGTAGCGGTTCGCCGCCTACGGGGCGATGTAGCCCGGTCGCAGCGGGACGTCCTCATCCAAGGTGGACAGGACGGTGGGGACGGACTTGGCGGCATCCAAGATGGCCTTGACCTCCTTCTCCAGCTTTTCGCGTTCCGCGGTCAGGCCGGCCAGGTGCTCCTTGGCCAGGTTCTCCTTGGTCCACGCCCAGTTGTAGCGCTCGATCAGGTCATTGACCGCGGCAATGGCCGGAGTGTCGCCGGTGTCGGACGTGGCCGGAGGTGTTGCGGTGCCGGTGTCGGTGGCCTCCTCCTTCGTGGTTGCGGCTGCCGTTGCGGCCTTGGCCCGACTCCGACCGATCTTGCCGCCCTTGACGCTGGCCTGCGGCCGGTCTCGCTCGGAGTCACCGACGCGCGCGGTGACCTTCTTGGCCGGCGGCTTGCCGCTGGCGGGCTTGGTCGGTGCCGGCCGGACGTTCGGCTGGACGTGCCGGATGATGAGCTTCTGGGCCTGCGGCCATTGACGCCTCAGCTCCGCCACCTGGTCTGCGTCGAGCGTGGCCTCGAGCCGAATGGCTGTGTCCCGGTTTGCCTCGCGCAACCGCGAGATAGTTCCGTCGTCGGCCAGTTCGTTGAGCACGTTGGTGAAGTTCTGGCCGACCCGAAGGAGCTTTTCCTGGGTGATGCTCTCCAGAAGCTTGCGGGCCACCCGACCGCCGGCTTCGTCGGTGATGATGCCCTGGTTGTTGTACAGCCAGAGCTTCGTTCCGACTTTGAGCGCCGCGGTGAGGGTCATGCGGGTAGGAGCCGCTCTTTTTGCCACTGGTACTCCTTGAATGTCGTGGGAATGAGCACGATTGGTTAATCACGCAGTTACAAACTGTACAATAAATGTAATATAATTACAAGTATTGGATAATACACTCAAGGCCAAAGAAAAACCCGTTCTCCCAACCCGTTTGTAGGCTGGGAGAACGGGCGTGTGGCTAGGGGAGCTCGTCGAAGCCCTCTAGACCGCGTTGGTCAAAGAGCTTGGCGATTTTCTCGGCCGCAGCGATGGACGGGTCCCGTGCAGCTTGCAGCTCTTGGCCAAGGCTTTGAACCCTGGTTTTGAGCTCGGTGTTCTCGGACTCGAGTTCCTCGAGGCGATTTTCGAGACTGGTTGTCGCTGCAGTTGCCTCAGCGAGAGCGGCCTCCTGGGTTTGGATTTGCTTCTGTAGTCGGCGACGGTCATCGGTGAGCAAGCGGATGGCGGCAAGAAGTCTGCCATACAATCCCGGGTCGTGAGCCGCATCCGGCTGCTTGGCTACCACCAACGTGTATTGATCCGGCGTTTCGATCAGTGCTCGAACCACCGATGGTGTAGCGGGTACTTCTGGGGTCCGCGCCGGCTTCGGCTCTGGATCTGGTGCCGGCTCGGACTCAATTTTGGCCGGCTGCAAAGAAGCTTCCGGTTCCGGTTCGTTTTCAGCTGGCGTTGTCACATAGCCAGCGGTCCGCTGCAGGTCGGTGCCTTCTAGGATATTGACGGCGGTTGGTTCGTCGGCTTCCAGAGCCGCCAATTCCCGAGAGGACAGAGCGTCCTTGATCGGCCAAATGGCGTAGCATCGCCCGTGGGTAACATCACGTCCAATCAGCCCTTCTTTGTGGTGGAGGTCGCCCAATGCCATCGTGAGAGCGGTGGGCGTTTCTGGGTCGTAGAAACCAGCTCGCTTGAGGAGCTCTCGGGCGGCGTAGCCATCTGTGTTGTCTATCCGCCCTCGACGGCGGAGGTCGAGCAGCACGATGGTCCGAAATGCCCGGCGAAGCACCGGCATCGTTGGCGAGGTTGTGGCTCGCGCTTGACTCCTTGAGGGTGGCAAAGCCGCCATTGTCGCCGGCGGATCTTCGGCGTCAAACGTTTGGACGATCGCCAAGGCGCTGGCCCGCATCGTCTCCAGCATGTTTGCATCAGGCAGGCTAACGCCGCTATAGGCAAAGGCAACCTCGCGGCAGCCCTTGGCGTTCGCTTCCTGTTTGATCAGCTTTTCCCGTTGAAGGTCCTTAAGCGCCTCCTCGAACGCGACCGTGGGGGTGTTGTCTAGGCGCAGTAGCTCTAGGATACGCTGGTGAGCTCGGCCTCTTCGGTCGGTGACGCTGCCTTCTTGGTCGTAAAGTGCCAACAGGATGAGAACACGGTAGGCCTCTTTGCGCGAGAGGGTCGGCGGTCTTTTGGACGGCGGCGTGGTAGCAGGTGGTTCTGGTTTGACCATGGGCTCCCTTTGCGGCTGAACTTCCAGGACTATTTTAGGGGGGTCTAGCCTCCCTCGCAATTCAGCTTCCATGCCCTCCAATTGCTGCACTTGCTCGGCTGGTAGTGGGTGGGTGACCATGACGATCTCGCAAGTGTGCCGCTTGTTGGGTGGCGCATCGCATATAAGGAGACCCAATTCCTCCATGAGAACCAGGGTGCCCACAAATTGCTTGATGTTGCATCGGCTCTTTGCTAGACCCAGTTCGGTGAAGATGAACTCCGGCGCGCGGCCGCTGTCCTCGGTGACTCCACCATCATGACGGTGCAGAAACAGCGTGACCAGGTCGCGAATGACGGCGTCATCTGGGGTCCAGTCGATCGGTGCTTCAGCGGATGTTTTGGCTAAGGGGCTACTACTGGTTGCCTCCCTTGTGTCCCGGTCGCGAAGCAGCTTACGAGTGGGCTTGAGCTCTGTGATGTGGCCTTTGCCGCCTTGCTTGTAGCTGATGCTGACAAGGCCGCTAGTGCTCAGGCTCGCAATCTCACTTTGAATCTCCTTTACCATTATCGAATTACGCTGGTCGAGGCCCAAGTGTCGCGCGATCTTGGCCGCAACGTGGCCCTTTGAGTCGCGAGTGCTGGAGTGGTTTTCGCGCACCAGCTCCAGGATCTGTTCTCGAATCGCTTTGCTTTTAATATGCACTCCCTTCGGATATGAGAGATACATTATAATGACATTTTTACGCATCAAGAGTCAAATAGCATTAACATAATCGTTAGGGTATAATACGGCGGTTATGTAGCATTTGGCGCCTTGGCGGAGTGGCTACGCAGCGGTCTGCAAAACCGTGTACACCGGTTCAAATCCGGTAGGTGCCTCCAGTTTTTATCTACATTCACAATCTGGGCGGGTGGTGGAATGGTATACACGGCGGACTTAAAATCCGCTGCCTTTACCGGCTTGCGGGTTCGAATCCCGCCTCGCCTACCAGGAATTATTATTGCTATGAAATCCATTAGCTATCCCATCAAACACCAGTATCAGCCTACTAATACGTCGTGTAGCCCGACGGCTTTATCGATGTTGTTGGAGTATTATGGCCAATCCATGTCGCCAACGGAAGTGGGTAAATCGGTGCCACAGGTCAGGGATGAGACAGGTGAGGAGCGCGGCACAATTAACACTCAGATGGCTACATGGTGCATTTCTCGAGGTTTCGACGTCACGCTTTATACTTTTGACTGTCAAATTATTGACCAGCCATGGCGCAAGCTTTCATCCCGACAAGTTACCGAGCGACTCAAAGCCGGGCTAGATGGGCTGGAAGTTCCCGCCATGGGCGCGCTCTGGTCCAATGCCTACCGTCAGGCATACATCGACTTTATTCAGGCTGGTGGTGAGCTTATTATTCGCCCTTATGCAAGCCGGGACCTTCTCTATCAGTTACTGCAAAATGGTCCAATTCTGCCGTGCCTGTCATATAGCACGCTCCATGGGGTTGCTCGAACTCGTAATATTAACGAGATTGACTCGGTCAACGATGATGTGAATGGCCGAGCTGTAAATCATAGCGTGGTTATTTACGGCGTGGATGAGTCCGGCAACTTCTTGATTGCGGATCCCTGGCGAAAGCCGGGTCGCCATGTCATTGAGCCGGATCAAATGGTGGCGGCCATTAGCACAGCTCAGCTGGAGTGTGACAATATGGTTTTTGGACTGACACCCAGGAAGCCAGTGCAGTAAACCAGATAAGATGTATTGAATTTATTATTTTTTAGTTTATAATATGTGAGACTTCAACCGAATTTGCACCTCAGGGAGCGAAGATGTATTTGCGCAGGTGGACGGTTCTCGGCTTCCACACTGGTGAACTGATGCGGGGAGAACCCGTGGGTCTCGTGGGCCTGGGCAGGTTCTGGACCCGGGCAGGCGCCCAACGTCGGGCCGACGGCCGTAACGAGCAAAACAGGGGCCTGCGCTACGATTCAGAGTACCGCCCTGTTCACCGCGGCCAGTACGGCGGCATCACCACCGTCTAGGAGGCACAAGATGTTTCGTCGCAAGTGGGCTCTCCAGCATTTCAACGTCCGCACGGGTGTGCCCGTGCCCGAGCATCGGCTCCTGATCAGACGATTCTGGCGCCGGTCGACGGCCCTGAAGTACGCCGAGATTCAGGAGTTCTACGGCTACATGGTGGGCGGCGACCGGCTGTCGTGCCGGGTGGTGCCGGTGACTCAGCTGTTTCTTCAGTAGGCGCCACACGGCGTCATGGCCGGGCCCTTTTGGGGTTCGGCCATTTTTGTGCGGCGTTGATGCTCGGCGTTTAGCGTTTACGCCTGCGGCGCAGCAGCTGCCAGAACCCTAAGCCAAGCAGCAAGAGCACTGTGCCGCTAACGATGATGAAGGTTGGACGTGGCATCAGGACAACCCAGCGCGACACGGTGGTGGTTTGATCCAGATAACGCACGGTAGCCGTGGCTTTGTATAGCCCAATTGGCGTGGTGGCGGGCAGGTCGAGGCCGAATTTGCGGGTGGTACCAGGGAGAACCTCGCCTTTAAAGTTGACCGGCTTGCCAACATTGCCAAACGGGGTTGAGAGCTGAGTGTTGCCCTCGGCCAAAAAGTGCACGTTGCCGTCATTTTTAACTCGCAAGTCGGCGTGAACGGGTGGCAGCATTTGCAAACGGCTAGCGGCTAGCGGCAGGATGGAGCCATGTTTGTGGAGCTGACCAGTGACGGCGATGTAAAAGATCGAACCCAGCCGCTCGACCCGCGAAATAATGGCGCCGCCCTTGGCCGGTGGCGGGACGGTCTCTACGAATACGGCCGCGTAATGCCCGCCCACCACTGCTGCTTTGGGGACGGTGAGCGTGTAGTTAGCGGTGGCCTCCTGGTGGGCTTTAACCACGAACGTACCCGTGGGCAGCTTGAACCAGGATGTAGCCGAGACGGCCGTTGGATCGCCGCTCACCGTAAATGACCCCTGGTAGTCCTCGTTTTTGACCTTATAGTCGGTGGCGTAGATATGATAACTGACGTCCAGATCGCCGTCGTTGATGATGGTGAATTGACCTGAGGTGCTTTCGCCTGGAGTCAGCTCTTGTTCCTGGCTGGTTGGTGAAACGCCGATGCCCTGGAGCGCATGGACCGGCGCGGCTAGCACCAGGTTAGCAAATACCAGCGTTCCAAAAAGAATCCCCCGTGATCGCATGCTAATTGGTGGTTATGGTGTACGTTACGGTTGAAGAGTAGGTGCCTGATGGCTGGGTGTTGTTGACCCGAGCGCTGTACCAGACTGTGCTGTTGGCGGCGCCATTGGTGGCGGTGGTTTTAATGGTGAACGGCGAAGCGTTGGCGGGGATAGCGGCAAAGGTAAGTGCACTGGGCGCGATGTTGCTTTGGGTGCTGGTAGGGCCAGCGCCAAATCCGCCGAGGCTGTCGATGCGCCAACCCCACGTGCCATTGACTAGAGTAATAGGAGTACCGGTGGTGCCGGCGCTGGCGGTGATGTTGTTGGAGCCACTTGTCATGGAGGTGGTGGCGGCGCTGGTTTCTTGGAGCGTGACCGTGAGCCCGGCGGTGTCGTTGGTGTTGGCTGAAACGGTGTCGCTCGCAATCGACTGCTTGCCGGTTGAATCGGGCGTGAGTGCGCCAAGTGTTACCGATGGACCCGATGAGTACGATGTAATTACCGGGTTAACGGTGAGGCCAATGGACGTGTTACTGGTTTGCGTGTCAGCGGTGGCGGCAAGGGGTAGCGTAATGGCGGCCAGGTTAAGACCAGCTAGGCTGATCGCCAGATAGTGTTTAGAGGTAAGCTTAAGCATTATTTAGACTTTAGTCATTATTGCTATTGAAGTCAACTTTTCGTGTTTCCAAAAGCCTAGTTCGTGGCTATCTGAGTGAAACCTTGTAAATAAGCCTAACTGTGTCATTATAAATATCGCCCAGACAAGCCTACCACTTTGAGCTAGGAGCTAGATTGAGTTGGTTTCAGGAGATTGTCGTCCCGCTTACTATGGTGGTGCTCATTGGCCTGGGGGTATGGCTGGCACTTCCCAAGGTTTCCAAGCCGTATGTTGAGCTCCAAAAGAAGCAGCCACTTTGGTGGGGATTGTTGGGCGGAGTTGTCTACGTATCCCTCCTGACAAGCGTGCTGATCGCTACTTCGATGTCTCGTCCGGGTGAGTCTTCCATTCCCGGCGTGAGCTCGGATGCGGTGGCATGGCAGTTGCTCGTCTCGGCCATGATCCCGGTCGGGTTTGTGATGCAGGTCAATTGGGCCACGTGGCAGCGAGTGCTGGCCATGGTGGTGCTGATTCCGGTCAGCTTGCTGTGGTATGTGTTCCCGCAGCATTGGGCGGCAAATGTTTCGGCTGCTACGGCGGCCGTGATGAGCATTGTGATGCTGTCGGCGTACATGGCCTGGCTTCAGCTTCGCCTCGTGTTGTGCGTGGTTTTGGCTGAGTTTGGCTATGACGTTATCAATACGCTCGTAACGGGACTCATGGAGAAATCCGTCAACGCCACGGTTACGAAGTCGCAGCCCCTGCCGACGCTCCTGTATTTCGTAAATCCGTTTGACGCGACGGACGCAAGCATTCTGGGCGTGGGTGATGTGGTGAGTGCCGGTCTTCTGGTGATGACTACTGGCGTCCTGGTGGCGCGGCGTTATGGACGCCCAGCGTTCATCTATGCGGCGCTGGCTGGATGCGTGGTGGGCTTCCTGGCCTGCGATTGGGTGCTGAACATAACTCACGCGGCCCAGCCTGCCATGATGTACCTCACCCCGAGCATTTTGGCCGCCGTGGGCCTAACGGCCTGGTATTACCGCCTCCCCTTGAAGCAGCTGATGCGATTTCAGGGGAGCCAGCTACTTGAGCCGGCAAAAGTCCGCGTTTGAGTAGTGGAGCCCCCATCGATTCGTCGATGGGGGCTCTTCATTTTGGCTTCAGGAAAATAAGTGCGGCAAGTCATTGGTTAAATTGACATAACTCTTATGATTATCCATACTAAGCGTAACATCTATGAAAAAACTGCGTTCTCAGGGATTAATAGTTCGATCCGCTCACTGGGTGGGCGTGACGCTGTTGGGTATTCTGGCAGTGCCGGTAGTGGCGGGTGCGGCTACTGGCAATACCACGATTTCTACGACAATTGCAGCGGTTATTAGCGTGACCTCAAACGGTACCGTGAGTGCAGATGTAACCCCAACTGTTAGCGGGGCGCAAACCACGTCTAGTGACACGGTAAGCGTGACTACCAACGATAGCGCTGGTTACACACTGAAGCTTGAGGACGCCGATGCCACTACGGCTCTGGCTTCGGGCGGCAACACTATTACGGCCACGAGCGGCACTCCGGCTAGCCCGGCGGCGCTGACGGCGGGTAAGTGGGGCTGGCGCATCGACAGCCTCGGCGGCTTTGGTGCGGGACCGACCTCGCCCTTAGCGAGCGGCGCCATTGGCTCGCTCACTTACGCTGGGATTCCGGCCGGCGGCTCGCCGGCCACGCTTAAGACGACCGCTACCACGGCTTCGGCCGACACCACTACGGTGTGGTACAGCGTGGCGGCCAGTGCCACTCAGCCTACCGGCGTCTACACCGATACTGTCACCTATACGGCGCTCGCCAACTAACCGGCCATGCTGGCACGGTTATTGGTCGGCATTAGTCTCACGGCCCTCGTGGGATGGTTTGATGTTGCACAAGCCGCAACTCCGCCCGCTGGTGCGCAGAACGTTACCGTTTCTCCAACGCAGTTGTCGCTGGAGGCGCCGCCAGGACAGACTATTACCGGGTGCGTAACCGTTATTAATGACGGTGCTACCGCGTATGACTTTAAAGCCTATGCGGCACCTTATCGGGTTAGCGGTGAGGGGTACGATCAAAGTTTCGAGCTCTTGCCGGGTCGGCCGGACGTTGCCAAGTGGATTAGTGCCGGCGCTGGCACGTATCACGCTACGCCTCATCAGAATGTGGCGGTTCCCTATGCGCTTAAAATTCCGGCTGGCACCAAGGGTGGTGGATATTATGCGGTGTTATTTTATGAAACGATTCCCCAATTAACTGGCGGTAGCGGGGTAGAGAGCAAAACTCGCATCGGCGTCGTAGCTTACATAAAAGTGACGGGCGACGTGGTGGAAAAAGGCCAGGTGGCGAGCTTTGCGGCTTCTGGTGTGCAGTACCAGGCGCCCATTACTGCGACGCTGCGTCTGGCCAATAGTGGCAATGTCCACTATCCAGCGGATATCCATTTTGTGGCCAGCGATATGTTTGGCCGGCCCAAGGCCACAATTCATGTGGCGCGGGAGGTGTTGCCGGATACTATTCGCCGGTTTGATATGCGGTGGGAAGGAGCGCCAGCCTTGGGGCTGTTTCGGCTCGGTGGCACGGTAGATTTACTGGGCCACACTGAATCATTGCCGGTGCGTTACGTGCTGATTGTGACTCCTCAGGCTGGCATGATGGCGGCGGCAGGAGCCATATTCTTAATGTTGCTCGTCGTTGGACTGCTGTGGTGGCGCCGCCGCTTGCGCGGGTAGCTTACGTCCGCCACCGTCCCATATCCCGGCCAGTGGGCACGTTGTTGGCGTCCAGCTCAGGACCCGCCGAACTCAGCGTAGCCCTCGCCCCGGGCTCAATC
>Ga0207647_10000028_pt1 | contig 109750 bp, 64 predicted proteins | sample KBSCornC2_FD_184295 | JGI IMG/M metagenome (GOLD analysis project Ga0207647, IMG submission 184295) | Corn rhizosphere microbial communities from Kellogg Biological Station, Michigan, USA - C2 (SPAdes) (version 2) | ecosystem: Host-associated > Plants > Roots > Rhizosphere ...
GGGTGTGGTATATGTTTTGGCAAGCTCCATCCATTTTTTGTCATGGGTATATTCATATAAATACCAAAGTTCGCCGGGGAAAAAGCCACTGCACCAATCGTTAGCCGACACGATCAATAAATCGCCATTGGCGGATAAAGTGCGCGGAGTTACCCCCTTTTTACCCGAAGCCTTTGCTTGTTCAGTTGCCGAAAGCAATACATCGGTTTGTTTTTCGGCGAAAGCAAAACCTTTTGAAACCACATTTTGCCCTAACGCATTTAGCTGTAAGGCTGTGCCTAAAAGGCATGCAATTATATATTTCTTATTCATGGTTTATTTATTGGGAATTAATTGAACTTCAAGAATTTTCATTAATGCGCTTTTGGAGATATCCGTCGGGGTGATCGTCAGTGAATGTACACCAGGCTGCAAACTGACTTCACCCAGATCAACAGTTTTAACCGCCGACTTTGCAGATGACTGTATTTCGCCATTTATCGCAAGAGAACCTATTTCAAACTTATAGGTACCCGCATCACTATCATCAGCCAGATATTTCAATACAACTTTATAAGTAGCCGGTTGCACCATTCTAAAATTCCATTTAACTACCTGGTCCTTTTTGCGCCATCCGTCTACATAATATTTATCTGTCTTACCATCGCCAAAACCAAAACCTTTGCCCAATAGTTCAGCATCAAAAGCTAACAATTGATTGGTAACGCCGGTACTAGATAATACTCTTGTTGGGTCAGTCTGTATCGTACCTTTTGTTTCCAGAACAATGACCGTATTTACCGTATCGGGAGCTTGTAACGGAAGGTTGATACCCATATCCAGCGGACCAAGACGTTTAAACGCCAATGGCTTCTTAGCCGGATCGGCCAATAAATACGCTTTACTAATATCGCTCTTTAATCCTCCCACCAGTAACTTACCGTTTTGCGGCCAATGAAATACATGCAGGTATAACAGTTTCCCTTTGCGGGTAGATACACCCCAGCTTTGGAAAGGCAAAGGTGTTTTGGTGGTTTTATAAATACTTGCTGAATTTTTGTCCATCCATTTTGCCAGCCCGTTTAAAATATGCACATCTTCAGGCGCAAATTCGCCATCGCCCATAGGGCCTATATTCATCAGCAGGTTACCGCCGCGCGAAGCCGATTTGGCCAGCAATTGTATAAAAAAACCTATAGGTTTATGGCTCTTATCAAACTTAGAATAGCCGTACGATTCATTGGTAGTAGGAATGGCTTCCCAATCGCCGGTAACCGGAAAAAATTCGGCGGGGCGATCGGCGGTGTTTTTATAGTCGCCCAAATTCAGGTCGCCTTCACCGCGGGCAAGCCTTCCGTTTACCACCACGTTGGGGTCGGTTTCGCGAATGGCTTTCAGGATGCGAATATTTTCAGACAGCGGAAGTTTCTGCGGCGTATCAAACCACAAAATATCCGGATGATACATGGTCAGCAGTTCCTTGATCTGCGGTATGGCTTTTTCATTTACATATTTAACTGTCTTAGGTAGTAATTCAGGATGAACATCATACCAGTTGCGGCCGCCATGCAGGTTCAGGTCGCCGCCCGGATTATTATAGTCCCAATCATTTCCCGGCGCATCCGGATGTTCCCAATCAAAGGCGTGCGAATAATAAAAACCGAATTTAATACCATACTTTTTACAAGCGGCCGAAAGATCAGCCATGGGGTCATGCTTCCACGCTGTTTGTTTCACCACATTGTAGTCAGACACCTTTGAGTTGAACATGGCAAACCCATCATGGTGTTTTGAGGTGATGATCATATACCGCATACCGGCTGCTTTTGCGGTCCTTACCCACTTATCGGCATCAAATTTTACCGGGTTAAAATGATGAGCCAGTTCCAGGTATTCGGCACGAGGGATTTTTTCCTTGCGCATCAGGTGTTCGGCATAACCGTCTACCTTTTTACCCTTCCATTCGCCGCCGGGCAATGAGTAAATTCCCCAGTGGATAAACATCCCGAAACGCGCATCTCGCCACCAGGCTATACGGGCATCATGGGTTTTCATGCTGGTTGCCCACCAGCCATGTACAGCGTCGTCAATGGCCTTTTCATCGCGGGGATTTACCTTGTTTGCCATCGTCTTATCTTCGTCGCCCTTATTCTGTGCAAAGGCAGCAACGGTGCTGCATAACACTATCAGGAAACACCCACTTATGATTGATTTTTTTCTTAGCATAAATATTTTTTTAATCTATCCATATCAATGGATGCCTTACCGGCAAGTTGCGTATAATCTCTTCTGTTTTAGGATCATGATCCAGACGTTTCCAGGTTTTTAGCCATTCTTTGTTATGATAAGCCATCGCCCCAAAAACCAACGAAGGCTGCGCAACCGGCCAGTCGTTCCAATACATCACATCGTGCGCAAACGGCCACTTACTTTTATCGTCAAGATAAGGATATAAATAACTGATACCCATTTTTATGGAGCGACCGTCAGCTGTTTTATATTCCCATAAATTATCTTTTGGTGTCGATAATATCTGGCAAATGGTAGTCATGGCATCCAGGTCAAATATAGAATAGCCATAAGGCTTAGTGCGCTTTAATTCAAGAGGGAAACTGCCATTGGCAGCCATTTGGTTGGGCAATAAAACATTTTTGTAATAATTAGCACAGGTATCCATTAAAGGTGCGTTGTGCGTGAATCTGGCGAAACAGGCAACCTGCATAATCCAGCAGGTACCGTGGTTATTTTTAGCAGCCTTTTCCTGCTGTCCGTTTTTGCTGGTATTTAGCCAAACCAAGTATTGCTGAAACCAGTTACGCACGCCTTTAACTACCGTTTTATCCATAGCCGGGGCGTTCTCTAAAGTCATTAAGCCCTGAACCACTTCCATTAACTGAATGGTATCAATAATGCCAATCCCTCTACCGGTGGAAATGCCTTTTATCGCCTGCGCAAATTGCAGGTCAGGATTCATTAAAGTTTCAGGATCAATAAACCAGGCCCGCAGGTGAATCATAGCCTGTTTAACATATTTGGCATCGTGCGTAAGTTTATATGCTGATGCTAAGGCGCCCATAATACGGCTAAAGCGAATCATAGCCAGGCGGTGAGCTACAAAATTATCAGGATTAGTAAGCCCATCCTTTTGTATGTACGGGCCGTCCGGGTTTTTAGGGTCGGGCCACCAATAATCTCCCTCCGAATAAAAATCATGCTTGCCACCGGCACTGCGGCTGCAGGTTTGGGCAGTAACGGTTATGGGCTGCTGCTGCATTGCCCAGTCGGCTTCGGTTATGATGTTTGTGCGCAGGGTTGCTGTTATCTCTTTTTTAAACTCAGCCGCATCCGTTTTTTGCGCGTAGCTCATATAGATACCGCCAGTTGTCAATAAGAGCAGGCAGATAAGCGTTTTTTTCATGATCATTTGTTGCTGTCTTTATTCCATCATCCTATTATTACAAATTTATAAATGCGCCCGGTAATCCCGACGAATTAGCTCCGGCTACACTACTGCCCTTATTTGTTTTTATGCGGATGACGGCCCGGCCGTTATAAGCCTGCACCCTGCGCGAGCCGCTTGAAGTTCCCAGATCATCCATCAGGCTGCCATCTCCGGCGAGTGAAAATTCGATATAATTTTTTGCATCAAGACATGGGACGTTATTGCTATCCAGCAGTTTGGCCTGTATGGTGGCAATGCCGTTATCGTCTGCTATTTTTTCAAGTATTACTTTCGCCGGACTACCCCATTTATCGGTCTGGTAAGCCTGGTTTATTTCATCTGTCACCGTCGCCGTTCCTTTTTTGGCGATGACTTTAATGTTATTGTTCCCTTTATTGAAAGTTACCGTCCAGCGCAAGCCTGCCGCCGGGAAATCCTGGCTGTTGCGTTTTTTAACCCCGCAACTTTTTCCGTTTAAAAACAACTCTGCTTCGGTACAATTTGAGTAAACCTTTATGGTTTTCTGTTCGCCGGCATCTCCCCATCTTACAGGCCAGGTATGGCCGTAAATATGTACCATCGGCTTATCGCTCCAATATGATTGGAATACATAATACGATTCTTTAGGAGTAAGATCATGCTCAACAACACCTTTCTGATTTATAAACGGAACAGGGTTATCGGGCCTTAACGGCGTAGCAAAGTCCTTAAACGTCCAAAACGCCGACCCGGTAAGCCAGGGCATGGTTTCCTGTTCTTTTAGTGTCCAGTCAAACAGGTCGCAAATGTAAGTTTCGGTCCATTCGCTGTCTTTGGCAACGTTAGCTTCGCCACTCTTTAGGTTTGCATCTCCAAGGCGTTCGTCGGCGCCTTTGCCTTTCTGTACCTTAAAAGTGTACGGGTTTTCTGAATGGCGCATGGCATGGCTATCGCCGCCCCATTCAATATGTAAGAAGTGCTTAACTGCTTTAAACTCTGTCTCTGAAACGGTTTTATATTCGTGGTAATCGCCGCGATACCAGCCGGCCCATATAGAGGGCGAATATATATCAGGGATATCCTTGCAAAAGTCGCATCTTCTGATAGCAGTTTTACGGGACGGATCGAGACGATGTGCCCTGTCATTCTGCTCCTGCATAAACGCACGGATCTTTTGTTTATCAAATTCAGGAAAATCGCCCTGCCAATCGTTTTCATTACCTAATCCCCATATAATTGCAGCGGGGTGATTGTAATGTTGTTCAATCATGTTGGTAAGCATATTCCGGGCTTGATCTTTATAAACATCTCCGCCCAAGCCGCCTCTGCACCAGGGCACTTCTTCCCAAACTAAAATGCCCAGGCTGTCGCATAATTTCAATATAATATCAGATTGCTGATAATGCCCTAAACGGATAAAGTTGGCGCCCATACTTTTAATTAACCGCATTTCGTCGTTCATCATGCCTTCAGTAACCGCTGCCGCCACACCAGCTTGGTCTTCATGGCTTTGGGTGCCTTTTAATAGCAAACGTTTTCCATTCAGCATAAATGGCCCGTGATCAACAAACTCAAAATTGCGGAAGCCTACTTTGGTTGTCTTTTTATCAGTACCGTATTTACTATTGACCGTTACTTCAACAGTATACAATTGCGGAAGCGATGGCGACCATAGCGCCGGCTTTTTAATAGTAAATGCTCCTACCTGAACATCGTCTGTCAACTTATCAGGTGTAACGGTAATGCCGTTTATCTTTTTACCTTCAGGATCAATAACATTTACCGTTACGGTTGCCCCGGCCTCTGATAGTGGGTTGTAAAACCGCACCTTAACATTCAATTTGCCTTGTTTACCTTCTTTATCCACATCCGCGGATGCGAAAGCTTTATCTACCGATATAGCCGGAACATAAACCAGATTCAGATAACGGTAAATGCCGCCATAGATACAGAAATCAGACAGACTTGAAGGAATGCGTTCAACATCGCGCGAGTTATCACAGCGAATTTCTACCGGCACTTCACCCTTGAACTGCTTTTTAAATACATCGGTCTTTTTAAAGTCTTCGACCGCTTTGGTTATATCGACGCTCCATTCGTCATATCCGCCTACATGCGACCCCACTTTGGAGGTGTATACATACACATCTGTTTTTTGCCCCGCGCCTTCAAAATGTAATATGGTGCGGCCATTGTTATAGGGGTTGCTGATATCCAGTTTGGTGCGATACCAACCCGGTCCCTGATAATAGTTACCAGCGGGATCAACCGCGTCGCGTTCATTGAAACAATGCGGCAGGGTTACCGGTGTCCACACAGGGACGCTTTCGGGATTACCTGCAACAACCGGCCTAACGGCTTCCCATATTCCGCCCAGGTCCTGCTTTATAAATTCCCAATTACTATTTAAGCGTGTTGTTTGCTGTGCAGATGCATGATAACTGCATAATACAGCACAGGCGATTATTATAATTTTAAGATATTTCACGGTACGAAAGAATACAGGTACTAAAAGCTAAAAAATAGCGGGTAAATAATTGAGCGAGATCCGCTCATTTTAAATCGGCAGATTGATGAAATATCAGTACTGATGATTTAAAGATTTTAAAGGAACTAAGCAGCATGAATACTGCTCAGTTCCTGAATGTTTATAAAGTTAATAGGGTAAATTAGGAAATATTGGCGCATTGATAACATCAACCACTGCGTTTGTTGCTAACAGGTCGCTGGTTGAGACATAATACAGATCATTGATGGTGATAGGGTAATTTGACGTATTACTTGGCGAAGCATTTAGCACCTGGATATACATGGTTGAATTTGGATTTGCAATAACACCCGGCATAGTAAATCCTGTTGGATTAGTTGCAAAAACGCCGGCCGGCGCCGCTGTTTGAGCGACAACGTCGTGCGTAGGTAAATTGTAGTGCGTATAGGTGCCGTTAAGTATTAAATACGACAGATAATTTTTCACGTCGTTCTTGCTATAACTCGCCCAACTTGTGCCAGCTTTTTTTGCCGAAGTAAGGACAAGGGCCCACAAACCTGTTTTTGAGGTAGTAACCATGGAGTTTGTGAAATATATATATGTTTTTCCGCTTTGCATATACAAATTGGTATCAATGCCTGAGTAAATAATGGCATCATACATCCTTCTGAAAATGGTGTCTTTACTGCTACCATAAGCACGCGATTTTAAATATTGCCATGCGGTTTTATTTAAATGCGCATCAAGAGTGTCGGTGGTGCTCCGGTGGAAGTCAGTTTGCAGTTTAAGGCAACCAGGCAATATGGTAACCGCTGTAACCAGGAATACAAGAAGTATTGCCGGAAGATATTTTATTTTTTTCATCTGAATATTTTTTAGTATTTCAAATTATAATGAAAAATTAGTTGTAAGACGGATTTTGAACCAGAGCAGTATTTGCATTAAGCGCGCTTTGGCTTATTGGCCATAATATTTTATTTAAGTCAGAAAATCCGGTTGGCGCTGTGCCATAAGCTTTTTGTCGTCTGGAAACCACAGGGTCCATAATGGTTTGCACATGATTGGTACGCACCAGGTCGAACCAACGTTTACCCTCTCCAAATAATTCATATTGACGTTCTTGCAAAATAGCATCCTGCATAGCGCTTTTGGTCGACAATTGAGCTGCCGTATAAGCAGGTAAGCCGGCTCTTGTATGTATATAATTTAAGTAAATAAGCGCATTAGGTAAATCGTTGGTCTGATTCAAAGCTTCAGCATAAGTTAAATACACATCGCTAAGCCTGTACATTACCAGGTAAACATTGTAGTTAAGTGCCCCAACGCCCACAGCACCCAGCTGGCTGCCTAAGGTTGCATTATAATATTTTAATAATTTATCGGCACGGCCCAATATGGCACTTGGCGTTGCGGTAGTATCCAGGGTTTTGGCAAACCGCTTGTCTTTTGAATTATTTGCCTTCCAGGTGAAGTACACCACAGAATCTACCTTTATAGGATTGTTGCTTTCCTGAATTGAAACAGGTATACAGGCACATCCGTTTACTGTATTATCCCAGTGTATGCTCCATATAGGCTCGACCGAAGTTGTTGGCGTAAGGAATATATTTTTCCAGTTAGTCATGGTTTCCAAATTGCCCGCGGCCCCACCATACGGGTTACCCAGGGCATTTTTTGCCTGAAATAATTTTTTTGTCCAATCAATCGCACTTTGATAATCAGACGGATCGCCATTAGGCTGGCCAGCCCTCCACATATAAACGTCGGCCAGTATGGCGCAAATAGCGCCTTCGTTGATATACCATATGGTTGGAGTCTGATTTTTTTGTATAAGCGAGTAGGCCTTTTGCAAATCAGGAATAATCAGTGAATCAATGATTTTAGCTGCCGGTGTTCTTGGCCGGGCGCTGGGTTTGGTAGCATCCAGATATGGTTCAGTCCATACAGGGGCGGCACCCCAAAGCCTCACAATATAAAAATAGCTTTCTGCGCGCATAGCATAGCATTGCGCCATGGCATTATTAACTATCACCGGGGTGGCATTGGGGTCATATTTCGGGATCAGAGGGAAATATTTAAGCGCCATATTGGCGTTTGCAATGGTGGCATACAGGCCGCCCCAATCAGTTGTCTTGTTATTAACGGTGAGCGAATTAAATGCCAATTCTGTTTCAATGGAGTTTACATACTGGCTGCGGTCAAAGTTATCAGACCGGCATTCGCCCCAGTAATGATACCTTCCGCCAAATCCCTCGTCTTTCCCGGTTCCATCGCCGGTCATTTCTTCCTGAAAGGAACCGTATATGCCGGCTAAGGCAGCCGTAATATCTTTGGTATTTCTATAGTAAGAAGTGACAGGTACGGCAGAAAGCGGTGTCTGTGTTACATCTTTTTTACAACTGCTTATTATTGCGGCAATACTAATAAAAGCAATGATACCTATATATTTTTTCATGATAATCTCTTTATTTTAAAATCCAACATTAATACCGAATCCAACTTCTCTTCTTTTCGGATATTTTCCATTGTCCATGCCCGGTGTAAGCGGATTGCCTGAACTAAATTCGGGGTCAAACCAGGTATAATTGGTCCATGTGAGCAAATTTGAGCCGAATGCATAAATAGATATGTTCCGGGTTTTAAGCTTGTTAGCTATTTTCGGATCAAGCGTATAAGTAAGCTTAACGTTAGCTAACCTGATAAATGAACCATCCTGCAGGTAAAGGCTGTTTGTTCCGCTGCTGATATCTCCTTCGGTATCTTTATTTTTAAAATTAGGATATCTTACCACATCGCCCTGATTTAGCCATGAATGATAAATGGCATCAACCGTTGGCGGCGAATAGGTTGAACTATTTGCATTTTGACTGTTTGCAGTCTGGTTATAAACCTTATTACCAACCTGACCATTCAAGGTTACGTTAAGGGTAAAATGTTTGTAACTGAAAAAGTTAGTAAGCCCGAAATAATATTTAGGTATACCGTTACCCAAAATCTGTTTGTCGCGGGCATCTATTACACCGTCGTTATTCACATCCTGCCAAATAACATTACCGCCTTTAAGTACGATTCCATTTCTTGAAAGTTGATGCACAACACCGGTGTAAGGCTGGCCATTATCCAGATAACCTGTTGCTGTAGTACCTTTATTTCCAACGCCAACAGGGGTTAATCTATCTCCGTTTGCTGCATAGGCGTTTGATACATCATACGGGTAGACGCCTAAATTTTTATACAAATAAAAATCGCCAACGTGGCCGCCTTCCTGTACAATGTATGAACCTGTTATAAAAGGGGTATGGGCTGACAGTTGTTCAATTAAACCGGCATCTTGAAAGCTGATGTTGGCGCTAACGTTCCAGCTAAAGTTTTTGCTTACAACCGGAGTGCCTGATACGGTAAACTCCCATCCTGTATTTTTTATGTTTCCGACGTTAACTGATACGTTTCTGTATCCGGTTTCTTCGGGCAGAGCAGCAGTATAAAGCAACCCATTTGTCTTTTTAATATAATATTCCGGAGTGAAGGTTAAACGCCCCTTTAAGAAGGTAAGGTCCATACCAAAGTTTTGGGTAGTAACTGTTTCCCAATGAATAATAGGATTACCTAAGGTATTAGATAAAGCAGCCGAGCTGTTACCGTTATAAGATGCGCTCGTATTTGAGCTGCCAAAATCCATCAGCGTTGAAAACAAATAGTTGTCGCTTAGCTGGTCATTACCTAATTGACCGACACTATATCTTAACTTACCATCTTCAAGCACTTTTTTTGTCCATGACATAAAAGACTCGTCTGTAAAGCGCCAGGCAAAGCCGCCTGAATAAAAGTCGCCCCATTTATTATCAGGACCGAACCTTGACGAACCATCACGTCTGTAGGTTGCTGTAACTATATACTTTCCCTTATAGTTATAGCCCAAACGCCCAAAAAGCGATTCGGTAGAATATGCAGTTGCATCTGTACCGGTTTTAGTAAGATCAACCGTACCAACATTAGAGGTAAAAACAGATTCATTCAAATAATTGTTATCACCTATTTTAAAGCTATCGTCCCTGAAATACTCGCGGCTAAATCCCAGGGTAGCTGTTACATTATGATCTTTTCCGAAAGTTTTGTTGTAGTTTAAAAAGGATTGCAGATTATATGAAAATTGTCTGTCGTTGGTGGTCAAACCTACGTCCGGGCCCAGTCCGCCACTAAACAATGCATTAGGGGTGAAGCTTTGGCTGGTTGGATTATAGAATTTCACGTTAAAACTTGTGGTCCACTTCAGATTTTTGGTTATAAAATAATCAGCTGCCGTATTGTATTGAGCAAGGTAGCTGGTGGCCAAATTGGTTGATTCCAAAGCATAAGCTATAGGATTTCTTTTCGATTCAACATAACCGGCCAATGCCCCATCAGGCGTATATATAGTTGTCCATGGGTTTCGCTCAAAAATCTGCTGAATGGATGTCCCAACCGGAATATTATTGCCTGTTTGATAGGCGAATGATAAATTATTGCTGATCTTAAAATTATCGTTTGCCTTATAATCAACGTTGATGGTAGTCTGTACTCTGTTAATATAACTGTTTAAAACTATCGAGCGGTCGTCGATATAATTTAAACCTGCGTAATAAGTCAAACCTTTCTGGCCACCACTGATACTCAGATCATAAGTGTTTTTATTTGCTGTTCTGAATAGCAAGTTCTGATAGTCATTATCTGCATTCAGGTAATGGTTTACCGAGTCTACGTTTATACCATTATTGCCATCACCACGGTTTTTTCTGTAATAACGCAAATCATTAGCCGAAACAGTTGGGAGCTTATGCGCAAGCTGTCCAAATAAGTGCGAATACGTTGCATTAATCCGCGGTTTACCTTCAACACCGTGTTTTGTGGTGATAATAATTACACCATTGGCGCCACGAGAACCATAGATAGCCGCTGAAGCTGCATCTTTCAAAATCTCTATCGATTGGATATCGGCAGGGTTCAGAAAATTGGCATCAGTATTAATAACACCGTCAATCACATACAGCGGGCCTGTTCCGGAGTTTAATGTACCGGTACCGCGTATCGTAATGGTTCCCTGGCCGGCAGGGTCGCCATTGTCATTCGCTACTAAAACACCGGCGGCCTGGCCCTCCAACGCATCGAACAGCGTAACAGGCTGTCGTTCTGCTATTTGCTTCGCATCAATATTAGAGATCGACCCGGTCAGATCGCGCTTTTTGACGGTTTGCCCATAACCGGTTACCACCACCTCATCAAGGCCGTTGGTACTTTCAATTAATTTTAAATCAAACGTGCGCCGGCTGCCCACAACCAGCTCTTGTTTAACATAACCTATGTAGTTAAATACTAGTATGGCCTGTTCGTTAGGCGCTGTTAAACTGAATTTACCATTAGCATCAGTAGTGGTACCGGCTGTCGTACCTTTTATACTTACCGAAACGCCCACTAACGTTTCGCCTTTAGCATCGGTAATTGTGCCGTTAACTTTAATTGTGCCTTGTCCGTACGATGTTGATATCTGTATTAAAAACATCAGTAGCAACAAAAGTAACCGGGACTTCGGTTTAGTTGCTTTTAAGAAATTTGGGGTAAATAATTTGACCATAATATTAATTCATAATATAATTTAATTACTGGTTAATAAAACTAGCATCACCGATTTCCCGAGACGCCTTGCGGATATTGGTTTAATAAATAATTGGTAAATGCAAGTAATCAATTATTTAATTAGATATCATTAATGCTATTGGCTAATCATTCAGTGCTATTGACTTAAAGACGGGAATGCACTAAATATGAAATATAAGCCGCGTTGAGGAGTATTGAAGATTCTTATTAGTCCGGATTTGTAATCCCGGACTTGAGTGTTTGCGGATTTGTAATCCGCATGGCATATAGAAAGGGGATTGTAAATCCCCACAACATTAGGTCCGGATTATAAATCCGGGACCAACTTTCCGGAGGTGATCCAAAAATGACTTAAAAGTCTGAAAAAGGTGATCCAAAGTGATCCACTTTTGCAGGACTAATTTCTTAAATAATTGATTATGAGATAATTATAATTCAATAGTGATCCAACTGATCCAAAGTGATACATATTCGCGCGTGGATCAGTGCAAGCCATTTCGCCATAACGATGGGTTTAAAACCCATCGCTATAAGGCAACAACATTTAACTATTGTTTAGCAGCATTGTAGCCTACATCCTGAGGCTTCAATACATAATTTGCATTAGGTCCGTATTTTGCCTGGCTATCTAAATCGGCCCTGACGGCCGGATAATAAAAGTTACTGTTTTTAACGCTGCCGCTATTTCCCATATAATAACCCCAGGTAGCTTTCATTAATTTTGGATCGGTCATCACATACCCGGCAGAAGGCATGTCGCCTGCATTTTTTACGCCAGATAAAATGTTGCCTTCCCATTTTGCGTTGGGATACGGACCTGTTATCAGCGCAGCTTTATCGCCACCCACAATAATATTGTTTGAAAACGTGATATAAGTAGCTCCCATGCCGTCCTTACGCGGGGTCATTACATAATCTTCTTTATTATTAACCAGGGTGTTATAAACAATAACTACCCGGTCGGGGCGGTCATGCGACGTAAGTTTTGCGCCGTCTGCCACTTCGCCATCGCCATTGCCTATGGTAACTGCCGGTTTGCAATTCTCAAAATAATTACTGCTTACCAGGTGGTCATCCCCAAAAATGCGAAGGCCGGGTGTATTAAAAAAATAGTTGTTGTACACCTTGCATTTGTTTCCGTGACGCAGCGTAAACTGGGCAGGGCAATCGCGAATAGTATTATACCTTAAAACCACAGCCGAAGCTTTTACCGAAATCAGCTCGTTTTCGCCCGCGCATCGTTCAAATAAATTATATTCTACAATACTGTTACTTGACGATAAGCTATAACCGCTTAATCCAAACTGTAAGGTTTCAGCACCATTTTTATCCCCCTGGTTCACGTAATTATTAAAATAATTGTGGTGGATATGCAGCCGTTCTGCGATCTGGCTTCCTGTACCCCTGATGGCCAGAAAACGCCCCATAGCATTCTTGTTTTGAAAGGTATTATAATCAACTTCATGATCACTGCCGGCTATGGTCAAGTCTTCACCGTCGCCTGTATTTTCAAAGATATTTTGTGTCCAGCGACAAAAGCTGGTGCCGCCTGCTGTTTTAGCTCTTGACGATTTATGTGTGAACTTAAACCCTTTAATAACAATATAAGCAGCCGGACTCTCCAAACGGAAGCCCCCTGCACCAGCAATTTCTGCCTTACCTATGGTTTCAGCGCAAATAATAATTGGCTGTGCCGAGGTGCCTTTTTTGTCAATAATAATATCTTCGGTTGTGGTATAAGTACCATTGGCCAATGTCAACACATCGCCTGGCCTTGCACCGGCAATTGCTTTTTTGAGAGCCTCTATAGACGCTACCTTAATGTTATCCGCAAAAAGCGAATAGTTACAGCACAATAAAATAAGCAATAATAAACTCAGCCTTTTAGCGCTCTTTAAATTCCGTTCGAAATTGGAAGAATAAAACATATAGGTTATAATTTAGGGTCGATAAATTGTAAAGGGCTTGAAACTTGCAAACTACTCAGTGAACAAAACCTTTTTTGACACATCATCATACATTGGTAAATAAGCGATATGCTTGCATTTTATATTTTACTATGTTGGCATATAAGTAAGTTATATTGGCAAGCAATATCTTCCCTTATTTTATTAAAAATAGGTTATTCCACGATGTAAGATAAATATTCTCCCGCTTATTATTTATAGAGGTTTTAAGAATTCCGTAAATAAAAAAGCCAATCTCTTATAAAGACCGGCTTCTATTAGTAACCCTGGTTTGGCAGGTACCTCAATTATCCTTAAGCGTTTTGAAACCTGAAAGTGTGATGGAAGATTCGCTCGACCGTGTATCAAAAACAACAACTTCATTATTCCCTTTTTTTAGCCAATTGGCCGGGCAATACAGACGTCTCTGGGGGCCAGTGTTCCAGTAACGGCCAAGGTTATGCCCGTTTACCCAAATCAACCCTTTTTTACCGGTACTGATATCCAAATAAGTATCGGCGACTTCATTTACATCAAAACTACCTTTATAATAGATGCCATCATGCAAGGAGCCTTCAGACGTCACTTTTAATGACCCTATGAAAGATTCGTCCATAGGTAGTTTATATATTTCCCAGTTCATGAGCGTCATGCCGTTAAGTGTCACCCTGTCGGTGATGCCTTTACGATCAATCATGTATTGCGCGAAGTTGATATGCCCCATATTTTCAACCAAAATATCCAGCACCGGCTCGGCCAGGTTAGTTTGCGGCAGTTTTACTGTCCATTTGCCACCGTCTCGGTACACTGTGTCAACAAGCTTACCATTTAGTAACACTAATGCAAAATCGTGTGGTTCGGTAATGGTTAGGCTTCCGCTTTTGTGACCCACCAGTTTGGTGCGATAAAGCACAAAGCCATGGTATTGGCCAAGTGCTTCCATAGGTACGGGTTGGGGAGATTGGACCGGCTTCGGTAGTTGCTGCCATACACATGTAACAGCCTTTACCTGGAATGGCTTAACATCAATCGCTTTTATAGGCTCCGGAACTTTTGGAGGCTCTTGCCCGGTATACTTACTGATCAATTGACGCAGGGCAAAATATTTTGGCGTCGGCTGGCCCTGCTCAGTTATTGGCGCATCGTAATCATAGCTGGTTACATCAGGTTGAAATTGTGTCGGACTAAATGCATTGGCTCCTGCAGCATATCCAAAGTTAGTACCACCATGAATAACATATAAATTAAATGAGCGATGATGTTCAAGCAGGTAGGTCACCTGTTTTACAATGTTTTCTGTTTTTACGTTTTGCCAGCTTTCTTTCCAATGGGTTAACCAACCGGGGTAAGTTTCGCTGCTAAAAGCTGGTACATTGGAGTTATATGAATGCGCTTGCTCAAAGTCGGCATCGCTTAGCCCCGGGTCCAGGCCGATAGCTGCTCCTTCTACTGTCCCTGCATCTAACATAGATCTGGCTGCACCGTCGGCGGTATAAAAAGGCACATTTATGCCGTTTTGCACCCACATGTTTTTTAATTGCACAGTGTAATTTTTATCGTTTGCATAACTACCATATTCATTTTCAACCTGCACCATAATGATAGGGCCGCCATTAGTGCACAACAATGGTTTGACGCGCTTACTAACGGTATTTACATACCGGTTTACGACTTTAATATAGCGTGGGTCAGAGCAGCGCACCTTGATATCAGGTATGCTGAGCAGATAAGGCGGTAAGCCGCCAAAATCCCACTCGGCGCAAACATATGGGCCCGGGCGCAACAAAACCCACATGTGCTCTTCATTGCAAATTTTTATAAATTCGCTAAAATCGCGATTGTCCGAAAAATCAAATTTACCGGGCTCCTGTTCAAAATAATTCCAAAACAGATAAACAGCTATGGTATTGCAACCCATTGCTTTAGCCATCTGTATCCGGTTTCTCCAATACATTCTGGGTATCCGTGCCGGGTGCATTTCGCCGCTGATTATCTGAAAGGGTTTGCCATCAAGCAAAAAGTTATCTTTCGATAGTGAGAAAGTGTGGGCGTTTTGCGCACTTGCACTCAAGCCTATAAAAAACAGCTGTAGACAAAAGGCGCAGCAGATCAGGGTTTTTAATCTCATCAGGTTACTTGTGGTTTATATTGGGTTAGTTATGAACAATGACAACTCAGGTGTGGCTTGGTGGTAGAGAATAAAAAAATTAATTAAAAAACCGCCCGTATATAGTCAATTCTCCAAAAATGCATGCTTCAGTGTGTTATAAATACAATATCAATTTGTAAAAAAAACGTTACTTAAAATAGAAGTTATATTAAAAAATAAATTAATATTGCTTAAAATATATCTTATTAGCAAAACATATCTAAATAACAGTTAAATACCCCTGTAGCCGTGTCCGTTTATGATTCATATAACGACAACCAGTTAGTTGCCCTACTCAAAGACAATGACTTAGAGGCATTTACGACTATACACAAGCGTTACTATGGTATTCTTTACCGGCATGCTTATGCAAGAGTTTCTGAACGTGAAGATGTAAAAGATATACTGCAGGAAATATTTCTTTTTTTGTGGAATAATAGGGAAGATTTAAATTTCAACAGTTGTTTATCCGCCTATCTGTGTACCGCCGTCCGAAATAAAATCCTCAATATCTTAAAGCACGAAAAGGTTAAGTCGGGTTATATTGAATCTTTTGAAAAATTTCTGGAAAACGACTCTGTTTTGCCGGACGAGCTGATCAGAACAAAACAACTTGTGGGGCTTATCGAGAAAGAGGTGGAATTATTGCCTCCCCAAATGCGTTTAATTTTCCAAATGAGCAGAAACGGGCATCTGACCCATCGTGAGATAGCAGATGAACTAAATATCAGCCCCCTGACAGTAAAAAAACAGATTAACAACTCCCTTAAAATACTCCGCCTTAAATTGAAAGCACACCTCTATATGCTTTTTTTATAAATTTTTATTTTTCTTCTACTCCCTCCCTGCTTATCAATTGTCTCCTACATAATTAGCGCAAATGCGTCATACCAATCATGAATTCAAAAGATATCGAAAGCTTATTTGAACGATATGTCAATGGCGAAGCCACACCTGAAGAACAGGCCACGGTAGAAACCTGGTATCTGACATACAAGGGTAAAGGTACGGCGCCACTGCCCGGCCAAATAGAGGCCGATCAGGAAGAAAGCTTGAATTATCTGTTATCGAAAGTCCATCGTCGAAAGCCGCTTTGGCCAAAGCTAGCTGCTGCCGCCTCAGTTTTAATATTTGTGGGCGTGAGTATGTGGTTTTTTGTGCTGAATAAAAGGTCGCCTGAAAAGCACTACGTAACTAACGCTGTTTTTGCCAAACATATCATCCCCGGTGGTAACAAAGCCACTATCACATTAAGCAATGGCACCACGGTTGTATTAAATGGCACCCATATAGGCAAGCTTGCCATGCAGGGTAATACCCAGATAAGCCAAACTCAGAATGGCCAGATAAGTTATTCCAAAGCCGATGCTAAATCATCAGGCGAACTTTTGTATAATACCGCTACAACACCAAGAGGTGGGCAATATGAATTTGTACTTTCAGACGGTACTAAGGTTTGGCTAAATGCGTCATCTTCAATTAAGTTTCCGGTTACTTTCAGGGGCAATGAAAGAAGAGTACAAATTACGGGCGAGGCTTATTTTGAGGTAGCTCATAATGCCGCTATGCCTTTCAGAGTTGAAGCGCAAGGGCAAACCGTTGAAGTATTGGGTACACATTTTAACATAAACGCTTATGAGGATGAGTCATCCGTTAAAACAACTTTGCTTGAAGGAAGCGTGAAAGTATCTGCGCAAGGTGCAAGTAAAGTCATTAAGCCCGGAGAACAATCAGAGTTAAAAAATGGAAAATTAGGCGTGAGCGAAGTTGACGTTAATGATGCTGTGGCCTGGAAAAATGGATACTTCAGCTTCAAGGATGATGACCTGAGAGCCTTCATGAGGCAAATATCGCGATGGTACGATATCGATGTAAACTACGAAGCCGATATTCCCGAACGCCGGTTTTCCGGAGAGATTGCCCGGAATGCTAACATTTCTCAAATATTAGATATCCTGTCTTTTAAGAAGATACATTATAAAACCACCGACAACCAACTTATAATAATTCACTAAAACCAATTAGTTATTAACCCTTAAATTAAGAGAGCATGAAAAAAACACTACAACGATCCTGAAATTATCATTAATCGTTACCCCATAAAAAAACGCATGCCGACTGCAATCGACATGCGATAAAATCATCAGGGTAACCGTCCCGGATCGGGGACACAATTTATTGTCTCTAAACAGTTATTCACCCTAATTTTTCAAAAGTATGAAATTTAATACTTTTTCCATAGGCATGAACTTTTCATGGCTAAAAAAGACCCTCTTGGTTATGAAATTGACCACAATAATTATGTTAGTTGCGCTTTTTCACGTTAGCGCAAAAAGCTATAGTCAAAAAATTAATCTTAACGAAACGAATGCGCCGTTGAAAAAGGTGCTTCAAAAAATCGGCAAACAGTCTGGCTATGTTTTCTTTTATGATACTAAAGAAGTAAAAGATAAGACTGTTACTGTAAAGTTAAAAGATGCAAGCGTAAATCAGGCATTAGACAATTGTCTTCAAAATCAACTGTTGATCTATAAGGTGGTTGGCAACACTATTATCCTGCAGGAACAAAGCCCTGCTAATCAGGAAAAAGAACAATTGAAGCCTGTAAAGGTAACCGGCAAGATATTAGATGAAAAAGGCGAGCCGCTTCCAGGTGTTACTATCAAGGTAAAAGGCGAAAATACGGTAACCGCTTCTGGTTCTGATGGCAGTTTTGCCATTACTGCACCGAGTAATAATGCCGTTTTGGTGTTTTCATTTATTGGGTATGCAACCCAGGAGGTTTCTGTAAGTGCCGGCCAGACAATGATCATTAAAATGCAGCCGCAAGCTAATGCTTTGAACGAGCTTGTTGTGGTAGGTTATGGTACACAGAAAAAAGTGAACCTTACAGGAGCCGTAGCTTCAGTAAGCAGTAAAGATCTGGAAAGCCGGCCTATCACTAATTTGGGCGACGGACTAAACGGCTTAGTTCCCGGACTAAATGTAAATGTTCAGAATGGACAGCCAGGCATCGGAGCATCTTTTAGCATACGTGGTGTTACCTCAATTGGTGCTAATTCAAATAATTCACCGCTGGTATTGGTTGATGGTGTTGCAAGAGACCCCAACCTGATTGATCCGTACGACATTGAAAGTATATCCATATTAAAAGATGCGGCCTCTTCAGCTATATACGGCGGCCGGGCTGCTTATGGTGTGATATTAATCACCACTAAACAGGGAAAAAAAGGCAAGACTCAGTTTAACTACTCAGGATCTTATACCACAACCCGCCCTACACTATTACCGAAATATGTTAACTCTGAACAATATATCAACCTTTTTAACCAGGCACAAAGAACGGGTGCAGCTTCGGGCGGCTACACTTCAAGTAGTCCGTTAACAGCGCTTGACTCTATAAAGGCGTTCGCCTATTTTGCAGACCCTGCACATAACCCAGATGCATATCCCGACCCGGGAAATCCCAATAAATACCGTTATGTAGGAAATACAGACTGGATAAAAGTCTTATATCCGGGATGGGCGCCTCAACAGCAGCATAACTTATCGCTGACAGGCGGAGACGATAAAACTACCTATGCGGTTAACTTTGGATATTTTAAGCAAGAAGGCCTTGAAAAACTAGCCAACCAGATTTATCAACGCTTTACTCCTAGTTTAAAGTTAAATACCGATGTTACCCGATGGTTGACTTTAAACCTGTCAATGTCGTTAACAAACACCAAAAATAATAATAGTGCTTCCAGCCGCATTGGTCAGGGTGGCCCTACAAACGGGTCATGGATACCGGGCGATTTACGTCCTTTACAACCAGTTTATAATCCCGATGGAAATTATTCAGGACAAGGTAGCTATTCTAACCCTGTAGCAATTATAAACAGCGGCGGCAGAGATATCAATAAGCAGAACGATTTTTGGACAACCGCTAAAGTAACCATTAAGCCAGCAGATCATTTTAATATCGTGTCTGATTTTACTTATAATGCCTTATCAGATTATGACAGAGCCAACCTTGTGCCTTTTAATGAATATGGCGTAAATGGTACATTCCTCGATGTATTTCCGTGGACAAACCCATCTCAGGTAACAGAAAACAGGCTAAACAATAACTATAGCGCATTCAATGCCTTTGCTACCTATGAAAATACCTTTAATAAGAAGCACTACCTAAGAGCTCTAATTGGTTATAACCAGGAATACAAGCACTATCAAACAGGTTATGCCTTCGCTAACAACTTGATTGATCCGTCATTAGCCTCTATCGGGCAAAACAACGCCACAAAACCTGTGGTAAACGGAACAGAAACAGAATACGCGCTGGCCGGTACATTTTATAGGTTAAATTACATTTACGATGAAAAATACCTGCTTGAATTCAACGGGCGCTATGACGGCACCTCGCGTTTTGCGCCGGGAAGCCGTTTCGCGTTTTCGCCATCTGTTTCTGTCGGCTGGAATATAGCCAAAGAAGGATTTATGAGCGGGCTTGCAAATGACCTGAATGAGTTGAAATTACGGGCATCTTATGGCGTATTGCCAAATCAAAAAACAACAGATGCTGCTTCTTCAGCTTTTCAATATCCCTATATAGCCACTATGCCTTACGGCTCTGTTAACTATTTATTTAACGGGCAACTAGGGCAGTATGTAGGAGCGCCGGGCTTGGTAAGCCCAACATTTACATGGGAAAAGGTTCAAACCAAAAATATTGGCTTGGATTATTCACTTTTGGATACCCGCTTATCAGGTAGTTTTGATTATTATATTACTGATACCAAAAACATGCTTATTGGCAGCCAGGTACTGCCGGCTGTTTTAGGAACAACACCTCCGGTACTTAATGCGGGCGATTTAAGAACAAAAGGTTGGGAAATAAGCTTAAGCTGGAGAGACCGATTGTTTAATAACCAGCTGTCATATAACGTACGCGTTGGCATGGCAAACTATATTAATACAATAATCAGCGACCCCAATAATACCATTTTAAGCTTATCAAGCCACTACCAGGGCGAAAGGTTAGGCACTATCTGGGGCTATACTACAGAAGGATTCTATAAAACCAATGCCGAAGCCGCTGCTGTAAATAATTCCGCATTGGCAGGATACACCTGGCTGGCGGGCGATGTTAAATATGCTGATTTAAACCATGATGGTAAAATTGACTTCGGCAATAATACCGTATCCAATCATGGCGACAAGAAAATAATAGGCAATAGTACCCCACGGTATAGGTTTAATTTCAATTTAAACCTTGATTATAAAGCGTTCGATTTTACAGCTTTTGTACAAGGCGTATTAAAAGCTGATTTTGATCCTACAGGTAGCAGAGTATTTAACCCATTTCCGTCTGATGAATATGGCATTCCGTATGCTTATGGCGCTGATAGCTGGACCCCCACAAACACCAACGCATACTTTGCAAGGGCAAGATTTGCAGGCTCTGGTAATGAGCAAACTCAAACTAAGTATTTGCAAGATGCAGCTTATGCCAGGGTAAAACAACTGACATTGGGCTATAGTTTTCAACCCGCCTGGCTTAACAAGGTTAGTCTGAAAAAACTAAGAGTCTATGTAACCGGATCCAATCTGATAACCATTACATCATTATTTAAAGGCTTTGATCCTGAAATAATTCAGAATGGAGGTAGCTATCAAACTTACCCGATTGACAAGGCGGTATCGTTTGGTATACAGGCTACTTTATAATTTATTAGTAATTAAATAACTATTAAAATGAAAACTAAATATCTTATATATACAACTCTGGCTGTAATTATGATTTTTGCCGCCTGTAAAAAAGATAGTTTCCTTAACCGGACTCCATTGAGTGACATTAGTCCGCAAACTTTTTTCAAGAGTGAAACAGACTTACAATTGTATTGTAACCAATATTACAGCCAATTGCCAGTGCAAGTTTTTGCAAACGCTGACGATCAATCAGACGATAAAGCAAATAACTCCATCAATCAATATCTGGCGGGGACCACCACAATACCTGTAACCGGTGGCGGCTGGAGCTTCACTTTTATACGCACATGCAATTACTTTTTAGCTAATTACTCTAAAGCAAACTTAAGCGACGCTACAAAAAACATCTATGTTGGCGAAACGCTCTTTTTCAGAGCAATGACTTATTGGAACCTGGTAAAAAGATTTGGCGATGTCCCTTATATCAATAAATATATTGTTGATACATCCAAAAGTGCTTTATACGGGCCGCGTTTACCGCACAAACAAGTGATGGATTCAGTGTTTAAAGACTTGAGTTTTGCCGTTGCAAATATACCTGTTACTACGCCCAACGGCCGTTTAAACAAATATGACGCCCTTGCCCTTATGGCTCGGGTATGCTTGTGGGAAGGTACCTACAGAAGGTACGCCGGAGCCGGAGACGAAACAAACTATTTGCAGGCAGCATCAACTGCGGCAGAGCAGATCATGAGTTCGGGTAAGTTTAGCTTATATACCACCGGCAACCCTAAAACTGACTATTATAACCTTTTTATCCAATATGATTTAAGAAGTAATCCTGAAGCCATTATGTGCATGTATTATGCACCTACTGTGCTCATGAATAATAATGACCGCACAATGGGAGAGGCAGGAGACGGCTACAGCAAGAATTTTGTAAGATCGTATTTATGCACCGATGGTTTGCCCACTGCGTTAAGTCCGTTATATAAAGGCGACGACTCGCTTGATGCTGAAGTTACAAACCGCGATCCGCGTATGGCTCAATCAATCGCTACCAGAGGATTTGACTTCTTAAATGGTGATCTTATAACCTTACCTCGCATTGGTACCAGCGTGACATCAACAGGCTATCAACCTATAAAAGGACGTTCTTCACGACTGGCTGACTGGAATGCCAATGCCTCAACACTTAATTTCTTTATTTTCAGATATGCAGAAACCTTATTAATTGAAGCCGAGGCAAAAGCAGAACTGGGACTGTGCACGCAAAGTGTGTTGGATTTAACCATAAATAAATTAAGAGATAGGGTTGGCATGCCTCATATGATTATTGCCAACCTGGTAAAAGACCCTCAATCAAATTTTCCGTCGTTACCTGTACTGATAGATGAGATACGCAGAGAACGAAGGGTAGAGCTAGCATCAGATGGTTTCAGGTTTGACGATTTGCTCAGATGGCACGCGGGGTCCCTAATTAATAATCCGGAGACTATTTTGGGTATAAAACTACTGCCTAAGGTAAGGGCTGAGTATCCAGCATCGCAAGTAGGCTCTGTTGTGGTGGACGGCAATTATTATGTAAGGGTGTACCCAAGTATCACAACCCGAACATGGAACGATAAACTATATTTGAGCCCTATTCCAACACAGGAGATCACATTGAATCCTGCCATAAAACAAAACCCTGGTTGGTAATATATACCGACATTAGGTTTAATTGATAAATATATACGGGGAGGGGTCAACTCCCCCGGTATTATTAAAGCTTTGTAATAGACTTTGTCTATTAACGACAGTAAAAAACATTAAAGATTATCCGGTAATACGCTGGTATGCCGGATTGGTTTAGCTGGTAAGAGCCCTTCATCGTGAGGGCTCTTTTTTAAATTTTTGTATTATTATTTTTATTTTATGGCAAGATTAAACCCTTGTGTTATTTATTTTTTATGAAAAAACTCATTACAGCTGTTTTATTATTGGCAGGTACCGGCGCATTTGCACAGCAACCTGATCCATCTGTTATCATCCCGCGACCAGCTTCACAAAGCATCGGGCAAGGCACTTTTACCGTCACCAGGCAAACGCCTATAATCGCTAGCAATGCTGATGCAGAAAACGTGGCCAGGCTATTCAATTATTTCCTGGAAAAAAAATACGGTTTCACATTAAAGGTTTTAAGCAAGCCTGCAGCAACCAATGCAATTGTGTTAAACGTTGCGCCTACCAATACAGCTGGCAAAGAAGGTTACCGGCTTGATGTAAGCAGTCATTCGGTAAAGATATCTGGCGACAAGGGCGGAGTGTTCTATGGCTGCCAATCATTCCTGCAATTAATGCATCAATCCGGCCGTGCATTTAGTGTACCAGCCATCACTGTTAATGACCAGCCCCGTTTTGCTTATCGCGGATTGATGCTGGATGCCGCCAGACACTTTTTTAGTATAGACGAAATTAAGCGGGTGTTGGATATGATGGCTTATCTGAAACTAAACCGTCTGCACTGGCATTTAACCGATGATCAGGGCTGGCGTCTGGAAATAAAAAAATATCCTAAACTAACTACTATAAGCGCCTGGCGCGATTCGACCATTATCGGCTCATATGGCGATAATAAACCATTTGTATATGATGTACAAAGAACCGGTGGCTTTTACACGCAGGAGCAAGCGCGCGACATAGTAAAATATGCCGCTGCCAGAAATATCGAGGTAATTCCTGAAATAGAAATGCCGGGCCATAGCACAGCAGTGCTAGCGGCCTACCCTGAGTTGGGCAATGACGCAACCCCTTACTCTGTAGTTGGTTACTGGGGCGTGCATAAAACCATTTATAATCCCGGTGAGCCAACTTTTAAATTCCTTCAAGATGTGCTGACCGAAGTAATGGATATATTCCCTTCAAAATACATACACGTTGGTGGCGATGAAGTACCAAAAGATGAATGGAAGACTTCGCCACTTGCTCAGCAACTTATCAAAGACAATAACCTGAAAAATGAAGACGAGCTGCAAAGCTGGTTCATTAAAAGAATGGAGAAGTTCTTGAATGCTCATAACCGCAACCTTATTGGCTGGGATGAAATATTAGAAGGCGGATTATCGCCTAATGCTACAGTAATGAGCTGGCGCGGCGAAAAAGGTGGTATACAAGCTGCACAAGAAAACCACGACGTGATCATGTCGCCTGGCGGCCCTATGTACCTTGACCATGCCCAGTCAACCGACAAGAGTATCGAGCCTTTGAGCATTGGCGGCTTTTTACCTTTAAAAACAGTGTATGATTATAATCCTGTTCCGGCTGCTCTAACTGCCGATCAGCAAAAATACATCTTGGGTGTACAGGGCAATCTGTGGACTGAGTATATAGCTACCAATAGCAAACTGGAGTATATGCTGTTCCCGCGGGCGATAGCTGTAGCCGAAGTGGGCTGGACAAAATTTGAGTTGAAAGACCTTAATAACTTTAAACAGTCAAGATTGCCTGTTATGCTGAAAGATATCGAGCAAATGGGTATCAACTTCAGGGTACCTGAGGCAGATACAGTTATCAACATCGACCCTAAGAGCCATAAGAAACAGGTCACACTAATCTCGCTGGTTTCACAAAGCCGGATCTATTATACAATAGACGGGCATAAAGTCGATAATACCGCTAACCTGTACAACGGCCCGGTAACTTTGCCAAAAATGAACGCAGGGCAACCCGCGCTGTTGAAATATATTGTGGTGACCCCGGGCAACAGGGCAAGCGCCGAATATACCGTCAAGGTAGATAACCCATAAAGCAACTAAACATTATATCAGTTTAAAATTGCAACCATGAGAAAAACTCTATTATGTCTGATGACAGGCATTTCCACTTTAGCCCTTGGCCAAAGTGCACATAATTATGTGACCATAAGTCCGGGCGAATCAGAACAGGCGATAATTGCTAAAGCGGCAAATATTACCCCATCGCCCCGCCAGCTGCGCTGGCAGCAATTGGAACTTACGGCGTTCTTTCACTTCGGGATAAACACATTTACAGGTAATGAGTGGGGCACAGGTAAAGAGGATACAAAGCTTTTCAATCCAACACGACTTGATGCCCGCCAATGGGTGCGTTCGGTTAAAGATGCCGGTATCAAACAGGTAATCATCACCGCAAAACATCATGATGGCTTTTGTTTATGGCCAAGTAAGTATACCGAACACTCCGTTAAAAACAGCCCCTGGAAAAATGGTAAAGGCGACGTTGTAAAAGAAGTTGCCGACGCCTGTAAGGAATATCATATTGGGTTTGGCGTATATCTGTCGCCCTGGGATAGGAATTCGCCGTTATATGGTAGTGGCGATGATTACAACAATTATTTCGTCAATCAGCTTACAGAATTACTTACCCAGTACGGCCGGGTAGATGAAATTTGGTTTGATGGAGCAAACGGCGAGGGCCCTAATGGCAAAAAACAAGTATATGATTTTGACAGATGGTATAAACTGATCAGGAAGTTACAGCCCTCGGCAGTAATAGCCATCATGGGGCCTGATGTACGTTGGGTTGGTACTGAAAGCGGCTATGGCCGTGAAACCGAATGGAGTGTTGTGCCTGCAAATAATCTGAACCAGGAACAAATAGAAGCCGGCTCGCAGCATGACCTTGCATTTAAACCACAGGGGGATATGACCGGCAGTAATCTGGGCGGCAGAGAAAGAATTAGAAATGCAAAAGGATTGGTTTGGTATCCGGCAGAGGCTGATGTTTCTATCAGACCCGGATGGTTCTTTCATGATAGTCAGAACGACAAGGTTAAATCGCCGGAAAAACTGATGGATATCTATTATAGTTCGGTGGGCAAAAACTGCGTATTGCTGTTAAATATTCCGCCGGATAAAGATGGACTGATTAATGAAAACGATATCAAATCTTTAAACGGCTGGAAAAAGCTTCGTGATGACACATTTGGGACCAGCCTGCTAAAAGGCGCCTCGGCTGAGTGCAATAATGGTGTAAATATGCAACGGGCCCTGGATGACAAATACGCCACCTATTTTACTACCCGCGATAAAGACAGCATGGCAACTATTACCATGCAGTTGAAAAAACCTGCAACTTTTGATGTTTTATCGTTACAGGAGAATATAGCCATCGGCCAACGGATAGAAAAATTTGTATTTGAGTATTGGGACGGTGAGGCCTGGAAACAAGCAACAGAGGGTACCACCATCGGCTATAAGCGCTTGCTGCGTTTCCCTGCAGTTACAGCCCAAAAGGTTCGGTTAAAAATAGAATCATCGAGGCTGAATCCGGCGATTTCAACGATAGCGCTTTATAAGCAACCTTAATTAACCTATGGAGTTAAAGGTGTCGCTTTTCGATCCTTTAACTCCTGAATATACCTTGCCTTTAATGGCCAACCAAATTCAGTCTTATTGAATACTTATAAATATGTCACGATTAAATCTCTTAGAAGAAACCAGATACGAAAAATTACCAGTAACCGTATTTACCAACCAATTTGAAGCCAGCAAGGCTGTCGCCCGCCGAATTGCCAACCTGATACTGGCTAAACAGCAAAGTAATGAGCAGGCAGTGCTGGGTTTAGCTACAGGTGTTACCCCTATACAAGTTTATCAGGAGCTGGTGCGCATGCATCGTGAGGAAGGGCTGAGCTTTAAAAATGTGGTCACTTTTAATCTCGACGAATATTACCCCATGCAGCCCGATGCTGAGCAAAGCTACGTAAGCTTCATGAACATGCATCTGTTTGACCATGTGGATATTGATAAAGCAAACGTACACATCCCTGACGGTGCACTTTCAAAAGATGAAGTCGAAAGATTTTGCCTTGCTTATGAACAAAAAATAAGCGCATGCAACGGGTTAGATATACAAATATTGGGTATCGGTCGTACAGGACACATTGGTTTTAACGAACCGGGCTCGGCACCTAACTCAGGCACACGGCTGGTAACTTTGAATGATTTGACCCGTAGCGATGCATCCCGCGATTTTGGCGGCAAGGAGAATGTGCCCACAAAGGCCATCACCATGGGTGTGGGCACTATTTTTAAGGCGCGCGAAATCATCCTGATGGCCTGGAACGCCAAGAAAGCCAGCATTATTAAAAAAGCAGTTGAAGGCGAGATTTCTGCCGACGTTCCGGCGACTTTCCTGCAATTGTCTGACAATGTAGAATTTATTGTAGACAAAGGTGCAGCAAGCGAACTGACACGCTTTGATACCCCATGGTTGGTGAAAGATTGTGTTTGGGATGCGTCACTGATCAAAAAAGCGGTGATCTGGCTGGCACAAACGCTTAAAAAACCTATACTGAAACTTACCGAAGAAGATTATAACACTCATGGCATGGCACAACTAGCCACCGAACAAGGGCCGGTATATGATATCAACATCGATATTTTCAACAAAGTACAACACACCATCACCGGCTGGCCGGGCGGCAAACCTAATGCCGACGACAGCGAACGTCCCGAGCGCGCACAGCCTGCAAAGAAACGCTCCATTGTTTTCTCGCCGCATCCAGACGATGACGTGATCTCAATGGGTGGAACTTTTATCCGTCTGGCCGATCAGGGACACGAGGTGCACGTAGCTTACCAAACATCAGGCAATACGGCGGTATGGGACGATGATGTACTGCGATATGTAGAGTTTACGCTAGATTTTGAACAAAGTCAGGGCCGCAATGTCGATGCGTTAAAGGTTTTGTACGATGATATGCGTGCCTTCTTTAAAACCAAGCACCCTAACCAGACCGACCCCAAACCCGTGCAGACTATTAAAGGTTTGATTCGTAAAGGAGAAGCCATTGCCGGTGCACGCTTCGCCGGTTTGCCGGATAACCGTATCCACTTCCAGGACCTGCCTTTTTACGACAGGATGAAGACCAGCAAACAAGTAAGCTTTGAAGACGATATCATACAAACTATGGAACTGCTCCAAACCATAAAGCCACAACAGGTGTTTGCTGCCGGCGACTTTGCCGATCCGCATGGTACGCATAAAGTTTGTTTCGACATTATCCTTGAAGCTTTGACCCGCCTGAAGAAAACAGAAGAATGGGTGAAAGATTGCTGGCTATGGTTGTATCGCGGTGCTTGGCATGAGTTTGAGATACACGAGATCGAGATGGCCGTACCGCTGTCACCCGAAGAAGTGAAGCGCAAACGCGAGGCTATTTTCAAACATCAATCGCAAAAAGATATGCCGGTATTTCCGGGGGAGGACGCTCGCGAGTTTTGGGTAAGAGCCGAGCAACGTACCAGCGAAACGGCAAATGCTTATGACGAACTGGGCTTGGCCAACTATGAAGCCATTGAGGCGTTTAAAAGGTGGATATTTTAATCACGGTAGATAGGGTTGCTCAAATAATTTAGATGAATCAAACCAATAATAATTTAAGCATCGCATTTATAACTTATGCGTCAAGTACGGATACCCTTACTGAAGTTGGCGCTAAGCTCGACGGGTTGAACAAACAACGCATTGAGCATTCTCTTTGGTTGGACGTGCCGCAAAAACCGATGGTTTATTTTACTATAGCGCATAGCCGTGATGTAATCTTTTTAAAGTATTACGTCAGCGAAAAATATATGTCGGCAGTATACCAGAATATTAATGAGCCGGTGTATAAAGACAGCTGCGTTGAATTTTTTATTGGTTTTGAAAATGAGTTAACCTATTACAACCTCGAGTTTAACAGTGCCGGTACGGTGTTAGGCGGCTATGGGAACAACAGAACCAGCCGGCGGTTTCTTGACCGGCAAGCGCTTGAGCTTGTAAGTACTGAGAAAGCTATGAAGTTCAACACGCAGGATCAAGTATTTGAATGGGAGTTAACTATAGCTATACCTGCTGCGGTATTTCAGGTTCATCATATCAACAACTTCGCGGAGATGAGCTGCCGGCTAAACTTTTTTAAATGTGGTGATGATCTCCCCGTTCCGCACTATCTGGCATGGAATGCGATCGATAGTTTAGAACCTGATTTTCATCGCCCGGAATATTTCGGAAAAGGATTGTTCGAAAGTGCCGGCAATTAAATGCTCCGGTGGCAGGAAAGTTATTAGTTAATATGCTGGAAGATCTCGTGGGGCAAAAACCTTAATGAGCATTGTTTAGACGCCGGCATGGTAGCCATAGTCTTGTGATAATAAGCTATGGCTATTTAGTTCCAACTCTCAAAAGCAGCGTTTGCAACGTTACAGCCAAATTTCTTATTGGCTGCTACATAACCGCTGGTTGATGTTACGGTAAAGGTTTTATATGAATATGCAAATTGCCCTGTCGCGCCGGCAGGTAGGCTTAATATCACAAATACCATATAAGTACCCGGCGCCAGCTTTAAATGGTAACTGCCATTTGCTTGAGTATTATGATAATCTGCAGTAATCGTAGTGTTGGCTGTTTTATCGTTGGTAATTCCTTGAAGAGCATCTGTTGGCCATATATCTAATACATGTCCGTGAGTGTTCCATACAGATAACCAAGCGGGCGTTTGGTTATATACTATGCCATCATTAGATAACTGGCCTTTTTCAATGGTGACACTTAAACCGCCCTCAATTGCAGGTTTAGACGTTGGCTGTGGTTGCTGTTCTTTTTTGCATGACGTTATTAAAGCTATAAAACAAAATGCAAATAATATTTTTTTCATCTTCCAAACTATTTTTTATGAGCGCCGCACTCATATCGTAGTATGGATTCAATAGCTAATTTTATGCCGCCTGATTGTGAATTAACTTCACATTGAGCAATAACAACTCTGTATCAATTACGACACATAGTTTAAATCACTTTTGTTTTAACTGGGATATTGCAATTTTTCTACTTATTCAAATCGACTTAAACAAATTGGAAAGTTTTCATCGCCACTCTTTCATTAGAGTTAATTTCCACCAGTTGGAGTTTATACGCCGTACTGGCACAAAAATTAATGTTCTTTTTTTCGTCATTGAGCCAGATACCTAATGCCACATTTATTGTGTGGATTTTTTTCAACAACCGATGACATGATTCTGCTATTTGGGCAAATTTTTCCACAACTCTTTGAAATGTATTGATACAACGAGGATGTAAAATACCTGATGATTATTTTATTATTAATTGCCAAAGCGATCTTTTAAGCCGCGGAATTGGCAAGTAAACATCTATACGTTCATAAGCTGGGTAAGATTAACCGTCGTCCAAGGGTGTTTATCAGCATTGGCAAAGATGGTTAAATTGGCCTCGTTCTTATCGTTGATCTCTATGGAACTATATCCGCAGAAATCGGCATACTCAAAATAGCGCATAAAAGGCTTTTCTTTGGTCAGGATGTCTTTTCTGAGCTGTAAAGTGTCCGGCGAAAAATCAGGCTCGAGGTCGACAAGGTTGGTCTGATAAGCATCCAGCCCTTTTAAATGATCTTTGATTGGTTCATGTAATGACGGAACAACGCTGCCGATAGCCGCCTGCACCAAGTTGCCTGAAGGAGTACTGCGTACCGTTATACTGGTTTTATGCAAATGTCCGCTCAGAACAATCGCTTTATGCGACGCCAGCAAATTTAGCAGTTCCTCACGTTGCTCAACCTGGTTAGGATGAACATAGATCTGCCAGTTTGAACGAGCGTTATACGGGATAATCGGGATATGCGTACAGAAGAATAAAGTCTCGTCTGGCTTATGATCTTTGATCACGGTTTTCAGCCATTCAAAACCTTCTTTCTCGTTAAAGCAATCGAAAAGGATAAAGCGGGTTTTCTTATAAACGTAAACGTTGTTAGCCGATGTTACCGGCTGCTTCATCTGTTTAGCCTGCCATGGTAATACTGTCTCGGCATAAACTTCTTTAGCCCCGGTGCCGGTAATATCATGATTACCTTTTATGGCGATGAAAGGCATGCCCAATTGCTGCTGGTCTACATAGTTAATCAACTCGGTAGTTTGTGTGTTTGCCAATTCTTTTGAACCGCAAAGGCCCTCCACAAAATCGCCTATCTGCAAATAAAAAGCTGCATCAATAGCTTTGGCTCGTTCTTTTGACGACTGCATCAGCGCAGTAAGGTTGTCGCGGGTGATGCGCGAATAATTGTTGATCTGACTAATATCATTTGGATATTTTTCCTTCAGATAATTCATGTCATGGTGCATCAGCTTGTCAAAATGCAAATCGCCCAAAAACATAAAACTAAACGCGTTATCAGCGTTAGCTGTTAAGCGCAAGGCGAAGCTTTTAAACGGAAAAACAGCAGCTATAACCGATAAGGTTTTAATGAACTTCCTTCTTTTAATTCCCTGTACCATCATACTGATACAAGTTATTCAATTAATTTCAAACTGGTTGAATAAATTCAAATAAATTGTACATGCCAAATCTGACAGCGAGGGGCCAGTCAACATTAGTTAGCGGTTCATCATCAAAGAGAGGGTCAACTCAATCTGTGCAATAAAATAGAATTCACATCCTCCTTTGGAGGATGTGAAACTTCACTTTGCCTAATCCATTTTAACCAAACTATATTATTGATCCTTCAATCTTAAACACAAAAGCATTCTCGCCAATCTGTTGATCAGGCAAATTGACCACGAGGCCATCTGCGGTTTGCTCAGTGTTCAGTTTTTGACCGTTACTCAGCAATGTAACTCTGTCTACCCGTCCGGCATTTGCATTAAGTGCTTTTATCGTAGCCTTTTGGTTTGCGGGCCAGCCAAACATTGTAGCATATAGCACTTTCCCCTTTGTCGCAAAACGGATATCTTCCGGCCCAAATGGTTTTCCCTTACCTTCATTGAAACCTTGTGCGCTAAGCGGCGCACTTGCCGCAATAGCCGGGCCTTCACCAAAGATTTTCCAGGGCCGCGTACCATAGATGCTTTCACTATTTATATGCATCCAGTCTGCAATTCCCTCTACAACCATCCTTTCTTTATCGTCAATAGTTCCGTCTCCGCGGACAGGAATATTTAACAACAGGTTTCCGTTCTTACTGACAATGTCGACCAGGGTTTGTATAATAGTTTTGGCACTCTTATAATGACCATTCTCATATATACGACGATCATAATGCCAGCCGCCGATACAAGTGTCGGTTTGCCACGGGAATGACTCTATTTGATTGCTCTGTCCACGTTCAATATCCCAAACCATGCATTTACGCTGTTGCTCATTCAATATCTTACCAAAGATCACCGCGTTTAATTTACCATGCTTTTTAATACTGGTGTTATACATATGCGCTGCAATACGGAGTCCGGCGTCGCTAACCGGCCATAAGGGTAGGGCAGTATCGTCAAAATACAACATTTCAACACCATATTTATCAATAAGCTCCAACGTTCGCTTATAGAATTTTTCACAGTATTCCGTAGATGGAGGAGTAACACCGTTGCCCCAGTTCCACTGGCTGTGAATAGTCCCATTATTTAAGCTGTCCTTACTTAGCGGGTGATTTTGTGCATAAAGTTCCTGAGGGTCTTCTCCATGCCACCATTTACCATCGCCATCTGCTTTAGTCAGCTTCCCGTCGTAAGGGACGCCCGTAAGCTGCCCATTCCTGTCTGATCTTTGCGACGGCTCCATCCAACTCCAGGCATGTGCTGCATGGATACTGACACCAAATGGCAAATCATGTTTCTTAGCTGCGTTTGCCCAACCGCGAATCAAATCTTTTTTCGGCCCCATTCGGGTTGAGTTCCATGGCTGATGGGTACTGTGATACAGATCGAAATTGTCGTGGTGGTTGGCAAGCGCCATAAAGTATTTTGCTCCCGCCCGTTTGTAAAGGCCAACTAATTCATCGGGATTCCAGTTTTCGGCTTTCCATTCATTGATGACGTCCTTAAAGCCGAATTTCGACGGATGTCCATATTTTTGACAATGAAACTTGTATTGATCACTACCCTCCTGATACATGCCACGAGCATACCAGTCGCCGCGTTCAGGTTGACATTGTGGCCCCCAATGCGCCCACATGCCAAATTTAGCATCACGAAACCAGTTAGGCACCTGGTATTGTGCCAACGAATCCCAAGTGGGTTGAAAAGCAGATGCCGCATACGGTGCTTTTAATAACCTGCCGGCATAACTTTTTGAAATATACAAGGATGAAATGCTTGCGGCAATCCCTTTAAGTAATGTTCTTCTTTCCATATCACTAATCAATTAAGGTAAAATCAGGAAGATTTATTTTTTTACCGCCATCCATTGCCGACTCATGCGCCAAAATGCCCACGCAGGTAATATTTGCCGACTGTCTGGCATTAGGGAAAGGCTGCCTTTTATTAACCAATGCCGAAACAAATTCATTAACCAGGTGCGGATGTGAACCACCATGGCCAGAGCCTTGTATAAACGACAAGTGCTGATTGCTATTTGCATCATACACACCACCTGTAGTAAATGCCTGAATTTCTTCGGGTAATAAATGTGCATAATCAGGTATAGTCACTCTTTCAGGTGTTTCACCTGTATGAATAACAGAGGGTTCATGCTCTATTAGCGTCCACTCGAATGTTTTCTTAGAGCCATATACATCAAAACTTTCGCGATATTGCCTTGCTGTGTTAAATAGCGAACGGGTTACCTCGGCAGCAAGATCAGAGTCTTTGAACTTAATATGGCAGCTTTCTATTGCAAATGGCGAACCATATTTACTGATCAAATTTTCATCAATACGACCCGAACCAAAGCATGAAACATACTCGGCATCCGCTTTGGCCAAAGCCAGAACCGGCCCCACACAATGGGTGGCATAATGCATCGGCGGTAAACCTTCCCAATAGCCGGGCCAACCGGCCATTTCTTGTTGATGCGACGCCCTTAAAAATTGCAGACGCCCCAACTCGCCTTTTTCATATAATTCTTTTACAAACAAAAATTCCCGGCTGTATATCACTGTCTCCATCATCATATAAGTTAAACCGGTTTCTTTTACGGCCTCTACAATCTGACGGCATTCTTCAACCGTTGTTGCCATGGGTACTGTACAAGCAACATGTTTACCTGCACGTAATGCTTTTATAGATTGCTCGGCGTGATTTTGAATAGGCGTGTTAATATGTACCGCGTCAATGTCGGGGTCACGCAGTAATTCATCATAATCTGTATAACGTTTTTCTACGCCGAAAGCATCGCCCACTTCGTGCAGCTTTTTGTGATCGCGCTGGCAAATGGCATACATATTTGCATTAGGATGGTGTTGATAAATGGGAATAAACTCGGCACCAAAACCTAAACCTATAATTGCAATGTTAATTTTTTTATTTTCCATATATAATAAAGTTTCGGGCTATTGTGCCCATTGTTTTAAAAAATTAAGGCCCTCAATGGCAAAGTTTTCCTGGCTCAAAGCCAAGGGGTACCAAATGCAAACCGCTTCTGCCAATTCTTGATTGTTGGGCGTAAAACTTTCAATAGATACGGTTCCCTTATAATTGATAGCTTCAAGACCTCGCCTGTATGCATCCCAGTTTGTTTGGCCGGTACCGGGAGTTCCACGATAATTTTCAGCAACCTGTAAATGAATCAGCTTGTCGCCAACTAACTTGATGGCGTCTTCAACATTTGGTTCTTCAATGCCCATATGAAACCCGTCGAGGATCACTTTAGCTGAAGGATGATCAATGTCATTTACTAATCTGATCACATCGCTTGCCGTATTTACCAAGTCTGACTCAAAACGGTTGAGCGGTTCGAGCGCTATTTCTAAACCGCGCCGTTGTGCCATGTCGCAAACCCTGCGCAAGTTGGTAACAGCAAGGTCCCACTCCGCTTTCCGCTTCGCCGGCGGTAACATACGCGCCTTACCGACTGCTGAATACATAGGGCCGGCAAAAAAGCCGGTATCCCACATAACACATAAATCCAAACATTCTTCAATGTATTTAAAGCAGATCTGATGAATAGCCGGATCATCGTTTGTCAGGTCGCGGATAGGACCGAAAGCACCACAGACGATGGCTTTTAAATTATATTTTTGCAGTGCAGATTTTACTGCTTCTCCGTCTATCAATGCCGGATCTTCGACCGCTATTTCAACAGCATCAAAGCCCATTTCGGCAATTTTAGGAAATAGTTCCTCAATAGATGATGTTTGAAATGGCGAAGTAAAAAGCCATGTACTAACACCGAATTTTATTGGTAGTGACATGTTATTATTGTTTAATAAGGCGTGGCTTCCAGTTCTTCCGTTTGGTTCAGTGCTATTGCCTTATATCCGCCTTTTGATTTGAAATAGAGGATCAGCAGCAGATAGCTGGCCAGCATAATCAGCGGAAAAATTACGATGTACCGTAATGCTTCTTTTTTTGCCCCGTCGCGAATAGTTGTAACCGTTAATTGTTCGTTTGCATTTGCGGTAGCCAGTTTAGTTTGATCAAGCGCCTTATAGTCTCCAAAAAGACTTGTTTTTTGCTCTGTTACGTAGGTGTTATGTATGGCAGTTTGATGTGTACGATCGTAAGTTGTTATTTTTTGATCGACAGATTTGTCCTGGATAAAGCCTAATATACCGGCGCCAATAACGCCGGCAGCTATCATACCCAATCCACCGGTAATATTTAATGTTAATGCGCCGCCTTTTGGAAATCGTTCAGATACCATACCCAACATAGTTGGCCAGAAAAAGGATTTGCCCAGTCCATAAATAGTTGCCGCAATCAGGATCAGACTCCCTGCCGAAAAAGACATGATATATAAACCAACAGCTGCAATTGCCGAACATATGGCCAATAACCCCGGCGACGAGAACCGATGTGATATTGGCCCGGCAAAAAATCGCAGCGCAAACATAATGGCCGATGTATATATCAATACCCATCCGGCTTGAAAGCCAATCTTATTCATTTCGGGTGTCATCAAGTCGGTTATCCAGCTATCGGTACCTAACTCAGTTGTTGCCAAGGGAATCATGATCAACAACAATATAATGAACAGGGGCTGCCCGAAACTACGGGTGTAATAGCCAAACCCCGCTGTTATCAGTAAAGTGATGACGATATTAGCGGCGGTGGGCCAGGCAAATACTGCGCCTAACTGAAATACTATCAACGCCACTATAATTAATGCGCCGCCTGCGCCTACCTCCTGGAGCATTTCTTTGTAGGATACTCCCGCCTGTACACGTTCGTTTACCGGGAATTTTCTTGATATAGTCATCACCCCATATATTAGGGTAGGGATAAGTATCAAAGCTATCTTATATTCCCATTGGGTATTAACCCCAAGCAACAAGGCCATTAACCCGCCCAAAACCAAACCACCGGCCCAGCCGGCGTGTAGCCTGCTTAACCATTTAATTTTTTGTTTCGGGAACATGGTGGCGACAACAGGATTAGCCACCGCTTCTACTGTACCGTTACCTATGGCGCAGATAAACGAACCAATATAAAGCATCCAATACCCTGTGGCGAAAATGGTGATGATAGCCGAAGCAATATGACAGAATACGGCAAAGAACATGGCCGTTTTATAACCAATGCGATCAATGACCAGACTAAACAATACTATACTAATAGCAAACGGCCACAAGCCAACCCCGGCTATTTCTCCTAACTGGGTTTGAGTTAGCTTGAAATCGACGCCCCATTGGGGTAACACAATGGCACGCAAGATAAAACCGAAGGCGGTTGTTACTAATGAAATGAAGCAGGCATAAAAAAGCTTCATGTCTGGCGCGGAACTTTCCGCATTCTTACTCAAAGTTTGATTGATCATGGTTTACAGGTTTATTTTACAACATGCATTAAGCCGTTCATTATACGCCAATGGCCTGGGAACGAACAAATAAAAGGATAGTCGCCCGCATCGGCAGGTACACGAAATTTCAAAGTCGTATGCTGCTGTGGATCAATTAATTTAGTCGACCATAACACCTCGGGCATTTTCGGGATATAGCTTTGTTCTAATCCTTTTGGATCTTGTGCCAGTTTATCTGCCGCAGCACCTACTTTTTCGAGGCTCCCTTTTTGAAGGATCAGGAAGTTATGCTGCATAAAATCAGGATTTGAAAAATCAACCTCAACCAAACTGCCTGCCTTAACAGTGAAAGCTTTGGTATCAAACTTCATTGCATTTTGAACCACATTTATTTTAACCACCTGATCTGGTTTGGCGTTAGACATCCTTGACCTGTTGTTGGCTGCGATGTTAGCGGCTTTAATCTCATCCGCTGCGCCTTTTACGTGCGTTGCAATAGCCGCTTGCAAAGCCTTGCTGATCCAATAATCGTTCATATTCTGCGGCATTTTCTGCATGGCTTGCAAGGTTATCCCCATGCTGTCCGATTGCGGCATATCGGCAATTGCCAAAATAGCGGCCAAGCGTGTATTTAGGTTAACGTCGTTTAAAAGCCCCGCGTTTTGAATAGCCGACATTGATTTGGTGGTTGATGGTAACACCTGCAAAGCAGCCTTTCTTACGCCTGATGACGGATGTGTCAATGCGCCTTCAACTACACTTATAGCTTGTTGATCGGAGCCATCGAGCATGCCCAAGCCCTTCAGCGTCCACAAAGCATGTATGGCGGCTGCATTGATACCGATTGCATCGATATCCCTATTTTGAATTAGCGCATATAATTTTGGCGCCAACTGTTTATATCCGCCTTCCACGATTAGCCGTTGTGCAGTCATGCGCCAAAACATATTGTCATTTTGCAGAGCAGCTACCAATTGGTCGGGATTGCTTTTATCCAATTTTTTTATGGTCGATGGCTTTGCATTGTCATAAACTATGCGGTAAATACGACCATGCGTCCGGTCGCGTAAAGGGTTTATGTAGGCATTACCTTTTCCGTTCTCAAAACCCTTTGGCGTCGGATTGTGCTGAATGATGAAGTTATACCAGTCGGCCACCCATAGGGCGCCGTCAGGACCCACCTCAGACTGTACCGGGGCCAACCATTCATCCGCGCTCGCTAAAAAATTCCAACCATCTTTTTCCTTAAAACCCGATCCGTCCGGTTCCAAAATAGCCCGATGTATTACACGCCCTGTAGGCTCGTTCACAAAAGCAATACGGTTCCAATACTCCTGCGGGAAATTACGGGCGGTATATAAATTATGTCCCGCGGCAGCGGTAAAACCATCGTGCACATCCACCTGTCTTAAATTTTTGGTTACCACGTGCATATTATAATGCCCGTCAATCTTTAACACAGAGGTCATAGGCGGCATACCAATTTTATTAATGTATGATAGAGGAATGCCCAGATAATCGCTGTGCGAATTATTAGCAGTCGATATAAACACATCGTTGTTCTCAGAAAATCCAAGGCCCCAGGTGTTGTTACTGGTTGCGCCCATGTGTTCCAGATGCTTGCCATCAGATGTAAAGCGATAAGCCGCCTGCGAGAAATCAAAGTGCTCGCCGCCAACTTCGCCTTTAAAGCCTGAATAGCCCACGGTTCCCCAAATTTTATTGTCAAATCCGTAATGAAGATTAGAAGGCCCAGCATGGGTGTCAAACTTGCCCCAACCTGAAATCAGCTTTTCGCGGATATCGGCCTTGTCATCGCCATTAGTATCTTTAAAAAAAATAAAGTCGGGAGCCTGCGCTACAATCACGCCGCCATTGGCAAAAGCAATACTGGTTGGTATGTTCAGTTTGTCTGCAAAAATGGTAAACTTATCGGCTTTACCGTTGCCATCCGTATCCTCGCAAATTTTAATGCGGTCATGCGCTTCTGCCGGATTACTAATTATAGTGTTCGGATAATCAATAGTCTCCAATATCCAAAGTCGGCCGCGCTCATCCCAGGCCATGGCAATAGGTTTTTCAATATCCGGCTCAGAAGCAAACAGCTCCATTTTGAAACCTACTGGAATCTGTGTTATAAGCTGCGATTGTGCAGGAGAAAGCGGTGCCTGTAACTTTGGGGCAGGGTTCCGGTTTTCATAATTTGGGATATCTGCTTCAGTGTATGCCGGGTTAGGTTTTGAAAGTTTATCCAAATCCTTTTCGGCTTTCTTACCTACTGCCCAAATGGTGCCGTTCTCCAACAGCTTTAAAAACATCGGATTTTTCCAGGTGTGTTCGTCATGCCCGTAAGCCGTATAAAACACGCGGCCCTTGCCGTAGTTGTTCGTCCAGGTATACGGCTCATGATGATTGCCCTCTACGCGCTCAGTCAATACATGAATATCCTTGTTGATTTTTGTGTGTACATAGGTTTCGTCCCAGGTATTGAATGGCTCGATACCTTTCATGATCGGGTGTTTTTTGTCAACAATAACGGTGGTAAATGTGTCGGTTTTGTGGGTGCTGAACTGACCACCAACCATTTTAACATACTCGTCCGAATTGCGAAAACAAAAAGACGCGCAATGAATAGGAATAAATCCTTTGCCGCTTTTCACAAAGCTCAGTAATGCTTTTTCCTGCGAAGCTGAGATGGTGTCGTAATTGGCGTATAACATTAATCCATCATATTTAGAAAGATTAGCTTCGTTAAGATCGTCAGGATTGGTAGTGTATGTTATGTTAATCCCGTCTTTGAAGAAAGATTGTTGTACAATCTCGGCTAACTTTTCTGACAAATGATGCGTTGCTGTGTGTCCGAGAAACAATATTTCCAGCCGATGGGGCGGTTGTGGCTTTATGAACGTGTTATTCAAACTCAAGAAGGCCGCCACGCAAATTGCGACCAGGACAATATATCTTTTCATAAAAACGGTAATTGGGTTTATATGGCCATCAAAGGACTCTATACAAATATGCTGATCAATACCATTTGTTTTTTATCTATATCTGACTGTATTTTATCATTAATTTCATAGTTTTACCTAATCCATCGCAAACAATAAGTTATGAGAGTAGCCGTACACAAATCTTCAATTCCTGATTCACAGATATTTATGATAAAGCATCTGGACGATCAATTCTTTGATCCGATATGGCACTCTCACTCAGAATTCCAACTATTTGTACCTTTAGAAGGAACCGGAACCAGGTTTATTGGCGATAGTATTAAAAGCTTCGGCCCGAATGAGTTAATTCTTACCGGATCAAACCTGCCGCACTTGTGGCGCAGCGATGAGGCCTATTTTGAAAAGAACAGCAGTTTGCGGGTGCGTGGCCTCGTCATTTATATGCAGGAACATCTGTTGGGTGAGCATTTGATGGGAAAGGATGAAATAATTCAATTAAAAAAATTATTTCAACGAGCATCGCGCGGTTTAGAATTTCATGGGCCGACAAAACCAAAAGTCATTAAGATGATGAAAGAGCTCATTGATATGAAGGGCCTGGAAGCGTTCATTCAATTATTGAAAATATTGAACGTTTTGGCGACGACAAAAGACTACCACTATATCTCGCACAATGAGTACATCGAGCCTTTTAAAAAAACCGAAACCGACCGTATACAGAGTGTCTATGAATATATCCTGAAAAATTATCGCACCAAGATTCGATTAAATGAGTTGGCCGACCTTATTTGTATGACGCCGACCTCGTTTAGCCGGTATTTCGCTACGGTAAACAACAAGGGGTTTAATAAATTTATAACCGAATTAAGAATCAAGTATGCCTGCAAGCTGCTTACCGATACCGATTTGAGCATTTCAACGGTAGCAGAAAGATCCGGCTTCCCAACGTTGTCGAATTTTAATAAGATGTTTAAAGAAGAAATGCGGAAAAAGCCATCAGATTATAAAAAGGAATTTTTGAATCTCTAGCAACAAAATCATCGTTTTTATGCCTTTACAAAGGCGCATCCCCATTATACGCCCCTGAGTTGTAAGCTTTTAAGATAGATTGTAAAAAAATTTCGTAAATCGCAGCAATTTTTAACTGGCGAAAGCCTCCCCCTAATTTAAAAACGATGAAAAAAAATTTATTTTTTCTAAGCGCGATGGCGTTGACGAGCCTATCCCTTAAAGCGCAAAATGTGTTTACCGCAATTGAATCAAAAGATGCCCAGGCGGTAAAATTTCTACTCAACAAAGGCCATATTGATGTTAATGCCAAAGATGCAAATGGCAGCACGGCCTTAATTAACGCAGTAAAAACCGGCCAGGACAGAATTGTAAAACTGTTATTGGAAAAAGATGCCAATATTGACATCAAAGACAAAACCGGCAACACTGCGCTAATGTATGCCTGCACCGGCAAACACGACGAAGAGCTGTACTACATGGTTAGTCATTACCCAAATCTCGACGTTCAGGACAATGACGGTGCAACTGCCTTAATCAAATCTGCCACTATCGGCAATACCGCTGCAGTAAAAATACTGTTGGCTTACGGCGCAAAGGCAGACATTAAAGACAAGAATGATAAGACTGCGTCCGACTACATCAAACAAAGCCACCCGGTAATGGCCAGCAAAAAATAACCGGCAAAACAAGTCATTATTTATCAGACTTAAAGTAAAGCGGATAGCACAAGCCTACCCGCTCACATGAACAAAAAGACCCTTTAGCCCGGCTTTTGTTCAATTACTTACTACTCTAATTTCAGCACTGTAAATTCAGTACGACGATTTAGCTGCCTGCCTTCCGGATTATCCTTCCCGTTTGGTAATGAATTTGGCGCTATCGGTTTCGATTTTCCATAGCCTTTGGCAAAAATCCTGCTTTCTTCAACTCCGCTTTGTATAATATAATCCACACATGACTGCGCCCTGGCTTGCGACAGCTTTATATTGTAAGCGTCGCTACCTATTGAGTCAGTATGCGATGCCAGCTCTACTTTAATTTTGGGATTGTCTTTAAGTATCTTAACAATATCATTCAATACTGTTTTCGATTCCTCGCGCAGCGTAGACTTGTTAAAGTCGTACAATATATTTTTAATGACGATTGGTTTATTAACCAGGAATGCCTGCAAGCATATGTCTGGATTAAGTAGTGTATTACCTACCATTTGGCCAGTCTGCGGAACGGAAACTACTTTGGTGAAATAGCCCTTCTTTTCCAGCTTTAACTTCAAATTGGATGGCTTTGCGGTTTTAACGATGAATGTATATTTACCATTGGCACCCACTATCTCTTCTTTTAAAACATGCTGGGTTAAAGAGTCTATGAAAGTGGCCTTTACACCATCCAAAGGCCGGTTTGTTTCGCAATCAACAACTAGGCCGCTAAGCTCGCGCTTTTTGTCGCGCATCTCAAATAGATCAAGGCAGCAATCAGATTCGCGGTCAGAGCTGACATAGAACTTCCCCTTATCATTTTTATCCGGAAAGTAATAGATATCGTCTTTAGCTGAGTTAATCGGATAACCCATATTCTTCGGTTCAGACCAATTGCTTGTGTTATCCGTACTTTCAAAAAAATCAAATCCGCCTAAACCGGTAAAACCTTTTGAGCTGTAGATCAAACGCTTTGAGGATTCGTCAAAATATGGCGCCTGTTCATCATAAGGGGTATTGATGGTAGTACCCAAATTGGCTGAGTTGACAGGCATCCCGCTATCATCCAGATTACTCACCCAAATATCATCGCCGCCCTGGCCGCCGGGTTTATCAGATACAAAGAACATACGTTTACCATCTGCAGTAATAAACGGCTGTATCGATTTAAACCCGTCGGCATTGACGTTGCTGTTCAACTTAACCGGCGTCCCCCATTCGCCGTTGATAAGTTCGCTTGAGTATATCCCATAAATAGTCTTTGCCCCATCTTTGTACCAGCGGCTAAAATACATACGATTTCCACCCGGATTCATTGATGGTGTGCCATATTCCAGATCCTTTTTGTTTTCATCCTTAAATACAATCATGGTTGGCATGACCACGCTTTCATCCTTGATGGTATAAATACGATTAAGATGTTTTTTATCGCCCTTAACCATTCTCGACGACGTGAAAACATATTTTTCGTCTTTTTTGATAATAGCATAGTTTGACCCGTCTGAGTTCCATACGCCCTTCATTTTTACCTGCTCAATGGCGGCTGGGTTTGCATATTGATCTTTGGCGAACTCGCAACTGTGCAATTCTTTTTTTGCCAGGTCAATATATTGGGCTTCGCCTTTATAGCTGTCTAAAAACTGTTGCAGCTGTTTTGATGCTTCATCAAAATGCTGATCGGCACGAAGGCATACGCCATACCACAGACGCACAAGCGGATACTTTGATTCAAAATTTTCGGTTAGCACTTTATAATACCAGGGTTCGGCCTCGAGATAGTTCTCATACATACGGTAAGACTCGCCTAACTTGTAATATATCTCTATTCTGGCAGCATCTTTCGCCGCTACCTGCTCTTTTAACTGCGACCGGTAAGGCAAAGCTTTTTCGTGCGCACCCGGCAAGCTTTCAGTAGCTTTTTTATAGTAGTAAGCAGCCGCATAATAATCTTTGTTTTTAAAAGAATTATCGGCCAAAGTTTTATTTGAAACGCTCAGTTGCGCGTAGGCAGCAGCAACAACAAAAAGTGCAAAGGCTGTCAGTATTAGCTTTTTCATTGATGAAATTTAAAGTCTTGGACAGATAGGTTCCGGTTGATTAATGCGCTTATGGAATACGTAGCTTAAAGACAATTCAATACCTCCCATAGAGTTGGTTGCTCTGTTAAGGGACGACGTATTAAAATCATAACTGGCGCCAATAATAAGGCCCTTGACATCGTAGCCGATGTTAGCTATTGCGGCGTCGCCAAAACGATACATTGCTCCTGCTATTAAACCGTCGCTATTGGGCATCTTCAATTCTGTATAGGCGCCCACCAGTTTTTCCTGTGCATTTTGCTGCCTGACGTAAATGGCATGCGGCGTAAGGTCGACCATTTCGCCCATTTTTATACGCAGCCCTGCCTGCGCAGTGTAGCGCAACGGGATGCGACTACCGTCGCTCTGTACAGCCAACGGGTCTTTAGGCCGCGACAGGTGGCCAACGCTTACTCCGCCAAAAAAGTTAGCCACAGCTAACGGATCGCCGTTGTAGTAAAATACTCCGGAGCCTGCATCAAAAACTGTTGTCGATGTAGTCCCGAATGTTTCGTTTGACGGCATGCTGGGGTTATAGCCCATTAATGGATCATACTGGCTGCCCAGCTGCAATTTACCTGGGTTAAAACTACGGTTAAGTACCCCGGCTTGTATACCAAAGGTTATGCGCTGGTTACCATCTTCAGATACGGTGATGCCATAAGCAAAATTCGCGTAAGCCGAAAAGTAATTAAAGCCAACGTCGCCGGCTGCTTGGTTAAGCACATTCAAACCCAGGCCTACATTTTGGTCGGTACGCATATCGGCAGATATGGCAGTAGTTTTATAAGCATTATTCAGGTTGGCATACTGGTTCTTATAATTTGCAGTAATACGGGCGTCGCCATTTATTACCCCTGTAAGGGCCGGGTTAAGCCACATAGGGTATGCATAGTACTGCGAAAAATGCGGATCAACCTGCGCTTTTAGTGCACCGGCAACCGTTAATTGAAATATTGCCGTTATTATGATTATTCTTGTTCTCATCGTAGTAGTGTAACAGTTCCTTTTTTAGTGATTACTTGACCATCATTCATGGTTGCTTCAACGTAGTAGACGTAAACGCCTACCGGCTGGGCCGTGCTTTTGTAAGTGCCGTCCCATCCGCTGCCTTGTGTATCCGATTTAAATAGCAGCTCGCCCCATTGGTTATATACCCACAGGCTCGTCTTTTTAATATTGGTGCCATATACATACAGGATATCATTTTTGCCGTCGGCATTTGGCGTGAAAGCATTCGGCACAAAAATTCCGTCACCAAGCGGATTGCTTGATTTACCGGTAACCCCCTGCGAATTAATTCCAGGCTGGCATTGGCTCACCGCCCTGACTATGATACTTACACTCTGATTTGGCTGAAGGCCCGCGGCTATATAGCTGGTTGCCGTGCCTGCAGTTTTAAAGGTGGCCCCGTTGTCCAGGCTATATTGGTACTCAATGGCTCCGCTTATAGCATTCCACTGGAAGGTTATGCTAGTGCCGGTAATTGCTCCAACCGTTACCACAGGTGCGGTAAGTGGCTGAGCGATGGTTACCGTCGCGCTGGTTATTGCCGATGTGCAACCGGTACCGTTTGATGCCTGAACGTAGTAGGCGGCATCTGTATTTAATGCAGGTGTGGTAAAGCTATTACCGGTAGCCAGCAGGGCTGTGGCCGCAGCATCGCTATACCATTTTATAGTGATGTTAGGGTCATTGTTCGCGGCCGATAATGTAGCCGTTCCTCCCGGACATACAGTAACGTTATTTGCAGCTAACTGGGGTGCCGTTGGCAGAGGCACGACTGTCACATCTACCGCCGTACGTGCTGAGCTGCTACAGCCGGTACTGTTTATAGCCTCAGCATAGTAAGTAACGTTTGAAGTCACATTATTTACTGTAAAACTTGTGCCGGTGAATGCGGCTGTACCGCCCGTCGATATCGTATACCATTTATAAGTATAGCCGGATTGCGGATTACTAATACTTAAACTCAATGATGAACCATTACAAGTTTGTACCGAAGTGCCGTTCGCAATTACCGGCGATGGTGGCAAGTCTTGGGTTGTTACCTGTATTTGCACCAGGTTACCGCTGGTACAACCCGATGCATTTGCTGAGCTTACATAAAAATTAGTAGTTGCTATTATAGGACTGGTTATAAAGGTTGTACCGCTAAACAACAGGTTTGTACGGGCCGGCGAATCATACCAATTATAAACCACGCCTGTTTGCGGCGAGGATATGGTCAATGTCGCCGGGCTGCCGATACATACTATCGGGTTGTTATTAGTTACAGTAGGATCTGCCGGGATTGGATTAATGGTAATATCAACCTCGGTAGGTGTAGACGAACTACACATACCTGCATCAGAAGCCTGAACATAGTATTTAGTGGTTGATGTTAGTGCCGGGGTAACAAACTGGGTACCTACATATAACAAGGTTCCGTTAGTAGGTGCATCAAACCACCTGTAAACCTGGTTTGGTTGTGGATTGCTGATATTAAGCGTAGCGCCGCTGCCTATGCAAACACTTAAGCTACCCGTTGCGCTCACCACAACCGGCGAAGATGGTATTGGGTTTACGGTGATGTTTGTCCCGGTACGGGTATCGCTTACACAACCTAAGCTATTTACCGCCTCAACGTAATAAGAAACATTAGCAGTAATATTTACGACATTAAAGGTTGTTCCTGTAAATACAGCTGTTCCGCCGGTAGCGTTAGTATACCATTTGTATTGCAAGCCGGTTACCGGATTTACTATACTAAGCGCAGCACCTCCGCCGCTGCAAACCGCCGTTTGGGCAGCGTTTAGTGTTGGAGCATCAATATGGGTAGACACCCCGATGTTCACCGCTGTACGGCCGCCATTATTTATACAACCCGAAGCCGCGTTAACAGCCTCAATATAATAAGTTATGTTTTGGGTGATGTTCCCTGTTGTAACAGTTGTACCGGCAAACTTCAGGTTACCGCCAACTGCGGCATCGTACCAATTATAAGTTACGCCGGTTTCGGCATTGGCTACATTTAGTGTTGCCGGGCTACCTATACAAGTCTGCACGTTGGTAGATAGCGCACCTGGTTTTGAAGGACGCTGATTTACCTGCACAGTGGCATGGGTGCGTGCAGAACTGGAACACGTTCCGTTGGTAAACTCGACATAGTAATCTGCATTAGCTATTGGCGACACCTGGAAATTATTACCAACATGCAGCAGCGTACCGCCTGTAGGCGCATCATACCAGTTAATGGTTGCTCCGCTTCCGTTGGTTACTGATAAGATAACGTTGTCGCCGGAACAGATTTGCAAGTTGTTTTGGGTTAATGTAGGGTTTTGAGGTGCCGGACTTACGTTAACAATTGCTGCTACCCGGTTAGGGTTAACACAACCCGTCGCCGTACGGCTGCTTTCAACATAAATAGTAGTAGTTGCACTTAACGGCGCAGTTGTGTAAGCGGTACCTGTGCCGAGTACATTGCCTCCCACCGGAGCATCATACCAGGTATAAGTAACACCCGCACGTGTATTGGCTAGTGTAAACGTAGCAGTGTTATTTGCGCAGATATTTACAGTTGCGTTTGGCAGTTGTGGTGCCTCTACCTGCATGCTGGCATAATAGATATCAGCTGAAGTTAGTGCGGCTACGGCGCCCGAATTCAGTGTTATTTGTATGCCGTCAAATGCGGCCTTTGGCCCAAATTTCACTAATGCAGTTTTGCCGCCTGCTAATAGTTGTAAGCGTATCAGGCCACTGCTCAATAAAATCTGATCAGTGTTAGCTGTTGCACCATTATAAGATTGAATTTGTAGTTGATCTAACACTCCTGCTGATAACAGGCTTACCGGCAAAGCTATTTTTACAGTAACAGAATCGCCAACGATACCCGCTGCCGGGAATGTTAATTTTTGCGATACGGTTGCTCCCAACAAAGCGACAGTCATATTCAACTGGCTGAAGGTAGCGGTATCTGCATCAATAGCAAAACCAGAATTAGCCACAGAACAGCCAACACATAACCCGCTGGTGGAGTTAGTTTCTGTTGAAGCAAAGTCGCAGGTAGTAAATATAGGATCTACCGTTATAGTAACCTTAGTACGTGTAGTGCTGGTACAGCCTGTGGCGGTAAGTGCGGCTTCAACGTAATAGGTTGTGTTTGATGTTAAAATTGGAGTGGTATAAGACGCCCCGGTAAAGATAGATGAACCACCGGTTGCCGATGTGTACCAGTTAAATACCACGCCCGGCGTAATTGATGTGACGGTAAGGTGTGCCGCCTGGCCAGACGTTACACGTCCGCCGGCATCAGTAACTGTAACTACAGGAGCAACCGGAGCCGGGTTAACAACTACATCAATCTGGGCTCTTGTCGGACTGGTACAGGTACCTGAAACTGCCTCTACATAATAAGTTGTATTAGCATTTAGTATAGGTGTTGTAAACTGCGCACCTGTGAATACCGGCGTACCACCTGTTGCGGTAGTATACCAATTAAAGATTACACCCGACTGAGGCGAAGTAGCCGTTAATATAGCTACGTTGTTTGCGCAGATCTGCACAGAGCTTGCCGGCACAACCGGTACCACCGGCGTTGCGGTAACATTGGCTGTTACCTGTGTGCGGACTGAACTTGTGCATTGACCTGCATTGTTTGCTTCAACATAATATGAAGTGGTAGCATTTAGCGGATCAGTAGTAAAAGTTGCACCGGTAAATATGGGCGTGCCGCCTGTTGGCGATGTATACCAGTTAAAAGTCGCCCCACTTACCGCTTGAGCAGTAAACGAAGCTGTCTGACCTGAACATACAGTTACATTTGGTGTGGTTACGACTGGCGCATTAGGTACCGGTGAAACGGTGACCGTTGCTGGTGTACGTACACCTTGTGCGCAGCCGTCGGCAGTTCTGCTGGCCTCGGCATAATAAGTTATAGTGCTTGATAAAACCGGCGTAGTGAATGTCGCTCCGGTAAATATAGGCGATCCGCCCGTCGCCGACGTATACCATTTTACCGTTACATGGCCGGGCACAGCAGCACTCAGCGTAACCTGCGATCCGGTACATGCGGTTACTGCAGGTACTGCTATAACCGGTGCGGCAACTTCCTGGTAAGCATCGTAAACATTTAAAGTGCTTAGCACATTGGCCACTGCTGCGTTTAACCTGATTTCGACTCTGTCAAAATCACTGCCGGCCTTGAATGCTACCCTGACACGGTTTACACCGTTTAATAAGTTAAGTGTTATCAACGCGCCGTTCACATTAAAACGGTCATTATTATAAGTGGTACCATTATAAGTGGCCAGGCTTACCTGCGACAGCACGCCCGCGTTTATTAGTGAAGCCGGGATGCCCAGATCAACCACCACGCTATCGCCTGCACGGCCCGTGCTTGCAAAGCGCAAAGTTTGTTGTGCATAGTTACCCAGCACACTTACCGGTACACTGATTTGTGAAAAAGTATTTCTATCTGCGTCAACAGCGGCCTGTGCATTATTAACTGCACAGCCCACGCAAAGTACGCCGGTGGTTGCCGATGTTTGATCAATTGCTGCATCGCAAGGCACCGGGCCGACGCTTGAGTTATTAACCGTAATCACACCGCTTGCACGTGTTGTTGACGTTGCGCCTGTCGATATCACAACAGCCTCGGCATAATATGTTGTATTGGCGAATACGTTTGGCGTATTAAAAGTTGCCCCGGTAAATACAGATGTACCACCGGTTGGGGTAGTGTACCAATTAAATTTAACGCCTGCAGTTGTTGACGATGCCGTTAAAGTGGCTGAAGTGCCTGCATCAACCGCTTGTGTTGGCGGGATAATGGTTACATCAGGAATCACAACCGGATTTACCGTAACGTCAACCTTAGTTCTGTCTGGTGACGGGCAGGTACCGGTAACAGCCTCGGCATAATAACTTTGATTGGCGTTTAAAGCCGGAGTTGTGAATGTGGTACCCGTATATAACAGATTTCCACCGGTGGGCGCATCGTACCAATTAATCACAGCGTTGTTAACAGAAGTGGCTGTGAATGTGGCTGTCTGCCCCGCATAAATGGTCGTTGCTGTTGGCGCCACTGCCGGTTTCACAGGCGGATCATTAACCAGCACCTGTATTGGATAACGCACCGGGCTAACGCAAGCGCCGCGGCTATATTCTACATAATAAGTTGTAATGGCATTTAACGGGCCGGTTATATAACTGGTTCCGGTGGTTAACGCCGTACCGCCGGTCGGCTGGTCATACCACGTAAAGGTTCCGTTTGACGGAGCGGTGATGCTTAATGTTGCCGGACTGCCTTTGCAAATTTCGGGGTTCGCGTTAGCAAAAACTACCTTGGGATATTGCTGCACTGCATAATAAACATCCAACGCGGTAAGCAAAGTTGCTACACCAGAGTTCAGTTTTATAGAAACCCTATCATAAGCTCCTGTTGCCGGTATGTAAACAGCGTAACGGTTATTAGCACTGTTTAACAGCCTTAATTTTATAGTTGAATTATCAAGCGTGTAAGGAGTTAGCGCCGTAGCACCATTATACAATGTTACTGTGATATTACCCAACAAGGTCACGTCAGTTAAATTAACCGGCGATTGAAACACTAGCTTAACTGTATCGCCGGCAAAACCGGCTTGCTGAAATTGAAGTGTCTGTTCAGTATAGCCATTCAGAATCCCAAGCGGCACATGTATGGATGATGCCGTTGTTGTATCGGCATCGGTTGCCAGGGCATCATTGGTAACGCCGCATCCAACACATAATACGCCACTGGTACTACTGCTTTGCTGGTTGGCAAATGTACACGGCGAGTTATTATTGATATTTACATTGATAGTAATAGCTGTGCGGTTTGCAGACTGACAGCCGCCTGAGTTGGTTGCACTTACATAATAGGTAGTATTGGCATACAAAGCCGCAGTTGTATAGGATACCCCTGTATAAACCGGAGTAGCAGCCGTAGCAGATGTATACCAATTATAAACGATACCGGTTTGTGAGTTTGTTATTAATATAGTCGCAGTTTGTCCGGCAGTTATGGTCGAATTGTTAGCCGCAAGTGTCGGATCGGCCGGTTTTGGCTGCACTGTAACCGTTGCTTGTGCACGCGAGGTACTGTTACACCCGTTAGCATTTACAGCTTCGACATAATAAGTAGTATTAGCATGTAAAGCCGGCGTTGTATAATTTATACCTGTATATATTGGCACCCCACCACTCGCTGCAGTGTACCAGTTATAGGTAACACCAGTTACTGCATTAACCGACAACACGGCTACATCGCCATCGCAAATAGTAGTGTTTGGAGCATTTAATATCGGCACATCGGGCAACGCGCTTAGAGTTGCAGTTACGGCGGTACGTGAATTACTTACGCAAGTTCCGCCTGCAACCGCTTCAGCATAATAAGTTGCATTTGCGTTTAGCGGGGCGGTTGTAAAGCTATTGCCGGTAAAAACAGGGGTACCACCTGTGGCAGTAGTATACCAATTAATTGTAATACCGGTAATGGGAGTGACAGCGAAAGTTGCCGTCTGCCCCGTACAAACCGTCACCGCGCTGTTATTAACAACAGGGGCTGCAGGTATTTGGCTCACGGTTATAGTAACAGGCGTTCTGACCGACTCTTCAGTGCATCCGGTCCGACTTGCAGATACATAATATGTTGTCGTTGCATTTAGTACAGGCGTAGTATAACTGGCACCGGTAAAAAAGGCTGTCCCGCCGGTAGCTGCCGAATACCATTTAAAAGTAGTATTTGGGGCTGATGTTGCCACTAAAGTAGCTGTACTGCCCGCGCATAACTGCATATTATTTGTAGCTATATTATTATAGCTGATAACCGGCCGGGGTATTACCCGTTCAACCTCGTACAAATTTGCTGATGACAGCACGTTGGCGATACCGCCACCCAGTGTAACTTCTACTCTATCAAATATTTGCGTTGGGGCATAGGTTATGGTAAATACCTGGTCATTATTATTATTAATCAGACCAAGCAATTGTAAATTGAGCAAACCCGAATTAGCCGATTGCTTATCATTATTACTTACGTTACCGTTATAGGTACCCACCGAAATATTAGATAACACTCCTGCTGCAATAAGCGAAGTAGGTGCAGACATGGTCACACGCACAGAGTCGCCTATAACTGAAAGCGACTGGAATATTAATGTTTGTTGAGTATAAGCACCTACAACACCAACACCCGCGTTAAGCGTTGAGGCTGTAGTAAGGTTTCCGTCGAATGCATACGTTGGATTCTGTACGCCTCCAACGTTGACACTAATGCCTAAACCCAATAAATTGGATGACATGCCGTGTATTTCATCAACTGCTGTATTACACGGCGCAGCACTGGGGCCAAAGTAGAAAGCTCCATATAAGTACATGCTGCTTAATGCTCCTAAAACACCACCGTTAAGGGTAACCCTAACCCTATCGTAGGCCGCCGAAGGTGCAAACTTTAACTCGACCTGATTATTATTGCTAACTGCACTGAGTAATGTATTTGCAGCAATTGCCGACCCTATGGCCGTGCTTCCGTTATACGCTTGAAGGGAAATGCGTCCAAGGACCGTCAGATCAAGTAAATTGTCGCCACTACCCATTTTGACTGAAACCGGCGTATTTGCGGCAATCTGAGACGAAAAGATGAGATCCTGGTGAACCGCCGCCGCAACCCCTACAATTACATTTAATGTTGAATACGTTTGAAGATTGGCGTCTGCTGCGTTTGGCGCGTTATTAATAATACAGCCAACGCAAAGCAATCCGTTGTCGCCCGTTTGCTGGCTGGTAGCGTATGTCACTTGTGCACGGCTCAAAAATGGCGATAAGCAAAAAATGAATAACAGCAAAAAGCGGTGATAAAAGGTAGGGTTTATTTTCATGTGAAATAAAGTTTAACGCTGGCTAAAATTACTACCGGCCCTACCGAGTACGTATGCTACAGTTTATTCATTTGAAATGAACAAATCCTGCAAAAAGCCATTTTTAAGCAGGCTGTTCATTGCTATTCACAATGCAACCACATCATCTTATTCACACTTTGATTTTAATTTTTTTGTTTAATGATTAAATTAAAAGCATCCGTTATCAAATACTGATTCAATTTCTATCAGCATTAATTAAAAAAACGGCGCTACAACCCTTCGTTGTAAATATTTCAGAAATTGCAGCGTAACGGTTTATTTCTAATTACTATTGCAAGAGAGATGTTTTATTTATAAATAATATAAAAAATGTCATCTTAGATAATTTTAGATGATGGCTACTATTAAATTTTATCATCAAATACGTTATCATTAAATGACTACCTGACAGTCTCTGATTGTAGCAAAATCGCCCTCAGCTTTCACCAAATGCACCATTCACAGATTTTTTACACCGTTCATTCTTGTTCAGGGAATTATTTTTTATTCGCAAAAGCTTATTTTGGATTGTCAGACAATAATCGTTAAACCATTAATTAATGGCAATTGATTGTTATCTTGTTACCTGCATAATCTTATCCGTTCCTATTATAAACACTACTTGAACCGCCTATGCTATCGCATCATTTTAATTTATTGAAGAAAACCGTTCTGGATATAGCGAAGCTCACCAATTTTACATCGTCCGACTGTAAGACATTAAGCGCCCTGATTTTTCAAAAAACCAAGAAACGTCTAAGTGAAACCACTTTAAAGCGCGTGTATGGATTTGCACATAGCCAATTTAAGTCTTCCCAGTTTACCATCGATACTTTATTGGATTATTGCGGATACGAAAACTGGGCAGCGTTTTTAAGTGAAAATACTATACAGCCCCGGTCAAGCAAAACCGCCGACTGGACAAACCTGAGCAATGATGCGCTAAGAGTTACTAACCTTACCCGCCGCGCGCTGCAAAAACGCTCTGGGGTACGTTATAATAAAACCATAAAAAGGCAGTTCATTGATGAGCATCTGGAAAACTTTCTTTCTTCAGATCAAATTGCAACAGCTTTAATTGCACCAACAGGATACGGCAAAACCATAGCCTTACTACATTGGGTTGAAGAAAGAATCGCCTATAATGAGCAAAATAATATTAATGATATTATACTGTTCTTCAGCACGTCATCGCTTATGTCAGTGCTTTCCAGTGGTCAGGATATACATACCTGGCTGCTGACTTTGCTGGGATATAATAGCGCTGAAGTATTAAACATGCTTTTGAATAACAAGAAAAAGAGTCCGGGCCGGTTCTTTTTGATTATTGACGGCTTTGATGAATATCCGCTCAGTCGTGATCAATTTGATCTTATACTGAACCAGATATTGGATATCTTTTCATTATATGAGTCAAGTGATGTATTCAAATTTATATTCACCATGCGCTCAGATACATGGATAAACAACAAACATCTTTTGGAGAATGCACATCCGTGGTTTACAGGCTTTAAAACATATCATGACACTTTTGGCAATGTGCCGCTGTTTACTTATAGCGAGTTATATGAGCTTTCTCAGGGCTTAAACCCGTTATCTCCTGTTAATATCGATCCGGAAATCATCAACCTTTTAAATAACCCGCTATATTTTCAGGTATATTATAAACTGCATAAGAACAATTTTTCGTTAAACAATATCGGAGGATTATACAGGTATGAGATCACATCATCTTTAATACTTAATCAAATTTCTCTGGATAAATATTCTTCAGAAAAGATGTTGTTCCTTTTTGAGCTCATTGATATGATGTGCCTTAAAAATGGTATTTATTATGTTAACAAAATAAAAGCAGGTGCACTCCTCGACAAATACAATTACGTATACCGTGAACTGTTATGCATCGAATTTTTAACTGAATATAACGAAAGTGCCGACCTGGTTTACAACGCCTATGTTAAGTTTGGCAATAGAGATTTCATGGAGTATATCATTGCTCAAAAATTATTAGCTAAAAATGACAATCTGTTTAACCCAAAGCTAATTCAAGATACAGATGACCTTTTAAATGCCGACTTAAAATTAAACGTTATCAAATGGTTTGTGGTTTACGCTATCAAAACCGATGCAGATTATAACTTAAACTACCTGGTGAACATTGATTTGCCGTTAAATAAAAAAGCCGAGCTTATAAACTTCATAAGTGAAATATTGAATGCCTCGGCGTTAAAACAAGAAGAAAATTTAAATGGATTTGCTTTAAATAATGATCTGTTCAATTACTTTTTTGGATTGGAATATATATCGCTGCAGTACGAAAAAACCTTACAAACACTGCTAAAGTTTGAGCTTACCAATGAAAAACAAATCCTGGTAAGGTGCTGTCTGGCGATGATATCAATACTAAAAATGGATTTAAACGCCGTAAATACACAGCTTACGAGTCTTAGAGCGATACCACAAATTGATTTCTTTCAGTATCCGATAGATCCACTCGGCTGCCTAGACACGATATATCATTACCTTAAATATGGCATTGTCAAAAAAGAGGCACTTTCAGAAATCACCAAATTTTGCTTTAACCCGTTAGTACAAATAACTGGCTTGGAACACAATATCACCAACGATATCATCTATATCCTGGCAGCGCGTACTCTACAAATAGCCGGAAATCCGCAAAAGATAATTCGCTTCATTCAAATATTGAATAAGCACTATAAAAGGCTATCAGACACTAAAACTTGCTATACGTTTTTCTTGAAAAACATTTTAGCTGACACCTATTTTTTACTGGATGATAAAAAGAATTTGCTGGATACCCATAAGTCTATTTTAAAGTTGGATACCAGTCATAGCGGTAGCTATGCACCTTATATCAACATATTTAATCACGCTTTAAACATCAAAGTGGCATTTTTCAAAAACGACTTCGAATCTATAAGCGCCGAGTACAAATGTTTTGTTCAACTGGCTGATAAGCAAGATCTAAAATTTGAAAAATTTTACTTAATATCATTAATGTTAAAGAAAAGATCTGCAAACGGTGGGGGTGAGTTATCGCAACTTTATAAGCAGCTACAGTATGAATATGCCAAATTCAAAATGCAATCAGGTGTGACGGAGTTATTGGTACGGCAGGCGAGTTAAATTTATGCAACTGTTATTATTTGGCGAGCGGCACAGTAAACCAAAAAGTGCTTCCTTTTCCAATTGTACTTTCCACGCCGATCTCGCCCCCGTGCTTCTTAATAATTTCAGCGCAGATATAAAGTCCGAGGCCTAAACCGGAAAGCTGTCGGCTGCTGCCGTCTACCCGATAATATCGTTCAAAAAGGTGCGGTAATTGTTCGGGCGAAATCCCCGGGCCATGATCAGTAACAGATATTTTCGCAAACTCACCCACTTTTTCCACGTTAATAAGAATAGTTTGCGAGGAGCCGGCATATTTTACGGCGTTATTAACCAAATTTACCAACACCTGGTCAATTTTATGCAGGTCCGCCTCCACACGCAATTGAGTTTCGCCCTGACTTACCAGCTTATAAATTCCTTCGGCACGCACATGCGGGCAGCAGTCGTCAATAAGGGATTTTAAATTAAATATCTGCTTATGTAACTGCAGCTGCCCTTCGGTGACTTTTGTTCCGTTTAATAAATCATCAACCAATACACTAACCTTATTTAAGCTTTTGTTAGCCTGGTCAATAAATCTTACAAAAGTGGAGGGGTTTGGGTTTTCTTTGATCCGGTCTAATAGTTGTAACGCGCCTTTTAAACTGGTGATAGGCGTTTTAAGCTCATGGCTGGCAACGCTTATAAATTCATCTTTTTGCTGGATAACTTTACGACGGTGGGTCACATCCATAAACGTACCTATACCGCCAACAATTGAACCCAGCTCGTCGCGTAAGGGTGCTGCATTAATAGAAATATAAAAGCGCTCGCTATTTGGCGGTTGCACCGCTATCTCATAATCATAAACCGGCTCGCCTTTGGACATCGCAATGGCCATCGGGCGCTCGTCACGGTGTAATGGTGTGCCATCCAGACTAAGATTTGCCCATCTTGGATCATCATAAACCTTACCCTTAATTTGGCTATATGTTAGCCCCAATATTTTTTTCGCCATGGGGTTAGCATAGGTTAACTCACCGTTGATATCCACAATGCATACCCCTTCGGCCATGGTTTCAAGTACCCGACTTAACCTTTCCTGATTTGCATATAATTCGGCGGTGCGTTCGCGCACTGTTTTTTCCAGGTTTGCATTTAATTCATCTGCGTGCCGACGGGCGGCTTCCAATGCATTATTTTTTTCTTCCAGGAGCCGTTGCTGTGTTTTTTGAATACTAAGGTCTGTAATGATTACGCTCATTGCCACCCCGTCTTCCAGCGTTATTGTTTGTAATGACAGCAAAACGGGCATTTGTGTTTCATTGACAATAAGGTCAAATTCCTCCTTGCAGCCCCCATTCCAGGCGCTATCAATCAGCTTTATACAACGTTCGTGTTCATCAGCCACAAAAAAATCACTAAATAGTTTTCCAACAACCTTCTCTAATGGTAAATCCACCATTTTGGCAAACCGCGAATTACTGAAAAGAATGACTCCATCGTGGTTTAAGGTCAAGGCTCCGGTGGTCATTTGCTCAACAAATATGCGGTAAGCCTGATCAGAGCTGCGTAATGTATATAATTGATGGCCATCTTCTGCTTTCACCACCAATGCGTCAACTTCGCCGTTACGGATAGCTTCAATAGTATCATTGGCTTCCTCCAGCTGATACTTCATTTCATGCAACTCGGCCTTTAATTGGGCCAGTTCATGCAATAGTTGTTGATATGTTAGTTGATCATTCACGCTCCTGAATCGTTGTCAGGCCAAGCCCGCGTAATACTTTTTGGGTATTTGACATATCGCCCACCAGCAATCGTTTAGGGTTGGGCATTTTCTTTAACAGCATGGGCACAGCTGTTATATTTTCCTGCTGTGCCAGTTCGGGTTGTTGATGGATATCTACAATATCCAGCTCATAACGGCCCTGCAATTGCTGTTCAAGTACAATGCGCAAATTGTTGATTGCCCGGAGGGAAGCCGGCGAAGAACCGGCGACAAAGAGTCTCAGTTCATAGAGACCCTCATTAACGGGCTCCGCATAAAAATCGAACTGATCGTCACTCATCTTATGTTCTTAATTTGCACTCGGGCGTGGACGTATGTCAAGTCCTACCAGTACTTTTTCTTCATTGGACAAATCGCCGATAATTTTCCGTACCGGCTCCGGAACCTTTTTTACCAGCGTAGGTATGGCCAATATCTGGTCGCCCTCTGCTAGTTGTGGGTTCTTTAAAAGATCAATAATCTCAATTGAGTACTGATCTAACAAATGTTCTTCGCAATATTTTTTCAGATTACGCAGTGCAGTCGCAGATTTTGCGGTTTGGCCTGCAATATACAATCTTAGTTCATAAATTTCTTTCGCCACTATTTCTTCTTTTTTTGTGAGCTTTGAGATCTTTCGTTTTCAGCAGCCTTTTTCCCGGTACGTATGTCTGACATTTTCCGGCGATTTTGCTGCTGTACATCTCTTTTTATCTCTTCTTCAATATATACCTTGTTTAACTCTTCTTCTGTAGATTCAAATTCACTACGAAGGCTTTCAATTTTGGCCTCCAGCACTTTTCGCTTACGTACTATTTCCCTGTCTTTACGTCCAACAGCATGTGTATGCAACACCTCGCCGGTTTCTTCAAGCAGCATTTGCGTTTCGCGAGCGGAGCCGGTGAGCACACCTTCAGGGCCCACATAAACTTCTATCAAATCCAGGCCCTGATCAGTAATAACAAATTCACGAACTTGATTTGAATGCTTCATTCCGCGAGATTTCATGATGTATAAACCGCGGTTGCGCTCGCCGTTCATCTCAATATCTTTAATCATTAGCCAGGCGTCTACCAGCGAAGATACACCTTCATCAGTTTGTTGATCAATAACATTATTTAGCGACAACGCTGTAAACATAACGGTGATTTGTTCCTGCTGCAAGAAATCGATCAAGCGTATCAGCATGGATTTTACTTCACTGATAGTGCTTACGGTTATTAAATTGGTTATCGGGTCAAGCACCACAACCGAAGGCTTAAAATTCCGGATAGCTTTATGAATAGCCACCAGGTGCATTTCCAATCCGAATAGAGTTGGCCTTGAGGCATGAAACTGCAGATATCCTTTATCGACATGGCGCTGCAAATCCAACCCTATAGAACGCATATTTCTTACTATTTGCTGTGGCGATTCTTCAAAAGCAAAGTACAGGCAATGTTCTTTACGTTTGCAGGCTGCATCGGCAAATGTTGCAGCAACCGATGTTTTACCGGTTCCGGCGGTGCCCGACATTAATATACTGCTGCCTTTAAAAAATCCGCCCCTACCCAACATCTTGTCTAAAGCATCGATGCCGGAAAGTACAACGTCAGATGACACCTCTTTGTCAAGCAATAAAGAGGTAACCGGTAATACGGCAATACCATCTTCGTCTATTAAAAACGGATACTCATTGGTACCATGCAAAGAACCGCGGTATTTAACAATACGTAAACGGCGGGTAGATACTTGTTCGATAATTCTGTGGTCAAGCAGTATAACGCAGTCTGATACGTACTCTTCCAAACCTTGCCTGGTAAGGCTGCTTTCGCCGCGCTCGCCGGTAATGATGGCGGTAACATTTTTATCTTTCAGAAATTGGAACAAGCGCCGCAGCTCTGCACGCAAAATGGCTTGGTTAGACAGGCCTGCAAATAAATTTTCAATAGTATCTAATACCACGCGTTTTGCGCCAATAGTGTCGATAGCATGTCCCAGGCGAATGAACAATCCTTCCAGATCGTATTCGCCGGTTTCTTCAATCTCGCTTTTGTCAATGTGGATGTAATCAATTTTTAATTTTTTTTCCTGCTGCAGTTTTTCCAGATCAAATCCGAGGGATGCAACATTAGTAGCCAATTCGTCGGCTTTTTCTTCGAAGGCGATAAAGACGCCGGGCTCACCAAATTCTTGTGCACCCCGAACTATAAATTCAAGTGAGAACAAGGTTTTCCCGCAACCGGGGCCGCCGCAAATAAGTGATGGCCGGCCTTTTGGCAAGCCTCCCATGGTAACCTCATCAAGGCCGGAGATACCAGTCGGCGTTTTTGCAAGAGTAGTTAGTGAGCGTTTGTTGTTTTTTAAAGTTTTAGAAGGCATTAAATTTTAATTATAACGATAATAAGCTAAAATACATTTAGGAAGTCATTTACAAAAACACCTCAAGATTGATAACTCAATTTCAGCAAGTTAGTTTTATTGAGATGGCTTATTTTATAAAAAATAATACCGTTTCAGTAATATTCTGCTTGTATTCAACTGTTCAGATTTTACCTATTTTGTGACTTACAGAAGCAAAAAACGCCGGTTTAACGTCCGGCGCATATTATCGAAGCATATAGGTTAGCCCCATCCTGTAGCAGGCCGAAAATTGTTCCTTCAGGATGGTGATTCGATCTCGCCTGGTTTGTGCAGGTAGTAAATTACTACCATTATCAGGATTGGGCGTTAAAATGTCGTCTGTAAAACCATTATTGAATAGGTTAGCGGCGCTCATACTCAGCTTAAAGTGCTGTCCCAACCGTTTTTCGACAGACAAATTGACTGTAATATTAGCCCGCTGCCAATAGTCAAGCCCGTACCAGGGCGATACTAAATCAATACGCCGGCCGGTGTAAATGAGCGTTCCGTCAACCAGCCAGTTGCCGGGCAATTGCGGGCAAAGCAGGTTAAGATAGGCCAGATGTTTTGACTGCCCCTGTAGCGGGCCGGTCTCCATCCGGGTTATCGTCACCTGATTGCTGGAGGGGTCGGCCGGATCTTCGCGGGTAAGCAGCTTTTTCATTCGCGTAATGGTCGACGAAGTATAGGTATAGCTGCCGGTAAGCACGAAGCCCGGCCAAGCATAGCCGCAGGAAAGCTCGGCCCCGTAATTGGTAGCGGTACCCGTGTTTTTCAGCTGCTCGGTAAGGGTGAGAGCGGGCGTATAACCCAATCCGTTTTGCGGAATGGGGTAGAGCTCATCATTACCGTTAATGAGTGTACGCTCATAGGCATCCACAATATGTTTATAAAACAGCGACGTTTTAAAATGCACGTTGCGATTCCGGTACCAATTATAGCTCAAATCAAAATTGTCGGCTTGGGTACGTTTTAAAAAAGGGTTACCGGCCACATTATAATCCTCGAAAGAAATAGTTTGAAAAGTAATATCATACAAAGCCGGACGAGAGATGCCTTTAAAATAGCTCGCTTTGAGTTGCTCATTGTCATTCAGCGTATATCGCCAATGCAGATCAGGCAACAGATCTTTATAGCTAATGTTCACCGTTTTACCGAAACTTTGGCTTGGGTCAAGCGCAGAGACAAAATTTTGACGGGTTTGCTCGCGACGCAGGCCACCGGTCAGCTCAGCGCGGCCATGCTGCCAGTCGGCCATAATATAAAAGGCACTGATGTACTCGGTAGCGGTATAAGTATTTGGATTATTTACACTACCCAACGGGTTTTGCGGACCATTATCATTATTCCACACCGCATTTTCAATGCCGGCAAAAGGTTCATTCACCAGTGGTACAAAGGTGTAGCTATTATAAAAGTTGTCACGTTTTTTATCGCGCAGCACGCCACCGGTACTTAGTGTCAGCTCATTATTAAAAAACTGCGGCTTGTAATGCAGATCAACGTAGGCATCGAGGTCACGCTCTTTATTACTAAGCCATACCCGATTAAGCGGAGCCAATAGTAACGGCGTCTGTTGTATGGTGCCGTCGGGCATCATCAATCTACCGGTGTTGGCTGTTAGTTGCGACCAGTCGGGGTAGCAGCCGTTGGCTTGCGAGTAAACGCCGGCCCAATCGACGCTGAATTGCCTTAAGCGGTGGTCGCCCTTCAGATTCAGGTTGTTTATCTGCTGCTCATGAACCCGCGACCGGTCGCTCATATAAATGCGCCCTGTGCCTGCTTGCGAGCGGCCCAACACCAGGCTGGTATCTACCAAACTGCGCGTTTCTGCATCTTTCTGATCCAGATAAAGGTAACTGAACGTGAAGCTGTTCGCGCTATCGGGCCTGAACCAAAGTTGCTCATAGTTGCTTATCGCTATTTTTTTATTGTTATACGTTTGCAGATAGAAATCAGAAAAAGCCGGCGCATTGTTAAGGTTGGGTTGTACATTAAGCGGAATAAAAAAGCCAGTCGACCCGCTGCGGATATTTTTATAATTGACTGCCGCTATCAGCCCAAACCTGTTGTTAAGCCAGCTGTGGCCAGTAAAAACATTAAAATTAATATCCGGCGGGGATTGCTCATCGTGAAAAACAAGATTATCCTTTGAGAAATCTTCGCCTTTGGCATAATAGGCCGCCCCGAAACGCTCATACGGTGACTGATTTTGCACTGCCCCCGTGTTAAAACCCCGATATTTGTTATCAAAGTACCGGCTGCTGTATCCTGTGCTCAGATCAATCTGTAATAAGGGCGCATCTTCAGGCTGGCGCAATACCAGGTTAACCGCACCGCCAATGGCGTCGCCTTCCATTTCAGCTGTCAGCGTTTTGTACACCTGCACATTTTGAAGCAAGCCGGCAGGAAAGATGTCGAGCGATATATAGCGGCTCTTATCGTCAGGACTGGGTATTTTAAACCCGTTGATGAGCGTATAACTGTATTTAGCTTCCATACCCCTGATAATGGCTTTGTCGCTGTTGCCTGTATTGGTATGGGTTACTGACAAGCCCTGCAACTGCTGCACCACGTCGCCCGCACTGATGCTACCCGTATGGACAATCATGTCTCCCGAAGCGATGTCTAACAGCTGTACAGCTTCGCGCTCGGTAATACGAGCTTGATGATCAGATCGCGGGTTGGGCCGCGCGGCTACGGTTACTTCCTGCAGCTCAACCTTAAGTGGTTTCAGGTTGATCTGGATTGTGGTATCTACATCACCCATAATCATTCTTATCGCCCGCTCATGATAATTTCTGGCAGAAACGACAATAGTGATACTACCACGATGCAGAGCCCTTAAATAGCAAAAGCCATCACTATCCGTTAAAACTGTGATGGCTGTATTATTGATCTTGACCCGCGAATAGGCAACGGGCTTACTTGTTAATTGATCGCTGACCTTGATCTGGATGCTTGCAGCCTGTGTTGCGAAACCAATGCAACAAGACAGAATAACTATTAAAATACTCCTCAATTTAAACGCATTAATGCTTATTGCCGGTACCGTTGGTCTGATAAGCGCCAATGTCTTTGCCCGGAGGCGTAATTTCTGTAACACCAAAGGTTTTATCTAACTTCACTACTGCATACGGACTAAACCCGGTATAACCCTTACCCACGGCCGGCGAGCTGCTTTGCAGCCTGAAATTATAGCTATCCACATAATTGGCCCGTATTAAATTAGCCTGCACTGTTGCCGAGGCCGGCAGCGGGTAGTTAACAAACAGCGGATTATTTGCGCCCGGCGTTGTACTATTGCCGCCATTGATATCGCCGGTTTGCACCTTGGTGATAAAGCCCAATGGTAAAAACTGGCTGGTAATGCTGGTATTATCGCCATAATTGTAGGTGTAACCGTATATGATGTTTGCCGTATCGGCCGCCGCAGTAGCGCCGCCGCCGCCCAACACGCTAAGGCCATAGGCGCTGTTAACGATAAAGTTATTGTAAGCCAACCCACGGCCGCCATTTTCAAAATCGAGCGAGCCCCCCTCGCCTGCCTTTTGCTGACGGTAACCTGCGGTGATAATAGTGTTGTTATAGCAGGTCATGTTGGCTTGCGGCGATAAGCCGCCTGCATTGGCCGCCTTAAAGCAGTTGCCTGTGCCACCCACAGCCAGATTGTAAGCAATATCGCCCACGCTGCCGCTTTTAATGTTGACACATTCGCCGGCAATAAGGCCTACCTTTTCGAAGGTGTTACGCATAATTTCAAATTTGCCGCCGGCTACACGCACCATGTCGTTAAGCGAGCCATACAACCAGCAGTCTTCTAACACAAAATTACAATTGGGGTTCTGGATAAAAATGCCATAGGTAGCCTGGCCCGCGCGGCTCGGCGCGTTTGACGCATTTAAACCGCCCAGGTATTCGAAGCGGGTCCATTTAAGAATGATATCGCCCGAGCCGCTGCCGCCTTGAATACCGCCCCAGTAACCTTTAAATGCGGGGTCAGTATTAGGGTCTTGCGGATCTTTGGCCGGATCTGATTTGAGGGCAGTGTTTTGCAAAGTAAACAGGTTGGGATTGTCCTTAGTACCCAACGAAAGCAGTGTGCCGTTAACTATGATACCCGGAGCGTGGTCTTGTGTGCCGATGGCAGTAGTGCCCGAGGCTGGACCGACAATATACACCTTTACCCCACTTTGGATCATGAGCGTGTCGCCCTTGTTAATGGTGGCCGATGCATAGTCGCTGCAGATATAATAGGTTTGGCCGGCTTTGAGCGTACCCTTGATGGCCCGACCGTTTGACTTATTTTTAGAATTGAGTGTATCGCCGCTCTGTATATAGCTACCAGCGTGAAACTCCTGCGCAGATACATCAATCTGCTGATCATCTTTCGATTTGCTGCAGCCCCAAAGGCACAATGTGGTACAAAATAATAGAAGACAGCCCTTAAAATTTTTCATAAAATGTATTCAGTATATCGTTTAATTATTCGTGGGGCATCGCTACAAAAAGAACAGTTTGGCTTGTTTTCAACCAAAAGAAATGATTAAGTTTATGTTAATTATTTGCCTCACTTGCGCGCCTATAAGTAAATAGAATAAACCTTTTAAGGCCGTGCTGACGCTAATGCTCCATAAGCTTTGTTAGGTTTCTCTCCCATATAAAAGACAAGTGTACCGCCCTTCAGCAGCTCTTTATGCATAATGTAGGTGTATGGGTAAGGTTTCCCGTTCAGCGTTATGCGCTGTATATATTTATTGCGGTCACTATTATTCTTTGATTCGATAATGAATTTTTTATGGTTTTCAAGCTGCAGCGTCGCTTTTTCAAAGAGTGGCGAACCAAAAACATATTTCCCTTCAATAGGATTAACAGAATACATACCTAATGCACTAAAGGCGTACCATGCGCTCATTTGCCCAACGTCTTCATTACCGCTTAAGCCATCCGGTTTATCGCTGTAAAATTTGTGCATTACCTCACGTACCAAATCTGCCGTTTTCCAGGGCTCGCCAAGGTAATTGTAGAGATAGGTAATATGGTGGCTCGGCTCATTACCATGTGCATACTGACCGATCAAACCGGCGATATCCGGAGTCGCACCTTCTTGTTGTTTGGAGGAAATGGTGAATAAGCTGTCCAAACGTTTTGTAAATTGCTGCTCCCCACCGATTAGTTTGATCAAATTATGCACATCTTCAGGAACCATGAAAAGGTACTGCCAGGCATTTCCCTCAGTAAAATCAGAAGTTTCGGGTTTTGAATAAACCGGATCGAAAGGACGACGGAATTGCCCGTTTGCAAAACGCCCGTTGAAAAAGCCAACCTGTTTATCGTAATAAAGCTTATAAAGCTGGCTTCTTTTGGTGAAATATTCAGCATCCGCTTTTTTGCCTAACAATTTGGCCACCTTTGCCAGGCCGGCGTCAGCAACGGCATATTCCAGGGCCCAGGCTACGGATTCGTGCATTTTGTCGGCCGGAATGTAGGTCAGTTTATTAAGATACTGAAGCCCTAAAGTATCGCGCATGGCAGTATGTTTCATCGCCTGCCAAAATTGTTCCTTTTGACTGTCATCAATCAATCCTTTTCCAAATGCATCCGCCAGAATGATAATTGACGGACTGCCAACCATACAGTCGGTTTCACTCCCAACCAATGGCCAAACAGGCAAACGCCCTTGTTGCTGATAAATAGCCAGCATGGATTTTTCGATATTTCTAACCAAATCCGGATGCGTGATGGTCATAAAAGGGCTCCATCCCCGATATATATCCCACAAAGACATGGTTGTATAATTATCAAACGCCACTTTATGATAAACCCGTTTATCTGTGCCGCGGTAATCTCTGTTGGCATCGTTAAATAAGAATGGGCCAAAACTCATGTGATACAATGCCGTATAAAATACTTCTCTGTTTTGCTTATTGGTGGTTTCGATATTTACAGCGCTCAAAGTTTTTTCCCAAGCTTTATCTGCCAGCACGCGATAGCGCTCAAATGAATTACCGGCCGCCTCTGTCTTGAGATTCATCAGGGCATTTTCTTCACTAACCGGAGAAATTGCAACTTTAAGCAACATATCCGGATTGCGGGCAGCATTGAAATACAAAGCTGCTTTAGCATGCGATCCTTCAACCTGGCTTCCTCGCTGTAGCGTACTGTCGCTGTAAAATGACGCTTTAATTATTGGTTGCGACGTTCTTATAGCAAAGAAAATTCTCTGATCTTTTGACCAACCTGTTGAATAACGGTAACCGGTAAAGGTAGAATCATTAACTTTTTTCAGGAAAGTCTTAACCGGTTTATCCCAGTTCATGGCAAAACCAAGGTCTATGAGCAAATGAGCGTTATCGGTCTTTTGATAATGATAATGGTGTATGCCGACGCGGGCGGTCGCAGTTAGTCGAGCGTCAACATCATACTTATCTAAATGCACTGCATAATAACCCGGGTGACATTGTTCTGTGCTTTTAGAAAAATAAGACCCGTAACCGGCTTCGGGCTTATCAAACTTCATCGGATAAAGTTGCACCGGTCCGTTCGCCGGAACAATCATGATATCATTAAGGTCGCCAATGCCCGTACCGCTGAGATGGGTGTGCGTAAAACCCAGGATCTCTTTACTGATATAATTGTAACCGGAACACCAATCCCAGCCGTTAAACTTATCCCAGGTGCGACCAATTTGCGTTGGGCCCAGTTGCACGGCGCCAAACGGTACATTTGCCCCCACAAATACATGCCCATGATCTTCAGAGCCAATAAAGGGATTAACGTAGCTGGTTACTGAAGTTTTTTGTGCATTTGCCATTAATGAACTCATAAATAGTCCGATACATGCGGCACTGAATCTTAATCTTGACATATTCTAAATATTAGCTTTTAAACAAATCGATGCGGAGTTAAAGATAAGAATACTTAAGCTAGGGCCGGTGCGAAAAGCTATTTTAATACTTATAGGGGAATTAGTTTTGACGATGTTTGCAGTATTTCCGTTTTATTCAGCGTGATTGGAATTTTGCCCATTCGTCACCCCTTTTTTAAGCATTTGTGTTTTAACAGACAATTCTTTTCTTTTTCGCCATCGCATACAAAATGAGGAACGAAAAAACACTTTTGGATTTGCTTTTAGGCCTTCTCGATTTTTCATTTATATTATATAATAATCAACTTCCGCCTGAGGTTATATTTTGCTGAAAAATTGAACCCCTTACGCCATTGTGTAACAAAAATATTGTAATCCAATATTAAAACAACATTAGATGTGAGAATATTTTAATATTGCGAATCCGAAAGTGCGAGACTAAACGGATCCAAATCAATAGTAAACCAATTTTTAGACCTAAAAAACTTTATGATTTTTTTTACAAAAAAGTTAAAGCGGCTACATGTGCTTTTAGTCGCCATGCTGTCTATGTTGTGCTTTCAGCAAGCTATGGCACAATCGCAGATCGTTACCGGTAAGATAACGGATGCAAACACCGGCGATCCTCTTATTGGAGCTACGGTAACAGTAGTCGGCACCAAAATCGGCGTCTCCGCAAACATCGATGGCGATTTTAAAATCAGTGTGCCAGCAAACAGTATGTTGCAATTTAACAGCATCGGATATACACCGATCACTGTAAAAGCCGATGATTCAAAACCTATGCAAATCAAATTGAGTGGTGTGCACAAGGACCTGAACGAGGTGGTGGTAATAGGTTACGGTACAGCGCAAAAAAAGGACCTGACCGGATCTATATCTACCCTGAAGACAGAAAAACTGGAAAAAGAGGACCCGCGCTCTGTACAGGAATTGCTGCGTAGTGGTGTCCCGGGCCTAGTAGTTGGGCAAACCAGTTCGGCTAAGGGCGGCGGCGACATTCAATTACGCGGTCAGCATTCACTAAAGGCCGATAATTCGCCGCTACTAGTAGTGGATGGTGTGATATTTTTCGGTGAACTTTCGGAGATCAATCCTTTGGATATCGAACAGGTTGATGTACTGAAGGATGCTTCAGCTGCAGCCATATACGGTGCCAAGGCGGGTAACGGTGTTATTATTATCACTACTAAAAAAGGAAAGACTGATAAACCTACTATCCGCTTTACAGCCAATACCGGTTTAGCCACTATGGGTGCCAACCGTTATGTTTATGATGCGGCCGGATACCTGAAATATCGCCAGGATCTGTTTAACAGTACTACACGGTTTGCTAATCCCGGCAAATTTATTAACCCAACACCCGAAAACCTGGCAGCGGCCGGTATTACTTACGACCAATGGAAAGCTTATGATGCTCTTACTGGAACCGATACCGAAATATGGCTGCAACGTATAGGTCTGTTTGACCGTGAGCGCGCTAATTATGCCAAAGGCAAAACTTACGACTGGTATAAAAACTCGTTCCAAAAAGGTCTTCAGCAGGATTATACGGTAAGTGCTTCTGGTAAAACCCCCGATAATAGTACCAACTATTACATGTCATTAGGTTATATTAACAATAACGGCATTGTGGTAGGCGATACTTACAATGCCTACCGCGGTAATGCCAAATTAACCCAAAAGATAAATAACTGGTTAACTACCGGCTTCGACCTTAACTTTCAGGATCGCCGTGATATGAACCAGGATCGCAGCGATGGTAGCTACGCGGTTGACTGGGCTGCGCAGATCATCAATAACTCGCCATACGCTACACCGGTTGATGACAACGGAGTGCTGGTAGGTCAACCTATGGCTTCAAGTAACAACCAGGGTACCAACACGGCTTATAACAATCAGTTTAAAAAGCTGGAAAAAGGCACCTCTGTTTTAAATACCATCTTATTTGCTACGGTTAAATTGCCGTTCAATATTACATTCAACAGTAATTATTCTCCACGCTATCAGTGGTATTTCAGGCGTTACTGGGAATCGTCACAAAACCCATTGTGGAGCGATAATGGCAAAGTGGTGCGCGAGACCCAGAAAAACTTTGATTGGCAGATAGACAACACGCTTAACTGGGAGGGCGTATTTGCTCAAAAGCACCGTATAAAAGTAACCTTACTGCAAAATGCAGAGGAGCATAAAACCTGGAACGACAGCATGACCGGTACCGATTTTTCGCCTACCGATGCCCTGGGTTTCCATAATATTGGCGCGGCCAACCCATTAAAAAGTACGATTTCAACTAACGATACCCACAGTACGGGCGATGCCTTGATGGCTCGTTTATTCTACGCTTTCGATAACAAGTATATGCTTACCGCAACCATCAGACGCGATGGTTACTCGGCATTTGGTGCATCGAACCCCAGAGCTACATTCCCGTCTTTGGGTTTGGCCTGGAACTTCAGCAATGAGAAGTTCATGCAATGGGAGCCGATGAGTACCGGTAAGCTGAGGCTCTCATGGGGCAAAGGTGGTAACCGTTCTATCGGTATTTACCAGGCCCTGTCAAATTTGACAACCGGTAGTGGTAAATACACCTACGCAACTCCTACAGGCACGCTTTACGACCTGGGGCAGTTATACGTAGACCGTATGGCTAATACCGACCTAAAATGGGAGTCGACCGCTTCATGGAACGCTGGCCTTGATTTCGGATTCTTTAATAATCGCATTAACGGTAGTATAGATGTATACCATATGCCAACCACCGACCTACTGATGGACCGTAGCTTGCCAGGCTTTACCGGTTTTAGCGTCGTGACCTCCAATTTGGGTGAGGTTGTTAATGATGGTTTGGAGATTAACCTGAATGCCACCGTAATGCGATCATCAAATTTCAACTGGTCGGCCAATGTAGGTTTCTATTATAACAAGAACACTATTAAACACCTGTACTACACCTATACTACCACTGTTGATGCCAACGGTAACACAGTTTCCATAGAGAATGATGACAACGCCAATAATTGGCACATTGGCCATGATATCAATGCTATATGGACCTACAAGGTGTTAGGTATATGGCAAAAGGGACAAGAAGCAGAAGCTGCTAAATATGGAGAGATCCCCGGCGATGTTAAGGTACTCGATGTGGATGGCGATGGTAAATACACTAATGCCGATAAGCAATACCAGGGCTCAACCAAGCCCCCCTACCGCTGGACCATGCGTCACGATTTTACATTCTACCGGAATTTTGACCTGTCTTTAACTTTCTATTCGTACATGGGCCAAAAAGGAACATCATCCGAGTACCTAAACAATACCGGTGCCCTGGTTGACAGAAGTAACTCGTATATCAGACAGTATTGGACACCCGATAATCCAACCAATAGCTTTGCACGCTTAAATTCAACCAATGTGCAAAATATTACACCGGTTCAGGTGATCAACAGATCATTCATTCGTTTGGATAATGTCGCGCTGTCTTACTTGATTCCGACTGATATCACCAGAAAGTTAAATATCAGTCAGTTACGAGTAAATGGTAGCGTACGTAACCTGGCTGTATATAATAACGACTGGCATTATTGGGACCCTGAAACAGGATCGTTACTGCAACGCACTTTTACTTTAGGTATAAATGTTACCTTTTAATCATTTCTAGACCGATTAAAACATGAAAACAAGATCATATAATATATTAAAGATTAGCATGGCAGCCATTTTGCTGCAGTGCTCATACGGCTGTAAACGGGATTTCTTAAAACCCGATCCATTATCATTCTACGAGCCCTCTGTCACCTTTAAAACCAAAGAAGGTTTGTTGGCTGCGGTGACATCGTGTAACCGTAACCTATCGCATACCTGGGCGGGAGAAAACCCACCCATACTAACCGATTTGCTTTTTAGCGAGGTTGCGGTAAGCGGTATCACCGATAAATCGGGCCCGGCACAGGATCTGAACGCGGTGATTACCCCAACCTCCGATAATGATAATGTCAACACCAATCATATCAATTATTTTTGGAATGAAGGTTATAAGGGTGTTAAATATGCCAATACCATTGTATCAAACATAGACAGGGTACCAGGATTGGATCCAAAGCTGCGCGATCAGATGTTGGGTATGGCTTATTTCCATCGCGCCTTCCGTTATATGTGGCTGGTGTTTGATTTTGGCGATATACCATTGCTTACAAAAGAAGTGACTACACCAAAAGCTAATTTTAGATCAACCAAAATGTCGGTTGTGCTGGAAAAGATCACCAGCGATATGGAATTTGCAGTAGCACACGTTCCGGCCACAGGCGACTTTGGAACCGTAACTAAGGGGGCCTGCCAGCAATTGCTGATTAAATGCTACCTGGCCACCGGGCAGTTTGACAAGGCCATCAGCACTGCAAATGATCTGATCAATAGCTCAGGGTATTCGTTGATGACCAATACCTTTGGCTCCTTTATAAACCCGGCGCCAACATTGCACCCGATAACCCGTAACGTAATTTGGGATCTGCACCGTTGGCAAAATAAATCCATCGGTGCCAATAAGGAATCTATCTTAACCTTCGTTAACCGCGAGGATGACGCTGACACCCGCCAGGATATGTTCACTATGCGTAATGCTATGCCATATTATTCGGGTACAGGTCTTCAGCTGATCACTACACCAAGCGGTAAAGCCGGTATGAGCTCAAGTTATAATGCTACAAACGGCAAGATAGATATCCGTAAAACCTATGGTAGAGGGGTAGCCCACACGCGTGGTACCTGGTACAGCACCAAAGCTATCTGGGACGACCCTAACGACCTGCGCCATAGCGAGGCCACCGGCAACTGGATGCGTATGGAAGATTTGGTTTATAACAACCCAAGCATATCAACTGATCCTTACTATGGCAAAAACCTGCAGCTCAGAAATAGCGCCGGAAAAATGTTGGTAACCGATACCGTACGGACCTGGTTTGACTGGCCGCACTATAAGCTGTATATTGAAACGCCGCGTGCAGAGACCCAGGATAACTATAACGGCGGCGCCGGCGACTGGTATATTTACCGTCTGGCCGAAACCTATCTGTTACGTGCCGAAGCTTACATGTGGAAAGGCGATGTGGCATCAGCAGCGAATGATGTAAACACCATACGCAGGCGTGCCAAGTGTACCAAATTGTACACCCCCGACGAAATGACCATGGGTAAAATCATGGACGAGCGCGCGCGAGAACTTTATTATGAAGAGCTGCGCCATATGGAACTGAGTAGGGTGTCTTACATTTACGCAATTACCCACAAGTCGGACGAGTTTGGCAAGGTCTATACCGTGGAAAATCTTTCTAAAGACAGCTACTGGTATAACCGCGTAATTACTTACAATAATTTCTACCGCGACCATGTGACAACCACCTATGGAACCACGTTTACCATCAGTCCTTATCATCTGTTTTGGCCGGTACCGCAAAAGGATATCGATGCCAACAGCAATGGCCGGGTGAATCAAAACTTTGGCTATTCGGGGTACGGACAGAATCAGCCCCCTTATGCTACGTTAGCCGAGGCATTGGCTGGTGAGAATTAATACAGTTTATAATAATTTGCGGACAGTCCGCACGGAAAACAAGCTTGGTAATTATTGCCAGGCTTGTTCTGTTTTAGGTGCTGCATATTGGTAGTTTTTCAGGACGAGACAGTAACTAAATCTTTATTATCATCAAGCAATAATGATACTGCTAAAGATAAAGTGGACGAGTATTTTCGTATTTGAATTTTACCTTAAATTCGCCCCTTAATTACCACCATTTCTAAAAATCGCTTCGCTATGGAGCAGGTATGCACCATTAGTTATAACAACATCGCCAGGGTTCACGCCAGAGAGCACTTGTATGTAGCTGCGATTTCCATTACCCAGCTCAACCATACGTGCTGAAAAACTACCGTCATGATTTTTTAGCCAAATCGAACTGCCCTTTGCGTCGGTAATTACCGCAGATGCAGGTACAGCCAGCGAACGACTACCCCCGCCAATCGAAACATTAGCCTGCATGCCCGGCCGTAGCAAGCCTTGCGGATTAGAAACACTGATCCGAACCAAATCGACTTTTGAAGCATCTGACAATTCAGGATTGATAAAAGAAACCTTGCCGGGCACAGTTTGCCCATTCAGGTCAGGAAAAGATATAGTTACAGATTGGCCAACGCGCGACCCACCGGCTTCGTTTGCATACAGTTGCGCTTCAATCCATAAGTTGTCCAAACTTTGTGTTTTAAGGATGGTCATTCCTTCCGTCACATAATCGCCTTCATGAACATTGAGTTCGCTTACAGTGCCGCTTACCGTGCTTACAATAGTTGTCGTCGGCGATATTTTTGCGGACTTAGCAAGTCCGGCAATCTGCGCGTTCGTCATTCCCCACAACCTGAGCTTGTTTTGCGCCGCGTTGATCAAAGCCTGATAATCCACGTCCGGGTTCCGCAACTTTTGTTGCTGCTCCCGGGCCAGTAAATATTCTTTTTCGGCTTCCTGCAAATCCTCGCTATACAAACTATAGACGGGCTCTCCGATAGTTACCTGTTCACCCGTAGTACGAATAAACAAGCGTTGAATTCGTCCGGCAAGTCTGGCACTCAGTTCTCCCGTCGCACTTTGGTCAGCTGTTACAGTTCCGTTAATGATCTTCTCTTCGCCAGTGTAGGCTTCCCTGACCGTGTCAGTCTGAATACCCGCCAACTGTATTTGTGCAGCGGTAAGTGTGATACGATTAGTTTGGCTGCCATTAGCATCGGTCATTTCTACCTTAATCAGTTTCATGCCGCAAATAGGGCAATTACCGGGATGATCTTCGTGTACCTGTGGGTGCATAGAACAAGTGTAGTAAAAGCTGGTTTTTACTGTCTCCTGCGGTTGTGTCTGTTTTTCCTGCCGACCGCAAGAGCTAAACAGCAATGATAAGGCAAGTAGTAAAAGACCTGCTATCCTGATATCTATGTGTTTTCTATTCATGACCTTGTACTTTTATAAAACTATCACTGTCCGATAAGTATTCGGCGTTGACTGCTACACTATCCTGTTTATTAAGCCCACTGATAACCTGTATTTGTTCTGCGGTTTGTATACCTGTTTTCACGGCACGTGCGCGGAATGCGGCTCCTTCTTTTAACCATACCAAACGGGTTTGCCCCAGATTCACCACTGCCGTTTGCGGCAGCCACTTTCCGGCTTTGGACCCGGCTACAATCTGGCCGCGCACCAGGCTTCCTACTTTCATGCCATGTTCATGATTATTCAGGTAAACCCGGATGCTGGTAGAGCGGTCATCGGCCTGCAATATCGGCTCGATAAAATCTACCTTACCATCCATTTCCATTTCCTGATCGGGGATAGATAAACTTACCGGCTGGTTAAGCCTAATCTTTCCGGCATCAGCCTGCCTGATTTTCAATACTGCCCAAAGCCGGTGCGGATCAACGACATTGAACAAGGTCTGTCCTTTTTGGATGAACATCCCTTCTTTAATCGCCAGCGGCATATTCTGCGAGTAATCGGTAACCTCATTGTTAGCTGAACCAGCCATCTGACTATGCGCAACGTCGTGTACATGGCCAGCATAAGCACTGTATACAGGCAGGCTGTAAAAAGCCTTCCCGGTTTTGATAAACTGACTGATTTGCATTTCTGTCATCCCCAGCAATAACAGTTTTTGTTTCGCCGCGCCTATCAAAGCCGTTTCATCAGGCGACTGCTTTAAGAGAAAAAGCAGGTCTTGTTGTGCAGTAACCATCTCGGGGCTGTACACATCCATCACATGCTGACCTTCGTGAATGTCCTGAAAAGCATAGCGGATATACAGCTTTTCAATGCGTCCCGAAAAACGCGCCGCTATGTTATTATAGGTACGTGTGTCGAAAGCCAGATAACCGGAAGCATGAACGGTATCTATTATATTTTGTTCAACCGGGCTTGTGACTGCAATCCCGGAAATAACCGAGGCACTAACCGGCCGCAAGACTGTTTGAAGGCTGATACCCGCGCCCTCGCTGGCCTGTGCAGCTTTTTTTATCAGTGTCATTCCACAAATCGGACAGTTGCCCGGATAATTTTCGTGTACCTGCGGGTGCATCGGGCAGGTATAGAATACTTGCTGCTTGTCCTGCTGTTGTACAGTCGCCTGTTTTGGCCGTTCCTCGCAGGCGGCAAGTGCCAGCATCAGTAAAAGACTAATACTTTTCCAGTTCTTTTTCATACGCTACCTGTAAGTTTAAAATGTCCTGAAAGCGATCTAAAGCTGCTACGCGGGCATCCTGTAAGTCACTGATGCTGCTGAGTACGGTGGACAGATCGCCTGTATTCTGGTCGTAGGCCAGCAGCGCCGTTTTATAGCTATTCTGCAAAGCAGGAATGATGTTACGATTATAATTGTCTAACTGTTTTTGTTTGCTTATGAGCTGACTCTGAAGCGATGCAAGCTGGCCAGTCGCCTGGTTTAGCAGATCTTTTCTTTTCTGTTGCAATTCTTCAGTTTCATAACGAATGCCTTTCAAATTAGCTTTATAGGCTTTTAATGCCCAGGGAACAATGGGTATAGTTACTGATGCCATCAGCAGATATTGATTGGGATAACCGCCGTAACTCAGCATGTGCCCCGCTTGCACGCCGAAATCAGGCTTGCGCTGGCTGTATTCCATTTGGGCATTGAGCTTTTGCAGTTCGATATTGCGGTCTATGCTCCGGATATCGCTGCGCGATGCGGCTAAGCTTGCGGTGTCAGTCAGGGTACCGGCATTGGTGTAGGATATCAGATTGGTGTCTACAGCAAATGCGGTTTGCTGATCCTGATTCATCAGTGTATTGAGCATAATATTGCGCTGGCTAATCTCGCTGTTGAGTTGTTCGCGCGTGTTTGTCAGCTCAAATAGCTGCGCTTTGGCTTTGTAGATGTTGCTTAGTTTCTCCTTGCCATAAGTAAGCCGGATATTGGCATCCTTCAGCATATAATTCAGTAACCCTTCTGTATTTTGCAGCAGGGCAAGCTTCTTTTCAAGCACCACCCGCTCATAATAATATTGTCGGGCCTGTGCAAAAAGCTGGTTCTTCAGGTAGGTTTTATCCTCGGCTGTTACTTTTGATAAACCTTGCTGGTAAGCTGCTTTAGCCTTCAGTTTGCCCGGATTGGTAAACATCTGCTCTACCTGTATCATAAAAGAGCCCATATTGGGCTTCAGCGAGTATGGCGTTTGATATTGTCCGGCACTGATTTTTGGAGCATCCAGATTTCCCGCCCCTTCGGCATAGGCTTTCTGCGCATCTATCCTGGCATCATAAGCGAGTAATGCCGGGTTTTGGCTCACTTTTGTCAATACGTTATTTAGCGTCAATACCTGGGCTTGGGCAGTACCTCCTATAAGCAGCAGCCCATATAATATTCTTTTTGTTCTCATTTTGACTACTCTTTTACCTCCAGCATGTCCAGGCGGCCATACTTTCTCAGTTCATATTCTTTTACCATTAAAAAGATGAGCGGCGTCACCAGTAAAATGTGGGTGGACGACGTAAGCACACCACCTATCATCGGCAATACAATTGGCCGCATCACGTCGCTGCCGGTACCTGTAGCCCATAATACCGGCACTAATCCAAATAGCGCAACACATACGGTCATGAGTTTCGGTCGTAATCTTTTTACTGCGCCGTTCATTACATAATGTCGCAGATCGTCGCGGCTTATCGTGGCAGATGAATTGCCCTTAACGGCTACTAATTGTTGCATAGCATCGTTAAGGTATATCACCATCACAATACCTGTCTCTACCGCTATACCAAACAAAGCGATAAACCCAACGGCTACTGCCACCGACAGGTGGACGCCGAATATCCAAACCATATAAGCACCGCCAATGAGCGCAAAGGGAATACTGATCAAACTAAAGAATGCTTCTCTTGCCGATTTAAAGGCGAAATACAAGCAAGCAAAGATGATGATCAGCACAATAGGTAAAATCAGTTTCAGTGTGCCTTCGGCCCGGATCAAGTTCTCGTACTGGCCGCTCCATTCTATATAGTAGCCTTTAGGCAGACTATGTACCATTGTGTTTAGTTTATCCTGTGCCTCTTTTACCGTACTGCCCAGGTCGCGCCCACGCACATTAAACAGAACGGTGCCGCGCAGCAGCGCATTTTCAGACTGGATCATGGCCGGGCCGTCGCTAAAGCGGATATCGGCTACAGATGATAAAGGCACCGGCCCGAAATTCGGCGTTTGTACCAGTGTGCGTTTAATGGCATCCAAATTATCCCGGTACTCCTGTGCCAGCCGGGCGTTAATGGCAAAGCGTTGGCGGCCCTCAACGGTAGTAGTCAGATTCATACCACCCAGTGCACTTTCCACCACTTCATTCACGTCATCCACACTTAAACCATATCGACCTATCGCTGCCTTATTCACTTCTATATCCAGATATTTACCGCCGGCAATGGGGTCAACATAGAGGTCTTTTACACCATCAATACCCTGCAAGGCCTGCTTCATGTGGTTGGCTAATGTATTGATGGTATCAAGATTTTGCCCGTATATTTTCAGCCCCACATCGGTACGAATACCTGTTGAGAGCATATTGATACGGTTGATGATAGGCTGTGTCCAACCGTTAACCACGCCGGGTATTTGCAGCTTGGCATTAAGTTCATTGATGATGCTGGCTTTATCTATCCCTTTGCGCCATTGATCTTTGGGTTTAAGCAGAATAATGGTTTCGGTCATGCTAATGGGCGAATTGTCGGTAGCTGTATTCGCCCTGCCGGCTTTACCCAGCACATCAGCCACCTCAGGCACGCTTTTGATGATCTTATCTTGTACTTGCAGCAATTGCTTCGCCTGGGCGTTGGAAACATCCGGTTGGGTTACGGGCATAAACAGGATGGTACCCTCGTCCAACGGAGGCATAAACTCGCTGCCAAGACTGATCAGCAAGGGAATGCTAATGACGACTGCAAGAATATTAATACTCAGCGTAGTTTTACGCCAACGCATGCACCAGTCTAATATCGGACGGTACAGACGCTCCAGCGCGCGGTTCAATGGATTCTGTTCATCATTCCTCAGTTTGCCTTTCAGGAAAAAGGAGATCAGCACCGGAGCCAGCGTCACCGCCAAGATCGCATCTATAGCCAAAATGAATGTCTTTGTCCATGCAAGCGGGCCGAACAGTTTACCTTCCTGTCCATGCAGTAGGAATACCGGCAGAAACGAAGTAACGATAATCAATGTAGAAAAAAACACGCCACGGCCCACTTGTTTACAAGCTTTTTCGATGATGCTGATGCGATTTGTTTTGTTTACCGTCCCGGCAAGCGACAGGCTGCGATGTGCATTTTCGACCATCACGATACCGTTATCTACAATTACGCCAATAGCCAGGGCAATGCCTGTTAGCGACATGATATTGGAACTGATGCCGAAAGCGTTCAGCAAAATAAAGCTGGCGGCAACGGTAATGGGAATCTGAATGATGATGCTGAGCGCACTGCGCCAGCTAAACAGGAACAGAATCACAATCAACGAAACCGTAATCATTTCCTCGATCAGAGTATGCTTAACCGAACTAACAGCACTCTCAATAATTTCACTACGGTCGTATGCAATATGGAAGCGAACACCGCCGGGCAGACCTTTTTGCAGGTCGGCCATTTTGGCTTTTACATTGCGGATGACCTCATCGGCATTTTCGCCATAACGCATCACCACAATACCGCCCACGGCTTCGCCATCGCCATTCCGGTCAAAGATGCCAAGGCGTTCGTCACCGCCCATTTGTACGCTGGCAATGTCTTTCAAGGTAACCGGCACCGTATTGTTTACGCTTACAGAGATGTTCTCGACATCGGTTAAGGTTTTGATATAGCCCAGCCCACGAACAATGTAGCCTGTGCCATTCATCTCAAATTTACGTCCGCCAACATCGTTGTTATTACTTTTAATCGACTTTAAAACCTGCGAAAGCGGGATGTGATAATAGCTGAGTTTGTTAGGGTCAATATTAACCTGGTACTGCTTTTCAAAGCCGCCGAATGAGGCTACTTCGCTTACACCAGCCACAGTTTGCAGCCCCAGCTTGATATACCAGTCCTGCAAGGCGCGCTGCTCGCCCAAATTCATGCCTTTGGCATCCAGGGTATACCATAGGACGTGGCCTACGCCGGTACCGTCCGGGCCCAAAGTGGGGGTAACCCCTTGTGGTAACAAGCGTTGTGCATAATTAAGTCGTTCTAATACCCGGCTGCGCGCCCAATATATATCGGCTTTATCTTCAAACACAATATATACAAAGCTCATCCCAAACATCGAAGTTGCTCTGATGTTTTTTACTTTAGGAATACCTTGCAGGTTACTTACCAATGGATAGGTTATCTGGTCTTCCATCAGCTGCGGGCTGCGGCCTGACCATTCAGTAAAAACTATTACCTGGTTGTCAGACAAATCAGGAATAGCGTCTATCGAGTTTTGTGTAACCGACCAGGCTCCCCACATGAGCAACCCAATGGCCAGTACTAATACGATATGCCTGTTCTTTAACGACAGGCCAATAAGTTGATTGATCATCTTCAACTGAATAAAAGCCCGCCGCCATTCAGCGGCGGGCCAAGTACTACATTTTCATTTTTGCAGCCGGTTTCATTTTGGCGTCAGCTTTTTTTACCAGGGTCATACCACACCCGGGCTTCGGACACTTGCCCGGCTTGTAGGCAATAACATCCGGGTGCATGGTGCAGGTGTACACTACTTTGGCCGGTTTAGTTTTTTTAGCAGTGTCAACGGCCATTTTACCGTGATTGACAGGTACTGCGAAAACGCTTGCAGTAGCAAACAGGATGGCAATAGCCATCAGCATAATTTTTTTCATGGAGTTAAAGAATTAAAAGATGAATGAATAGCATGTGGCAACACCACATACACGATATAATGAAGATGACAAAATGCTCATCAATGCCGCAGACAACGGCGAAAGGAATAGTCGGATCAGATCCGGTAAGTGCAGTTCAGGATGTAGATTGGAGTTTGTTGTCGCTCCGGTGGGCCATGTACACGGTAAGTAATACCGGTGTATTCTTGAACCGCAGGCTCGGGCAAGGCCGGTACCGGTTGCGTCATAATTGCTACCCAAGTTGGCACGATAGATGAACCGGTAGCGCCTACATGGTTGTCTTTTACTCTAAATGATTGCTTGGTGGTTTTACAACAATCATCCGTCTTGACCAATCCTTTAACAACAGGGTGATGGGTATCGCCCAATATGAAAGTTGTACTGGCCAATTTGCCACAACAATAAAAATGTTCAACCGATACCCCGACAGCAGAGAGCAGGTAGACGATTGAAAACAATATTGCGATAGCTCTTTTCACAAAACAAATATAGTGTTTTGCTGAGAAAGTAAAATACCCGTATCGCCGGTTCGTAAAGACAATATATAAAACTTTGGGTTCGATTCCTCTTGGGGATAATTACAGATACAAATGTAATACAGCTCGACTGGCCCGGCACAGTCGATATTCCGACTGACAGAGACCGAAAAAGCGACGGTAGCTACATGAAGGTTTTGACGACGGTCTAAGTCGTCATTCAACTTCAAATCGCTTCATTCGGCTTCATTCAAATTTTACCTCTTGCGCGACTCATCAAGCAAAAAATGTCGATTTAGTATATGAAATCAAAATACGTTGTTTCAGCGTCATTGAATTTTACCCATTTATTATTCTAACCGGCACCCAAAAAAGGTTTTCATAGTGGTTTTAAATAAAAACAGCCGGCAAAACCGGCTGTTTAAATAGTTGTTATTAATAGCCTGGATTAGGGGTAAGGTTTGTATTTGTTTTTAATTCTGTTGATGGTATAGGATATAACCTTCTGGTTACGTCTTTGTTCATGCTCAAAGGATCATTTGCCAGCGGGTAATCTACTTCGAACTGGCCAAAACGGATCAGGTCATTTCTGCGCCATCCTTCCCATGATAACTCGCGGGCACGCTCGTCCAATAATCCCTGCAGGTCAATGCTTCCCGCAAGTGCTGCACCCGCCCGGGTACGAAGCCGGTTAACCAGGACCAACGGAGTTTCTATTGGACCATTATTAACCGACGTTGCAGTAGCACCACGTAAAATGGCTTCGGCTTTCATTAAGTAGATATCAGCCAAACGGAATACAGGCATATCATTACCATTTAAACGGGTTGCTGTGGTTATAGTAGGATCAGGATAGAATTTGATAGATCTAACACCTTCGGCTTGTGTAGCCTGGGTATTTCCCACATCCATAGGTTTTGGTGGTACTAAAATAATAGGTGCGGTAATTACGATCTGGTTGGTAGTACCTGGATAATAAGCAGGCTGCGATGTAAAACCACCGTTACCATCCGGAACAAACTGCGGGCCAACTAACCATGTTTTGGTACGAAAGTCATTAGCTATATTAAATCGGTTATAAAACTCAGGTGTGGTACTCATCGCTATGCTTAAGTTTGGAGTAGTTAAACCATAAGCTTGATATAATGCCGGATAAAATGCGAAACGGGTAAACTGGTTGGTACCAATTTGCTGATCGTAAGGAATAGCAAAAATGGTTTCTTTTATTTGCGGACCATTGTTTGGTAAAAAGATATCGCGGTAGTTATTATCTAAAGAATAGTTGGTGTTTGACTCAATACTATCTGCCATGGCAACTACTTCCTGGTTGCGTGCCGCGCCGCCGGTATATACTTGATTGTTCAAGTATAACTTAGCCAGTATAGCAAACGCCATTGCTTTTGTAGGGCGGCCATATTGTATAGTATTAGTTGCCGTACTGCTTGTTTTTGAAGGCAGGTTTGGCAATATCGCTTTTAACTCACTTTCAATAAATGCGGCAACCTCTGCCCTCGGCTTAGTAGACGGCAAACCGTTTACCGGGAAGGTGGTAACAATTGGTATGTTACCATAAAGGTCCATCATAAAGAAATAGTACAAAGCACGCATAGCCCTGATCTCTGCGTTATATGATGCCTTAATGGCAGCTGTTGAATTCGACTCAGCAACAGTACCTATTAAACGGTTACAGGTAGTAATACCACCGAAGCCCCATTGCCAAACGCCGATAACGTTGGGGTGATCAGCGGTCCAGGTATGATAGTGTAACTGACGGTACTGGCCACCATCATCATAATTACCGTCACGGGCTGGTAGTATAGCCTCATCGGTTGATAATTCTTGCATACGCCAATAGGGTACAGCATAGCTTGATGCCAGATTTGAATAGATAGTACCTAATAAGGCTGAATAATCGGCTGAGGTGTTAGGGAAATTTGACTTTACCAGCTGCGACTCGACCCGTACGTCCAGCTTGGTGCACGAGCCTACAGCGACAACAGTTGCACAACCCGCTAAGAATAAAAATATCTTTTTCATGTTAATTATGTCTTTATTGTATTAGAAAGAAGCGTTAACTCCTAATAAAAATGTGCGTGTTTTTGGATAAAAGTTGTTGTTGTCAATACCTGGTGTTAAACCGGATAAATTAACTTCAGGATCAACACCTCTGTACTTGGTGATAACAAAAAGGTTGGTACCTGATACATAGGCCCGGATAGATTTAAATGCGGTACTCCTGGTTTTAAAGGTATAACCCAAAGTGGCATTATCCATACGCAGATAAGAACCGCTTTCAAGGAAACGGTCAGATATCAGATAACCGTTAACATCTTTAAATGATTCGCCCAATGTAAAAGTTGGGATATTTTGCAGTTTTGAATCTGTAGGGTTATTTAAATTAGCCAACGTAGCATTTAATATCTGGTTACCCGTTACAGCACGTACCAGGAAGTTGAGATCAAAGCTTTTGTAAGTAAATGTGTTGGTCCAGCCATAGATCATCTTTGGTTGGGCATTACCCGCTATGCGCTGGTCTGTTGTTAAGGGTTGGGTTGCAATAGTAGCACCTGCCGCGTTTTGATAGGTGCTTATGCCTGTAGCATTTTTACCCATATAGTGCCATAAGTAAAATGTACCTAATGGTTGCCCCGGCTGAACGATTTGGCTATAGTTACCAGATTGGCCTTTACCACCTAATTGCGCAGTATAGAACGATGGCAAATTATAAATATCTTTTGACAGGCTTTTTACAACATTGGTATTATGTGCCAGGTTGAATGATGTTTTCCAGCTAAAAGCACTTGTTCTAACAGGCGTTGCTGTTAATGCTAACTCTACCCCTGAGTTTTTAATACTTCCGGCATTAGCTGTAATTTGAGGATATGCATATTGTGTTAATGATACCGGATATTGAGTATAGATCAAATTAGAGGTACGCTTGTCATAATAGTCAACAGCACCCGTAAGCTTGTTTTGGAACAAGCCAAAATCTAAACCGATATTGGTGGTCGCAGTACTCTCCCATTGCAGGTTAGGGTTTTCGTTCTGGATAGGGCCAATAGCGCTGGTTATGTTACCGTTGTATAAAAACTTGCTTCCATTGCCGGGTGATCCATAAACCACCAACGGCGTAAATATATTAAAGCCCAAGCTGTTACCTGACACACCATACCCTACTCTTAATTTCAGATCACTGATAGTAGGTACATCTTTCATAAAATCTTCGTCAATGATCCTCCATCCAGCAGATACAGCAGGGAATAACCCCCAACGTTTGTTAACGCCGAATGCCGATGATCCGTCATCTCTTAATGAAGCCTGTAGCATATACTTGTCTTGGAATGAATATTGTACACGGCCGTAAAAAGAGATAAATCTTAATGTTTGTATCGGATTATTATCAAATACTATTTGTGATAGTTGGCTTGGGTTTGATAATACAAGGTTATTGTAAGTTAAAGCATCATCAGAAAAATTCTGGGTTTGCACACCAAAACCATCATTGATACGGTTTTGCTGGAAAGAATAACCGGCCAATAACTTTAAGCCATGTTTGCCAAATGTTTTGTCATAGTTAAAATATGATTCAAATATACTGTTGGTGTTTACATACGAAGTACGTTTAGCAACACCGCCCAGCCCGATAGCCAGGCCAGACATACTATTTAAATAACTATTATAATTATTTTGCTCACGCTGTATAGACCCACTGAAAGTAAACTTTAAACCATCTATTATATCAACCTGGGCAATACCGTTAACTAATGTTTTGCTATTGTTTGTCTTAATAGTATTATTGTTTAATAAAGACAGCGGGTTTAAAGTTCCGCTACCTGTGCGCTGGTAGTTTTCTTTATAGCTGCCGTCTGGATTAAAAGGGCTAACTGTTGGTAGGTAAAACAACATACCCGGTAATACGTTAGCCTGATAGATATCATTTGTATTAGAGTTAGTATTAGTTAAATTCAAACTTAATTTTAAACGATCTTTAAAAAACCTTGAATTGATATAACCTTTGTAAACTGTACGCTCTAACGAAGTACGTTTAAGTACTCCATCGTTTTTATAATAATTCGCGCTTGCACCATAGTCAGAATTATTCGATGCCCCGCTGTAACTCAAATTATGATTTTGCGAATAGCCGGTACGTTCAACTAAGCTTTGCCAGTCGGTATTTGATCCGTCATCGTCAAGCGGCTTAGCTAAGGGAGCCACACCATTGTCCGCAAGATATTTACGTAATTGGTCACCGGTTAACATATGTATCTTTTTTGAAACACTTGCCATGCCGGTGTAACCACTATAGTTTAAACGTGCTTGCCCGCTTTTAGATTTTTTGGTAGTAACAATGATTACGCCGTTAGCCGCGCGCGAACCATAAATAGCTGTAGAAGCTGCATCTTTCAAAACATCTATGCTTTCAATGTCGGCAGGTGGCACAACATCCAATGAAGCTCCGGGGACACCGTCAATTACATAAAATGGTTCTTGAGCGCCGCCCACATCACGATAGGTTGAAGGCCCTCTTAAAGTAACAGAAGCCGGTTTGTTAGGGTCATCACTACGTGTAATATTTAAACCTGCAACCTTACCTTGTAGCAGATCGGCCGGGGTATTGGTTACCCCCACGTTAAAATCTTCTGATTTTAATGAGGTTATGGCACCCGTAACTTCCTTTTTACTTGCCGTACCGTAACCAATAACTACCACATCTTTTAATTGCTTAGTGTCAGTAGCCAGGGTTACGTTAATTACGCTCTCTGAGCCAACAGGTACATCTTTTGAAGTATAGCCGACAGCGCTAAATTTTAATGTGATATTGCTGCCGCTAACTTTTATATTGTAATTACCTTTTGCATCGGTCATAACGCCGCTGCTGGTACCCGCAACAAGCACAGAAACACCCGGAATGGGTTCATTCTTGTCGTCTTTTACATTGCCGCTAATGTTTCTGCCTGTCTGCTGCGCAACTGCAACAAACATGCTCAACATCAAACAGCAAGTAATTAATAATCGCTGATAGATCTGTTTCATAATAAGGGATTAGTGTATATAAATTATTAATTTGTTAATTAAGGCACTTTATTATCGCACGCAAAACAATGGTTATATTATTATTAAAACATAAAACGGTTGTTAACGTATTAATAAGTTTGTTATCTAATTAACCTGTTGGTAATTATTAAATAATAAGGTCGAGAAAGAGCAATAAAGTCGGTTTAATTGGTTTTATTAAGACTAAAATAAATAAAGATATTATAAAATCAATCGTTTTGTTAACAATTATTTAACACTAAACATCCACTGGGTAAGTTGTTTATAGTCAGGTTTTTGCATCTAAAACCGAAAAACTAGGATTTTATCCTTTCAAATATAATTTCGCAATTTAAACTCTGAGGATGTTCAAAGCTTTAGACAATCTCATTTGGTCTTTGATCTATGAGCTCGCCCAATGCCCGGTTAGCACTCCTCAAACCATCACCAAGCGCGTAGCGAATTTTACCCTCTTTTCAACCCCAAAAGTGAATATAGCCTCACTATAAACTCCTTTTTAAGTGTTCTGTTGTTCGGTAGGGTGAGCTTGATGAAAGGCTTTTGCTAAAGACCTAAGTCTATTTCAGCTTCATTCCGCGTCATTGCGCTTCATTCAAATTTTACCTATTGCGCGATCCATAAAGCAAAAAACGCCGATTTCGTGTATGAAATCAGCGTTTTCTCGTAGCCCGTAGGGGGATTAATCTAACGGTGGGTTTGTAGTGTTTCCGCCTTATTCAGTATCAAAACAAACTGATTCAGCGCCGTTCCACGTCATTCGAATTTTACCCATTTGTTGCCCTAATGTAATATGACAAACTCAATCTCTATGCTGTCTGCTCCAATGAATGAATCATCTTGCTTAAGATTTGGCCGATTGTTCGTGCATTTCTTTCAAAATTAGGTGCGACGATGAGTGTGCTGGACTTTTAATTTGATAAAAAACTTGGTTCCGGATTTTAAAAAGGATTACGGGTTATTCCTCAAAACGTAACATTAGTTCGAAATCTTTTAGGGTTAAATAGGCTTTTGATTATTTCCCAAGCTGACTTGTCATATTCATTACCGGTTTACTTATCGATGTCCCACCAAACCCGCGAAGTAAGCGCATCGCCCCCCGGTAGTCTTGCTACAGCAGCTTTATAATTATCGGGGTTGGTCAGTATTTCTGTCGATAAATAGATCATGCGCCTCGGTATGGTACCGTTGGTAACATTGCCCGGATAGATCACCGGTGTAAGCAACGGATAACCCGACCGCCGCCAGTTGAACCAGTTCTCAATAAAGTTAAAATTAGTGCCGGTAGCCACCCAATATTGGGTGTTGATCATCTGTAACGCATTATTCTGCGAACTCATGTCAAGAGGGTTCGCATTAAGGTAGTTATTGATATCATTCTGACTGATAAATGTCTGGCTATCCTGCTGGTTCAGCGATTGCAAAGCTCCGGTAACCCCGTTTACATAATGCTCCTGTGCAGACCCGCCTGCATTCCAGCCTCTTACGGCTGCTTCAGCAAGCAGTAATTCGGTTTCTGCATAAGTTAGGATAAATATTGGGCCGCCCAGTTTAAGGTAAATGCTGGTCCGCGGTCTTGAATATTTCCCAAGAGGAGCCAGGTCGGCACCCGTTCCGGTTCCGCCGGGATAACCCGGAGATTTGCTGATATCTGTTGCACCGCCCAATAAATCATACCCATTAGGCATACCCCGCTGCAGGGATGAATCAGGATTGCCCGACAGTGATTCATTACCATTGTTTTTTAGCCCGGAGGATGGGATTTCGCCGATTACACTCAAGCGTGGATCGTGTGTCTTCCTTAGAAAGTCGATTAATGTTTTACTCCACCTAACCTGTTCATAATCAGTAAGTGTGCGCAGTGCGACCGATATGGCATTCTGACTCTTGGAGTTTGAGGCGTCCGTTTGTACAATGGCATTGTCGGATATGCCTGCGAATGTTCCGCCTGCCGCAGCCTTCTCGGCCCATATTTGTGCAGTGGCTGGGTCAACCTTTGTTAGCCGCATAGCTATGCGGAGCATTAATGAATAAGCCAGTTTTTTCCACTTTATGATATCCCCATTATAAAAAAGATCGGCTGAAGGTTTTGGCTGACTGGGATCAAGCCGCGTTACGGCATAGTCCAGATCAATAAGCATTCTGTTATAAATGTCTTGCTGCCGGTCATAAGCAGGATATTTTACACCCTGTTGCGCCATATCAGCCTGCGAATATGGGCAATCGCCGTACATATCTGTTATCCGCTGCATAATAAGCACGAACATGATATCGCCGATCCCGATCAAATTATTGTAGCGGGTAGAGTCGCGTTGCCTGCACAACGTTTGCATCTGCCTGATAGCGGATGTTTCGCCATAACTCTGAGTGAAAATTGCTCCCTGATAATCAGTAAAATTGGCTACGTTGATGTACTTATCGCCATTATTATAATAATAATAGGTAGATGCCAACACCTGCATCATAGTGCTGTGATATACTAATTGATAATAACCGGTATTGGCATAGTTGATCTGTGCAGAAGCCAGTAAACCATTTGGATCAAAATCTGCACCGTTAGCTTTGGTAGGGTCAGTATTAGCCTTGTCCAACTGAGATTTGCTGCAACTAAGTATGCAGAATATCAAGCCGAGTCCTATCCAATATGCCTTCTTCATTTATTTGAACTTTAGATTGATATTAAGCCCCAGCGTACGTGTTGCAGGCAGTGATTCACCTTCGATGCCGGCGTAGGTTAAATCGGGTGAAAACTCAGACTCCGGATCGATATTCTTTGTAAATTTAAGGATAGTGAATAGGTTTCTACCCACAATATCAACCGCAACCGATTGGAAAATGCGCGGCATAAACAGTGGGGAAAACGTATAACCTAACCGCAATTGCCTGAATTTAATAAAACCGCCGTCCAACACTGAAAGCGCCGAAATATTGGTAGCCAGCGCCGGATAATAGTTATAAGCCGGCACACTAACTGTATTTGGCTGGCCGCTTTCGTTAACTCCTTTTGCCACAATGCCTGTTTCGCGACCAGGAAGTGTAGCCTTATTGAGACCATATAAATAGGAATAATCTTCTGTACCGGAAAGTACCTTGTTCCCAAACTTATAGTCGATCAGGAAAGAAAGATCGAAACGCTTATAACGAAATGTATTGGTTATGCCGCCGTAATGGGTTGGCAAGGTGCCGCCCATCGCTTTTAAATCGCCACGTTCAGGAACACCGTCGCTACCAATAACGATATTTCCTGACGCATCCTTTTTATAGTCGTATGCCATTATTTGCGTTATGGATTTGCCGGCAACCAATGCTGTGTTGGCATTCAAAGGTCGGTATCTCCCCGTCAGTAGATATTGGCTTGAGCCATCTATAGACAGCAGGATATTATGTATCTGACTAAAGTTGATGTCGGCTTTCCAGGCAAAGTTTTTGGTTTGTACCGGTATTCCTGACAGTAGAAATTCCACACCTGTATTTTTTGTTTTACCCACATTAACATAGGCCGAAGTAAAACCGGTTGCTATGGATTGTTGCGCCTGGGTGATCTCGTTATGCGTTATCCGGTTAAAATAGGTAATATCAAACACCAACCTGTCTTTAAAGAAATTCAGGTTCAGGCCGGTTTCAAATTCTGTAAGCGTAAAAGGTTTAAGATTGTAATTAGGCAATTCGGCAGAAAAGCTGCCCAATGGTACGCCATTTACGGTATTATTTGAGGTGAAATATAATTGTGTGGTGTAGGGCTGAACAGGTTCGCCGCTAGTTTTAGCGTAGCTTGCACGGAATTTCCCGGAGCTAAGTGCAGGCAAATGGATCAGATCGGAAAACAAGAAGCTACCTGATATACCGGGCACAAAAATGCCCCGGTTATTTGCTGGTAGAGTAGAGAACACGTCATACCTGCCGGTAGCTGTCAGATTTACCAGGTGGTTAAAGTCGAAATCTGCTGAATAATAGGCTGATTGGTTGATGATCTCAGACACGCTATAAGTTGACTCGGTGCTAACCAGGTTTGAAGGCGTATATAAATAGGGAATAATGAATTGATTCCCGGAGGTGCTGCTGGAGTTGTATTGTCTTTTTCGGAAGTTGCCGCCAGCCGAAAAATCGAGGATAAGCTTTTGTAAAAGCGATTTCCTGGCTGAAAATAATAAATCGGAATTCAATTCGCTGGTTTGTGCTTTGCTCAGCGCATTTAACCCGCCTTGCTGGTTGGCGGTAAAAGCAGTGCCTGTGGGCAATACATTGAGCAAGCCGTCGGTACTGATATCATATCCCAAACGGCCCTGTAAGTAAACATTATCAGAGAATTTATATTTAAGTACTGTAGATGTGATAAACCTGCTGCGCGAAGAGTTGTTGACCTGTTTATTTACCACAAAATATGGGTTGCTAATGTAAACGTTGCTGTTCCATTGCGATTCATCGCCGGTGCCTGGATCATAGCCCGGCTTCAGGCTTGATTGCCGTGCACTGGTGGCCAGAAAGCTTATTCCGTAGTTTACATTCATAGGGCCATCGCTCAGATATGAGCGATTTTCGGCCTTCTCATAGATGTAGTTACCGTTAAAGTTCAGTTCCAGGTGGTTGTTAATATTGTAGGATGTATTCAGATTGAAAGTTTTGCGGTCCATATAGTTGTTGGGCACAATTGATTCGTCATAGACGTTGGATGCCGATGCTCTGAAAGTCGTCTTGTTATTGCCGCCGCTAATCGAGATAGTATTGGTAAGGGCAGGCGCATTTCGATAAAACATCTCAATATTATTTTTTACCGCCGAATACGGGTAATAATTACGGTCGAACTGTATGGTTTGTGCGCCGTCAAGCCTTTCGCCCCAACTCAATAAACCCGACGCTATTGCCCCGGCCACCGTCTGCGGGCGCATATTTTGCGAGCCCTGGCCGTACTCATATTGAAAGTCGGTGCTATTGATGGCGTGATCGTACGAAAGATTCACGTTATACTCAACCAAGGCGTTGACGTTCTTTTTACCGGTTTTAGTGGTGATCAATATTACTCCGTTTGCAGCACGCGCACCATAAAGCGCTGATGCTGCCGAACCTTTGAGTACCGTTATAGCGTCTATATCGTCGGGATTAATGTTGGCAAGGCCGTCGCCATAATCGGCACCGCCATATTCTGTTGCAACGCCACGCTGTGAATTGTCTATCGGTATGCCATTTAATACAATTAAAGGCGAACCGGCGTTCATGCTCGTGGCTCCACGCAAAAGCAAGCGTGCCGATGAGGCGGGCCCGCCATTAACGCCGCTCACATTCAACCCCGCTATGCGGCCTTCTAATGACATAGCCATATTGCTTTCGCGCGCTTTGGTGAATTCGCCGCCGGAGATGGTAGATATGGAATAGCCAACCTTACGGTCGGCTTTTTTTATATTTAGTGCGGTTACAATCACCTCATCAAGACCCTTAATCTCAGGCTGAAGCTGGATATTGATATCTGCATTGGTACTATTTACGGTAATTTCCTGGGGAACGAAGCCTATACTTGAGATCCTGATTACTTCGTCAGGCGAGCACGTGATTGAGAATCGACCCCGTGCATCCGACTCGATGCCCTTACCGGTATTTTTTATATTGATGGATGCGCCCTGGAGCGGTTCATTATTTTCGTCGGTAATTATACCTTGTAGTTGCACTTTCCTGGTCGAATCCCCTGCGGAACTGATGGCGATAAGTGTGCTGCTAACCATGTAGTAAGCGTAGCTGGTCCCTTTCAGTATGTTGCGCAGTACGGGCAATGCCTCTTCATTGCGGACATGAATATTTACAGGCTGTGAGGGCAAACCGCCCGAACGGTAGATAAACCGGTAGACGGTTTGTTTTTCTATATCCGTCAGTACCTGTTCAAAACGGGCATTCTTATAATTCAGTGAAACTTTGGTTTGCGCAAATACACGGCCCGAGCTAAATAGAATGATAACAATGATCAGTGTACAGATCAGCTTCATTACTTGACAAAAACATTATTTGGGTTACCGCCGCGGCTGGTAATGGTTTATAACTGATCAATAAATATAGATCTGCTTGCCGGTCATCCTATAATTAAATTCCGCAACGCGTTTTAAAGAGGCCAGCACCTGGTTTATGTTTTCGCGGTCGTATTCACCGTTCAATTTCACACCTTTCAGATCTTTATTGCCAAATATAATGTTTATTCCGTATTTTCTGGAAAGATCATTAGCCAGCAATCCGAAAGGCTGATCTTTAAATACCAGCTTATTGCGCATCCAGGCAGTTTCAATATTTACGGTATCTGCATCAAGGTGTGAGACCTTCGACAAATAAAACCCGGTATTTGAGATAACCAGTTTATCTGATGGTTTGAGTAAAACCTTATTATTTGCCTTGTTTTTAACCGAGGCCTGTATACTTCCCCTTAAAAGTGTTGCCGCAAATAGGGAATCGTTATCATAACATTTAATGTTGAACGCAGTACCCAGCACCCGGATGTCTGACCGGCTGGTATGTACTATGAATGGATGCGACGGGTCATGCTGCACATCGAAATAAGCTTCGCCGCTAAGGTATACTTCGCGCGTTTTGCTATTAAACGCTGCCGGGTATTTAACCGTCGATTCTGCATTAAGCGTTATTTGCGTACCGTCTGACAGGGTGAGATGTGAAAGCGTGCCGGCAGGAGTGTTAAACTGCTTCAATGCAACAACTGCATCTGCGCTGCTATTATGGGCTTTCACGTAGATAAACACGGCGGCTATCGCACCGATAATAACTGCTGCCGCTCCACGTAACCAGTAAGTGCGCGGTTTGAGCCTGCGAATATTATCCTGTTTATTGTCAGCGTGTTCCCGTATATCGGTACGTTGCAGGATCTTTTCAAAAACAGCAGCAGCGTTATCAGCCGGCTGCTCGTCATCCTGCCAGTATTGCTGTAAGGTAGCGTACTCATGGCGATAGTGCGCACTACCGGCCAGCAGACGGTCAAATTCCTCTGATTCATTCAGAGTAATTTCGCCTGAGAGCTTTTGTGCCAGTAATTCGGTAAATCTATCTTCAACCATGGTGTATGATATACAATAACAAAGAGCCTTTGTTTATAGAAAATGCCTACAAGTTCTTAAAATAATTTCTGATATCGATATAAGTAATACAATATTTATCAAGTCATTACCCTTATTCTCCCGGGTGCCTGCCGGTTTTTCTGCCGCAAGCACGTCCCTAAGCTTTGCAATGGCCCTGAATAATTGGGTTTGTACAGTCCGTGGCGATATTTCTAATATCTCGGCCACTTCCTTATACTTTAATCCGTTTTCTTTGATCAGTTTGAATACCATACGGGCCTGGTTCGGTAAAGTTTCAATAGCCTGATCAAGCCTATGCCGAAGTTCTTTGCGCTCGAGCCGCAAGCTCGGGTCATTCATGTCGACCAGTTTCAGTTCCTCGCTCTCCGGTATTTCAACCAGATGCACCGACGATATTTTTTTTCGGTATTTAAGCGATTCATTCTTTACCGCAACAAACAGATAAGTATGCGGATGCTCTACCTCAACAAGCGACTTACGGTTATTCCAGCAACGCACAAATACCTCCGAAACAATTTCTTCGGCAGCTTCCCGGTCTCCTGTATAAAAAATAGAAAAACGCATCAGACGATTGAACATAGCATGATACAGTCGCTTAAAGGCAACAGTGTCATCTTTTGTGCAGGTGTCCATCCAATATGTCTTTATTTCAGAATTCACGTAAGCAATTCAGTTTATTGGGATTAAAACTGACGAGCAAGGTAAAGAAATATAAGCCATGTTAAAAATAAATACGGGATGTGTTAAAAATATTTTAAATGCTTGTAGGCAATTTTTCAAATCTGAGGCTCTCTCTCATCAAAACCACCCGCACGGTACCTGCGGAATAACTTGAATTATTAATCTTTTAATTTTTAAAGGTATGAGAAAACCCCTACAGCTATCCTGTTTCCTGGTGTGCATTGCGGCAAGCACCTATGCGGCATCGCCTGTCATGACAGTTAATGGTAACTGGTCAGGCAGCCCTGTAATAGCAGGCAAACAGCAATTAAAAACTATTCAGCGGCCCGTTAAGGGCACCGTACGTGATAGCAACGGTGCTACACTTATCGGCGTGAGCGTTAGAGTAAAAGGAACCACCAATGGCACACAAACTGATGTCAACGGTCAATTTACACTAAATTGTAATACCGGCGACGTGCTGGTATTCAGCTACATCGGCTATTCGTCTCAAGAGGCAACTGTTGGTACGGCAGAAACTATAAACATCACGCTGACACCAAGTAATGATCAACTACAACAAGTGGTAGTAACCGCTTTGGGTATCCGTCGTTCAGAAAAATCACTGACTTACAGCGCACAGCAAATCAACGGTGACGAGCTTACCCGCGCAAAAAGCGACAACCTGATCAACAATCTTAGCGGTAAGGTTGCAGGTTTAACAATAGCTCCGAGTGCATCAGGGGTAGGCGGTTCGGCAAAAGTGGTTTTGCGTGGTAACAAGTCTTTTTCCGGCACTAACCAACCTTTATATGTGGTTGATGGTATCCCGATGACTAACGGCTCTAATTCAAACGGCCAACCTAATAGCCCTTACGGCGGTTCAACCAGTGTTGATGGCGGCGACGGTATCAGTAACCTGAACCCTGACGATGTGGAAAGCATCAGCGTTTTAAAAGGCGCAGCTGCTTCTGCCTTATATGGTAGCCAGGGTGCAAACGGCGTGATATTGATCACCACAAAAAAAGGTAAAGCCGGTAAAGCACAGATCACCTTTAACTCATCTGCAATGGCCAGCGGTGTAGCGTACAAACCAGAGTTTCAAAACAGCTATGGTCGTACTACTGCAAAATCTAACGATAGTTGGGGGACCAGTGCTGCAGGTCAGGACAATTTAGGTCAGTTTTTTCAAACAGGTTATAACTGGACAAACTCCATTAACCTGTCAGCAGGCTCTGAGTTAGCTCAGACCTATGTTTCTTATGCAAACACGCATGCTACAGGTGTTGAGCCGGGTAATAAGCTTGACAGAAATAACTTTAACCTTCGTGAAACAGCCAAATTCCTGGATCAAAAATTAACTGTTGATGGTAGCATTAACTACATCAATCAGCAAATTGACAATTCACCGGCATTAGGCTTGTACTTTAACCCGTTAACCGGTTTATACCTGTTCCCTAGAGGAGCGGACATCACTCAATATAAAAACCAATATTTGCTGGGCGACCAAACCGGTTATGCCAGACAAAACTGGGATGTTAGTGAAGATATTCAACAAAACCCATGGTGGGTAGTTAACCGCAACCCTAATTACTCTATCCGTAACCGCGTTTTAATGAACGGTAGCGTTAAGTATGATTTTACCGATTGGCTGAACTTACAGGTTAGAGGAAGCCTTGACCGTACTGCCGATAGCTATGAGCAAGATCTGTACTCAGGTACACAATCTACGTTGTCAAAAGCAAACGGTCAGTTTATTTTGAACAATCAGGTGGTTGAGCAAAAATACGGAGATGCGTTATTAACCTTCCGTGTACCAAATACCACCACTGTAAAAGTTGACGGTTTAGTAGGCGCCAGCATCACTGATTCAAGACGTACCGGTACTACTTTAGGTGGCGGCCAGGGCTTGTCTACTCCAGACTTGTTCATTGCGCAGAATACCATTGTAAGCGGCACAAATAGCAATGCTGCTACGCTTGCAGAGAATCACAGCCAGCTTCAATCTATCTACGGTAACGTTAACCTGTCTTACAATGATTGGGTATTCCTGAACGTGACCGGAAGAAATGATTGGTCATCAAATCTGGCCTTTACGCCCAATGGTTCTTATTTTTATCCGTCTGCAGGTTTATCAGTATTGTTAAGCCATGTGGTTAAATTACCAAGCGCTATCACCTATGCTAAGATCCGGGGCAATTATGCAGAGGTGGGTAACAGCGTTCCGCAATATGTAACCAATCCAGTTAACTATTTGGATAATACAGGCTCTGTGGTATTGAGCACTGTAGCGCCATTTGGTACGCTAAAGCCAGAGAAAACAAAAACCTGGGAAATTGGTGCCGACCTGCGTTTCTTTAACGACGATCTGAGCATTTCTGCCAACTACTACAAATCAAATACTTACAACCAATTTGTACAGGTTGCTCCGTCGCCTACCACAGGTTATAGCGTAGGGTATGTAAACGCTGGTAACGTACAAAACAGTGGTTTTGAATTTGTAGTTGGTTATAATGTTATCCATAATAGCAACTTCAAATGGAATACCTCTTTCAACGGAAGCCGTAACGTTAACAAAGTAATTGATGTTGACAGCAAAGATGGTATCAACCAGTTTACGCTTACAAACAATAACAACACCAACTACAAATCAATCCTGGCAACGGGCGGATCATATGGCGATATTTATGGTTACACCGTAAAACGTGATGCGCAGGGCCGTATCTTGTTGAATGCCGATGGCAGCCCTCAAACCAATAATGGTTTCAACTACATTGGTAACCCTAACCCTAAATTCCAATTGGGATGGGCCAACAGCTTTAACTACAAAAACTTCAACCTTAATTTATTGGTTGACGGAAGATTCGGCGGTCAGGTATTATCACTTACCCAGGCTATCATGGATCAATACGGTGTATCTAAAGTTACCGGCGATGCCCGTGCTAGCGGTGGCGCAACAGTTAACGGTGTAAATGCTACTACCGGTACCCCGGTTACAAATGTTGATGCTAAAACCTGGTACACCAGCATTGGCGGCCGTCAGGGCATTTCAGAGATGTATATGTATAGCGCAACCACAGTTCGTTTGCGTGAGGCTTCATTGGGTTACACCTTCCCGCTTAACTCAAAAGGAGTTAAGAGCCTGCGTTTGGCAGTTGTAGGCAGAAACCTGTTGTATTTCTACAAAAAGGCGCCTTACGATCCTGAAATGACTATGTCAACAGGTAATGGTTTGTCAGGTGTTGACATATTCACACAGCCTGCAACACGCAATATCGGTCTGAATTTGAATGTTACCTTTTAATCTTTTAACACTGATACAATGAAAAGATATAATCAAAACAACCGGTCAAAGACTTTATTCTTACGGTTATCGGGCTTTGTGCTTGCTGCCATTGTTTTGGCGGGATGTACAAAGGATTTTAAAAAATACAATACTGACCAAACCGGCATCTCTAATGCCAACCTGGATATAACTTCAGTTTTTAAACCGCTGCAGCATGAGTTGTTTCACAACTACCAAACAGCGCAGAATCTGAGTGCTGACGGCTTTTCAGGTTACATGATGTCGCCAACACCTTTTAAGGCCGCTTACGATTTGAACTACTTTTTGATTGATGGCTGGGATTCAAACGGCTTTAATGATATGTATACCTATATCATGGCGCCTGTAAATAAAATAGCGGCATCAGGAGCAAGAACTGCTCATCCTGACCTGTGGGCAGTAGCACTGATTGTTAAAGTAGAGGCAATGCATAGGGTGACTGATAAATTTGGCCCGATCCCTTATAGCAAGGTAGGTACCTCTTTGGTTTCTACGCCTTACGACAGTCAGCATAGCGTTTATAACCAGTTTTTCCTTCAACTGGATACAGCGGTAAATAATCTGCAGGCTTTTGTAGCTGCTAACCCGGGTAAAACGCCATTTCAGAATTATGATTTGATTTTTAATGGCGATTATACTAAGTGGATCAAATTTGCCAACTCGCTACGTCTGCGTTTAGCGATGCATATTGTAAAGATCGATCCGGCTACGGCTAAGTTACAGGGCGAAAAAGCCTTGTCGGCACCAGGTGGCCTTATGAGCACCCCTGCTGACGATGCGGCTATCATGGTGACTGGCGGTACCAGTGATTTGTATATGATTACTCATGATTGGGGCGATAACAGACTTAACGCCACCATGGGTAGCTACCTTGTTGGATATAAAGACCCACGCACCAGCATTTATGCGCAGCCTGCAGCCGATCCGGCTGTAGCGGGTACTTATACCGGTATCCGTATTGGTGCGGCATTAGCTTCTAAAAATGATTATGAAGACTATGCTAGCTTGAATACTAATACAACTTTTATCCCAACCAAACCTGAGCAATTAATGTGCGCAGCCGAAAGCTGGTTCCTGAAGGCTGAAGCCGCTTTACGCGGATGGGCTGGAGCCGGTGATGCCCAGGCAAACTATGAACAGGGTGTAAAGGTTTCTATGCAGCAATGGGGTGCTAACATTGGTCTTTATTTAAGCGATGCGGTGAGCACCCAGGCTCCATATGTTGATCCTAAAAACTCAGCTAACAATTCGCCTGCTGTTTCTTCAATCACCATTAAATGGGATCCAAATGCTTCGAACGAGCAAAAGCTTGAGCGTATCATGACCCAAAAATGGCTGGCTATGTTCCCTGAGGGACAAGAGGCCTGGACAGAGTTTCGCCGTACGGGTTATCCAAAATTGTTTACCGTGGTTAATAACAAAAGCAACGGTACTATTGATACCCAAATACAGATTCGCCGTCTGAATTATCCGCAAAACGAGTACAGTACCAACGGTACCGCAGTACGTGCGGCTGTACAATTACTTGGCGGCCCTGATAATGCCGGCACCCGTTTATGGTGGGATGTTAACAAAGGTAACTTCTAAAAAAACTGGTCTATAGTATATATAATGCCCCCTTGCGGTCTCTCACTGCCGTAGGGGGTTTTTTATTTAGAGTAAATTCGAAGTCTCTGTAGTGCGTTATTTTATCGTAGTGAATCTATGGAAATCATCTGATTGATTTCGCAATTCTAAACGCCATGTTACAGTGAAGAAAAATATGCGAAAATAGGCTATGTCTGAAGTTGGAAGCGTCGGACGACAAAATTATATGCGACTAAAACATGAGTTCGACCAACGCGACGCATCGCCCACTGAATTGCGAGGTGCTCTAAATAGAATAAAGACTGAGTGATAATTTAACAGGTAAACCTTCACGCGGCGGGTTTCTCAAATAAATCGCTGAGATACATTCTTTGTTCAATCTACCGAACAATTAAAAAGGTCTTTGAGACCTATGATACCGTCCAATGTGTCCACTTTGTCACTGGGCTTGCCTCAAACCCTGATTTATTTTTAAAGTCTGAAGGTGAATTGTTACAGAAATTTCCTTATTTTTTGTGATCTGATGACTACAAGGCTTGATTTTGTTATTTAAGGCATAGGTTTTATCCGCCACTTCAATAATTAATATAATCATTATTGATTTAAGAAATAAGCGTTGAGGATTGTAAAATGATTAGTAACTATTCCGAAAATACATAATTTTACCGCTGTGGGGTCACATATCTGCGGCAATGTCTTATTACATTGCATTGTCTGTTTATACGCCGATCGACCGTTTTGTAGGTTTTTAGTGTTAAATAAATTATTACCTTTTTAATAATTTTGATTGTCAATAAAACAATCGATTAACGACGATATTAAACCATTCTAATCTTATTGTCATATTCAAGCGAGGTAAAGTTAAAAGGATTGGTTTGCTAGCAAATCCTCCTTATTGAAAGCTCATTTTAAGCAGAAATAAAAGGTCCGATATCGAAAAAAAAGTCCGATATCGGACTTTTTTTGACTCTGAAAATTAACAACCACCTCATATACAGACATTTAAGTTTGGTATGACCATTGCAAAAGTATAGCCCAAAATACTCTATATGGATATAGAAATTTCGCAACAAGTTAAAACCCGAAAACGACAACATTCTATCATCATTATCGTGATTGGTATTGCAATTTTACTGGGATTGACTTGGCTAATACGCAGTTGGCTCAATTCAAGCATACCGCGTAGCGAGTTTACCACGGCACGTGTTGAAATAGGCAATGTAGAAAATACCATTAACGCCAGTGGCGAGGTGCTACCCGAATTTGAAGAGATCATTACCAGCCCAATCAACGGATCGATAAAAAGTGTAAGCAGCGACGCAGGCGCAAAAGTAAAGCTCGGTCAGCCGATCTTGGAGCTGGATAAATCAGCCTCTGAAGCCGAGTACGACAAATTGAAATTCCAATTGGAAGACAAACGCAACGAAATAGCCAAGCTAAAACTCGATCTCGATAAAAGTTTTTATGATATCAAAGCCAATAACGATATCAAACAGCTAAAAATAGGTGACCTCACTAATTCTGTTGAAAACGCCAAACGATTATACAAAGCCGGTGGCGGTACTCGCGAGGACATAGAGCAGGCTGAGCTGAATTTAAAAGTTGCACAGGTTGAAAAAGCACAGTTAGAAAACGAAGTACGTAACAAACAAAAAACCATGCTGCTGGAAGAAAAACAGGCCGAGCTTGCCGCCAGTATCCAGGAAAGCGATTTGAAACAACTGGAACATAAGCTAAACCTGGCCAATGTGTCGGCTACGCGTAACGGCGTTATCACCTACGTTAACAAAAACATTGGTGCGAATGTCAAGGAGGGCGAAACGCTGTTACGCATTGCCGACCTAAGCAGCTTTAAGATCAGCGGCAGCCTTTCTGATAACTATATCGACCAATTACACAACGGAATGCCGGTAATTGTAAAGGTAAATGACACTCAATTGCAGGGCCATGTATCCAACGTTTACCCATCGGTACAAAACAACCTGGTTACGTTTGATATACAACTGAATGATCGTGCTAATAAACAACTACGCCCTAACCTTAAGGTAGATGTTTATTTAGTTACTGCTGTGCATAACAAAGTAATGCGGGTGGCCAATGGCGCGGCATTTAAAGGCGCTAGTCCGCAGGACATTTTTGTTGTGGACGGCGACGGTGCGCAGCGTCGCAGCGTACATACGGGTCTCAGCAATTTTGATTACATCGAGCTACAGGACGGTGTAAAACCCGGGGATGTATTGATCACGTCGGACGTGAGTAACTTTAAAAATGCCCGGCAATTAAAGATCACAAATTAAGCCAAAGACAGATGAAACGTATCTATTTGACACTTATTCTTGTCTTTGCTAGCGCGAGGTTTTGTCTGGCACAGAGCGACACCCTAAGGCTTTCACTGAGCGATGTGGTTGAGTTAGCCAAAGGCGGCTCTATAGCATCTAAACAAGCCGCTACCACCCGCGAAACCAAATATTGGCAATGGCGATCGTTCAAATCAAATTATGCGCCGCAGCTTTCTTTAAGCGGTACTTTACCCGGTTACAGCAAAACCAATCAGCAGGTCATACAGCCCGATGGCTCTATTCAGTTTTTGCCGGTACACAACGACAACTCACAGCTTACGTTAAATTTTAGCCAAAGCATCACCGCTACCGGTGCTACCATTTATGGAATGAGCCAGTTGCAGCGTTTTGACGATATGGATCGTCATAATATTCTTTACAATGGTGTGCCTTACGCCATTGGTATCAGCCAGCCGTTGGGACAGTTTAATAGCCTGAAATGGGATAAAAAGATACAGCCTTTGCTTTACAACGAAAGCAAACAGGCTTATATGGAAGCCAAAGAACAGATTGCCATTAAAGTGACGGGATACTTTTTCGATTTGCTATTAGCACAGGTAAACCTTCAAATAGCCGAGACTAACTATACCAATACTACTAACATTTTAAAAATTACCAATACCAAGTTTGAAATGGGCAAGGTAAGCCGGAATGAACTGCTTCAACTGCAATTGGAATTACTGAATGCCCGCAAAGCCGCCGGCGCGGCCCGTCGTGACCTGGAGGTAGCGTCGTTAAACTTGCGTAGCTATATTGGCCAGGAAGGAAATCAGCCCATAAAACTGCTGGCGCCGCAAACGGTAGGTGAGCTAAAAATTTCCGCTGACAGTGTTTTAACAGAGGCCTATGCTAACCGATCGGACGCTATTGGGTTTGTACGCCGTATTGCCGAGGCTAAACGTGATGTAGCTTTGGCCCGCGGTCAAACAGGTTTGACCGCATCATTAACCGCTAACCTGGGTTATTCTAACAGCGCGCGTAATATTCCGGATGTTTACCGCTCGCCGCAAAACCAGCAGTTGTTGCAGTTAACTTTTAGTATCCCGGTGTTAGATTGGGGGAGATCAAAAGCCAAAATCAAAACGGCCGAGGCTAATGAGCAATTAACCACCTATACCGTTGAGCAGGATAAGCAAACTTTTAAGCAGCAAATTATAACCCAGGTAACGCTGTTTGACCAGATGAAAGAACAGGTCGGGTTAAGCGCCGAGGCCGATAGTATAGCAGGCGAAAAATATAAAATAGCGAAAGAGCGCTATATCTTAGGCAACATGGGGATCACCGATCTAAGTATTGCCTTTGAAGAAAACGACCAAGCCAAACGCGACCACGTCGGCGCATTGCGTGACCTGTGGGCCGCTTATTATCAACTGCGCTATCTTTCTCTTTATGACTTTGAAAACCGACAAAAAATAATCTATAAATAAACCTTAAAACGATATCAGAAAATATGATCAGCTTACAAAACATTGAAAAAGTATACCGCACCGACACGGTGGAAACCCTGGCGCTAAACAGCATCAGCCTGGAAGTGGCTAAAGGCGAGTTCCTGTCTATCATGGGCCCCTCGGGATGCGGCAAAAGTACCTTGTTAAATATTATGGGTCTGCTGGATGAGCCCAGCAGGGGACAGGTAAAGATATCTGGCCAGCAAACCGGAAACCTGAACGATAAGAGTCTGGCGGCCTTTCGCAACAAAATACTGGGCTTCATCTTTCAGAGCTATCATTTGATCAATGATCTGCAGGTGATAGACAATGTGGAGTTGCCTTTATTGTATCGAAACGTTTCGGCAAAAGAACGCCGCGAACTGGCTTCAGAAGCTTTAGCGAAAGTAGGATTGGCAAATCGAATGAAACATTTCCCAACTCAGCTATCCGGTGGTCAAAGGCAACGTGTAGCCATTGCCCGCGCGATTGTTGGCCGACCGGAAATTATTTTGGCCGATGAGCCTACCGGTAACCTGGACAGCGCCATGGGTAACGAGATCATGGACATACTGATGCAACTAAACCAGGAGGACGGCACAACCATCGTGATGGTAACGCACGATGAATATATGGCCGGCAAGACACATCGTTTGGTGCGCTTGTTCGATGGTTCGCAGGTTCAATAACATCAACCTAAACAATTACAACTATGCTTAAAAACTATTTTAAAATAGCCATAGCCGTACTTAAGCGCCGAAAGTTCTTTACGTTCATCAGCTTGTTTGGTATCAGCTTTACGCTTACCATATTGATGGTGCTGACGGCGTTTATGGATAATGTAATAAACCCCACTTTCCTGATCTGAAACGCGACCGCTCACTGTACATTAATCGGGTAGAATTGCGTAATAGTAAACTGGGCTGGCGCAATGTTTCTTCGCCCTCGTTCTACTTTCTGAACCATTATGCTGGTAGTATGAAGACTATAGAAAAGCTGGCTATAACCTCCACCTCTACTCCTGCCAGCGCTTATGTGAATAACAAAAAGATCGCAATGGAAATTAAGTATACCGACGCTGCTTTTTGGGAGGTATCTGATTTTGCTTTCACTGAAGGTAAGCCTTACGACAAAGCGCAAATAGACGGCTCGCAAAAGGTTGCCGTGATCACTGAAAAAACCAAAGCCGATTATTTCGGAGATGGTTACGATGTGATTGGCCGGTACATCGAGGCCGATAATATACGTTATCGCGTAATAGGTGTAGTTAAAAACCCGCCGGTAACCAGTAATACTTATTACGCCAGCATGTATCTGCCTTATACGTTGTCGAAATTCGGCTATAAGAATACCGATATCATGGGAAATTCAATGGGTATACTGTTGGCCAAATCGCCGGCCGATGTCGGCAAAATACAGCAGGAATATAACCAGATAGTGAGCAAGATACCAACCGGAACTAAAGACATGGATCAGTTGCTTAGCAACGCCGATTCTTATTTCAGGGATAAGGTAAGAGGCTTATATGGCAACGGGCCAGAATCCGGGTTCACCAAATTTATGCTGATGATTAGTCTTGCTATTCTTTTGTTTATGCTGCTGCCTACCATCAATCTAGTTAATATTAACATCACCCGGATTATGGAGCGTTCATCTGAAATCGGTGTGCGAAAGGCATTCGGGGCGTCGTCGAACACATTGGTTTACCAGTTCATTATTGAAAATCTTATTTTGACCGGTATTGGTGGTGTTTTAGGTGTCTTGTTTTCGGGCATGGCGCTTTATTTCATCAATCAATCCAATTGGTTAGACGGCCTGCATTTAACCTTAAACTTTACCGTGCTTTTTTATGGGCTGATAGCCTGCGTGATATTCGGCATCCTGTCGGGCGTTTACCCGGCCTGGCGCATGTCAAAACTGGCCATTGTCAAAGCACTTAAAGCACAATAGATCAATTTAATCACACTTAACCAAAATATTATGTTCAAGCATTTATTTAAGCTGATCTGGAACAAGAAGAAGCAAAACGCCTTGCTGATAACCGAAATACTGGTATCATTTATGGTGATGTTTGCCGTGTTTTCCATGGCAGTGAATATCTACCGAAGCTACCGTATCCCGATGGGTTTCGAGTATAAAAACGTTTGGGTAATCAATGTTGCCAACCCACCCAAGTTTAAAACAGTCGATTCAAACATTGCCTATTTTAGAAATTTAAGGAACGTTTTAAAGTCGATGCCCGAAATAAGCGAAGTGAGCTACACCAGCAGTAATACGCCATTTACCGGCAGTTTTATGTCGACCGCCTATAATTACAAAGGCAAAAAATATGACAATGTGTGTTTTTATAATGTCGATGATTATTACAAGAATGCATTTAATCTGCACCTTCTGGAGGGTCGTTGGTTTGAAAAAGGCGACGACGCCTTATCTTATCAGCCGATGGTCATCAATGAAACATTGAAAAAGCAAATTTTTGGTAATACCTCGCCCATCGGTAAATCATTAGATGATTACGATGGCAAAAAAACAAAGATCAGAATTGTGGGTGTAGTGGCTGACATGAAAGATCATGGCGATTTTAGACCCACCCAACAGAGCATCTATAACCATACCGATACAGGCTTCTATAAATGGGTAAGTCGCATCGTAGTCAAAGTTACGCCAAAAGCCGACGCCGCTTTTGAGGGCCGTTTGTATAAGACAACTGCGAGTATCATGAAACAATCGGTAATCGAAATTGAGCACTTTACCCAAAAGAAAGATAAAATGAATAATGAAAACCTGACACCAATTATCATCGCAACCATTTTAGCTGCCTTTCTTATCATCAATGTAGCATTGGGGTTATTTGGCGTACTTTGGTACAATATCAACAAACGCCGCGGCGAGATCGGTCTGCGCAGGGCAGTTGGCGCTACGGGTAATTCGGTTTCCTGGCAAATCGTTTCAGAATCAATGGTGCTGGCTACGCTGTCTCTCATTGTCGGGGCATTTTTTGCCGCACAGTTTCCACTGCTGAATTTGTTTGACCTATCTGCCGGCGTTTATGTAGCGGCTATAATTTTGTCTGTCATCTTTATTTACTTGCTGGTGCTTATCTGTTCGCTCTATCCGGGTAAGCAGGCTGCGGCAGTATACCCGGCGGTAGCTCTGCATGAGGAGTAAAAAAACAAAAACGAATAATTAATAAACAAACAATCCTAAATAATAATGAAAACAAAACTTTTAATAGTATGCAGCCTGTTAATAAGCACCGGCTTTGCACAGCAAAAAACAACAACTACCACAATAAAAAATGATAACAATATGGTTAGCATTTCAGAGAACGGCTCGCGCTATGAGTTCCATTCAGTATATAACAATAACCTAACCGGCAAGGTATTGGCTTATATGGATAACACCATTGCCAGAGGCAGTAGCACCCGATTTAAAAACATGCAGGTTGATGCGCAGATGACGCTGGATAATCACGCTTCATTCTACATTAAATCATATCCTGGAAAACTTGACCTTAAATTAGATAAACGCAAAAATTCTGTTGAAATTTACACAAGGTTCAAAAGCATGTGCGAAGGATTAAGGGACCTTATCCAAAAGAAATAAATGATACTGATTATTGATGACGATATTGCGGTACGTACTTCGCTTTGCCTATTGTTACAAAGCGAGGGGTTTGCTGCTGCCCAAGCTGGTGGGCCGGCCGATGCGCTATCCATCACAAAAAAAAAACAGCCTGATCTGATTATTCTCGATCTCAATTTTTCTATAGATACCTCGGGAGATGAGGGCATGGCGCTGCTGGGCAAGCTCAAACAGCAAAGCCCCAACACCCCCGTTATTTTATTAACCGGCTGGGGCAGTATTGATCTTGCAGTACGTGGCATGAAACTGGGAGCGAATGATTTTATTAATAAGCCCTGGAACAACGATTACCTGTTACAGTGCGTTAAAACACTGCTCGAGCTGCACAAACAAACTGTCAATCATACACGTAAGCAACTGGATAGCAAATATAACTTTCAGCATATTATTGGTCAAGACATCAAAATGATGGATATCCTGGAAACCATAGGCCGAGTAGCAGCTACTGATGCCTCAGTGTTGATTATGGGCGAAAGCGGCACGGGTAAAGAACTGATTGCCGAGGCCATCCACCAAAACAGTCGGCGACACAACCGCCCTTTTGTTAAAGTGAATTTAGGCGGTATGTCTACCACATTGTTTGAAAGCGAAATGTTCGGCCACGTGCGGGGTGCTTTTACTGACGCGCGTTTTGACCGCATAGGGCGGTTTGAAATGGCCAACAAGGGTACCATCTTTTTAGATGAGATAGGTGAATTGGACGCCAGCAGCTAGGTAAAACTATTGCGCGTATTGCAGGATCGTACTTACGAGATATTGGGTAATAGCCGCACCAGATCGGTTGATGTACGCGTAGTTTGCGCCACCAATAAAAACCTGAATGAAATGGTGGCCCGTCACAGTTTCCGCGAAGATCTATTGTATCGTATCAATCTCATCACCATTTATTTGCCGCCCTTGCGGGACCGACCAAAGGATATTCCACTACTGGTTGATTTCTTTATCAGTAATTTGAAAGAGATATATGATCGCCCTAAGTTATCCGTGGCGCCTACGGCGTTGAAATGGCTACAGCAATTACCCTTGCCAGGTAACATCCGACAGTTAAAAAATCTCGTAGAGCGGTCGGTGTTAGTAAGTCGTACTGATGAGTTGTGCATTAATGACCTGCGGTCACAATTGGATATGTCTCCGACTAAAAGTGGTAATATGCAACTACCCGGTGTGGGTACGGTTACTTTAGAGGAAATGGAAATAGGTATGATCAAAAAAGCGTTGGAGTTTCATCAAAATCGAATTGCGAAGGCCGCGCGCTCATTGGGCATTACGCGCAGCGCGCTATATCGCCGCTTAGAAAAATTCAAGATACCGTACGATGAAGCTGAGGACTAAATACGTCGTATTTGTAGCCACTTTGCATATCGTGGCCTTGGTGACAACCTGGTTAATTTTTGAAAAAAACCGCGTCTATTTTATCATTGCCGAAGCGGTTATTATTGTCTCAATCGTTATTTCCTGGAGTTTATACAGGGAATTATTGCTGCCGTTACGCTCTATGATGCAGGGCATTGATGTTATCAAAGATCAGGACTTCAACATAAAATTTGTGCCAACGGGTAAGCATGAGGTCGATCGGCTGATAGAGGTTTATAACAATATGATAGACCACCTGCGCATCGAGCGCACCAAGCAGGAGGAACAGCATCTTTTCCTGGAAAAATTGGTAGAAACATCCCCTTCCGGCATTATCATTTTAGATCACGACGGACATATCCAACAGGTAAATCCAAAAGCTGTTGAGCTATTACAGATAAATAGACACACAGTAATACAACAGCCGGTTGACAAGCTGCCACAAGTCTTTGCCAAAACTATGACCGGCCTTAAATCTGGAGAGTCAAAAGTAATCAAGCTTAAAGGCGCCACCACTTACAAAATTAATTGTGCGCATTTTATTGACCGTGGTTTTGCCCGCAAGTTTATCATGATCGAAGAGCTGACTGCTGAAATACTGGCCGCTGAGAAAAATGTATATGGAAAGGTGATCCGCATGATGGCTCATGAAGTAAATAATACTATTGGACCTGTAAATTCTATCATCTATACCGTTTTAAAAAATGAGAAACTTTGGCAGAGCGACGATTTCAATATACTTAGAGACGCTATGCGCATAGGAGCCGAACGCAACCAAAACCTTAACCTGTTTATGCGTAATTTTGCGGACCTGGTAAAACTGCCGCCACCTAATAAACAGCCGATAGATTTGCGTGTCATTGCGCAAAATGTGGCTCGATTAATGCAATTGGCTGCCGAAGAAAAAAAAGTGTTAATGTATGTTTATTTGCCAGATCAAAAAGTCTTAGTTATGGCCGATGAGCAGCAACTGGAACAAGCCTTAATCAACATTATTAAAAACGCTATTGAAGCTGCTAACAACGATGGTAAGATTCATATCGCTATCAACACCCGGAAACGTCTACTAACGATAACCGATAATGGCAAAGGTATCAGTAACGTGCAAAGCTCTCAACTTTTCACGCCGTTTTATACCACCAAGGCCAATGGTCAAGGTATTGGCCTTACCTTGGTGCGCGAGGTATTAATCAATCACGGGTTTGACTTCTTCTTAAAGACGGTTGCACCTGATGAAACTGTTTTTAGTATTGCTTTTTAATGTGGATTAATATTTAAAATTAATTTTGAGTTAGATTGCATATGGAAAAGAGCTTTAAAAAGCACATGCGATTATAACCGTGGTATAGGTTCGATTCCATTTAGGGATAATACCTTATACAAAGGTTATCTATTGACAAATCAGAGGGGTAAAGCAACAGGTAAAATTCAGGTCGGAAAACCTTAAACCTCCCCACCGGCATCAAGCTTTTAAAGCAATTTTCTGTGACTGAGCGCAACGATCTGGACTGCGGCTGGGTAAGTGTTCAGGCGGCAGGTTTCTCAATAAAGCGCTGAGGTAAATTCTTTTGTCCCTCATATACCGAACAATTAAAAAGGTCTGTTGGTACTATCTTTAATCAACAACAGTATAGCAGGAACAACAGATGATAGGCAATTTGACGATTTGCTGCTTACCCATGTGCTATTTTAAATGCAAGCTTAGTTAGATAAGTCATCGTTTTTAATTCCCCGCTTATTCTTTTTGATTTCACCCTTCAGCCTACCAAAGCGGTAGTTTAAGCTGACAACAAGGCGACGATAAAACAATTGATTATTTGTCGTTTGTACGAAATCCGGCCCAAATATTTTTTCATTGACATATCTGTACTTAGTAAACGGATTGTTAACCGCAGCGGAGAGCGTCAGTTTATTTATAAGGATATCCTTATTGACGCTAAAAGATGATGCCGTAAAGCCATTAGTTCTTCCCAACGGTATTAAAATGCCAGCCTTTCTATATGTAAAATCTACATTAGCACGCCAACCATTACTAAAACTGTACCCGCTTGAGGCATAACCATAAGCGTCATAGCCGGAATTTTTGAGTGTAACATTATTTACGAGACCGTAAAAGGTAACATGTCGGATATCCGTATTAAGATTAATGTTCCAATGGTTATTGATTTGGTAATTTATGTATACATTAGACTTAATCACACGGCCTTTACCGTAATTCTCAAAACGCGTGAGTGTGACGTTGGTGGTTGGATCGTATGAAGAGAAAGCATTAATGACTTGGTTAAAATATAAATATCCTAAAGCTATATTAAAGGTTAACTTACCTGATTTCAAATAGCTTAATTGAAATGCACTGGAGGTAATTGGCTTGAGATTGGGATTACCGCTTGTCTCGAAATTGGGATTAGATCGATCAACAAAAGGATTTAACTGCGATATAGCCGGACGTTGTATTCTTATTGAATAGGATAAACTCAAACTGCTGCGATCATTGAACTTTCTATTGGTAACAATTGCCGGTAACACATTTAAATACTTTTGTTGTACTTGTCCGTTACCCTGGCTATAGTCACCATTAATAATAGTTTCTTCTGCCCGAAGCCCGGCCCTGAATTGCCAATCCGCAGCTTGGTAAGAATAACTATTATAAGCAGCCAGCACATCCTGACTATTATTGAAAACATTAGAACCCTCCTGATCCAGATTATAATTGCCGGTTAACAGGCTCTTTGTAAGAAATTGAAAATCACTTCTATTGGTTCTAAAAATACCTTTTAAACCAGCTTCCATCATTACCATGCCAATAGGCTGCACATAGTCGGCCTGCACGGTATGCTCTGCCAGGCTCTCAAAATTCGTCTGGTGATAATCCGGGTTATTATAGTTAACCCCACCATATACATTAACATTATTAAATAAGGAATTGCTGTTTTTCATATAACGGTAAGAAATGGTCAGCAATTGACCCTTGTTAGCATTAAAACCCAATTGATAGTTAATAGTAGCGTCGAAACCGTCTCCTTTATTGTTATTATCGCTGGCCAAATTATATTGTTGTGAGCCTGAACCGGTGAGTATGGAAGTTTGCGTATCAAATTCGGTCGATTTGCTTCTATTCCAATTTAACTGGCCAGAGATCAGATTAAGAGAATCAAGTTCA